>OLIS01000236.1_pt1 | contig 43136 bp, 34 predicted proteins | sample 1601351 | NCBI WGS metagenome assembly OLIS01 (sample SAMEA2452122, study PRJEB22498) | human gut metagenome | biome: human feces; feature: human gut; material: feces | place: Australia | collected 2012
AATCCCGTTAGCGACCTGTTCCTCCGCCAACAACCGCTCCTCCTCCGCCTTCCGGGTAGCAATCCGGGCTTGCTTCAACTTCTTATTATTCTTGAAAAGAGCGTCAAACTTATAGGAAACACCTATCCCGACATACCAGTAATTAAAATTCTTGTCAATCGGCGGCACCTCGATCAGTATCGGCCCGTCAAAATGATTCGCAGCCACGAGTCCGATATTCGGCCTACGCCCTGCACGCACCAAATCTTGTTGTTGCTTACTGATCTCCACCCCCAAATCTGCCAGTTTCAAGCGCGGAGATTCATCTTTCATTCCCTGCCAAGCCAACTCATCCCGCCTCTCCATTTCCCTTGTCAACACGGTCGTGTCGGGTAAAATCACCGTCTCCGGGTCCAAACCGATCGTCGTTGTCAACTGACGATTCAAAACTTTAATCCGGTTCCGCGTACTCGTCAAGCCCAGCTCCAAACTCTGCAACTGAAGCTCGTAACGGGTAATATCACTCTTCAAGGCCGTCCCCTGTTGAAAAGCGGCTTGAATCTCCTTCACAAGCATACGAGTTTGCTCGATGTTTTTCTCGTAAACCTCTTGCCGGTTATACAACTGGTAAAGTTCCAAATAATACCCCACCAACAGAAACCGCACCTCCTGGCGCTTATCCTGCAACTCCAATTCCGCCACCTGCTCCCGCAACTCGCTCAACCGGACACCACGATTGATAGCTCCCCCGGCATACACCACCTGTGTCGCTTTAATCGCGAAACTATTCCCGTAATGCGGCATAGAGGCCTTCTGCCCGTCCGAAAAATCCCGATCCGTCATCCAGCAGTTCCCAATATAACTGAACGACAAATTTGCCTCGATAGAAGGCAACTTATCACTTTTAGCCGTTTTTGTTCCCTGCCTTGCTTCATCAACAGCGAGACCATGCGAGCGAATACTCCGACTATTCGTGTCGGCCAAACGAAACATCTCCTCCACGCTCAAAACCCTTTGCTGCGCGCAAACCGGTAACAGACCGGCCATACACAATAGTCCTGTCACAAATTTCTTCCTATTCATCCTGCTTTTTCTTTCTTTAAGACGCCACAAAATTCCTAAAAAAGCCTCAACAATCGGATGTTCGAAAACCGAGAGAATTTGTTTTATTTGAAACAACCCGCTCGCGATTATTCCAATTCTTGTCAAAAAACAGTACCTTTGTGCGTTTTTTTACAGAGGGGGAATTAACCATGAAGGAACTTTCAAAAAAGTATTTAGTATTCGTTATCGGCTTGTATTTTCTAGCCGCGGGAGTCGTGTTGATTGTCCGTTCGGCTCTAGGCACCACGCCCATATCCAGTGTAAACTACGTGTTGAGCCTGAACAGCTCGCTATCCTTGGGAACCTGCACGTTCATCATCAATACGCTACTAATCATCGGACAATTCTGGCTGATCCGGAATAATAAAAGCAAACGGGACATCATCGAAATACTGCTTCAGTTCCCCTTTTCCTTCATATTCTCGGTATTTATCGACCTGAACATGCTCTTGACACATGATTTACACCCCTCGAATTACGGGATGTCCATCGCCTTGCTACTCGTCGGCTGCCTCGTGCAATCCATCGGTGTTGTTCTCGAAATAAAACCCCACGTGGCCATGATGAGTGCCGAAGGATTCGTGAAATACGCCTCCCGCAACTGTAACAAGGAATTCGGAAAATTCAAAGTGTACTTCGATGTTACCCTGGTCACGTCGGCCGTCATCCTTTCCCTCATCTTGAGCCAGCGCGTAGAAGGCGTGCGGGAAGGTTCCATCATCGCGGCCTGCATAACGGGCTACCTGGTCAGTTTTTTGAACCAAAAAATCATGACACAAAAAACATTACACAAACTTCGCTCCATCATCATAAGATAACCCCCAGCATGGAGCCTTACAACATTGTCAACATTCAAGAAATCGCGGCTTTCAGAAAAAGCGAATCCTACAAGGGGGAAATTGCCGTGTTCTCCTCCGACACCGGAACTAAATTTCTCCTGTTCGAAAACAAATCCGTTTACCTGAATGCTTTTTCCTACATACTGGTGTTATCGGGAAGTGCCACGCTTTTGGTTGATAGCGCGGAATACCCGCTTGACGCTCATTCCCTGTGCATCCTATCCCCGCTACACCTCACAAATTTTCACCAAGTAAGCGATGATTTTCAATGCCTGTGCCTCTGTTCGCACAAGAATTTTATCGACCGCCTGCCTATTCTCAACATCCAACACCGCATTGCCCGCGGGATGAACATGTACCATTACCCCATCGTGCAAATCTCCGAGGAAGAAAAACTCCTGCTAACCACCAGCATGGAAGACCTCCGGATTCAACTCTCCCGAACGGAACATTCCTATCAGTTGGAAATGATCCAGAACGCCCTGATTCGTTACTATCTGGAAATCGACAACATCTTGGATAATAAAGAAATAGATGAAACAACCGAAGGTGTTCCACAAACCCGATATGCCTATATATTACGGAAGTTTATCACGTTGCTCATGCTCCATTATAAAACGGAACATTCCGTTCCTTTTTACGCCCGGGAAATGAATATCACGCCCCAGTACCTGACCTCCATCATCAAATCACAAACCGGCCGCTCCGTGAACAATTTCATTTACGAGATGTTATACAGCGAGGCGCGCAACCTTCTCGCGCTATCCGAATTTTCCATTCAGCAGATTGCCTCCGAGTTGCAATTCTCTGACCAAGCCTCTTTCAGTAAGTTTTTCAAAAGATGGGCCGGCATTTCACCTCTAGAATTCAGAAATGTGATGGCGAAATCCAAAAAATAAAAAATAGTTTCTTCAAAAAAGAGAAATTTCAAACATAGCAGAATCGTAACTACATGAAAATCAATACTTATATAACAAGCAATTTAATTACAAGTATATTGTCATGAACTGAATACTACCGGATCACTACCGTCATGAACCTTATAGATACCTTATAGAAACCTTATATGAACCTTATATATAATAAGGTTCATAAAGTATTTATAAAATGTAATGAAAATATTACATTTGGTAGTAATCCGTTAGTCATTACCTATTAACTACAAATTAAAAATAAACCTTAGCACAAACAAGTACAAACCTCACTTACTCCTTCCAAGCATACATGAAAAAAATGAGGCCATCTGGATCATTATCATAATATTTATTTGTAAAACATTAACAATAAATACATTAATATGATACCTAAATTTATTGTCAAAACTGGGAAATGATACCTTTTATGATACCTCTTATGCCTCAAATTATCCCTTAATCCTAATATCACAAATCATTCAAACAAAATAGAAAAGAAAAGTAACGGCACTGATAATCAACAAATTTCATTCAAAAAGAAAACCCTTACAGTTTTCCAACTATAAGGGTTTTCTTTATGTTGTTGCCCCACTAGGATTCGAACCCAGACAGACAGAACCAGAATCTGTAGTGCTACCATTACACAATAGGGCAATTGTTTTATTGCGATGCAAAGATAGTAGTTTTTTGGAATTTCAAAAAACTACTATCTGTTTTTTCATGCTACTTCAATATTTTTTGATACTCTTCGTTGTTCGATAAGACCTCCAACGCTTTGGCTATATCCTTGTCATTACGGACATGATACTCTATCACACCCTCTTGCATATAATAACGTTCCATCAACTGATCGGATAATATATCGGAAATTTCATTCTTGAAAACATCCAAATCCCGATCGATGGAATGACCAAGACTATTTTTTAATTGCTCGACCAGACCGGAAACCTGATCATAGTATTTCTCATCTTGAGTGGTTTTCTCCAATCTTTCCAAAACAAGTTGAGAGGCTGTTTCGTATTCAAACTTACGCTTTTTCAAGTATTCCTTAAACTCGTTGAACAATTCATCCGACAAAACAAATTCAGAAGGAGCCGCGATCGTGGGATGAGTTGCCGCGTATTCGTTAACAAAATCAAAGATCATATCCTGCAACACCAGTTCCTGGGTTACTTTAGCGTATTTTTCCGGCTCGATTTTCACGTCCGGCGTGATGCCACCACCGTCATACACGGTTCGCCCGGCCTTCGTTTTAAAGGGTTTCATCAAAGAATCGGGAATCGTGCCCACGCTACCATCCGGGTTACGATGGGAATAATCCACCGCTTGAATACAGCGTCCACTCGGGATATAATATTTCGCCGTGGTCACTTTTAATTTCGTGTTGTAAACCAAATCACGGGTGGTTTGCACCAATCCCTTGCCGAATGAACGTTCGCCGATCACAACCGCCCGGTCATAATCCTGCAAAGAACCGGAAAGGATCTCCGAAGCGGAGGCCGAAGCCCGGTCGATCAACACGGCAAGTTTCATGTTCGGCAACAAGGGGTTTCTCGTCGTGAAATACTCTTTATCCCATTGTTTCATCTTTCCTTTCGTGCTCACGATCAAGGAGCCTTTCGGCAGGAAGAAATTGGCAATCTCTACCGCCTGATCCAACAATCCGCCCCCGTTACCGCGAAGATCGAGGACAAGGGATTGCGCCCCCCGGTTTTTCAGATCCATGATCGCACGTCTTACATCATCGGCAGCCTTATCCGTGAAGCCGGTAAAATAGATATACCCGATTTCGTTGTTCAACATCCCGTAATAAGGAACACTGGGAACCTGTACCACTTCCCGAAGAACCCGTTTTTCCAGCGGTTTTTCTTCCCCGACGCGTTGCAGTTTAAGCACCACTTCCTTGCCGGGTTGTCCTTTCAGGCGGGAACTCACGTACTCGACATTCTTTCCCTTCATGTTTTCCCCGTCAATAGACAAGATCAAGTCGCCTGGAAGCAGTCCGGCCTTGTATGAAGGAGATCCCTTGTAGGGCTCGCAGATCACCACGTAATCATCCTTCATGCCGATCACGGAACCGATCCCGGCGTATTCGCCCGTCGTCATCATCTTGAACTCGTCCAGCTTCGTTTCCGGGTAATAAACCGTGTAAGGATCCAGTTTCTTCAACATGGCGTCAATCCCGTCCTGCACCATTTTCTCCGGCTGCACGTCATCCACGTAAAAAAGATTCACGTCTCGGAAAAGCGTGGCAAAAATATCCAATCCTTTACTAATCTGGAACCTTTTATTGTCTTCTTTCAAGCCAAGCATCCCGAAAGCCAGTATCAAGACTCCCGAAATGAAGATAATTACACGTGTATTTTTTCTCATAATCTTATTTTAATAACAATCTAGCGAAAATAGTATATATCCAACAAAATAACAAATTTCAAGGTACCGGATCGTAGCCCGAACCACCCCACGGGTGACAGGAACATATCCGTTTTATGGCGAGGTATAATCCTTTTACCGGACCGTGTTTTCGTAACGCCTCGACTGCGTATTGCGAACAGGTCGGGGTATAGCGGCAACTCGGGGGTGTCCAAGGGGAAATGCATAGCTGATAAAATTTAATGGGTATCAGTAATATCCCCACCACTATCTTTTTCAATATAGTTTCTGATTTTTTTAATAGCACCGGTTATCGCTTTTTCGATTTTACCATATTCAAAAATCTCGTCATGCAAATATATAAACAATATATCCATCGTTTTATTCTCCGGGATAGAAGAGTATAATACATTTTTATTCAGACGATAGGCCTCCCGAATCAAACGTTTTACCCGGTTGCGTTTCACGGCTCGTTTGAAACGTCTTTTAGAAACACTCACGGCGATACGGGCCGGGAAATCTTTCTCTCCCCTCGGGTATAACCGGATAACCACGCGTAACGGATAAGAGACGAAACTATAGCCCGAGGATAAAAGTTCCTCGAATCCCCCTTTCCGGCATAGCCGTTCTTCTTTGCAAAACGTGTATTTTATCGTTTCATCCATATACGAGTGCAAACATACAAAAAATGGACATCGTTTGATGTCCATTTTCCTATTTTGATTTATTTTCTTTGTTGTAAACCTTAATGAACTGTTCCAGCGCCATGGTCATCGAAGGGGCTTTTTCCGTGGGGGCTTTTATATCAAGCCTCAAGCCTGCCTCTTCCACCGCCTCGGCTGTTGCCTCGCCGAAGGCCGCGATAATCGTCGAACCCTGTTCAAAATTCGGGTAGTTGTGGAACAATGATTTGATACCGGCCGGGGTGTAGAACGCCAAGATGTCATACTCTTTCAAATCCGGAATTTCGGAGGCTACATCACTGGACACGGTTTTATAAAATATGGATTTCGTGTACTTCAGGTGTAGTTCATCCATCAAAGCGGGGATATTTTCTTTATGCACGTCGGAAACCGGTACCAGGAAGTTTTCGGTTTTGTGCTTCAACAAAATTTTCGTCATATCCTCGACTTTTTTGTCCCCGTAGAAAATTTTTCTCTTACGGTACACGATATATTTCTGAAGATAGAAAGCAATCGCCTCTGATATACAGAAATACTTCATCGTGTCGGGAACGGTTACCCTCATTTCGGTACAGATTCGGAAGAAATGGTCAATAGCCGTACGACTGGTAAAGACGATCCCGGTAAAATCGAGAATATTTATTCTCTCTTGACGAAATTCTTTTGCCGTGACACCTTCTACCTTTATAAATGATTTGAATTCTAATTTCAATCCAAATTCTTCTGCCAAATCAAAATACGGAGATTTCTCGGTTGTCGGCTTTGGCTGCGAAACTAGTATCTTTTTTATTTTCAACTCTTTCTGTTTTAAAATTACACTAACTTCTCTTACTTATCCCAATAGCTTGTACAAGACAAGAATCGGCAATATTTCGAGCCCACAAAGGTACAAAATCATATACAAAATTGAAACTCTATATCCATATAATATTTTAATCAATCTTATAAATCTGAAAATCAGTATAATGATACCTATTCCTAAAATGACATACAATAACATATCTACTGCCACAGCTTGCACGTAGAACAAGGCTAGCACAAAGGGAGAAATCGATAATCCCAATACGATCGCGCTGGTGCGCAGATTCAAGATGATCTCTGACGCACAATGTCTTCCATTAAATGTCCATCCGAAAAGTCGCACAAGTCCCAAAACTAAAAAGTAGTAACCGAAAATGATCAGGAAATAGATTAAAGCATGAAAGAATGCAAAGGGAGGATCCATTAAAAAAGTCAACAATATAGACAAGATCGAGAAGGAAAGACAAACGGACAAAAAAACAAAAAAGTAGTTCGGCATCCCGCCTTCCGATTGCAAACTGGCTCCTCTTTTACGGTTGAAAAAATAGGTGTACACCGTCGTGAGAAACCCTCTTCCCCGCAGACGCAACAAAGCGATAAAAACAAGATATATAACCGTGTAAATCAGAATACTGGAAATGAATTCAATGTTCATTTTCTCCCCGTTCAAAGGAATCCCTTCTACTAATTCCACCTGATTTGTCAACGTGTCAAAAGGCAACATAGGTTTCCAGGAGGCCGCCTCTTTTAACAATGAGGCCAGTCTTTCCGCAGAGTCCTGCACCGGAACGATACTATCCGTTATAACTGAATCAATTGGCTCGTCCAACATTCCCAACAATATCTTTATATTCTACAATTAGTGCGCCTCGTACCAGCTTTTCCCGTAGCCGGTTCCCACGGTTAAAGGCACGGACAGGCTTACGACGTGTTCCATGCAATCCACCACGAGGTTCTTCAATTCCTCGACCTCTTCGTGATGACATTTGAAATTCAACTCGTCATGCACCTGCAAGATCATCTTGGAACGTAATCCCCGTTCTTTTAATTTTTGATGAATACATATCATCGCTTTCTTAATAATATCGGCAGCCGATCCCTGAATAGGAGCGTTTACCGCGTTTCGCTCGGCGACACCCCGAACAACCGCGTTCCGGGAATTTATATCTCTCAGATAACGACGGCGCCCCATAATCGTCTCCACGTACCCTTTTTTCCGGGCTTTCTCCACGGATTCCTCCATGTAACGTTTCACTCCGGGGTAAAGGGCAAAATAGCCATCAATCAATTCCTTCCCCTCTTTCCGGGATATTTTCAGCCGTTCTGCCAATCCCCAAGCCGAAATGCCGTAAATAATTCCGAAATTAGCCGTTTTCGCTCGTCGCCTCATCTCCGGGGTCACTTCTTCCAAGGGCACGTGATAAATCTTGGATGCCGTTGCAGCATGCACATCCTCGCCTCGCAAGAATGCGTTGATCAATTCCGGCGTGCCACTTAAATGCGCCATCAATCTCAGCTCTACCTGCGAATAATCGGCCGAGAAGAACCCGTAATCCGGATCACCCGTGATAAAGGCTTTTCGAATGTTACGACCTTCGGCCGTCCGGATAGGTATATTCTGCAAGTTCGGATTCAAGCTACTCAATCTTCCGGTAGCGGCTTCCGCTTGGTTAAAATGCGTGTGTATTTTTCCGGTAGCCGGATCAATGTACGTGGGTAAAGCCTCCGCATAGGTGGTCAACAATTTCTTTAACCCCCGGTAATTAAGTATATGTCCGACAATCGGGTGTGCATCTTCCAATTTGGATAATACCTGTTCGGAGGTACTGTATTGACCGGTTTTGGTTTTCTTGTTGCCGGGATCAATATTCATTTGGTCGAATAAAATTTCGCCCAGTTGTTTGGGGGAGCTGATATTGAATTCTTTGCCGGCCATTTCAAATATAATTTTCTCCGTCTCCGCGATTCTTATCTTCAAGTCCTCGGATAACTCATCCAGCGCCGCTTTATCAATGGCTACCCCCTCGTATTCCATATCGGCCAGGACGGATACCAAGGGCATCTCAATTTCTTCGTATAATTTATAAAGCCCAACTTCCTGTAACGCCTCTTCCAGTTTTCCTTTCAAGCGAAATAAGATATCCGTACGTTCCGCAAAGTCCTTGTCTTTCTTGGAATCTTCGTCAGGGAACAGGGATAATTGAGGATTCTCGGTATTATCTCCTTTTATCAAGCGATAATTCAGCATTTCCAATGCAACGCGTTCCAGTTCGTGGGAGCTATCCGGTTGTAGCACGTAGTGGGCGATCTTGACATCAAATATTTTATTTAGGATTTCGACCCCGGCTCTTCTTAACCAGATGATATCGTCCTTCACGTCATTCGAGATCAAAGTTTTATCCTTATCTTCAAGAATAGGTTTAAATAGACGAATCATTTCCTCTGCTTTATCTTTCGCTGAAGGTAATCGCAGATAACAAGCCGTATTTACGGCTGTTGAGAAACATAGATAGTCCGGATAAGAGTTATAAATCGTGCCGTCTCCAAAGATCACATTCAGCACGTATTCCGGGGCCTCTTTCAGCTGTTGAAGCAATTCGTCCCGTTCTGCCACGGTAGTGATTTCCCGGTAATCGACTTCTTCCGAGTGAATCGTCTCTACCAAATTTTCCTCGTGTTCTATGGTGAACACTCGCTTGGCTAGAGAGAAAAGCTCTAACTCGTCAAAGATCGGCTTCAATACAGCGTCTTGAATCTCGCCTAAAACCAAATCTTCCGCTTTCACTTCCGTGGGAACTTCCGTGTTGATCGTCACCAGTTCTTTCGATAAAAAGACGGTATTCTGACAACACAACAAACGCTCTTTTTGTTTGCCTTTCAGTTCATCTATATGTTGATATACCCCTTCTATACTTCCATATTTATAAATCAATGTCGCGGCACTTTTAGGCCCGACACCATCACATCCCGGCACGTTATCCGCCGTGTCGCCCATCAGGCCAAGAATATCGATCACTTGTTCCACCCGTTCGATCCCGAAATGATCCAACACTTCCGGAATACCCCACACTTCCGACTTGTTTCCGGCACGCCCCGGTTTATACATGAACACCCGCTCGCTGACCAATTGCGCATAATCTTTATCCGGCGTGATCATGTACACCTGAAAACCTTCTTTTTCTCCCCGCTTGGCCAGCGTACCGATCACGTCGTCGGCCTCAAACCCGTTGACAACAATCGATTTAATTCCTAATCCTTCAATGATTCTTTTAATATAAGGGACCGACTTTTTCAAGTCTTCCGGCATGGGAGGACGCTGGGCCTTGTAGGGCGGGTACATTTCATGACGGAAAGTAGGACCTTCCGGGTCGAAAACTACTGCCAGATGGGTCGGTTTTTCTAATTCAAGCAATTCCAGTAAAAAATTAAAAAAACCGAAAGTGGCTGATGTATTTATCCCCGTTGTCGTAATCCGGGGATTATTGATAAACGCGTAATATGAACGGTAAATCAACGCGTAAGCATCCAGCAAGTACAATTTTTTCTCCTCGTTAGTCATCATCTTTCCTTTTCAAATTAATCCACACAAAGTTAGACTTTTTCTCCTAACTTTTCTTCTTGCTTATTTGTTTTATATTTCAGAATGCCTATATTTGTCTCGAACAATAAGAAGAGAATGAACACGATGTACACCTCATATTACTATTTCTATTATTACTTTCCGGAAAAGTAAAGGGGAATATATTGTGATCGTTAAAAATATAGAGGCCCCGAAATTCGAGGCCTTTTTCATTTAAAACCATAGACATGAATACTATTTTTTCACATACAGGTCGTTATTATTTCTACTATTATTATTGCCTCAACAATAGCTGGGATGATCTTGTAATACCTGCAAAATGTAAGTAACGCGTATTAGATTTATTCAACCCGGCTGAGACCAGCCGGGTTTTTTCATTTAAATCTGTCATAACACATAAAACAAAAACAAGTATGAAAACACAAAAATCAAATCTTCAGCCAGGAAACAAGAACACACAAAACCGTGTATTCCTTTCCAAAAAATCAAGTAAGAAGACTTCTGCTAAAAAAGTATCTAAATTCAATTTTAAACACGGAACATTTTGTTAAAGCACATCATCATCCTCCGGGAGCTATCCAAAAAGTAAAGGGATAGCTCCATTTTTAGAAAAGAAAAGAATATCTTTGAACTCTAATTTTGTAGTTAAAATGACCAAAGCATTAGAGATACCATCTTATTCCGAGTGGAATTTGTTTACCCGACAAAAACGTCCATTAATGATCGCAGGTCCTTGCAGTGCTGAGACTGAAGAGCAACTTTTTAAGACTGCAAGTTTATTGAAAAACAATGGAATAGAAGTTTTACGAGCCGGGATATGGAAACCTCGGACTCGTCCGAATTGCTTTGAAGGAGTTGGCGTGAAAGGATTGCCTTGGTTGCAAAATATCCAACGAGAGTTGGGGATGAAGATTTCCACGGAAGTCGCTAATGCCCATCACGTGGAAACCGCATTGAAGTACGGGATGGATATGTTATGGATTGGCGCCCGCTCCACGGCAAATCCATTTGCCGTTCAAGAAATCGCAGACTCCCTGAAAGGTGTTGACATCCCGGTTCTCGTCAAGAATCCGGTAAATCCGGACATAGAATTATGGATTGGTGCTTTTGAACGCCTCTATTTATGTGGTATTACAAAATTAGGCGCTATTCATCGCGGGTTTTCATCTTATAACAGTACCCGCTATCGTAATATGCCTCAATGGCAAATACCTATTGAATTAAAGCGACGCATTAAGAATTTACCGCTCTTTTGCGACCCCAGCCATATCAGTGGTCACCGGGAATATATCCAAGAAATATCACAAAAAGCCATGGACCTGGGATTTGACGGGTTAATTATCGAATCCCACGTGAATCCGGATTGTGCATTAAGTGATGCTTCTCAACAAATTACCCCCGATCAATTGAATCAAATTCTAACTCATCTAGTTATTCGGGAAGAACATCCAAACAATTCAAACAATACTTTAATCATGGAAGAACTCCGGGAAAAAATCGATACGCTGGACAACACGATCATGGAAGCTCTCACCAACCGGATGAAGATTATTGAAGAGATCGGGATGTATAAAAAACAAAACAACATTACCATTCTCCAACCGGACCGCTGGGAAAAAATATTGACCCGAGTTCTTGAAGAAGCTCGCAAGAATAACTTGAGTGAAGAACTCGTGGAGCGGGTGTTCAAGGCCATACACCAAGCCTCTATCGACCGACAGACGGACATTATGAATGAATAAAAGAAGTTGGACAACTACCCCCTCCAACTCCCCCTTACACAGGGGGAGAGCTGATTACCAAGCTGTTTTCTCTCCTATGTGAAGAGGGGTTAGGGGAAGGAGTTGGACAACTTCCAATAGTTTATAGGAATCTTAGATTACTTTAGTTTAATCATTTTCATACCACCGGGGCCTTTCATCTCTTTCGGTTTAGCCAATTGTTCCTCTATAAACGGAATCAACTTACTGTTAGAAGGTCTTAGTGCATTGATTGTGATAATTTTACCTTCACTATCAAACATCATAAAACGAGGGATTCCGGTTATCATGTATTCATTGTACAATTTATCTTTTAAAGTTCCGTCAACGATATATTGAGGCCATTGAGGCTTGTCTTCATCTAATTTTTTCTCCCAAAGGTTCTTTTTACTATCCACGGATACACTCACTAACAGAATTCTTGGATCATTCTTATAATGTTGATACAATTTTTCCATATTAGGAATCTCTTCCACGCACGGCCCACACCATGTTGCCCAGATATCCATATAAACAAGTTTTCCCTTAAGATCTGAAAGTTTCACCAAATTACCATCACGATCGCGCATTTCAAAATCCTTAGCCACGGATCCGGCTTCAAGATTATTATCCTTTGATGGTAATGGTCTTGATTTCACAAAAGCACGATGTTCCGGGTCTGTATTTATTTTATTAAAAGTCTCAACAAACTCTCTCGCGTGAGCATTTCCCCCACCCATATAAAACATAACGGCATAATAGTGAGAAACACTATTTTTAATCTCCTGGTTACTCACCAATTCGTCAAGAATCAATAAATTTTTAATAAGAGATTTAGCGGGATCGTCTTGAGCAGTTGCCCTGTTTTTTGCTTCCCAAGATATTCTTCTTGCTACTATTCCCGTATAACCCAACGAGGCTTTGCGAGGATCTTTTCTAAAGGTTACGCTATCATTCAGATCTATCGACTTCATAAATTTTATGTAGTCGGCATCCGTAAGAGCCAGTTTTTCATCATCTCTTCCAAATCCGATTTTAGCCGAAATGATGTCCACATTCTTTTCCACCCGATATTCATCGACAAGATCCTGATCTCCCTTAACTTTATCCAGTAATTGATCCAATTTTTTATTCAAGCGATCCAAACTTGCCGAGTATTCCTTAAACGTAGCAAATTTCTGTCCTCTAACACCCTTTAATGATAATTGATTCGCGTGAACAAACAAATAGGTATTAATATCCGTCCTATCCCCTGCAAATTTAGCTATTGTATTTCCATCCTTATCTTTTGATACCTCCAAGCGGACCTCTTCTCCTTTGCCTACTAACACCGGAATCCGAGTTTCATCAGGCATATTTATAGTAAACTTTTGCCCTTCATACCTGATCACCGGGTTGAATACAAACGATCCGTCACTTCCTATTTTAAGGGCTTCCCGATCACAACCTCCAATGTTGATCTTTATTGTTTCCCCATGATAATCATTAAATTTTCCTTTAATTACCTGTGCTTTCAGCGCAAATGTTCCAAGTAATATAATGCTTAATAAAATTAGTTTTTTCATTTTCATCAATATTTATTGTTATTTATTATTCTGCCAATCCGTGTTAAATACAAGTATTTTCGGTGGAATCTGATAAACAAGCCGATCTTCCGTCAGCGTATAAGAACTTTCCCCATCGGTATGTGTATATTCGGCTTTCCAATCTTGAAAAAGAGGGTCATTCCACAATCTTCTCATGTCAAACCAACGTATTCCGGTCATCATATATTCCCGCAACCGCTCTTCCACGACAAAGCGAATAAGTTTTTCCTGAGAAGTTATATCGGCAGGAATCACCGCAGCTTCCTGAGGCATCCGGTGGCGTCGAAATTCTTCAAGATTTACCCGAGCCTCATCTTGCAAGGTCTGATTCGTTGAGCGGGCCTGACACTCTATCAGCATTAAATACAGATCAGGCATTTCAACACCCAAATTAAAAATGGTTCTGCAAGGTAATCTCCTATATCCCTCCATAGCGGCCCCGGTCCTCGTTTTATTCGAAAAAAAGTTTCTTCGAAGATCATCCTGCCCGTACAGATCCATGTATTTTTCCTTTACAAATAATTTAGGTTGCCCCGTTGCACTGGAAATTGAAGAGATCGCATACTGATAGTTGTAAACCACCTCTTTATTAGCCCCTGTGTTATTAGCCGGGAAACCGGAAGTCCACGCGTAAGGCTTAGCGGAATTATATCCCCATTGACTCAACATTTGGTTATAATCCCACAGCGTGATACCGGTGGTATTTATTTTAGAAGATTCAAGTGCTTTCTCCAAGGCGATTCTTGCATTCTCGTAATCTCCTTTAACCCAATAAGCCTTACCCAAGAAAAACCATCCTGCACATTGGTAAATTCGTAACGGATGATTCGTTGATTCCACCAAATTGGGACAAGATTCTTCCAATTCCTTAATGATAAAATCATACACTTCCTGAACTGTATTGCGTTTCAGATTTTTCAAATTCATATCATCCTCTACAACAAGAGGAACACACAAATCAGTGCCAGCCGTCGATTCATTGTATGGTTTTCCAAAATATTGAGCAAGAATCAGATATCTAAAAGCCCTATTCACCCGTGCTTCAGCTTGGAGTTCCAACTTCCGTTTATTCGTTCCACCCGATGCATCCATCACGTTATTAATGATAACATTAAACGTGTAGATTTGCTGATACATCGTCGCCCATTCACAAACATCATCTTCTTCACCGAAAATCTTCCCCTCCCATTGATATGCCTGATTCATTTTGAAATCAAGTTCAGAAATCGAAGTTTGTGTCGCCGTGAGTTCATCTCCCATAAAAATATTGTACAGGGTACTCACGCCTAATTTCGTCCCGAGTTCCGTCACTTGTGTGTAGGTTACAGAAGTCAGATTCGTACTATTGAACATTCCATTATAGTGTTCGATTGTTTCCGGAATATCTTTTCCTTTAGGTTTTACATCAAGGAAATCCTTACAACCTCCAAGCAACAAGACAACACTCAATATAGTTGCCAATCCGTGATATACATGATTACATTTCATCGTCAACCTTATTTAAAGTTAATAGTAAGTCCGAATGACCACGACGGACCGTATTTTGTCCCGCGTAACCCACTTCTGTAATGGTGATATTCAGGGTCTATTCCATCGTTATTTGCCGCTATCAAGAATAAATTAGAGGCCTGTGCCCGTAACGTGATTCTATCCATGAATAGTTTGTCACACAAACTTTTAGGCAGAGAGTATGATAATGTAATATCCCGTAATTTGACATAGGACGCATCCAAAACATTAATATCCGCTAATTCATAAAAGGTAATGTTCCGAGACTTCGTTTTATTTTCAACCGTTTTCGAAACATATTTCGGTACATCCGTGTATTTCTCATCACCAGGTTCCCGCCAACGATCTAAAAACTTCTTGCTTACATTATGTGTCAATCGCCCGTACCAAAAATTATTTACATCACGACGCATCTTGTGACCAAAGTTATACACGAGCATAAACGAAAAGTCAAACCCCTTGTAAGAAAAGTTGTTCGTCAATGCGCCATACCATTTCGGCTGGGTAACACCCATAAACTTCACGGCATTCTCGGTCAAAGATTCATCTTGATAATCACCGATTATTTCTCCTTCTGCGTTGAATACTTGAGGGTTTCCTTCCTCACTCAAACCTGCCCACCGATATGCAAACAAGCTATTACCTGCATAATCTTCAATATAGTCCATGTACACTTTTTTACTTGCGGTCATTGCACCATCGAGATTGAGTTTCAGAACTTTATTACGGTTATTCGTCATCGTCAACACGGTTGACCAACTAAAATTCCGGGAGAAGATATTCTTCGTCCGAAGAGATACTTCAAATCCCTGGTTTTTCATATCCCCGAAATTGGTATAAAAACTCTCCCATCCCAACGTCTGATCCGTCGGCTTCGTTGCTAACAAATCTGTTGTCAGTTTATGGTACACGTCTATTGATGCGGTAATCCGGTTTTTGAACATGGCCACATCTATCCCGCCATTTATAGTCCGAGTTCTTTCCCAATGAATTTTATCGTTTGCCGGATACATGATGTCATAACCTATACCCAATCCTGCAAACATAGAATTAGCTCTTGCACTCAACAAGTTATAAGGTCCTCCCTTGCCCGGCTTTGGAGAATTTCCTCCCAAACCATAACTAAACCGAAAATCCAAGCGATTCAGGAAATCAACCTGATCCATAAAACTTTCCCTCTTCAAGTTCCAAGCCACACCAAGAGACCATATAGGTTTAAACTGGACGCTCGGATCACTCCCGTATAAATTTGACTGATCTACCCGAATACTCCCATTCAACGTGTATTTATTATTGTAAGTGTACGCAACATTCGAATAAAAAGAAACAAACCGTTTTTCCGTTTCACTTTGAGAAAACATTTTCGTTACCAATGTATTACGGGGTGTTCCGAAATTAGTGTACACGGCACCTGAAATTCCATTCGTGGCAAGTTCCTTTTCATCATACGCTTGGTAAGTCTGTGATTGCGGATCATATCCCCGCCGTGTATTCGAATTGGAAGTAGATACTCCTGACTGTATTTCCATTCCAAGGATCGCTGTTATTTGTTGTTTATCCTTACCGAAAACACGGTCATAATTAAATTGATTTCGGATCGTCCAGTTTATCCCGTCAACATTGGCAAGGGTGTATCGTCCTCCGGTAGTGGGCAAATAATAAGTAGGAGCCGTGGTTGAAGGCGGATTAGCCGGTTTTGTGAATCTTGCTAACTCTATTCTAACCAGCGATGAATTTTGGCTGTAAAATAACTCGCTCTTACTATAATTTTGCTGGTACTGGAAACGTCCTTCATATTTTAATCCCTTAATCAAATTTATAGCAATACCCAAATTTACACGGCCATTCACCGATTTTGACTTATTAAACCCTTCCTTCATATCATCCAAAGGGACATAGCTTAAATCGAGAAGACTCTTTGTTTCAAGCTCATCTTGATAATCTTTATAAAAAACCGTGTGAGAATGATCGATCGGGTTTCCTTCTTCATCTGCCAACATCTCGTAAGGTAAAATCGTATTTACATTCGTGTATGCCGGCATGAGACCTGTTTTCACATTCTGTACGGAAAGATTCGTTGTCAAATCAATTTTCAACCATTTTTTCAACTGTATATTATGCTTGAAATTGAGCATGATCTTGTTGGTATTTGCCCGTTCGGTACTCTGGTTATACTCGTAACCAACCGATCCATAGATGGAATAAATATTATTGGCTGCACCCGAAAATGATATTGTATGTTTCGTGAATAAAGCCGGCTGCAACAAGTATTTTTCAATTTGTGAACGATTATTCAACTTGGCTAATGCCTCAAGCTGCCGATCCCGTTCAACCTCGTCTATCTCATTATTAGCATACTGATATAACGGTATTTCATGCGGATAAACTAAAGCTCCCCCATTTTTGGTAGTTACCGTTGCCCATGGATAAGCCTCCGGATCAAAAATCTCCTTTGCAGACTGGATAATCTGTTCACTACTCATAAGTCCTCTATATCCAAAATCAGGAAGTCCCTTGTAAGTAAATGAACCGTCATAAGTAATTTTTAAACGATGATCTCCGTTTTTACCCGATTTCGTAGTTATCACGATTACCCGTTCGCGGCTCTGGCTCCCCAGATCGAAGCAGAAGTCGCATCTTTAAGGAAGGTCACGCTCTCTATATCGTTACTATTTATAAGTTCTTCGATATTTCCTTCCTCTAATGCAACTCCATCGACCACGATCAGTGGTTCTGTTGACGAATTAATCGAAGTCGTTCCCCGGATCAGGAACTTATCCTCCCCAATTCCGTAATTTACACTTAATCCGGGAGTTAGTCCCTCAAGAGTTTCAAGAATATTCCCCGTCAGGTTCGCTTTTTTAGATACTTCTTCACCTGAAACCCTCGAATATGAACCTGCACTTCTTTCCCTGGAAATAGTTTGGTAACCTGTAACGATCACATCATCAAACTTTTGTAATTTCGTACTTAAAATCACTTTATAGTTATCTTTTTCCGAAACTTTCAATTCCAGAGGTTCCATTCCCACAAACGAAAGAACAAACACCGGTTTCGTACCATCTTCAACCGCAACACTGAATTTTCCGTTAACATCCGTCGCAATGCCCTTATGCGTACCTTTAATCACCACGTGAACACCCGGCAAGGGTTGTCCTGTTTCGTCCGTTACGACACCAGTAATCATTCTTACCGCTTTTATGGGACGATCAACAGGAGCTTTCCGAACGACAACAACGCTATCTTCGAAAACGTATGTCAATCCTAATGGGGGTAAAAATTCTTTCAATACCTTTTCTAATTCTTGATTGTCAGCCTTTAAAGAAACTTTTCCTTTAGATTCAATCAACTTATGGTCATACAGGAAAACCATTTTACTCTGTTTTCCCAATGCTGCAAAAACTTCTGAAAGTGGAGTTTCTGTAAAATTAACTGAGATTTTAGCTGTTTGGGAAAAAGCAACTCTATTTACTGATAAAAATAAAATCATCAATAAAAAAAGTGGCAATTTCATTTTAATTAAAAATTTCCGGACACTCAATTCATCCGTCAACCTTTTCTTGGTTCGCTTTTTTTTCATAACTTTGCTTTTTAATTATTACTATTTAGCAAAATAGTCTCACTACCATTTAGGCTATTTTGCAGGTTTAGCTTGCTAAGGATGCAACCTTAGCAAGTTTATTTTTTCTTGACGGTTAATTTCTTACCATTCAGTTCAAACATAACATTATTGGTGTATTCGAATTTCTTTAACAGATTCATGAGATTATCATAACGGGCCATCTTACCTGAACTTGTGAAACTCAGATCTTTAACTGATTCATCTACATAAATCACATCCACATCGTACCACAACGACAACATCGCCAATATATCTTCAAGTCGCGTCTCATTGAATTTATAAAAACCATTTTTCCAGGATGTATATAATTCAGTATCAACTTCCTGTATCTTTACTGATTTTGTCTCTTTCTCAAAAACAATTTGTTGACCTGGAAGTATCGTATGGGTATTACCGGAACATTCCACGTCAATTTTCCCGTTAACAAGTGTCGTCCGGACAATTTTATAATCCGGATAAGCATTTATATTGAAAGAAGTTCCCCGGACTAAAATATTCATATCATTTGTTTTGACAATGAATGGTTTATTCGGATCACGCGTCACTTCAAAATAGGCCTCTCCTTCAAGAAATACTTGTCGGCTTTCACCTGCAAAAGAAACCGGGTATTTCAATGTTGACGAAGAATTCAAATAAACCTTAGTTCCATCTTCAAGCGTCACATTCCATTCTCCTCCCCTCTCTGTTTTCAATATGTTATACTCTATTTGCCGCGAGTTATCAGCATGTTGATAGGTCAACGTCTTGTTACCGGATGAAACATTCACATGATCCATTCCCATCAAACGATTCTCTTTAATCGTATCCAGGTCTAACCAATGACCATTTGCAAGTTGTAATTGAACTTTCGAATGCTCGCCGCTTTCATTCAAATTTACAGATCCAGGTTCCGGATAATTCAAAAACAAGGTAAATAACGCAACAACAGCTGCCACCGAAGTGGATACAAGAATTCTCCGACGTACAAGTTTTCTATTCCGGCACTGTTTTAATCGAGACAATATATTCGTATATTCTGACCTCCATCGCTCAAATTTTTCATCACTAAGTGAATACGAATCATAAGCCTTTATTTTCTGGTATAACGCACGATGTTCCGCCGATTCGGCTAGCCAGTCTGATAGCATTTTCGATTCCTGATCATCTAACGATCCATCAAGACTTTTATTAATTATGATCCAATCTATTGAGTCCATTTCTTGAGTTTATTTATACATATAATCCCAAGAACTCAAAAAGGTTTACAAATAATTTCGATTTTTTTCTACTCTTGAAAAAATTCCAAGTATGCACTAAGCAAAATAAAGAAAGCAGAATCAGCAGCCAATTGTTCTTTTATCTTTCGTATTGCCCTATGCACTTGTACTTTAGCTGTATTTTCAGAAATTGAAAGTTCCGATGCGATTTCGCTATATTTCATTTCTTTAATCAAACGCATTTTAGCTATCTCACGACATTTACCCGATAAATGTTCTATCGCAAGATAAATTTTTCCTAATAACTCTTCATCATCAATCCATTCCATGGATTCGGAATGCAACATTGCTTCTGCATAAAGAACATTTCTACGATCTTCAACTTTCCGATCTCGCAAATATTTCAAACAGGAATTACGAACAGATACAAATAACCAACCTGAAAGATTACTTCGGGCAGATAATTTCTTGCTATTTTCATATAAACTGATAAATACATCCTGTACTAAATCGTGAGCAACCTCGGAATCAAAAACCATTCGTTCGGCAAAATGATGTAACTGTTTGAAATAAATCTCAAACAACTCTTGATAAGCCGCTTCATCATTAGCCTGTAATCTTTCTAACAGAATATTATTTTCATCCATTACACTGAAATACTCACAAAGATACTAAATTATTAAGAAATAGCAGAATGAAAATAATCATACACGACATTTCCTTTTGCCGGACCGATGGCTTTTGCCAGTTCTTCACGAGATGCCTCTTTTATAGCATTTACAGACTTAAAATATTGCAATAAAGATACTTCTGTTTTCTCACCAATGCCTTTAATTTCACTTAACACACTGATTGTTTGCTTTTTCTCTCGCAATTTACGATGAAAAGTGATACCAAAACGGTGAGCCTCGTCCCGGATGTGCATCAATGTCTTTAAAGCCACGGAAGTTTTCGCTAACAAATAAGGATCTTTATCACCGGGGTAATATATTTCTTCCATTTGCTTGGCCAAACCGATGATAGGCACTCTTTCCAACAAATCCAATTTACGCAATGTAGCCACGGCTGAACTTAATTGCCCTTTTCCTCCATCCACCACAATCAGATCAGGCAGCTCCCCACCCTCTTCAAGCACCCGGTGATAACGACGGTACAAAATCTCTTCCATAGAGGCAAAATCATTTGCCCCGATAACAGTTTTCACGTGGAAACGTCTGTATTCCCGCTTTGCCGGTTTACCGTCTATGAAAACAACACAAGAGGCTACAGGATTGGTTCCCTGTATATTAGAGTTATCAAAACATTCCATCCGGTGAGGTAATCGCGGTAATTTCAGATCATTTTTTATCGTATTCAATAAATCCAATTTACTATCCTGCCGACGTAATCCCCGTTGACGTTCCCGATCCATTTTAAAGAATTTCACGTTACGTTCGGATAACTCCAACAATTGCTTTTTTTCACCCCTTTGCGGAATAGCATAATTCATTCCTTCCATCAATACATCCGGATAGAAAGGTACCAGAATCTCCTTGGAACGACTGTTTACCAACTGGCGAATCTCAAAAATGGCAAAAGAAAGTAAGGATTCCTTTGATTCATCCAACTTTTTCTCCAATTCGATAGTATGCACTTGATTCACAGCTCCATGAACAATTCTCAAGTAATTCACATAGGCATATTTTTCGTCTTCTAAATAAGAAAATACATCAATATCATTTATCGAAGTACTTACTATCGTGGACTTCGCTTGATGAGACCTCAATGCTTCTATTGCTTCCTTCATTTCCTGAGCCTTTTCGAATTGAAGAGAAATAGTATATTCCTTCATTTTTCGGGTCATGAGATCAATCACGGAAGAAATATTTCCCTTTAAAATGTTCCGGATTTGTGCAATATATTCCATGTACTCCTCTTCTTGCACGTACCCGACACAAGGTCCCATACAATTTCCAATATGATATTCCAAACATACTTTATATTTTCCGCTATAAACAGCTGATTTATTGATAGATAAATTACAAGTTCTCAATTTATACAGCGATTTCACCAAGGAAATCAAAGTGTTAGCATATTTAACCGAAGTATAAGGCCCAAAATACTCTGACCCGTTCCGAATAAATTTCCGAGTAGTGAAAACTCGTGGAAAAGCCTCTTTTGTAATACAAATCCAAGGGTATGTCTTATCATCCTTCAATAGAATATTATACCGGGGTTTGTATTTCTTGATTAAATTATTCTCTAACAATAGCGCATCTTCCTCTGTATTAACCACAATGTATTTCAAATCCCGTATTTTACGGACTAAAACCATTGTTTTAGAGGTCTGATTTGTCTTTACAAAATAAGATGAAACTCTGTTTTTCAGATTCTTAGCCTTACCTATATATATAATTACTCCATTTGCATCAAAAAACTGATACACTCCCGGAGTCGTAGGTAATTTACTGACTTTCTCTTTCAAGCCAAATTCATCTTCTGCCATACACTATGATACAAAATCAAATTTTTCGAAATCAAAGATCCCTTTTTCTCCTATTTTTAAAGTAGGTATTACAATTAATGCCATGAATGAAAGCGTCATAAAAGGAGATTTTAGTGGTGTCCCCATTTTTGAAAGTATTTCATTCAATTCCATGTAGCAACTTGCCACTTCCCTCCCGCTTTTATCACTTATAATACCACCAATAGGAAGGGGTAAAGAGTGCAATTCGCCCGCTTCATTCACGACTAAACCACCTTTTTCCTTTATCAATTCGTTTATTGCAAGCATTAAATCTTGATCTGTACAACCCACTGCAATAATATTATGCGAATCATGTGATATAGAAGAAGCAAAAGCTCCTCGTTTTAAACCGATACCTGAAATAAAACCAATTTGCGGCTTAGAATTAAAGTAACGATTTAAATAAACTATTTTCAAAATATCTTTATCCAAATCTGATTGAAAACCTTCTATTTTCTCGTTAAAATGAAGTATTTTACTGTCTGTCAGAATACTATCAGGCCTCACTTGAATACATGCAACATCTCCAAAAACATTTGTATGAAGATCAGATAAACTTATTTCATCGTGATGAAACTTATTTAGTAACGGTACATCATAAACCGGATTACTTTTAGAATTGTTCTCACCATAAACGACCTTTCCTTTAATATAAGTAGAACGTACACTCAAAGATTCTATGTCATCCAAAATAATGAAATCTGCATCATCTCCAACATGCAAAGTTCCTATATTCAAATTATAAAAATGTATCGGATTAAGACACGCTATCTGCAAAATATCAAAAATACCATAGCCATCAGCCAATGCTTTTCTGACAATTTTATTAATATGGCCTTTATTTAATAGATCATCAGCATGTGAATCATCCGTGCAAAACATGACACGATCTGTACGTGTAGCAATCAATGATTTTAATGCATCATAGTTTTTAGCAGCACTTCCCTCCCTGATCATGATGTACATTCCTTTTGAAATTTTCTCCTCTGCCTCTTCTATGGTCGAAGATTCATGATCGGTTTCTATACCATGAGCAATATATGAACTCAGAGAATCACCCGTGAGTTCCGGTGCATGACCATCTATTTTTAATTGATATTTCTTGGCTATTTCTATTTTTCCAATAACATCCGGATCATTATTTATAACACCAGGAACATTCATAACCTCAGAAAGCAGTATGAATTTTCCGGTTTTTGCTAATTTATCCGTGTCTTCTACGGATAAAATGGATCCTGGTTTATCAAATGGAGTAGCAGGAACGCAGGAAGGAATACCCCAAAAGAATTTTAAAGGTGCTTTTTCTCCATTATCTATCATCAATTTCACCCCCTCTACCCCTAAAACATTTGCAATTTCATGCGGATCGGCAACCACACCCACTGTTCCATTCGGAACTACTAATTTGGAAAACTCTACAGGCATTAACATGGAACTCTCCACATGAACATGCGCATCTATAAATCCCGGTGAAATATATTGATCATACGAATTAGAATTTCTTTCTATATTTATAATCTTTCCTTCAGATATAAATATAGCACAAGGATAAAATTCCCTGTTTTCTATATCAATTAAATTTCCTTCTACAATTTTCATTTTATAACCTCGGTTTTTATTTACAATTTGACCCTATAAATATACTTTTTTACTAGATCTATTCAATACCCCTCTTCGCACTATTTTCAATGTTCCACGTGAAACATTCCTTTTATCTTCCCAATAAAATCAATAAAACATTAATATCAGAAGGCGATACACCTGTAATACGTGATGCCTGCCCAATAGTTTTCGGATTAATCTTTGTCAATTTTTGACGAGCTTCATAAGAGAGAGAAGTTATCTCCATATAATTAAATTTATTCGCAATAACTAAATTCTCCAACCGATTCAATTTATCAGCAATCAATTTTTCTCTCTCTATATATCCAGAATATTTAATTAAAACTTCAGCAGCTTCTATGATTTCTTCCCGCAAATTATGATCAAAAACAAATTCCTTTAAAGAAGAAATTGCATCTATAATTTTAGGAATAGTTACCTGCGGTCTCGAAATAATATCAATCAATTTAATTTTTTGACGGATAGGCGAAGATTTCAAATTTTCTAAGGTCGGGTTAATCTCTTCAGGTGAAATACTAAAATTAGTAACAAAGTCTATCAACCGGTCACGTTTTAAAATTTTATCTTCAAACACGGCAAAGCGATCTTCTTTCACCAAACCTAGAGAATACCCTAAAGGCGTCAATCTGGCATCAGCATCATCCTGTCTCAATAAAATTCTATACTCGGCGCGTGAAGTAAACATCCGATAAGGTTCATCCACTCCCTTCGTAACTAAATCATCAATCAATACACCAATATAAGCCTGATCCCTATTCAGTACAAAATCTCTATTTTCATGAAGTGAAAGATGGGCATTAATTCCAGCCATCAATCCTTGAGCCGCTGCCTCCTCGTATCCGGTAGTCCCGTTTATTTGTCCGGCAAAATAAAGTCCCTTGACTAATTTTGTTTCTAAAGTAGGATACAATTGAGTAGGCTGAAAAAAATCATATTCGATAGCATAACCCGGTCTGAAAATTTTTACATGCTCAAAACCTTCCACGTTTCTCAATGCCCGCAATTGAATATCCCAAGGCAAAGAAGAAGAAAAACCATTCAGATAATATTCGGTTGTCCTCTCCCCCTCCGGTTCCAAAAACAGATGGTGACTATCCCTATCTGAAAAAGTATCCAATTTAGTTTCAATACTCGGACAATAACGAGGACCTATACTTTTTATAGTACCGTTGAACAAAGGACTATCATCAAATCCTTCCCGCAAAATGTCATGTACGACTTTATTCGTGTAGGCGATATAGCAAGGCCTTTTCTCAAGTGAATTCGTATACGCAAAGCTCAGAAAAGAGAACTTATGGAAATCATTATCCCCATCCTGACGAGTCAATTTGGAAAAATCAATACTTCGGCCATCTATACGAACCGGAGTACCCGTTTTCATTCGCCCTACTGTGAAACCATACGCTCTCAGTTGCTCAGACAAACCATACGTGGCCGGTTCTGAAATGCGACCACCGGGAAAACTAACCCGTCCGATATGCATCAGACCGTTTAAAAAAGTACCATTCGTCAAAATCACCCGATGACCACTAAAAGAAATCCCCAATCTGGTTCTAACCCCGGTAACCTGTCCTTTATCCAGAAGAAGTTCAATCACATCATCCTGCCACAAATCCAGATTATCAGTATGCTCTACCCTATCCCTCCATTCGGCCGAAAAAATCATTCGATCACATTGAGCCCTTGGACTCCACATAGCAGGCCCTTTAGATAGGTTCAGCATACGGAATTGGATTGTACTTTTATCCGTCACGATGCCAGAACCACCACCTAAAGCATCTATCTCCCTAACAATCTGACCTTTAGCAATACCACCCATGGCCGGATTACAAGACATTTGTGCTATCTTATTCATATCCAGTGTAATAAGCAATGTCTTTGATCCTAAATTAGCGGCAGCACATGCCGCTTCACAACCAGCGTGTCCGGCCCCTACTACAATAACATCATATACGGGCAGTAATCGTGACATAATTATATCGTTTTAAGCAATTCTAAGCAATGATTTTCGTTTTGACGCATCTCTCTAGCGTCAACATTTGATTTATCCTTAAAACCCATTAAATGAAGCACAGAGTGTACAACCACCCTATGCAATTCATCTTCATAAGTCGTATGAAATTCTAAAGCATTGGATTGAACTGTATCAAGGCTGATAAAAACATCACCTGACAATATTTTTCTCTCGGAATAATCAAAAGTAATAACGTCAGTATAATAATCATGATTCAAATATTTCCTGTTCACATCCAGGATATAATCATCATTACAAAAAATAAAAGAGATCGCTCCTAACTGAAACGAATAATCATCAGCAACGGCCTGTAGCCATTGTTTCACTCTCTCTTCATTAAAAAAAGGAGGCGTATCACACTCCTCGCAAAAAAAAAGAAGTTCGCTCATCTATGTATTATAAATTGAAAACCATGGTCACCTTTGATCCACCATCCTCAAAAATCAAATCATCAGAAAGCGTTTTCATCAGGTAAAGACCACGTCCTGCATCTTTTTCTATGTTATCCGGCAAAGTAGGATCCGGAATATAAGAATAATAATCAAACCCATCGCCCTCGTCCTTCACGGTTACGAATAAACGCTTTTCCTCCTCATACACGAAAAACTTAACATACTTCGAAGAATCCAGTTTATTCCCGTAAAGAATCGCGTTATTCACAGCTTCAATAACGCACAAACTAATCTTACCGAATACATCCGGTTCTACGTTATAAACATCCGAGAAATAATCGATAAAGTTCTCAACTTTAACGATATTACCAATTTCAGAGGCAATCGAAAATTCTAATTTGTCCATCGCTTTTTCAAATAATTAATACTGATCATCGCAATCATAATTGAACTCTTTTTAGCCACTATTTTACTCATTATCCACAGCTTTTAAAAACAATATTCTCACTATCTTACTATCTAGCGAATGTAAGTAAAATATTTCTAAATAACAACCGCCACTAAAGTATATTATTAATCTTTCAAACATACTACCATTTTACCAAGATGTTAACCATAATTGCGGGTCTAAATTGTCTTTATCTCTCCAAACTTGAAAATTTAACGTACTGTTATTCCCACTACTCACAGCCAGCTTGCCAATTTTTTGCTTTACATTGACAGTATCCCCCTTCTTAATAAACACTTCCACTAAATTCGAATACACCGTCAAGTAATTTCCATGCCGTACAATCACAACGTTATTATCCCCCGGGATAAACATGATTTCCGTCACTACACCCTTAAACACCGCTCTAACATCAGCATTCCGGGACGTTGTAATAGTAATTCCTGCGTTATTTAATTTCACCTGTTTAAAAACGGGATGTACATTCACCCCAAATTTTTCAGAAACAAACCCCTGTTCAACAGGCCAAGGTAACTTTCCTCTATTTTTAGCGAAATCGTCAGAAATAAGTTTCTCTTCTGGTGTTAATCGATATGTAGAATTTTTACTACCCGACTTTTTAGTCTGAGCAGCAATAAGTTTCTCTAACTCTTTTTTAAAGCGTTCTCTATTCTTAATTTCAACATTCAACTTTCGCAAAAGTTCTTTTTCCTTCTTCTTCAAATCCGCTACATACGTGTTCGCTTCATTTTGTTCCCGTATCAATTGATTATTTTGAGAGGCAATTTTAGACTGTGTTTCACTCTTCAAAGCCATCAACTTACTCAATTCTTTATTAATGGCAGCCAATGAATCGTTTGTCTGCTCAATTAACTGAATCTGCCGCTTCGAATAGTCCTGAACCTGTTCAAAATATTTATACCGGGCATAAGCCTGGGCAAAACTCGAAGAAGAAAATATATAGATCAACTTATCCGATTCATTCCTCTTTTTCCAAGTCTCGTACACCATCTTAGAATAGAACTTCAACATCCGTTGCTTATCAGATTCCAAACCCAATCTAACAGTCTCATTCTTTTTAATTTGGCTGTCAAGATAATTCACCTCGTTCGTGAGAGATTGAATCATCTCCTTTCCCTTACCGATTTTCTGGTTAATAATCGAAACTTTCTGTATAGTAGAAGATTTATCTTTACGAGCATTTTCCAGTAATTTATTTAAATACGCAATCTCCCTCTCCGTCTTTTCATTTTTCTTTTTAATCGCGTCAATCGACTGCGAGTAAGAAAAAGTGAAAGAAAACAAGAAAATCACGATCAATATATTACGACAAATCTTCATGCTAATTCATCCTTTTATACTTACTGGGTATTTTAAAATTAGGTGAAACTTCCACGTCAAATTCCAACCGATCAAAATTCAATATAACCTCCCAATTATCATTATCCGAAAATACATTAAAAACTATTTTTTCAGGAAACAATTTTCCACTAAAATCCTTTATATTATTGTATTTCACCATCATTCCCACACCTTCTTCCAAATCTTCGATAGAAACAGCATTAGGCCGGAAACAATCCGGATCAATGTGTATCTTCTGTAACACCAAAGAAAATTCTTTATTCTTTCTCCTTTTCTTGTATAGCTTTTTCAATTTCCTACCTAAAGCCTTCTCCTCCAAACTATACAAAACATAATCGTTACCCGACCTATCAAACTTATAACGTTTTCCCCGTGCGGTCTCTGTAGTACAAGATTCAAAATCAAAAAATTGATTTGTCAGTATACGTTGAAAACAATCAAACGTCAACCCCACGTCAAAACGTTCAGCAAAATAGCTATAATCCGAAACAAAATATTTTTTCTCCCTGGGACTCACAAATTTAACGCTATCCGGTGTTAATAACAATCTAGCCACATCAACACCTAAAGAAGCACTAACCGAAATCCATATAAAACTATCTCTCTGTATTCTCAAAATAGCTTTAAGACTATGAGAACTCTTGCTATCTTTCAAAAATAAATCAACTTTCTTCGCGTATATCGTGTTATAATCTAACTCGTTAGAAATAATATTCTTAAACAATTTTCCTTCGGTAATATTCGGCAAATCTCTACGACTTTCCGTAACCTCCTTCACGGATCTACATGACACTAAACACAATAAAACCAATAAAAAAACACAACTACTTCTCATGATCTACCGATAAACCATTCTCTATCTTATTTTTTAAATCACCACATTCTTCATCACCCAATTCCAATGCTTTACGCCACATCTTTACAGCCTCTTCCTTCTCCCCGTTCATAAACAAAATATCACCATAATGCTCATACAAAACCCCACTCGGACTCTTCTCATTCTCGATAGCCGAACGCATATAAAATTTAGCCAAAGAATAATTTTTACTTTTAAACAAAACCCACGCGTAAGTATCCAAAAAAGTCGAATTATTCGGATCTGCACTCAATGCCGTTAAAATCATCTTCTCAGCCTTATCCAAATGTTCATTCCGCAATGAAAGATAATAGCTATAATTATTCAACGTCATGATATCACCCGGGTTTATCAACAAAGTACTATCAAACATGGCAAAAGCCTGTTCAACACTATCTTGCTTATAATACACCTCACCAAGATAAGCAAAAAATTGAGCCTTAATAGGAGAATTATCCGGAGACAAGACAAGCCCTTGTTCCAAATATCCCTTTGCCCTCTCCAAATCCTTCCGAATCAATAAAGCCAAACTGACCATTACATAGGGTAGCGGTTCATTCGGAAAATACTTCAAGCACTCTACCCCACCCCGATACATGGCAGCCGTATCTTCCAGTTGATTATATAACATCAACAACTCTTCCCAAACCAGATAATTATTCTTCTCCTTAGAAATAAGAAACTCCAGCTCTCCCCTACACTCTTCCAGCCTATTATATCGCTTTAAAAAATCAGCATTCAAAGTTCTGACGGCTATATCCTCGGGATACTTATCCAACAACAATTGCACGTAAGAATAAATATGATCCAAAGAAATATTCGAATCATTTTGATTCACCAACAACTTTAGCAAATATTGAACTTTCAATCCATTCTCCACGTTATCATTCAACAAAGCCGAACGAATATATTTTTCAGTATTTAGCGTATCATTCTTTGTACGATAATAATCAGCCAGATAAAGTCGTACAAAACCATTATCCGGATCATTCTTTACAATCTTGTTCAGCAATTGAAGACCTTTTTTCTCTTGATCATGTGACAAATACAATTCAGCCAATAAACCCAAATAATCCGTTTTCTCAGGATACTTCTTCACCAACTTCATGATCTCAGTCGAGGCACTCTTCACATCATCCATTTTAGAATATAACTTGGCCTTCTCTATAATAGCAGGCTCACTTATTCCAAACTGTTTCTCGTAACGATCCAACACATTTATAGCCTTATCCCACTTTTCAACAGAAGAGTACAAATCAGTCTCCACGACATAAAAATCCTCTCTATCAGGATGCAACAATATCAATTTATCATATACCTTACACGCCTCTTCAATCATTGATTTTTTCTGCAAAATATTCGCCAACAGCAAATTATACCAAATATTTGTCGGCTCCAATTCCACAGCTTCCCGCATCAGTTGCAAAGGTAACGTATAATCATCTCCTAACGCCAGTATACTGGACAATTCATAACGTACAGCAGCACTTCTGTTATAGATCTTCATACACTGATCGAAACAGGCAATAGCAGACTTTAAATCACCTAAAATCTTACAACGCACCCCCTCCATGAAAGCATAATCAAACTGTACTTTAGCCTCACCCTCCAAAGTAGGTTCTACCGCTTTCTTTTTATCAGCAAAAAGCTGAGTAGTACACAAAAGCAATAAAAAAACAAATAATAATCGACCTCGTTTAGTCATTATAAATGATTTATTGTTTACCCGTGTGACCAAAACCACCCTTTCCCCTCTCCGTCTCGCTCAACGTTTCCACTTCAATTAATTCAGCTTGTTCAACTTTATTAATCACCATCTGGCAAATTCTGTCCCCATCATTAATCTGCACTACCTCATGAGACAAATTCACTAGAATCACCCCGATTTCCCCTCTATAATCAGCATCAATCGTCCCCGGAGTATTTAGCAAAGTAATCCCCTCATTTAAGGCCAATCCACTTCGCGGACGCATCTGAGCCTCGTAGCCATCGGGTAATTCGATAAACAAACCCGTGGGAACAAGCTTCCTTTCCAAGGATTTCAACATGATAGGTTCATCAATATTAGCCCGTATATCCAAACCGGCAGATGACTTCGTCTTATATTCCGGAAGCGGGTGCTTCGATTTATTCACTATTCTAACTTTCATACTCACTGTAACTTTGAAAATCAATTACATTTTAACTAGTCTCATAAATTGCGCTAAGATAGCTATTTTTTATGAATTAATTTATACATAAAATCTTTTGTCAGCAAAAAACTCATCTCTCTCCTTATAAAAATATACACGAAGAGTACAAATAACGGTAAACGAGCCAAACAGGTTACCAAACTACTATCAAATTTTATATAAGCACCGACAAAATAAAACAATAAACAAATCACGAAATAAAAAATAATCTTAGGTACATCATAATTGATCTTGTAAAAATGCCTTCCCAGTACAAAAGACAAAATAGTCATAACAAAAAAACACGTGAAAACGGAATAAGCAGATGCCATAAAACCTACCTTCGGCAAAAAAAACACGTTTCCACCTATCGTGATCACGCAGCCGATAACCGCCATATAAGCCCCGTATATTGTTCTATCCGTCAATTTATACCACAAAGACAACGAATAATAAATACCCTGGAACAAATTAGCCATCAACACCCAAGGCAATATCGTCAACCCGCTAAAATACTCCGACCCCAAGAAATATTTCAATACATCGAGAAAATACATGACACCCAAAAAGATCATTAAACCGAATCCGGTAAAATAAAGCAGAACATCCTGATATATTTTCTTTGAATCATTATGTTTCGCGTAATTGAAAAAGAAAGGTTCAAAAGCAAAACGAAAACCTTGCGTGAAAATATACATCACCAAAGCCAATTTATAACTTGCCCCGTATATCCCGGTAATGGCCAAAGACTCCTCTCCATCGCCCAAAATTTTAGGCATTAAAATCTTATCTCCCTGCAAATTAATCATCCCGGCAACACTCACGATCAAGATCGGGTATGAATATTTCAAAATATCTTTCAACAAAGAGAACGAGAAAACAAATTTAAACCGGAAAATATAAGGAAACAACATCACCAGCGTACAAACAGAAGCAACCAAATAGGAAATGAAAATATAAACCACCCCACCGTCAGCTTGATAAAAAGGAACGTGAATCCCTCTCTTTTCCAAAAACGGACAAAGCAAATAGAAAAACAAATTCAATCCCACGTTAATCATTATATTCACTAACTTGATAACGCCGAAACGAAGGGCTTTCCCTTCCATTCTCAATAGGGCGAAGGGCAAAGTACTCACCACATCAATCGCGATCGTTACAATCAATAAAACGAAGTAAATCGGGTGATTCCCCACCTCAAGAAAACTGACAATTCGCGGGAGAAACGAAAAACAGAGCAATAAAAACAAAGTAGAAGTAAAAAGCAAAGAAGTCAATAAAGTTGAAAACACCCGATCCTTGTTATCTTTAGTTGCAAAACGGAAAAATCCTGTTTCAGTACCATAAGTCAATAATACGACCAACAAAGCAACATACCCCATCAAATTTGTAAATATACCATTATCGACAGGAGAAAGTACCCTGGTATACAGTGGAACCAACAACCAATTTATAAATCGTCCGAGTATTGTCGAGAAACCATAAATCACGGTTTCACCCATTAGCTTTTTTAAAGGATTCATAATAACTTTGTCTTCATTAAATGTGATTCAACGGACAAAAGTAACAAGTTCCCAACAACAATATCATATATATATTATCTTTTATTTTTTTTAAAAAAGATATGAGGATAATGATAGGCTGTGAGTTTTTGGTATAAAAAATAGGTGATTCTTTTGTTTTAATCGTTATTATTTGTAGAGTCAAGAGTTATTCACAGGTTATGATTTTATTAATGACTGATAATGAGGATTATTATTGAGTTATCCACAGTAGTTAGTAAAACAGACTTTGGAAAAGTTTTCAATAAAATTCATGTGAATTCATGTTAGTATTTTGTAGAAAGGAATTGGAATAATTTGAATAACTATTCTTGTATTTTTAAATTCTATTATTACTTGAATTCAAAATCGAGAAATCAAAATAAAGTTATTCTTTTTAGTTCTTTTTTTATTCACAGTTACTAACGGGGATACTAACACTTCAATATCATAAGGTTTCATATCAGAATTCGGGAAGGATTAGAAACGGTAGTCGTTGCAAAATAATCCGGTATTAGGTCCGATTTAATACGCCAAATGAAAATAAATACATGATTACATCCGAATCACTACCATGTAAAGCGCTATTAGAACGCTATTAAAACCCTATTAAAACGCTATACCGAATAGCGTTTTAATAAGACTTTATAAGCCTACTAAAAACTTTATAATCGGAAATGGTCTGCTAGTGATAATGATTTGTAAATCTAATTTTAATAGAAACTCTATAGAATACAATATGATTATAGTTATATCTGTAATATTCAAAGGAATAACTTAATTTTTATACCGAACTCTTGTTATTTAGATATTTGGATTAAAAAATATTTATTTTATATTTGTATAAAATAATATAATAGTATATAAAATGAATATATTAAAATTATTTTTATTATTTGTAATTCTAATGATGTGTTCGTGTAGGAAAGATTATGTTACTATAAAATTCATGTTTAATGATATTGGTCACATAGTTTTTCCTCTCTCAATAAATGATTCATTAGTATATGGTATTTTTGATACAGGTGCACAGTCATCATTGATTGAAAGAAAGGAACAAAATAGAATAGGATTAGACACATCTGCTGAAAAGGTATATAGTTTTTTTCCTCACACGGGAAAGAATCCGGTTTTATTTCAAAAATCTATCAAAACTTCTGTATCAATTTGCCACATGCAATTGAAAAATCCTATTGAATTTAGTATTGTAGATGGAGAACATAATCTCTCGGTATGGGGAAATGACATCATCGATCAATGTAATTGGTTGTTCGATTTTGAAAAAGATGAATTGACAATTTCATTTAAACCAATAACTTTTGATACAAATCAATGTGTATCTATTAAATACAGAGATCAACTCAATCTTAAATTTTGTTCGTTATATTGTAAAGGCATTGGGCTGTTAGATAATGTAATGATAGATTCTGGAGCATCTTGGACGTACATTGTAAATGATAGTGCATTCTATTCTATATGTTTATCTCTTCCCGATTCATTAAAAGATAAACGTAAACGTAACTCAAATTTGCGTCAGTATGCCGAATTAGAAAACCACAAGTCTGATACTATAGACTATTATTTTTCTTTAGTTAACTTACTGTATCACAGTCTACTAATTTATGAGGGTTGTAAGTATTATTCTGATAATGCATTATTTGATATAGTGTCAATGAATGGAATATTAAGTTTATGTTATGCACAAGGATATTCATACATGTATTTGAATACGACGGATAAAATAATTTACTTGAAACGATGAATAGTGGTGTCTGCATAAAACGATACGATATAACCGAATATTATGCTTTGAGAAAAGGAAATTGTAGATTAACGTGAATTCAATGAGGATGCTGATCAGAAATTTATTTAGGGATACCCTTCAAATGTAATTTTCATTTGAAAGGTATCCCTAAATACACCAGTTGGTAAGGATCAACTATTTTATTTCATTTTTTCTATCAGAGAAGTGGTGGAATAACCTTCCACGAAATCCAGGGTAACTATTTCTCCACCTTTGGCTTTTACTATATCGTAACCTACAATTTCTTCAGGTTTATAGTCTCCGCCTTTTACCAATACGTCTGGTTGAACGAAATCAATCAGATCACGGGGAGTATCCGTATCGAAAAGAATCACTTTATCAACGAATACAAGAGAAGCTAACAATAATGCTCGGGCATTCTCATCGTTTATGGGTCTGGAATCTCCTTTTAATCGTTTTACGGAAGCATCCGTGTTTAACCCGATTACTAGCTTAGTTCCCAGGGAAGCCGCTTTGGCCAGGTATTCGATATGTCCTCTGTGGAGAATATCGAAACATCCGTTTGTGAAAACGATCTTATCATCTTTGAATCTCCACAGGCTTAATGTATTTTCAGCTTCTTTCGCCGTGTATGCGATTTTTTTCTCGATAAATGGTAAATAATCCATGATAATGTCAAATAAGTTTATTAGTTGCGGTGTCTGGGAAAACCAATGTAGGTTTGTGTGATTTAGCTTCTTCAAAATCCATGGAAGCGTATGAGATAATGATGATCACGTCACCCACGGCACATTTGCGTGCTGCCGGACCGTTCAGGCAAATAATACCCGAATTGCGTTCTCCTTTGATGATATAGGTATCGAATCTCTCACCATTGTTAATATTCACGATCTGAACTTTTTCGTTTTCGATCATGTTAGCTGCCTCCAACAAAGCTTCGTCAATAGTGATACTGCCCACGTACTGGAGATTGGCATCAGTAACGGTAACTTTATGAAGTTTAGATTTTACTACTTCTATAAACATCTTCGTGTTAGTTTAAAATACAATATTATCAATTAATCGGATTTTACCGGCATAAACCGCTATACATCCAACTTTTACATTGTTTTCATTCCAGTCTTGAATAGTTCTTAGTTCAGTGTCGTCCACGATTTCGAAATATTCAGTTTCCAGGTAAGGGTTTTTATTGATTTCGTCTACTACCCATTTTTTCAATTCTTCCACGTTCATTTTGGAAGTCAAGTGAGTAGCTTCTTCGAGCACTTTGTGAATGTGCGGGGCATTTTTCCTGTATTCCGGTTCCAGTAAAGTATTTCTGGAACTCATGGCTAGCCCGTCTTTTTCCCGGATGATAGGGCATGAAACAATTTCCAGATCATAATGTAATTGTTTCACCATATTTTTGATCACCGCGATTTGCTGGAAATCCTTCATCCCAAAATATGCCCGGTGTGGTTGTACGATGTCAAATAATTTGCTTACGATTTGTCCCACGCCGTTAAAGTGTCCCGGGCGTTTTGCCCCTTCCATGACGCTTTCCACGTACCCGAAGTTAAATACACGTGTATCTTCTTCCGGATACATCTCTTCCACGCTGGGAGCGAACACGTAGTCACATCCGTTTTTTTCCAGTAAAGCTACATCTTTATCCAGCGTACGGGGATAGCGTTTCAGATCTTCTTTATCATTAAACTGTGTCGGGTTCACGAACACGCTGACCACGGCAATATCATTTCCTTTTTTACATGCTTTCACGAGGGACATGTGACCTTCATGAAGTGCACCCATTGTTGGCACTAAACCCACCGTTTTCCCTTCACTTTTCAACTTCTCGATAACGGTGCTTAATTCCGTTTTCTTAGTTATAATATTCATGCTTATATTCTTGAAAATACGGGGTGCAAGTTTACAAACTATTTTCGATATAATGCAAAATTGAAAGTTGAAAATTCAAAATGATTATTTAAATAGTGAATGAATATTAACGTGTATAGACGATAGAGCATCCAGCAATTCGTTATGGGTAACGCCTTCCCGCATGACAATAAGAACCGTATCGTCTCCACCGATAGTTCCCAGTACTTCAAAATAGTTCTCATTATCAATCAGAACGGTCACTGCTTTGGCATACCCGGGAAGAGTTTTCATCACGGCAATATTCCCTGAAAAATCGATACTTGAAATGGAGTCTGTCACGATAGCAGAGGCTTTTTCGTCGGTTTGTTCATTCTGGATGCTGTCCGGGATAATATATATGTAACCTTTATCTTTATGAGGTATTTTAGCTACTCTCATGAATTTAAGATCGCGTGATAACGTACTTTGTGTTGCTTCCACGTTTAACTCTTTCAGTCTGAATAATAATTCTTCCTGCGAGCAGATCTGTTCATTCTCAATAAGCTTTCGAATGGCCAACAGGCGTTTCGTTTTATTTCTCATAGGTGTTTATTATTACGCCTCACAAAGTTAGGGAAATTTGTTTTATATTCAATACGATGAAATAAAATAAAGAAAGAGAAGGTATTCCGGGATTATAATCTTAAAAATATTTATTTTCATAAATATGCTTTGCAAATTCATATATTCGTCATATTTTTGCATAAAATTTAATTTATAGTTGATTGATTGAATAAATATGCATGAATTAAAGAAAGCCCGTCTAGTTTTAGAAGACGGGACAGTTTATGAGGGAACTTCCTTTGGTTACGAGAAATCGGTGTCCGGGGAAGTTGTTTTTTATACGGCAATGACCGGTTACCCGGAAAGTTTGACAGATCCTTCTTATAAAGGACAAATTCTGGTTCCGACTTATCCCATGATTGGAAATTACGGGGTCCCGGTTGATGACGAGCGAGATGGGATATCCAAGTTCTTCGAGTCGGATAAGATTCATTGTAAGGCTTTGGTCATTTCGGATTACTCTTCCCGGTATAGTCATTGGAATTCACAAAAAAGTCTCGGAGATTGGTTAAAAGAACAACAGATTCCGGGGCTTTTTGGTATTGATACGCGGGCATTAACCCAAAAACTGAGAGATCATGGAGCGATGTTGGGTAAGATACTGTTTGACGATGAGGAGGTACCTTTTTATGATCCCAATAAAGATAATATTGTTGCCGAGGTTTCCACGAAAAAGATCATGGAGTACGGAAATGGAAAGTATAAAGTGGTTCTGGTGGATTGTGGGGTAAAAAATAATATACTACGCTGCTTGTTAAAGCGGGATGTTACCGTGAAACGAGTTCCGTGGAATTATGATTTCACGAAGGAGAAATTTGATGGAATCTTTCTTTCGAACGGTCCAGGAGATCCCTCTCTTTGCGAGGAAACTATAGAGCATATTCGGAAAGTGCTGAAAGGTAACACCCCTATCATGGGTATTTGTTTGGGAAATCAACTCATGGCACGGGCTGCCGGAGCTTCCACCTATAAATTGAAATACGGTCATCGAAGTCACAATCAGCCGGTGATGAATCCCGGTGGAACTCGTTGTTATATAACTTCTCAGAATCATGGGTTCGCGATAGATGAAACAACACTCCCGTCAGATTGGGAACCGCTGTTTGTAAACGTGAATGATGGTACAAACGAGGGTATTCGGCACAAGAAAAAACCTTTTTTCTCGGCTCAATTTCACCCGGAAGCATCGAGTGGTCCCGTGGATACGGAGTTCCTTTTTGATGATTTTATTAAGGCAATGGAAGCATCAAAAAAGTAATTGAAAATTGAAACAAAATTGAAAATTAGAATGAACATAACAAAAGTATTGCTTCTAGGATCGGGAGCGTTGAAGATTGGGGAAGCCGGAGAGTTTGATTATTCCGGATCACAGGCTTTGAAAGCACTTCGGGAGGAAGGGATTTACAGCGTGTTGATAAATCCGAATATAGCCACGGTGCAGACATCGGAAGGAGTGGCCGACAAGATATATTATTTACCCGTGACACCGGAATTTGTGGAACAAGTGATTGAAAAGGAACGTCCGGACGGTATTCTTCTCTCTTTCGGGGGGCAGACTGCATTGAATTGTGGGGTGGCTCTTTATAAATCGGGTGTTTTGGAAAAATATAACGTGCAAGTACTTGGAACACCCGTGCAAGCCATTATAGACACGGAAGATCGGGAAATCTTTGCCGGAAAACTAGCGGAAATTAACGTGAAAACACCTAGGAGTATTGCTGCCAGCAACATGGAAGAAGCATTTGCCGCTGTGGATAAATTAGGTTTTCCGATAATTGTCCGGGCTGCTTACACGCTAGGGGGATTAGGTTCTGGTTTTTGTTCCAACAAGGAGGAATTAGAACGATTGGCTGCCAGTGCCTTTTCTTATTCTCCTCAGGTTTTGATAGAGGAATCTTTGAAAGGATGGAAAGAAGTAGAATATGAAGTGGTGCGTGATAAATACGATAATTGTATCACGGTTTGTAACATGGAAAACTTCGATCCGCTGGGTATTCATACCGGAGAGAGTATCGTGGTGGCTCCATCGCAGACTTTAAGTAATAGCGAATACCATAAACTGAGATCGATAGCTATAAAAATAATCCGGCATATAGGCATCGTGGGTGAATGTAACGTGCAATATGCCCTGGACCCGAATTCGGAAGATTACCGGGTGATAGAGGTGAATGCTCGTCTTTCGCGGTCTAGTGCTTTGGCATCCAAGGCAACCGGGTATCCTTTGGCCTTTGTTGCTGCAAAATTGGGAATGGGGTACGGGTTACATGAAATCAAAAACTCGGTAACTAAAGTCACCACGGCCTGTTTCGAGCCCGCGTTGGATTACGTGGTTTGTAAAATACCTCGTTGGGATTTAAATAAATTCGAGGGAGTTTCCAAAGTGATCGGTTCTTCCATGAAGAGCGTGGGTGAAATCATGGCTATCGGGCGATCTTTCGAAGAGGCAATCCAAAAAGGCATCCGGATGATCGGGCAGGGAATGCATGGTTTTGTCGGTAATGTACTGAAAACGAAAGATATTGATGAAGAGTTGGTGAACCCAACAGATTCACGGATATTTGCTATTGCCGGGGCTTTTGACAAGGGATATAGCGTGGAGAAAATTCATGAATTGACAAAAATCGATCATTGGTTTTTGCAACGTTTGGAAAACATTCACTTGCTGAAGGAGGAATTAAGCAAGTTTGATAAGGAAACAGACATTAGCGAATGCTTGTTGAGAAAGGCAAAGCAATATGGTTTCTCTGATTTCCAGATCGGGCGGTTGACCGTGAAAAATACCTCGTTATCCCATCACGAGAAAATGTTGAGAGTTCGTGAATACAGGAAGAAATTGGGCATATTACCCTGCGTGAAACAGATTGACACGCTGGCAGGTGAGTATCCGGCAATGACAAATTACCTGTATATCACTTACAATGGAACAGAAAATGACGTGAAATACGAGCATGACAAACGCTCCGTGATCGTGTTGGGCTCCGGGGCTTATCGTATCGGTAGTAGCGTGGAATTTGATTGGTGTGGTGTGAGCGCTTTGAATACGATTCGGAAAGCTGGGTATCGTTCGGTGATGATTAACTATAACCCGGAGACTGTCAGCACGGATTACGATACTTGTGATCGTCTCTATTTTGACGAGTTGTCATTTGAGCGGGTGATGGATATTGTCGAATTGGAAGAACCGAAAGGGGTGATTGTTTCCACGGGTGGTCAGATTCCGAATAATTTGGCTATGCGATTGTATGGTCAGCATGTGAATATTCTGGGAACTTCTCCCGAATCCATCGATCGGGCGGAAGACCGTCAGAAATTCTCAACCATGTGTGACGAATTGGGTATCGACCAGCCTCGATGGAGCGAATTAACGAGTATAGAGGACATTTATCATTTCGTGGATAAAGTGGGCTTTCCCGTGTTGATTCGTCCTTCTTACGTGCTTTCCGGGGCTGCTATGAACGTGGTGTCGAATAAGGATGAATTATTGCATTTCTTGGAGTTGGCGGCAGAGGTGTCGAAAGATCATCCTGTCGTGGTATCCGAGTTTATCGAACAAGCGAAAGAGGTGGAAATTGATGCCGTAGCACAGGAGGGCGAGGTGAAGGCTTATGCTATCAGTGAACATGTTGAATTTGCCGGCGTACATTCCGGTGATGCGACCATCGTTTTCCCGGCACAGAAACTTTACGTGGAGACAATCCGTCGAATCAAAAAGATTGCCCGCTCTATCGCTAAAGAACTGAACATATCCGGTCCGTTCAATATGCAGTTTTTGGCAAAGGACAATGATATCAAGGTCATCGAGTGTAATTTGCGAGCGTCGAGGAGTTTTCCCTTCGTGTCGAAAGTACTGAAATATAACTTTATCGATATGGCCACCCGGATCATGTTGGGAGAGAAGGTGGAAACCTTGAATAAATCGGTATTCGATTTGGATTACGTGGGAGTGAAGGCTTCACAATTCTCCTTTGCCCGGCTTTTGAAAGCCGATCCCGTGTTGGGTGTGGATATGGCATCCACGGGAGAAGTTGGCTGTATCGGGGAGAATTATTACGAGGCAATATTGAAAAGTATGCTTTCTGTCGGGCATCGTATTCCGAAGAAGGATATCCTGATCTCTTCCGGTCCGACCCGCTCTAAAGTGGAGTTGCTGAACTCTACCCGGATGCTAATAGAGAAAGGATATACTATTTATAGTACGGCAGGAACGGCTAAATTTTTTAAAGAGAATGGAATTGATACTCAAATTCTTTACTGGCCGGATGAAGATAAGGAGCCGAATATCATGGAATATTTGCATGACCGGAAGATAGACCTGGTTATCAATATTCCGAAAAATCACACGAAACGGGAGCTGGATAACGGTTATAAAATTCGTCGCGCTGCCGTGGATTACAACATCCCGTTGATCACGAATGCCCGTTTGGCCAGTGCCTTTATCTATGCTATTTGCAAGGTCGATCCTGCCGAGATAGCGATTAAGAGTTGGGATGAATACTAGGAAGATAAAAGCTAAAAACTGCTGGATTAATTCAGCAGTTTTTTATATTTTGCAGAATGTAACCAGCAATAATTGAATAAAACTGCAAGTTACAACTTGCAGTTTTATGATGTAATAATTATTTTTTGGGTATTTGGCCTTAAATAGCTAGTTTTGTAGTAATCATTATTACAAAAATAGATATCTATGAAGAGTAAGAAATTGAAAAGAATTCTATATGTTTTTGCGGTTTTAATCATGTTGATATTGGGGATTGTCGTGTGGATGCAATCATCCGGTGGAGTTGTTGAAGAACAGACGTTTACTATTAATAATAAGCAATTAGCCACTTTTGTTTATAACACGAAAACAGAAACACCTCAAAGGTTGCATATCACGGTGAAAGGTACCTTAGATTGTGATGCTATTTTGACGATAAGAGAGGACGGTGAAACTAGCGGGATTCGTTCCCGTCGTTCGTTTCCTTTAAAAGCAGGAGAACTGAAAGATCGGGATTTCCAGACCATGTGGACTCATACCGGGATGATCATAGAATTCAAGACGGATGGATGCACTGTTAATGATGTAAAAGTGAAAATAGAGGTTTTGGAGTGAATGAATGTAATGGTCTAGAACTAGCTCCCTAGTCCCTCCTTATGGTTGGGCTTCCTTTCCCCTAGAGCATGAACATAGCATATACATAGCAAGTACACAGGGTATACTTAGGGATTAAACACGTATCACTTTCGAATCAAAGACGTATCAAAGACGTTCAGGGGTGTCTTTGATTGGGGAGTGAAGGGAAAATACTTCTTGTGTGATAGAGTATTTCATTTGTCCTTCAGGCTTTGTATTTCGTGAAACATGTGCTATCTTTGTGGCAGGAAGTTATGAGAAAGGTCTAAGATATTGAAAATGAGCATGCATTATCCGCTCATTATGGTAATAGGTTACGATTTAGTTAGTTATCTACTGCATCATCCTTCTGCACGTTGCGTAACCTTCAAAGAACTCTTCAAGTGCAAAAGTACAAATAAAACGGGAGATTAAGACAAAATCTCCCTGATTTTTTCACCTTATTTTTGCGGGCTTTTCCGTAAAAGCGGTTTTGTCCGTCGGTACACCATCGCCCAAAAGGATTTTGGACGACCGTATGCCGACTACCGCATAAGCGGAGAAAAGGGCTTTGCGTCACGCCTGAACGAGCGATTATCGTTTCAGACTTATGACGCGAGGCCCATTTCTTTTTGCGCTTATGCCAAGGAGGTGCTTTTACGGATTTTCAGAGGACTTTTTCTTTTTTGCTGTTCCTTTGAGCCGTAAGCGGAAAGCCGTGCATGACCGCTTGCCCATGAATGGCACAAGCCGTCACCCACAGCAGGCAAACCGGGAAGAATGATTTTATCCGCCCGATCTGACAAGTCTGGCCGAACATATAAAATCATACTTCCTTGCATGTGGTTTGCCCGGTTTCACGCTTCCGGCGATATTCCTTTTCCTTTGAGGCTTCTTCTTTTTACGGATTTCTCTTTTGAAGTTTTTCCTGTCTAATCTGCCTCCACTTCCGTTTACCTCCATTTTCGCGCCTTTCAG
>OLIS01000252.1_pt1 | contig 41848 bp, 40 predicted proteins | sample 1601351 | NCBI WGS metagenome assembly OLIS01 (sample SAMEA2452122, study PRJEB22498) | human gut metagenome | biome: human feces; feature: human gut; material: feces | place: Australia | collected 2012
TGGAAGAACTGAAACGCCGGGGCTTTACCGACCCGGCTATGCGGGAATGGACTTTTGCCAATGACAACGGCAGAAACCCGCAGATGAAAACCGCCCATTTCTATGTGGAACATTGGGAGGACATGAAAGCCGGGAACATCGGCTATCTGCTTTGGGGCAGCGTCGGCACAGGCAAAAGCTACCTTGCCGGATGTATCGCAAACGCCCTCATGGAGAAAGAAATCTCCGTCCGCATGACGAACTTTGCCCTTATTCTTAATGACCTTGCAGCCACTTTTGAGGGCAAGAACGAATATATTTCCAACCTCTGCCGCTATCCGCTGCTTATCCTTGATGATTTTGGAATGGAGCGTGGCACAGAGTATGGCTTAGAGCAGGTCTACAATGTGATTGACAGCCGATACCGAAGCGGCAAGCCGCTGATCGTCACGACCAACCTCACGCTTACCGAGTTGCAGAACCCGCAGGACACGCCCCACGCCCGGATTTATGACCGACTGCTTGAAATGTGCGCCCCTGTCTGCTTCTCCGGCGAGAACTTCCGCAGGGAGAGCGCACAAAACAAGCTGAACCGCTTAAAGCAACTGATGAACGATTGAAAGGAGTTCGCCTATGACCGATAAAAAAGAGCATATCAGACACAGCATGAAAAGCACCGCACCCGCCGATTGCGTGACGGAAATCCGTATAGGGAACTCTGTTCTTGTCGTGTCCGGCTTTTTCAAGCAGGGCGCAAAGGAAACCGCCGCCGACAAAATGGCTAAGGTGCTGGAAGCGGAAGCTGCTACAAAATGAGGGCATGGAAAAGCGGTCATGCCCGGAAACATGACCGCTGAATGGATAAGTTAAATTTTAGTTTGTTTCTTGCAGCCGTTCGTACAGCTGACTGTCAATTTTATAAATTCCCTGATAAGGCTGTTCGATATAGTGTTTTCCGTTTTCCTCATAGGCAAAAATGGTACTTGTTCCTGTTTCAAACTGAAAATCAATCTTGATATAACTTTCAGTCTGCGGAAAATCTTGAACACTTTGCTTACTGGTTGGTTCAGAACTGGAAATGTCAGAAATTATTTCACTTATCCAAGCTGTGTCTGAATGATTTGTGGTGTTTTCCCCAACAGTTACATCAACAGATGTAATGTCGCTTGTTTGGGGCAACTGAATGGGAGCAGCTTTTTTCCCACACGCAACTAAAGTTAAAATGCAAGTCAGACATAAAAACAAAGAAATATATTTTTTCATAAGCCTTTTACCTCGCTAATTCAATTTTTGCCATTATAACACAGCAGAATGAAATGGACTATCAAATAAAAGTAAAATATTTATGAAGTTGAATCTGCGTGATAACCCTAACACAAAAAAACGTCATTTTGACGGGCGGTAAAGAAGCACTTTTACACTTTGCCGCTATACAAGCCGCCCCGCTGTATGGTACAATCGAAGTACGGAATAGTGGGGCTGGCTGTCGGAAACGGAGGAAACCATGTTAAGACAGACAACCCAAAACCTTATTACCGCCCTTTATCCGAGATTATCCCATGAAGATGAACTGCAAGGGGAAAGCAACTCTATATCCAACCAAAAGCGCATTTTGGAAACCTACGCCAAGCAGAACGGCTTTACCAATCTCTGCTGGTACACAGATGACGGTTATAGTGGTGCGAACTTCCAAAGACCCGGATTTCAAGCCATGCTTGCAGACATTGAAGCCGGGAAAGTCGGCACAGTCATCGTCAAGGATATGTCCCGTTTAGGGCGAAATTATCTTCAAGTGGGAATGTATACAGAAATGCTTTTCCCGCAGAAAGGCGTCCGCTTTATCGCTATCAATGACGGAGTGGACAGCGCAATGGGCGACAACGATTTTACCCCGCTGCGTAATCTTTTCAACGAATGGATGGTGAGAGATACGAGCAAAAAAATCAAGGCAGTTAAGAAAGCAAAAGGCATGAGCGGCAAGCCTGTTACCAGCAAGCCGGTTTACGGCTATGTGATGGACGAGGACGAGAATTTTATTATAGACGAGGAAGCCGCCCCGGTGGTGCAGCAGATTTACCAGCTTTGCCTTGCCGGGAACGGCCCGACCAAGATTGCCCGTATGCTGACGGAGCAGCAAATCCCCACGCCGGGGACGCTGGAATATCAGCGGACAGGCAGCACCCGCCGTTATCACCCAGGCTATGAGTGCAAATGGGCGACCAACACCGTCGTTCATATCCTCGAAAACCGGGAGTACACCGGCTGTCTGGTAAACTTCAAGACGGAGAAGCCCTCTTACAAGACCAAGCACAGCGTAGAGAACCCCATCGAGAAGCAGGCCATTTTTGAGAACCACCATGAGCCTATCATAGACCGGGAAACATGGGAGCGCGTGCAGGAGTTACGCAAGCAGCGCAAACGCCCGAACCGCTATGATGAAGTGGGGCTGTTCTCCGGTATGCTGTTCTGCGCCGACTGCGGCCATGTGATGTACCAGCAGCGGTATCAGAACAAGACCCGTAAGCAGGACTGTTACATCTGCGGCAGCTACAAGAAGCGCACCCGTGACTGTACGGCGCACTTTATCCGCACCGACCTGTTGACCGCCGGTGTCCTCTCCAATCTCCGGCAAGTGACGGAATATGCCGCCAAGCATGAGAGCCGCTTTGTGAAGCTGCTTATCCAGCAGAACGAGATCGGCGGCAAGAGAAAGACCGCCGCAGCCACCAAGCAGCTTGAACAGGCGCAGGAGCGCATTTCCGAAGTGAGCCGCATTATCAAGCGGCTGTATGAGGACAATGTGAACGGCAAAATCAGCGACGAGCGTTTCATGGAACTGTCGGCAGACTATGAGCAGGAACAGCGGGAACTGAAAGACCGCGCCGCCGCTTTGCAGGAGGAACTGGACAAGTCGCAGGCCGCCACCGTCAACGCGGAAAAGTTTATGGGTATCGTCCGAAAGCACCTTGCCTTTGAGGAATTGACCCCCACCCTCTTGCGGGAGATGATTGAGAAAATCGTCGTGCATGAGTGCAGCTATGACGAGAACGGCATCCGCAGGCAGGACATTGAGATTTATTACAGCTTTGTCGGCAAGATTGACTTGCCCGAAGCCTAACGCCCGACCTATCCGACACAATGGCCAAGTGCCGGATAGGAACGGCAAAATTTTTTGCACTTCTATTACTTCTTTATCACACATAAGCAAATCGTCCCCGATTAAATTTTGATGATCTAAACGCGGCAAATAATATAGATAGTTATTATTTGAGAGAAGCATATGATGTAATAAAAAATTGGTGCGATCAAAATAATGAATACATTGATTCAATGATCCCTTGCCTTTTTTATTCGGCGGAGGCAGCAAAAAATCGTCAAGTAAAGATTATTTGGTATGCTATTGAGGAAGATAGCGATGATTTAAAAAGTATTAACATATTCAACCGTCTTAATAAAGGTAAAATTTCGCTCACCAGTTCTGAACTTATTAAAGCGTTATTCATCATGGATTATGACCATCGCGCCGAGGGGGATTCTTTGCCAGCCGAACAATTGTCTATGGAATGGAATGAAATGGAGCGTAAATTCCAAGATGATAATTTTTGGTATTTTATCAGTAATGATCAGAACGATACGCAAACTCGTATTGATATTCTGTTTGATTTTGTTACTCGGCGCGGTATAAATACTGATAGCGATTATTCCTATCGCGAATTTCAAAAACTTTATGATTTTTGCCGTGCACGAGAACGAAATAGTAACCACCAACAGCAACTTAGTGGTTGGTTAACATCTAAAAATATTGACACCATGGAAAAGGCATGGAAAATAGTGCGAAGGACTTTTGATCGTTTGCTTGCTTGGTATGAAGATAGCCTATATTATCATTATGTCGGGTATCTTATTGCAGTCGGTTTTACTCCTTTGGAAATTTTTAAATATTTGGAAACGGAAAAGGAAGAGCGTAAAGATAGAGAGCGAAAACTAGGAAAAAATTATGAATGGACTGTTGAGGATACGAAGATTTCTCTGCGCAAATTGATGATGCAAAAATTTAAGAAAGGGAGTAAATTTCTTGAGAAAGCAGATATTGATGCTTTCGAATATAAGTCCGAGTATGTGTCTCGCGTTTTATTGCTGTTTAATGTGGAGTGTTGCCGTAAAGGTCAAAATATACGCTTTCCATTTGATAAGTATAAGAAACAAAACTGGGATGTAGAACATATTGATTCGCAGAATGAAGCCACATTGGAAAAATATGAGGATCGTATGCGTTGGCTCCAAAATGTAAAGTTTATATTGAGGGTAGAAAATACGAAACGTTCAATAGAGCTTGCGAATGAATGTCAAATACTTATCAACGAGTTTGAAGAAAAGAAGCAAGTAAAAAAAGAGAAATATAATGAATTCTATATAAGAATCAATAAGTTTTATTCAGAAGAAAAAACAAATGAGAAAGAATCGGAAGTGGATTTGACTACCCAAAAAAAGGATTATCTATCTAATTTAACGTTGCTTGATAGTGCCACAAACCGCGAATATCAAGATGCTCCATTTGCTTATAAGCGTTATTGTATTGTGCAATATGATAAAAAGGGAGAGCGGTTTATTCCCTTATGTACCCGTAATGTATTTCTTAAATATTTTACAGATAGTAATGAAAAATCCTCGTATCTTGACTTTATGCGGTGGAACAGTTCGGACCGGGAAGGGTATATAAAGGCAATACATGAAGCAGTTGATCCCATATTCGATTCTGTAGTTATGAAATGAAAGGATATAAAATGACGAATGACAGTTTGAAAAAATATAGCTTTACTGATTTGTTAAAACAAGGAAGAATCCGTATTCCAAAGATTCAACGCGACTATGCCCAAGGAAGACAACTTCCTAAAGTGGACGAAATTCGCAAGGTATTTGTCCATACGCTTTTATTGGTTGTCAAAGGAAAACATGCTGCAACTGAACTTGATTTTGTGTATGGCAGTAATCAAAAGAATGCTTTTGAACCGCTTGATGGACAGCAACGGTTAACAACATTATTTCTTCTGCATTGGATGTTTGGGACTCAATTTGATAAAGAACATCCTCTGTTTACCTATGAAACCCGCAATACGTCAGCAGAATTTTGCGAAGAATTAGTACGACGTGAAGCCCTACACTTTGTTCATGAAGCATTAGATAACAAAAAAAATAATGAATTGGCTAAGAATCAAGAAGATAAAAAACCCGAAAAACCCTCATCTATAATCCGAAGTAAAGATTGGTTTAAATGGGAGTGGCAATATGACCCGACTATCCTATCTATGCTCGTCATGATAGATGCCATTTTTGAAGAGATGGGAAATGAATGGGGAATGGATTTAAGTATTTGCCGGAATAATCTTGAAAATATGACATTTCATTTACTTAATTTGGGCGATTTTGGTTTATCCAATGAATTATTCATCAAAATGAATGCCCGCGGCAAGCAATTGTCTGACTTCGATAAATTAAAGTCAACCTTGGAAGAAGAACTGCAAATTCAACAAAAAGAGAATGATGTCCAAGGACAGGCACTTGCATCTGCAAAAGATGAAGAGATGTGGCGTGCTTTGATGGATGGCGCCTGGATTGATTTATTTTGGCATAAGTATGCGCGTAAAACCATTCTCAATTCGGAAGAAACTGCCAGTTCTGAAGTTCAAAGAAGTACACGGTTGAAGGTTGCCAAAAATGCCGAGTTGCAATTTAAAAAATTGTTATTAAGACTCATTGCATTACAATTGTTTGAGAACAAATATTCTGATGAAAAGTTAGTATTAGCGGCTTATGAGCTAGAAGAATCAAAAATAGATAATCTTCTTTTTGTTTATACTAACAGTTTAAATGATGTCCGTAGTAATGAGCAGCGTATCATTGATACCACTACATTACCGACATTAAACTTTAAACAACTCATGGAAGATATGAATTTGCTCATTTACAAGGATGCCAATCATATCTACCAGGAGATTTCCTCATTGTTGCCTAAGATAAGTCATATTGCTGCCGATAACCGCGCGTTATTTGACTCTTTTTTGGAAAGAAAAGTTTCCAATGATGTGGAGTTAACATTCTATGCCATGCTATTGTTCCTTCGTGCGTTCCCTGCAAAGAAGGAAAAAAAGCTGGAAACAGACTTGCTGGCATGGTATTTTGAAGAAAATACACAAATGTGCTGGTTGAAAAATTTGGAAGATTGGGTCCGTGCCACTCGTAATATTTTATCAAATGACAATAACAATCAGCGTATCGACAAAATTCAAATTGCTAAAAATGCTACGCATGCGCTTGTGCAACTGAGAGACGATTTGGTGTCTTATGTTAACGAAAAAGGTTTGAATATTGTAACTGATCAAACGGTCGTAAAACAATTCTTAAAATCGTCCAATAAAACATATACCGGATTAGATAATCGGTCTTTGGAAGAAGAAAGAGAAAAAGCCAAGTTGATTTTAGATAATTCCACTGAATGGGCGACTGCCTTTGATATTGCCGAACAACATCCTTATCTTTGGGGGCAGATTCGTTGTTTACTCAAATGGTCCGATAATAAATTGGATTTGTTTAAACAATATAGCGACAGATTACTTAAACTGTTGGATTATATGGCTAATCAAAAGGATATTTTGAATTTTTATGTTGCTATGCTTGTCTTTAAGCCTTATTATTGGAAGGATAGCGAGCGGCTTTTTGTGTACGATAAAGATCGTGATAACAGCTTTAAACGCTATTTGCGGGATGAACATACAAATTATGGGGCGGATATAAAGGCGTTGATTGAGATTTGGATGAAAGAGTATGCAACATTGGAAGTGGCAGAATTTTTGAAGTCTTTTATCGCGGATAGAGAACCAAATGTTGAATCCTGGATTCAATGTGTCCTTACATATCCTTCTATTCTTAATGAATCAGGATACAAACGGATTTATAGCAAAAATGGTCATGTTATATTGGCTCAGAAGAAAACAGATGATAGTCATTGTTTTGATATTATGCTTATGTATTTACGAAACTATTGCAAACAGAAAGGAATTGGAGAATCTAAATATCAATTTTATGATTCTAAAAGTGATATCGGCCATGCGTTTGAATTTACAGATAATGTCAATAAATATTTAGTGACATGGGAAAAAGAAGGAGATGGAACTTATTCCATTAAAAAGAACGAGAATTCCTTGAATGAGTATTCGGCTAAAGACATGTTGCAATTCATGAAAAAAATAATAGATGAAACAGGGTTATAGATTGAATTTGTTTTCTTTATATTTTTACGTGTTTAATTGATATAAATTTTCAATAGTATTGGCATTATTACGAAAATTTTTTCGTTGATGTTTATAGCTATCTATAATTTTGTTAGTTCTAGAGTTCTTAAAAAATATTATTTGCTTGACTTATCTCCCGATAGTAAGCATGAATGTAGTACGAAGTAAAATTGTTTATTTAAGGAGATAAGTTATGAAGAAAACAACCAAGAAATCAGCACCTAAAAATAAATCCACACAACCCGCTGTTTTGCGGGTAGTCAGTCCTATCACTACCGAAGAAACACCGCTTGAAAACTTGCCTGTCCGACCGCACGATAACCGCTTGCCCGCTCTGGGTAGTATTATCACTAAAACCTACCGCGGCAAAACCATAGAAGTAAAAGTATTGGAAAACGGCTTTGAGTACGAAGGTAAAGTATTCAAAAGCATCTCACGCGCGGCAATGACGATTGTAAAGCGCCCGATTAGCGGTTATGTATTCTTTGGGCTTACCAAATGACACCGCGCCATTTGCCGCCAACTTCGGGGCGATTTGTAAAGGGCCGCTCGGGTAATCCTCATGGGCGGCCTCCCCGAAATTTTCGCGAAAGAGATATTATCTTGTTAGCCGCTAAATTCTTTGAAACTTTAGCCAAGGCCTACTGTAATCAAAGCCGTTCAGTAGAAAAAATCCGTCAGGTTAGGGACATCTTATCATGAAAAGAAAGTGCTATTTGCCTAAAAGTTATGAAGAATTAAAAGGACTATCTCCCAAAGAACTGCGGTTTTATTGGAATGCTTTCTATATCTATCCTTTGAAAGGTGTTAAGGCCAAGTTGCGTCCTCTGTGGTATGCCATCCAATGTGAGTTAGGACGTTGTAAATTACAAGAAAAATACATCACGCGGCTTGACCGTTATGCGGGCAATCCGGATAAGTATATTGAGCACGCGCATAAAAAGCGCTATGCACTTTCCGTCGGAACGATACTGACTAAAACTTATAAAGGTCGGACGTATCAAGTGACCGTAAAAGGGGAAAATGCTTACGAATGGGAAGGGAAAACATATCCCAATTTAACAGCACTAGCTGAAAAAATCGTGCGAAGTCACGTCAGCGGCCCTAAATTCTTCGGATTAACAGGTAAAAAATATGCCCAAAATTAACTGCGCCATCTATACAAGGAAATCTACGGAACACGGTCTTGAGATGGAGTTTAATTCGCTCCAAAACCAGGAAGAAGCGTGTAAGGCCTATATTCTCTCACAAGCTTTTAATGGCTGGGAGTATTATAAAACATTTGAAGACGGCGGGATTAGCGGCGGGACGATGGAGCGCCCCGGCTTGCAAGCTCTTTTGGAAGAAATCCGCGAGCGCAACGTGCAGGTGGTTGTTGTCTATAAAGTGGACCGTCTTTCGCGCTCTATATTTGATTTCCATAAAATGATGCAGGAATTTGCCAAGTACGAGTGTAACTTTGTGTCTATAACACAATCGTTCGACACGAGTAACTCAATGGGTAAACTCACGCTTAATATGCTTTTATCCTTTGCCCAATTTGAGCGGGAAGTATCTGCCGAGCGCGTACGCGATAAAATCGCCGCCAGTAAGGCCAAAGGGCTGTGGATGGGCGGAACACCACCACTCGGGTATGATGCGCACGAACGGCAACTTAGTGTAAATGAAGGGGAGGTGCAGTTAGTCCGGCTGATTTTTCAAAAATATATAGAAACCGAGAATATGTTTGCTGTGGCGGAGCATCTTAATGCGCAGGGCATTCGTACCAAGAAATGGGTGGCTCGGCGTAGTAAACGTGAACATGGCGGGGGACAGTTTTACAAAAGCAATATTCAACGCATTTTGACAAATCCTCTCTATATCGGAAAAATTGCACACTATGCTCAAAACAAGATATATGACGGCAAGCACGAAGGAATTATTTCGCGTGATTTGTGGGATAAAGTACAGGGACTTATCCGACGCCGTATTAATGATCCAAACGCTTTCCTGCACTATAAATGCCATAAAACGGTATTGGCGGGCAAATTATATGATGATAAGGGGCAGTCCTTTCGGCTGACTTCTTCTAAAAAGGAGGGTAAAAAGTTCCTCTACTATTACAATGGGGTGGGTGGGCATTATTTACCCGTGGAGCAGTTGGATAGATTTGTACTAAGTATGCTTAAAACGGCGGATTTTGACGATATAGAGCCGTTAGCGGATATGAGTGCCATTACGGATACTCAATTGGGCAGGTGGATTAGCAAAGCTACTTGCCAAACGGTAGGTAAGAAACATTATTTAACGGTGTTTTTGGATGAAAAGCAGGTAAAAACTGATTTGGGGAATTGTCCAAAAATGTCAGGGCAGGTGGATGTCAAACTTCTCAAGATGGCGCGTATAGAAGATACAATTTATCTTCGGGATAGTTTTATGGTGGATAATATATCGTCTGTACGCCTACGTAATGGGAGTGCGCGAAATATTTTAACAGTACGGCAACTAAATGAGAGTTTGGTAAGGGGATTAGCGCGTGGGTGGCAACTTAAAAAGAGGATAGAACAGGGGGTTATTATCCGGGAGTTAGAAAAAGAAATGCACATGACCAAGCGTACGATTACGCGGTATGTCAATTTATGTTATTTATCCCCGCGCATTGTGGCGGATATTTTGGAATATAACAATCCGCGTACTATGAGTTTAAAAGAACTGATGAATTTGGCTGAAAGGGAAAGCAATTTTGAGGCGCAGGAAAAAGCGTGGAACCAGTGAAGTGGATCCTCTTAATTTCCCCATTAGAGAACAAGGCCCGAGAGAGGGCCTTGTTCGTTTCCACAAATAGCACTCTAAAACCTGTATGGATAAAAATCCTAGCCGCACACCGTCGGAAGTGAGAAAAATACTCCAACAAAAAAGGCACCTTTTATAAGATGCCTTAAAAAATGGTGGACCGGAAGGGACTCGAACCCCTGACCTCCTGCGTGTAAAGCAGGCGCTCTACCAACTAAGCTACCGATCCGAAAATTGAAATATCCTTAACTAGGACAATTCTTATTTTAGCAAAAATATAGCGCAACTTCAACTATTTTTCTAAAAAGGTGAATTAAAGCTGCAAGTGCACCGGGGAAAATAATAAAAGATAATGAATTCTATTCAGTCTTTTTATTAACAACGGCAAACTTGCCTTTCTATCCTAATAAGTATTTCCTAACTTTTTACAATAGGACGCTTGTCCCAACTAGGATAGCGTTCACAAAAGCAAGGTTTATCCACTATTTGCTGTTAAGATTTTTCATTTACTTCGGTCTGCTTTTCCACGCGGTTTGCATAGATGTTAAATAACAGTTTAAATCCTGTTAGATGTCTTGTGTCCTGCTCGTAAGTCAACAGGGCAATATAAACCGATTCATTGGCGTATTTTTTATACGAATCCACTTCGCCCATTAATTTCGGGTCAACTGAAATGACGGCAATATACCGCTGGTTATCCTTTTGTTCAACGGAACAGGTATAGGTTTTAAATGGGGTTATATTTTTTTGAGAAACGTTTTTTACAACAGGGCTCAATTGGCATTGGGATAAATAGGGAAAAAAATTCGCCACTTGGGGATTAGACTGAAAATAACTCGCAAGAATTTGGTGCGCCGCAGCCTCGGTGCTTAAATCGGGCATAGGCTTATTAGATTGGCAAGCCGCTAATAAGAGAAGTGCCCCACCTAAGTAAAAAAATTTTTTCATATTGTATTACCTGTCCATAATTATAAGAAAAGCACCCTGGCCCTATACCAGGGCACTTTTCCGTAAAAGAATTATTTATTTTCCACAGGGGGAAACTAATTCGCTGATAGACAATACACCTAACAAATAGTCATTGGTGCAGACTTTTTTTCCGCCCACAGTACCGCGGGTACCCGTGCAGGCAGCCATAAAAACACAAGCCATCATTAATAATACGATTTTTTTCATATAGATATAACCTCAGGATTATATAGAATAAAGGTAAAAAATACCTTCGTTTTATTGTATATTTTTTTCACGAATATCACAATTCGGCTACGGCTGTTAAAACATACCGTTGCAAAAAGAGATAAACCCTATACCGAATCTAACTGATTAAACCGTCGGTATTTGTCTGAACAAAGGGTAACTCTTATTCTTCTACTTTTGGCGTGGTGCGGGCCCACTCTTCTGCTTCCGGCCCCCATTTATCCTTTACTGCTTGCGGAATTTTGAATAAAAGACTCGTGCACTTGGCCGAAACGGTGCCGTCCGGCAAAATAATTTCGCCCTCCACTTGCGCGCGGGAACCGCCGTCCCGTATGACGCGTCCTACGGCTTTTAGCGGAGTATTTGTAGGTGTATTGTGTTTGTACACCACTTCCATTTTTAGCGTAACCATCAACCGGTTGAAATCGTTATCCAGCAAAATGGCGCGTCCGGAAGTTTCGTCCAAAATGGTGGCAATAATGCCGCCGTGTACCGTGCCGGGATAAGAGCAATAATCGTCGGATAGGGTGAAAGTGGTTTCAATTTGTTTGTTTTCGTAATCGTTGAACCACTCCAATTTCAAACCTATGGGGTTGTTTTTACCGCAGGCAAAACAACGCAAAGAAGTAGGTTGGCGTAATTTTTTCATAAGTGTTCTCCTAACTTTTATTATACTTTTTTGCTAAACTAATTTTATGCCAAACATAGAAACTGAATTTAAGTGGGAGAGCAATTCTCCCCGCGCGTTTGCCAAGGTACTCTCGGCGGTTTTGCAAGTCCCGTCGGTGCGCCTTTCCGCGCCCCGGGTTTTGCATATTTGCGATACTTATTTGGAGACTCCGGAACGCTTTTTTGAGCAAAATAAAATTGCTTTCCGGGTGCGGAATACAGACGGCAAGTGGGAGGCTACCTACAAAACCCGCACGGAAGTAACAAACGGCCGTGCCGTCCGGTGCGAAGAATCTTTGCCGTTGCCGGGTATCAAAAATTTGGCGCAGGCACTAGCATTTTTGGCAGATAAAAAAGAGTGGGAGCATTTACCTTTAACCGGGTTAAAGATGCTCTTTGCGCTCCGGAATAAACGGACTTCGTATGATATTCTTTTTAATGGAGTGGAAGCGGAACTTTCGTTGGATAATTTTATGATTTGCGTGTGCGGCAGGCGCGTGCTGATGAAAGAGGCTGAATTGGAATTAAAAAAGGGGCGGCCTGATACATTGGACGAACTGGCACGCCAAATTACGCAGGCTTCCGGTTTGGCTTATGCCCGTGTGTCCAAAGTAAAAACGGCAACAGCCCTGCTAGCCTTGTGGGGAGAATAAATGACTGTTTTTTTTGCATTAATGATTAGTTTGGTGGCCCCCGGAGCAGGGCAGGTTTTGACCGGGCACTACGGCGAGGGAATTGCGTTAGGTTTACTGTTTGCTCTTGGCAAAAGCGTGCTTTTGCCGCTTGTTTTGCGGGTATTTAAAGTGGAGTCTTTAAAGCGTACGTTGCAGATTTTTTACGCTTGTAACTGGTGTTATATTTTGCTAATTTCCTATGCGGTTTGCTCTGCGGTTTGGCACGGTTTTTACGCGCAACAAACGCACGTGTGGTATGCGTTTTTATTTGCTTTGGCTGTTTCTTTGGGGTACCGCAATACGCTAAATGCGTTTGTTTTTACGGCCCTTTGCGGGCGCACGGGCGTGTATAGCATTTTGCGCCAGAAAAAGCAATCTCCGACGGAAAAATGAGAAAAATAAGCGCTTGATTTTTTTAAAAAAATTATTTTACGACGAGAAAATGTTTGCATTTTAAAATAATTTGTGCTATGATTTTTATGAGGTTAAAACTAATTGTCTCGGGAGAGAAAAATGGCTGTTAAAAAAACCGTGAAAAAGGCTGCCGCTAAAAAGCCAGCCGCCAAAAAAGTAGCCGTTAAAAAGGCCGCAGTAAAAACACCTGCTAAAAAGGTTTGCAAAAAAGCCTGCTGTGCCAAAAAAGCCTGTGCAAAGAAAACCGTGAAGAAAGTAGCCGTCAAAAAGGCAGCAATCAAAAAAACCGCCGTTAAAAAAGCGGCAGTAAAGAAAACCGTGAAAAAGGTTGTTGTTAAAAAGACTGCTAAAAAAGTAACCGTAAAGAAAGCCGCCGCCAAGAAACCGGCTGCTAAAAAAACGGTAAAAAAAGCAACAAAACGAAAATAATTTAAGTTCCAACCAAAAGGCCGGAGGGCAGCAACTCTCCGGCCTTTTTTATGTTGGTTTCAAATTAGGGGTTATTCTTAATTGGCGGTCCGCAGGGTTTTCAAAATTTACCGATTGGGTTGTTTGTCTTTTGTATCGTAGTTGTCGTCATCCTGGAAAGTTGTAGTCCAGGATCTGTCGTTATAAAAAAAGGAAAACAACAGATACTGGACAGAAACCTTCCAGTATGACTTTGTTAGATAATAACAACCAACTATCCAAGATGTAGATTTTTAAATCCTGCGAACCATCAGTTCGCTATGACGGGAAAAAGGTGCTTTTTGTTGTTGCTTTTTCGTTGTTCTCTGTAAAGGGGTTGTTTCGTTTTTTTTGTTAAAATTTTGATAATTCGTGTTTTCCGTACCCGGATGTATCCACCGTATAAAAGGCCGTTTTGCTCAAATATAAAGGCCTAAAAAGGAGAAAAAAATGAAAGGATTTACCTCTATTGTGTCATTCCTGAGGGGCTGCCGGCGCGGAGTGTTCGGGAATCTGTCGTTATTTAAAAAAGGCAACGGCAACAACGGATCCCCAACTAAATTCCTTGGGGATGACAGAAACCACAATAACAGATCCCATACCCCTGCGGACCATCAATTCCTCGGAGATGACGCCACTAGCATAAGTGGCCGCGCGGCAACCGCAGGCTTTACCTTAATAGAACTTTTAGTCGTTGTCCTCATTATTGGCATATTGGCGGCGGTGGCCGTGCCGCAATATGAAAAAGTGGTAGAAAAAACGCGCGCTATGGAAGCCGTTGGCCTAGTGCGTTCGGTGCGCCAGGCACAGGAATTGTATTATATGCAAAATTCGCGGTATGCGTCTTCTTTGGATGCGCTCACGTTATCGTTTCCGCAATCTCTGGCAAAAAATTTTAATTGGGACGGCCCAGACCAACTAAAAAACGGGCGTTTTGCTATTTCCCGCTCGGCTGAAAAATATTTTTATGTTATTGTTGCTTCGGGTGATTTCCGCGGCATACATTTGCCCGGGAAAATCTATTGTGCGGCTCCGCCAAGCAACCAAAAAGCGGTAGAAATATGCAGCGAAATCGGATCCTCGGAAGAGGACAGCGACGGCTCTTGGCGGCGGTTTGTAATCCAGTAGATTTTTATTTGTAACGGTAAGTATCGTATAATAACTATTATGAAAATAGTTGAAGTAAGCCACCTCGGGGCGCTCCAATATGCGCTGACGCATTATGGCTTGCGTGAACTTACGGTAAACGAGCAGAACCCGCAGGCGATGGGGTTTTACGAGCATTTAGGATTTGCCACCTACAAACGGACGGATTACGACGAGCAAGGCAATCCATACCCGCTTTTGTATATGAAGTTAGAAAAATAAATTTATTTCTGATTTCCCTATGGACGATAAAAATATTTGTTCAAAAATTATAAAACAAGTTTGTAAGGAAATGTTGTTGCCGCTGGGGGTGTTTCAAAAAGGAACATCCCGGGTGTATTTGGATGATAATGATTATTTTTTTACGGTAGTGGAATTTCAACCGTCAAATTGGGACAATGGAACTTATCTAAATATAGGTTTAACTTTTTTGTGGGGGGATAAGCAACCGGATGTGTTATATTTTGCTTTTTCAAGACAACCCGCCGCCAGATATGGCAAGTTCGTAGAATATAAGGATGAAACCCAATTTACAAATGAAATACTAAATTTGGCAAATATGGCAAAAGCAGAAATATTATTTTATAGAAAATTAAGAGACCCCGAATTTGCAAAAGGGTGGATGATATCGTATATAGAAAAATTTAAAGAACAAAAATATACAAGGTTCGGCTTGGATGCCACCAATATTTGCCTACTCAATAATGACACAAAATTAGCAAAATTTTATTATGAAAATTATCACAGAGAACGTGAGGAAGAAATAAACTATAAAAATTTGAGTAAAGAATATGTGGATTCCACTATTAAAGCAACGCGGAAATTGTGGCATAGTAAATCGTCAATGGCCAAAATGCCTTTTTCAAGGATATATGACAGTTAATTACCATTTAGTGGTCCTTCATCCCATAAAAAAGCCCCGCGATTTGGCGGGGCTTTTTGCAACCTTTTGAGAGTTATTTAATATTGTAGAACTTGGCGACGATATCCCAGGCTTCTTCGGCGGTTTCCACCGTGGCGCAGGATTCGGCTTCTTCGGGCGAAATTACGCCGTAGGAGGCCAAGCCCGGAATATTTACTACCGTATTCCAGAACTCTTTGCCGACCAAGACTATCGGAATTTCCTGTTTTTTGCCTGTTTTAACGAGTGTTAAAATTTCAAACAGTTCATCAAACGTGCCGAACCCGCCGGGGAACACGACAAAAGCTTTTGCGCGCATCACTAAATGCAGTTTGCGGATAGCAAAATAGTGGAACAAAAATGCCAAATTTTTGGTAATGTACGGATTGGGATGTTGCTCGTGCGGCAGAGTAATGTTCATCCCGATACTTCTCCCTCCGTTTTCAAAGGCTCCGCGGTTGGCGGCTTCCATTAAGCCCGGCCCGCCGCCCGTTACTACGGCAAAACGGTCTCCTGCACGTTGTACGACAATTTTGGCAAATTTGCGTGCTTCGTCGTAATATTTGGAGAGTTTGGCTAACCCTTCCGCTTCGTACACGCGGTTTTGCAAATGCTTGTCAGACGGATTTTTTGAAAGGGCTTCTTGGGCTGCTTTGAGTTTAGCGGCGGCATCTTTTTCCTCGCGCACGCGCGCACTGCCAAAGCAAACTACCGTGTCCGTTACGTTGAAATGGCGAAGGTAAAGTTCCGGTTTCATTACCTCTAATTCCATACGCACGGGGCGCATAATGTCTTTCTTTAAAAGCGCAATATCTTCATACGCTTTGATATAAGAATCTTCGTGTTCAATGGCCTGTTGTTCTTTGGTAGTCATAAAGTCCTCACTTTATCCATTTTAAGATATGGTCCGTCATCTGTCCGGCATTAAGGCCCAACTTGTCAAACAAGTTAGCCACTTTGCCGTGCTCTACAAATTCGTCGCCGATTCCCAGGCGAAGAAGTTTAAAATTAGCCTGTTTGTCGGCCAGATATTCGGCTACTGCCGAGCCAAAACCGCCCGCGAGCATATTGTCCTCTACGGTAACCAAATGCTTGGAAACTTTTAAGGCTTCATCAATAATTTGGGTGTCCAGCGGTTTTACAAAGCGCATATTGACGACACCACAGTCAATTTTATGCTTTTTGAGCGCTTCTGCCGCCGCCAGCGCGGGGTGAACGCGGTTGCCGATAGCCAAAATAGTAGCATCTTTCCCCTTTTTAAGCCACACACCCTTGCCGATAGGCAAGTCCTGGGGTTCGTCGTCCAGTTTAATGCCGAAACCCGTTCCGCGCGGGTAGCGCAGGACGAAGGGGGCTTTTGCGTCAAAGGCGGTTTTAAGCATATGCTGCATTTCGTTTTCGTCCGCCGGTGCGGCCAAAATCAAATTCGGGATATCGCGCAGAAAACTTAAATCAAACACTCCGTGATGTGTGGGACCGTCTTCCCCTACCAATCCGGCGCGGTCAAGCGCAAATACAACAGGCAGTTTTTGCAAGCAGATATCGTGTAAAATTTGGTCGTAGCAACGCTGGGCAAAGGTGGAGTAAAGGGCCACTATGGGCTTTACGCCTCCGGCCGCCAGTCCGGCCGCAAAGGTGGCTGCGTGTTCCTCGGCGATTCCAACGTCAAAATAGCGGGAGGGAAATTTATCGCGGAACGCATCTAATCCCGTTCCCTCCGGCATTGCCGCGGTAATAGCGGCAATAGACGTATCCTTTTCCGCCAGTTTCAAAAGTGCATCGGAAAACGCTTTCGTAAACGTCAGCGCAGAGGATTTGCCCAAGGAGTCGCCCGTTTCCACGTCAAAGATACCAATGCCGTGAAACTTGGTCGGTTTTTCTTCGGCGGGTTTATACCCCTTGCCTTTTTTGGTAACGACGTGCAACATTACCGGGCCTTTTACATCTTTTAAATTTTCCAGCACTTCAATCATTTCGTTGATATCGTTGCCGTTTACAGGGCCGAAATAGCGGAAGCCCATTTCCTCAAACAAGGTGCCCGGAAACAGAATAGAACGCGCCCGTTTGGCAAGTTTAGCGGCATTATTGCCTAGTTCGTCAAAGCGTTTTAAAAAGTTGGTGGCTTTTTCTTCGGCCAGTTGCATATATTTGGTGGTCAGCAGTTTGGTAAGAGCCTTGCCCAGCGCGCCCACGCGCTTGGAGATAAACATTTGGTTATCATTTAGAATAACCAACATATCGGTACGCAAAAGGCCTGCGTTTTGCATGGCTTCATACGCCATACCGCCCGTCAAACACCCGTCGCCAACTACCGCAACAACTTTGTTTTTTTCCTTGCGTTGGTCGCGTGCGATAGCCAAGCCCAGCGCGGCGGAAATAGCCGTGGAAGCGTGTCCCGCACCGAAAGTGTCGTATTCGCTTTCTGTGCGTTTGGGGAATCCGCTCAGACCGTTTTGCGTGCGGATAGTGGCAAATTCCTTTTGGCGGCCCGTGAGCAACTTGTGCGCATAGGCTTGGTGGCCGGTGTCAAACACAATTTTATCTTCGGGCGTGTTGAAAACATAGTGTAACGCAGTTATAATTTCCACCGCACCTAAACTGGAACCCAAATGACCGCCGTTATGGCTGGCGGTATCTATAATCACTTGGCGTAATTCCTCGCATAGCGTGGGGAGAAGTTCCTTTTTAATCAGGCGCAAATCGCGCGGATTTTGAATACTGGGGAGAACTTTCATATTACTCCTTAATAGGTTCTTGTTTTGAAAAATTCCGCCATTTCATACAGCGGCCACAGATTTTTCTTTTTAACATTTTTGAGGGAATTAAGCGCCTTTTGCGCATTGGCAATAAGCAACTGTGCGTGCTTGCGGCTGCCTTCCAAGCCGTAAAGGCTGACAAAGGTCAGTTTACCGTTTTCCTTATCGCTGTTGGATTTACCCAGTTGTTTAGCCGAGGCCGTAACATCCAAAATATCATCTACAATTTGGAACACCAAACCAATGCAGTTGGCGTATTTTTTAATGAGGGTTAAATCGCTGCCTTTGGCTCCGGCCAATAATGCACCTGTTTCCACACTGCCGCGGATTAAAGCACCCGTTTTGTTGGCGTGGATGTAATTCAAAATAGTTTCGGGAGTGGTTTCTTTGACGGTAGCGGGAAGCATAAAATAGTGCAGGGACTTATCTGCAAGCGGTTTAGAAATTTTGCGGATTTTGTCCGCTCTCGTGCTGGCGGCATCGGCCGCGCCCATCCCTTCGGCATACACATCGGCCACCTGCCCGCCGACCATACCCGAGGCGCCGGCACAGTTGGCAAAATTCATTAAAGCGTTTAACGTATTTTCTGCGCCGATGGCTTTGACTTTGCCGTTTTGCGCAAAAACTTCAAACACATATGTTAAAAGCGCATCCCCGGCCAATAAAGAAAGGTCCTCTCCAAATACTTTGTGGTTGGTGGGCTTGCCGCGGCGCAGGGAATCGTTATCCATAGAAGGCAAATCGTCGTGGATTAAAGAATAGGTGTGCAACATTTCCACGGCGCAGGCGGCGGGCATAACGTCTACCGCTTTTTTGCCAAAGGCTTCGGCGGTGGCCATAAGCAAAATCGGGCGGACGCGCTTGCCGCCGGCCTCCAAGGAATAATCCATAGCATCAGTCAAAATTTTGGGAGAGTTTTTAATTTTAGAAATATATTTGGAAAGATTTTTTTCCACTAACTTGGCACGGTCTTTTAAGTACACGTCAAACTTATTCATAGTAATAACCTCTCGGTACGGACTTTATCTTATTATACCTTATATTGAGCCTGCCGCACGGACAGCAAGCGGGGAAAAATATTATAATTCCTATTATGGTAAAAGTAAACAGACCGCATATCGGCATTTTTGGCAAAATGAACGTGGGCAAAAGTTCTCTTATTAATGCCTTGACGGGACAAGAGGTTTCCGTCGTGGCCGCCCACCCGGGTACGACGACGGACCCCGTTAAGAAGATTATTGAAATTTTGGGCATAGGCCCGGTAACTTTGGTGGATACCGCCGGGATAGACGATTCTTCCGCCTTGGGGGCCCAGCGTGTCCGCCGCACCAACGAAGCATTGGACCAGGTAGATTTGGCTATTTTGGTGTTTGCGGATGATTTTGATTCGTATGACCAAAGTTTAATGGAAACCTTTCAGGCGCGCAGCGTGCCTTTTTTTGTGGTGCATAACAAGTGCGATTTGTATGCAACAAATACGGAAATTAAGGGCGCTGATGTGGTGGATTTTTCGTGCAAGGAACCGCATCTGCCTATCCTGTTGGATATGATTAAAAAGCATCTGCCCAAGAGTGCCTATTCCCAAGATGTTCTGTTAGATGATTATGTGGAACGCGGGGACGAAGTAGTGCTGGTAATTCCGATTGACGCGTCCGCCCCCGAGGGTCGCCTTATTTTGCCGCAGGTGCAGACAATACGCAACCTGTTGGATATCGGCGCGGCGGCGGTGTGCTTAAAGGACACCGAGTTGCGTGAATATTTGCGTTTGCATACCCCCAAACTGGTGGTAACGGATTCACAGGCGTTTAAATACGTCAGTTCCGTAGTGCCGCCTACTATCCCGCTGACGAGTTTCAGCATTTTATTTTCGCGCTTAAAAGGTGATTTTGAGGCCTATTTAAAGGGCACGCGCACCATTGATACCTTGCAGGACGGCGATAAGGTGCTGATTTTGGAATCTTGTTCACATAGTGTGAACAAGTGTGATGATATTGGCCGCACGAAAATTCCCAACTGGTTGCAAAAATACACGGGTAAAAAATTGCAGTTTACCGTGGTGGCTAATTTAGATGCCTTGCCAGATGATGCGGAAACGTACAAATTAGCAATTCAATGCGGCGGGTGTATGGTAACGCGCACGCAAATTATGCGCCGCTTGAATATATTAAAGGAAAAGGGTGTTGCTCTTTCCAATTACGGGTTAGCAATAGCCTATTGCAACGGTATTTTTGACCGCGTAACGGAAATATTTAGAAAGCAAGCGTAAAGACAGCCTAAACTAGACATAATGAAAAACCCCCGGCATTAAACCGGGGCTTTTCAATTAAAAGGATATCTAAATTGGTAGCCCGCAGGGTGCCGTCATCCCGTAGTGTCTTTTGTCGTTATTATATAAGAGGTCATCCTGAATTGCCGCCCATACCGCTAGGCGGCACCCCGTAGTGTTTCTGTACGGGGTCTATTGATAGATTTCAGGATTTACCGATTGTGTTGTTGCTTTTTCGTTGTTTATGTTAAAAGGGTTGTTTTATTTTTTTTTTTGTTAAAATTTTGACAATTAAGGCCGGATATACCCGGATGTATCTGCCGTATAAAAATGCGTATAAAAGGCTATTTTGCTCAAATATAAAGGTCTTAACAAGGAGAAAAAATGAAAGGGTTTAACAAAATTTGGCATTTGTTGCCGTCATCCCCGAGAGTTTTTGTCGGGGATCCGTTGTTATCAAAAAAGGAAAACGACAGATTCCCGAACCCTGCGGGCCACCTCACGCTCGGGAATGACTGCGAATCCAAGAACGGAGACAACAGAATCCCGAATCCTGCGGGCCGCCTCACATTCGGAAATGACGACTTTATGAAAAAAGCAGGTCATCCTGAACGGGCGGCCCGCAGGGTTTCAGGATCTACCGCTTGGGTCGTTAGCCGTGGCTTTACCCTTATTGAACTATTAGTTGTCGTCCTTATTATCGGTATTTTGGCGGCGGTGGCGGTGCCTCAGTATCAGTTGGCGGTGGATAAGTCTAAATTTGCGTCCAATATGCCGCTGTTAGATGCGGTGGAATCTGCCCAAGAGGCTTATTATTTGGCAAACGGCCAGTATGCAAGCACCTTTGACCAGTTGGACATAGAAATCCCCCAAAAATATGCGTATAAAAAGCCTGAGAGTTGGGGTGGGGATTGTTGGGCGACGGGAGACTCTTGGGGCTATCCGTATATTTGTACGAACCCTTGCTATTCTTTTATAGCCCCGTGGCAACCGTCTGAGGCTGTGTATTTCCGTACGCATACGCATAGCAGTTCTTATAACAGGGTATGTGTGGATGCCAAAAGGGCCTGTATTATTGGACACGAAAAGGCAACTTCCCAGCCAGCCCGCTGGCGTAGGTTGTGCAATGCCTTAGGTACGGAAACCTCCCAGCGGTATGCGGGCGGTGGTTTTGATGACCCAGGAAGACACACTTGGGAATTGCACTGATATTCCTGTATAAAAGTTAAAAACCCCCGGCATTAAACCGGGGGCTTTTTACATTAAAACAAGTTACTTATTTAACGCGGCCGGCGGAACCAAAGACGTTCTGGTTCTTTTCGGCATACATTTTAATAAGTTCTTCGCGGGCCGGGCCCAAGTATTTGCGCGGGTCAAATTCGCTGGGTTTGGTGGCGAAGATTTTGCGGATGGTGGCGGTCATTACCAAGCGGCCGTCGGAGTCCACGTTGATTTTGCACACAGCCATTTTGGCGGCTTTGCGCAGTTGTTCTTCGGGCACACCGGCGGTGTTTTCCAATTTGCCGCCGTACTCGTTGATTTGTTTGACGGCCCATTGCGGAACGCTGGAAGAACCGTGCAATACAATCGGGAAACCGGGCAAGCGTTTGGAAACTTCTTCCAAGATGTCAAAGCGCAGTTCGGGCAATTTTTCACCGGGCTGTACTTTAAATTTATAAGCACCGTGAGAAGTACCGATGGAAATAGCCAAAGAATCTACCCCGGTGCGTTTTACAAAGTCTTCCACTTGGGCGGGGTCGGTGTAGGTGTGGTGTTCGGCGGAGACTTCGTCTTCAATACCGGCCAACACGCCGAGTTCGCCTTCTACGGTTACGTCGTGCTGGTGGGCATATTCCACAACCTTTTTAGTCAAGGCTACGTTTTCTTCATACGGCAAGTGAGAGCCGTCAATCATTACGGAAGAGAAACCATTGTCAATGCAGTCTTTGCACAATTCAAAGGAATCGCCGTGGTCCAAGTGCAAGCAGAGCGGAACCGGTTTGCCGATTTCGTTCATCATTTCCACCGCACCGCGGGCCATCCAGCGCAAGAGCGTGGAGTTGGCATATTGGCGGGCGCCTTTGGAAACCTGCAAGATTACCGGGGAGCCGGTCTGTACACAAGCGGTAACAATCGCTTGCAACTGTTCCATATTGTTAAAGTTGTAAGCCGGAATGGCATAACCGCCAGCCATAGCGTCTTTGAACATCTGTCTGGTGTTTACCAGACCCAGTTCTTTATAAGAAACGGTCATTGGACATCCTCCTAAAAAATATTTCTGTCTTAAATATTTTACTATTTTTTGCGTTTTGTGGGGCGGCGGAATTGGATTAGTTGCCGCGTCTAGTGTATTTACGCGGTGCGGTTGGCGGGGAAACCGACGGAAAAACTTGCAAAAAAATGCCTTTGTGGGTATAATGTAGATACCTTAACTGCCTAAAAGTGAGTAAAAATGGACGCAAAACTAGATTTTTCTATTCTTAAAACCTTGACCGAACTGCCCGGCGTGTCCGGACGTGAAACCGCTGTACGGGAATATCTAAAAAACCTGCTGAAAGATTCGGCGGACGAAATCAGCACTGATACATTGGGTAATTTAATTGTTTTTAAAAAAGGAACCTCAGACAAAAATTTGCTTTTTTGTGCACATATGGACGAAGTGGGCCTGATGATTCACTTTGTGGACGAGCGCGGTTTCCTGCGCTTTGTAACGGTGGGGGGAATTGACCCGCGTACCTTGCTCGCCCAGCGCGTGCGCGTACAAACCAAGTCGGGCGCGTTGCTCGGCATCATCGGTACCAAACCCGCGCACATTACCACCGAGGCAGACCGCGGCAAGGCGGTAGGCATAAAAGAACTTTTTATTGACTTGGGGCTGCCTGCTGACGAGGTAAAAAAACGGGTAGAGCCCGGCGATTGGGCGGTATTGGACCGCAGTTACGAGGAATTTGGCGACGGTAAAATTTCTGCCAAGGCTTTGGATAACCGGGCGGGTGTGTTTGTCCTGGCCGAAGTGGTGCGCGCCTTAAAAAATCCCTTTTATAATGTATATGCCGTTTTTACGGTGCAAGAGGAAGTCGGCTTGCGCGGGGCTACTACGGCCGCTTATGGTGTAAAGGCAGATGTTTCCTTGTGTTTAGATACTACGGGTGCGGCCGATATCCCCGGCTGTGCGCCGCAGGATTATATTTGTTCGTTGGGCGGTGGTGTGGGGCTTACGGCCCTGGATGCGCGAACGATTACGCCCGAAAATTTATTGAACGAACTCAAACAGATTTGTGATACGCACAATATCCGCCGGCAGGTGCGCGTGGCACCCCGCGGCGGAAATGATGCAGGCGCGGTGCACTTGTCCAAAACGGGTGTGCCCACTTGCGGATTATCAGTACCCACGCGCAATATCCACTCCAACGTGGAAATTATCAGCAAACAAGACCTGGAAAATACTTTCCACCTGGCGTATTGGGTGGGGCAGAACGGCCTGAAAGCATAGGCCGGAGGATAGATTATGAGTACATTTCAATTAGGCAAAAAAAGAGCCGTTTTTTTGGACGTAACAGATTATTTGAATAACCCCGCTTACCAAATAAGCGAGGAGGATAAAAAATCCCTGTCGCGTTTAGATGTAGCCTACCGCGCATTGGTTTCCCTTTTGTATAACTATGTGCCTACTTCCGGCCACCCGGGGGGCAGTATTTCCAGCGGGCGGTTTGTAGAACACCTTTTATATAAAGATATGGCCTATGATATCACTCACCCGCACAAAGACGAAGCCGATATTATTTCTTATGCGGCGGGTCATAAAGCCTTGGGCCTGTATGCTATGTGGGCTTTGCGCAACGAGTGCGCGCGTATTGCGGCACCGGAACTGTTGCCCGCGAGCGACAAAGAACAACTGCGCTTGGAAGATTTGCTCGGCTTCCGCCACCCCAAAGTGCAGGGAACTCCTCTTTTTAAAAAATTCCACTCCAAAGCCTTGGGCGGCCACCCGGAACCGCTTGTTCCGTTTGTGCGTACCTCTACGGGCGCGAGCGGCGTGGGCGACGGCTCGGCTGTGGGGCTTGCGCTTGCGGCGGCAGATGCCTACGGCGAAAATTGCCCCGTAGTGCATATTGTGGAAGGAGAAGGCGGTTTAACGGCTGGGCGCGTGAGCGAGGTAGCGGGTATGGCGGCTACGGCACAGTTAAAGAACACGGTTTTTCATATTGACTGGAACGAAGCCTCTATTGAAAGCGAGCGCGTAACTGCCGACGGAGAACACCCCGGCGACTATGTGCAGTGGAACCCGATGGAATTCTTCTATATCCACGATTTTAACGTCATCCGCGTACCGGACGGACACGATTACAACCAAATTCATATTGCGCACAAACTGGCGGAAGAAATCAAGAACCACCAGCCCACGGCGATTGTCTATCGCACTGTGAAAGGATGGCACTACGGCATTGAGGGCAAGGCTTCCCACGGTTCCGGCCATAAATTCGCTTCCGAAGGGTTTTATAAATCTTTGGAAGAGTTTGAAAACACCTTTAATGTTAAATTTCCGCACTTTGAGGGGGATAAAACTGCTGAAAATGTGGAAAAATACTATTGGGACAGTTTGTTGACTGTTCGCCGTGCGTTAGAAGCGGATAAAACGGTAGCCGCCTTTGGGGCTGCGCAGTTAAAAGCCGCCAGCCAAAAATTGGCAGCCAAAAACCGCGCCGTCCGTGCGGACTTGGGGAACTGCCAGGACCTTTACACCAAATTCCACGAAGGGGAAATTCCGGCGGAATTTGTGTTTGAAAAAGGAAAATCTTACACCACTCGCAGTGTGTTGGGGGCGGTGTTAGCCTATTTAAATAAACATACGGGCGGTACGATTTTGACGGCCTCTGCTGATTTATACGGCTCTACGGGTGCCGCGGCGATTGCCAAGGATTTCCCGGCGGGTAATTTTAACACGCAGACAAATCCGCTTTCGCGCCGTTTGTCCGGCGGCGGCATTTGCGAGGACGGTATGGCCGCCCTTTGCACGGGTATTTCCGCCTTTGGAAAACACGTGGGCGTATCTGCTTCGTATGGTGCGTTCTTGGCCTTTGAACACGTGGCGGCCCGCTTGCACGCCATCGGGGTACAAAGCGCGCGCGAAGCAGGCGTGAACCCCAACACTTTTATTATGTTTAACGGACACGCCAGTGTGCCCACCGGTGAGGACGGCCCGACTCACGCCGACCCGCAATCTTTGCAACTGGTGCAGGATAATTTCCCCAAAGGAGCCTGTATCACCATTACACCTTTGGAAGTTGATGAAATTTGGCCGCTTACGGTGCGCGCTTTATCTTTGCGCCCGGCTGTGTTTGCTCCGTTTGTGGTGCGCCCGTCTTATGCGTTAATGGACCGCGAGGCCTTGGGGGCCGACCCGGCTATTAAGGCTGTAAACGGTGTGTATTATTTGCGCCGCGCCAAAGGCAAGGCCGCCGGTACGGTAATTGTGCAAGGTGCGGGTGTGGGCCGCATTGTGGTAGAAAAGGTGTTGCCTGCCTTGAATGCGGGCGGGCCTGACTTAAATGTGCTGTATGTAGCCAGCCGCGAACTGTTTGAAGCGTTGCCGAAAGAAGAACAGGATAAAATCTTGCCGCCCGAAATGTTGCGTACGGCGATAGGTATTACGGACTTTACACTCCCGACGCTTGATTGTTGGTTAAATAGCGTGGCCGGCCGCGCACACTCGCTCTATCCGCATAAAAAAGGCGAATTTTTATCCAGCGGCTCGGCGGACAAAGTTTATGAAGAAGCCGGGTTGGACGGAAACTCTCTGTTGGCGGCATTAAAAAATTACGCGCACGATTTGGCGCAAGCCCAAGAGTGGCTTTAACATATTTATAGGAGATGAAAATGGCAGAAGAAAAACCTTATTTAACCGGACGGACGTATTTATTTAAACTCCCGAAGGGAAAAGATTTGTTGGAAACCTTGGCCGATTTTTGCCACGATAACCAAGTAAAATGCGGTATCGTAAGCGTAATGGGCTCGGTGTCTAACGCGACGGTCGGCGTATATGACCAATCCAAAAAGAAATACGATAAAAAAGTAATCAACGAAGAAATGGAACTGATGTCTCTTACGGGCAATATCAGCATCCAGGATAACCGCCCCCAGGTGCACGCGCACGTGGTGATGTGCGGCAAAGATTACAATGCTATCGGCGGGCATTTGTTCCCCGGCACCAAGATTTACGTTTGCGAAGCGTATATCCAGGAACTGGTGGGCGAACCCAAAGTAAGACGTTCCGATAAGGTTACCAAACTTTCGCTTTGGGCCTAATCCGGGCAGATAAAATTTATCCCGCGCTTGTGCAAATAACGCAAGTGCGGGATTTTTTTGTGGTTTCAGCCTGTTGTTATCGCTGTTGCCGCCAACCACTCCGGGAGGGTGAAAGAGCCTGGCAGCCCTCATTTCCTCTACCCTTGCCAAAAGGGGTAGCATAATACAAAGTATTTATTCTATAAGTCAAGCGGAAAATAAAAAAGGAGTTGCCAAAGCGTAAAGAAAAGAGTTTAATAAAAAGGTAGGGTAGTAAAAATTATACAGGAGGAGTATCTAATGAAGAAACTACTAGGCTTGCTTTTGGCTATGACTATGGCGTGGCCTGTTACGGCAAGTGCAGAAGTGCTCAAAAACGTGGACCTCAAAGGTGAAATCCAGACGATTGCCTCTGATGCCCGCCACGATAAAAACGCTGTGTATAAATCCGGCACGAATTTCCGCGTGTTGGCTGGTTTGTCCGCTGATTTAGTGGAAGACGTAAGAGCCAATGTGCTGTTTCAATATAACGACGCTTGGTTGAGCGGTACCGAAGGCAACACCGTACAGAACTATTGGGACGAAGTCCGCTTGGCCGAAGCCAATGTGGTGCTTTCCAACCTGTTCTGCTGCTTGGAAGCCACGGTCGGCCGCCAATTCTATGGCGATGAAGACAGCGCCGTTATGTATTTGGGCCCCAACCACTATGTGTTCGGTATGAACAAAGCCCCGTCTTTGGACGGCGCTAAACTGGTTTATAGCGACGATTTTAAAACCTTCACGATGCTCGCCGGTAAATTGGTTGACTATACGACCTCTGCGACCGTAGATGATAATTGGACCGTTTATGGCTTGGACTTGAAATTGAACCTGACCGATACCTTGACCGCCCAAGTTTACGGTTATGATTTTATGAACAGCAAATATGATGCTGCCAGGGAAAAGAGACACAACGGTTTCTATGGCGCCAAGGCCACCTTTGCGCCCGAAGCCGCTACGTTAAGCGCGGAATATGCCCGTGGTTACGAAGCCAACAGACTGTTTAGAGAAGGCAATGACTCTCCGTATATGGTGAAAGTGGATGCGGCCCTGAATATGGACGTAATCACTCCCAGAGCGGCCTTCTACTATGCCAAAGGTGTAGTTTCTCCGTTTGGTAACTACTACCCCGGTTTGGCTGTCGGTCACGTATTGGCGGGTGTGGGTGAACCCTTTGCTTCCTACTCTTTTGATGGTGTGAGAATGTTCAATGTGGGTGTGGACTATGTGTGGAACAAGTTTGTGTTCTCCTTGGACGGTTTCTCCTTCCAAGACCGCACCGCCAAAGACTCCTCCACTTGGGAAGCCGACTTGGTGGCCAAATACAACCACAACGATTATGTCCAACTCTTTGCCGGTATCGGTTATGCTAAATACGGCACGGTAGCCAAAGCCGCGCACGATACCAAAGACAACACCGTTGGCCAGTTGGGTATGCTGATTAAGTTCTAACTTAACTGACTGCTGATAGTTTTGTTGTAAGCCCCGCCCTGTGGCGGGGCTTTTTGCTGGGTGTTTTTGTTGATTGGTCGTTATTTTGGTAGGGGTGGCGGCCCAAAGTGTCCGTGGGTGTTTTGGTTGTTTCGTCGTCATCCTGGAAAGTTGTAGTCCAGGATCTGTTGTTATGAAAATAAGGAAAACGACAGATTCTGGACAGAAACCTTCCAGAATGACCCTTAATTTTATAAACGGCAAGATTTCTTGCGATAATAATTCCAAAGTAAGTAGTTTATACTTTGGTTATTTGTTCTTGGTGCCCACTCATAGAGTTTTGATATGGGCTTATTGGTTTTGTTTTACCGTCATCCGATAGGCTCGTGGCCCAAAGTGTCCGTGGGTGTTTTGGTTGTTTTGTCGTCATCCTGGAAAGTTGTAGTCCAGGATCTGTTGTTATTAAAATAAGGAAAACGACAGATTCTGGACAGAAGCCTTCCAAAATGACCCTTAATTTTATAAACGGCAGATACAGGAACGCTCCGCTTTGGCAAGTATTCCAAATGTCCTTTATTTTATAATAACCGAGTCCTTTGGAGCCGTGCCAATAATAAATCTTTGTGTTAAAAGGCGGGTTATTGTTATAATTTTTTTATGTCTTTTGTGTATATTTTGACTAATGCTACCAATCAGGTTTTATATATTGGGGTTACGAATAATTTAGTCCGGCGTGTATATGAACACCGAACGAAAATAATACCCGGTTTTACCGAACGGTATCACTTAAATAAATTGGTATATTATGAGTGCTATACGGATATCGTTCAGGCAATAGCGCGGGAAAAGGTGCTTAAATTTTGGAAAAGAGCGTGGAAAAAGCGATTAATTGATAAGTTTAACCCCGCTTGGAAAGACTTATACCCAGAGATTTGTTTGTAAAAAACCCGCCCTAAAACATCAGGGCGGGGAAAATAAACCATTAGCAAGGCAGAACTAAAAGTATAAGTCCCGCTTACCTGCCTTAATTTTGGCTAAATTCTCGTCAATCATTTTGCGTACGGAAGTTCCCTCTTTAAAGGCTTCCCGGGTTGTGCTGTCAATCAGCGCGTACCCTTTGGTCTTTAACGGGGCGGGGGCAAAATCTTCCAAGTATTCGGCAAATGTAAACATAGCATTGGGCAGACAATGGGTTTTAATCAGTCCGGGTTTAGCCATATCCATAAAGTCCTTGCCCACGCGGCCCAAGCGGTAACAGCCGGTGCAGAAAGACGGCATATGTTTGGCATCTACCACGGCATCAATCACTTCGGCCAAGGAACGGCTGTCCGTCAGGGTGAATTGGCTGCCGTTTTGCTTGTCATACGAGTATCCGCCGGGGTTCACGCACGAGGCCGCAGAAATCTGCGATACGCCCAGTTCCAGGCAGGCGTTGCGCATGGCAGGAGATTCGCGGGTGCTTAAAATAATGCCCGTATAAGGCACGGCCAGGCGCAGAACGGCTACGCATTTTTTAAATTCGTCATCGGTTAATACGTCGTTCGGGTGTTGGCTGAAATCAGAGCCTTCGGCGGGTTCAATGCGCGGAATAGAAATGGTGTGCGGACCCACGCCGTAGGTTTTATCCAGATACCAAGAGTGTTCCAAGGTGGCTAAAATTTCGTATTTATGGTCATAAAGGCCGAGGAGCGGCCCGATGCCCACGTCGTTAATGCCTGCCTGTAACGCGCGGTCCATAGCGTCCAATCGGAACTGATAGTCCTTTTTGGCTCCTGCCAGGTGGAGTTTTTCATAAGTTTCCTTATGATATGTTTCCTGGAACAACTGGTAAGTGCCGATGTTGCACTTTTTTAACTCCTCAAATTCGGGTTCCGTCAGCGGGGCGATATTTACGTTTACGCGGCGGATATTTTGGCCGTTCCAACGGGTGTCGTAAATGGTTTTAATGCTGTCGTACACATATTGCAGACCACCGCCGGGATAGGCTTCCCCGGCTACCATTAAAATACGTTTGTGCCCCTGCTGTAACAGCGCGGTAACTTCCTGGCGGATTTCGTCCTGCGTGCTGGCGTGGCGCTTTAAATGCGTATTGGAGCGGCGGAACGCGCAATAAATGCACTCGTTGGTGCAAATGTTGGAAATATACAGCGGTGCAAAAAGAACAATGCGGTTGCCGTAAATGGCTTCTTTGACATATTTGGCCGCAGCGAATAAATCATTTAACAGTTTTTTGTCCGTAATGTTTAACAGTACGGCGGCTTCTTCAAGCGAAATGCCTTTTAACAGGCGGGCCTTGTTCAAAATATCCGTTACCTCGGCGTCCGTATGGGACTTGGCTCTTTCCAAGGTGCGTTGCAATTTTTCGTTATCTATAATCATACATATATCATAGCACTTTTGGCGGGGGCGGTTTTCTGCGGGGCGCGGATTTGCTATGATATATCTATGCCGAAGAAGGAATCTGTGTTGGTCGTTTGCTCCAACCGCAAAGCGTACCACGATTATTTTATAGAAGACACTTACGAAGCCGGACTTGCACTTTTGGGGGCGGAAGTAAAATCTGTCCGCCAAAAGGAACTGAGTTTGGAGGGCAGTTTTGTGCGGGTGGAAAACGGTACGGCGCGTGTGTATAATATGCACGTTAAACCGTATAAGTTTAACTCTCTGGTGGAGTTGGACCCCACACGCCCGCGGCAACTGTTGCTAAATAAAAAAGAACTGCGTAAATTGGCTGCCAAGGCCGAAATTAAGGGGTATTCCTTGGTGCCGGTAGAAGTGTATTTTAAAAACGGCTGGGCTAAAATCAAATTGGCCGTGGCCAAAGGCAAGCACTTATTTGACAAGCGCGAAAGTTTAAAAAAGCGTGATTTAAACCGCGAAATGGAACAGCATTTTAAGAATAATATCCGCTTTTAATTCCGGCGGCGGCAATACAAAATAAAATGCTGGATTTTTTCGCTGTAATATTCTAAAATATATTTAATTGGGCGGGTGGCGGAATTGGCAGACGCGTACGGCTCAGGACCGTATGGACGAAAGTCCTTAAGGGTTCAACTCCCTTTCCGCCCATTTTATTTTTGGTTCCACCTACTATGAGAAAGAATGACTACCGGCCGAAAGCGGCGTCTTTAAGAAGCAGAAAACGCAGCCCTCGGCAAAAGAGAGGGTCATCCTTTTTTTTTAAACTTTTTTTGTGGCTTATCGTTCTTGGCCTCGTCGCAGGGGCCTGGTTTGCCGTCTCTAAAACCTATCAACTTTTAATCCACGCGCAGTGGACCAACTGGCACGCTAAGGAAATTGCCGTAGAGGGCATTTCCGGGCAGTTAAATAAGGGCTTAGCAGGCCTGTCGGACAAGTACCGGGGGAAGGCTTTTTCGTTAAAGGATTCCGCTGCCCTGCGTGCGGATATCGTGCGCAAATACCCGATGTTAAAGGACGTATCTGTCAGCCGCGGTATTTTAAGCGGCAAACTGACCGTGTCGGCCAAGCACCGTGTGCCGGTGGCTAAATTTGTACTGCCGGACGAATCGGTCAAATATATTGACGGCGACAGTACCGTTTATTCGGACCCTGCACCCAATGTATTAAACCCGGTGCCGTTTGTGGAATTGGAGGGGGCCGTTCCGGATAAGTTAAGCCCGGAATTTATTGATTTGGTGGAAAGCACTTTGAAATTAAAAAAAGAATTGGACTATGCTTTTTTGCGGATGAATTTAAAGGAAAATACCGTTAAAATGTATATGCCGGACGGTTCTTTAATTGATTTCGGCGAGGCGAAGAATCTTAAAAAGAAAGCCGCTCGTGCGGCGCAGATTATGTCCTTTTCGCGCGACAGATATGTGCATCCGCTCCAATTAGATTTTGAATTTTTTGAATACGGAAAAGTTTTTTTAAGACAGAAGTTTCATTAAGTTTTATAATAGAAGTAAGATAAATTTTTTTAGGTGGATTTTATGGCTAAAACAAATCTTATTACAGGGCTGGACGTCGGCAGCGGAAAGTTGACTTGTATCGCCGCCGCACACGATTTTGAAACAAACACCTTAAAGGTCCTCGCCGGGCGCAGTGTTCCGTGCCGGGGCATTAAAGGGGGGATGGTGTCGGATATCCGCGAAACTTCCGCCGCCGTTACCCATATTTTAAGCAGCATTGAACGCGAGTGCAACCAAAAAATTGGCAGTTTGTACGTCGGCGTGCGCGGGGCGCATTTGGAATCTTTTTCCAATCACGGGACGTATAATATTTCCCGTATGGATAAAGAAATTACCCAGGCCGATATGGAACTGGCGATTGAAAATGCCAAGGCAATGCCCATTAAAAACGATAACGAAATTATCAACGTCATTACCCAGGGCTATGCCATTGATAAACAAAAAGGCATTACGAATCCGGAAGGGATGGAAGGTTCCCTATTGGAAGTTGATGTGCACATTACTACGGGTTCCTCTACCCACATTAACAACTTGGCCAAGGCTATTCAGCGTCCGGGTTATAGTATTGACGATACGGTTTACGGATTAGTGCCGTTGGCGGATGCGGTGCTTACACAAGAGGAAAAGGAAATCGGTGCGTTGCTGTTGGATTTCGGCGGGGAAACAATGTCTGTGGGGATTTACATTGACGGCATTTTAAAATTCTCCCGCGATATTCCCTACGGGTGCGATTTGATTACAAGCGATTTATCCCGCCTTTTGCACACCAGCCGCCAAAATGCCCGCGAAATTAAGGAAAAATACGGCGTGGCGTTCCCGACGTTTTTGGACGAAGAGGGCGAAATTGCCGTTCCGTCCTTAGACGGGCGCAGTACGCATAATATCAAAAAGAGTTATGTGCTTGATATTATCCAACCGCGCGTGGAAGAATTGATTGAGCAAGTCGGCCACGTGGTGGATACGTCCGGCTATAAAAACTTCCCCGTGGTGGGGGTGGTAACAGGCGGCGGTTCCGTGATGCCGGGTATTACGGAGCATTGTTTAAGCATTTTGGGCTTAAAAGAGGTGCGCCGCGGTGTAGTGCAGCGCGATTTGATTACGAGCGACGAACAGTTTTTTGACCCGCTTTACAGTACCGCTATGGCTCTTGTTATTTACGCGGCGGGTAACCCGGGTTATGACGATTACGGTGCCGGTTCGTACGACAACGGCGGCTCGCTGTTTGGCAAATTTGGTAAATTTATCAAAGGGCTGGATATTTTTGGTAATTAAGGACGTTTTCTTATGAAAGATTTATTTATGCCGGCCGGCTCGTTTGAGAGCAAAAAGGCCAAAATTAAAGTAATTGGTGTGGGCGGCGGTGGCGGAAACGCCATCAACCATATGGTGAACGCCGGAATTAAAGACGTGGATTTTATTGCCGTCAATACCGATGCGCAGGATTTGCGCCGCAACCAGGCTCCGTATTTGGTTCAGGTGGGCGAAAAAATCACCAAGGGATTAGGTGTCGGCGGCGACCCGGAAAAGGGGAAAAAAGCAGCCGAGGAATCCAAGGAAAAATTAAAACTGATTATCGGCCAATGTGATTTGTTGTTTATCACGGCCGGTATGGGCGGCGGTACGGGTACGGGTGTGGCTCCGTATTTAGCCAAACTTGCCAAGGAAATTTACGGCGACGATTTGCTGGTGGTGGGTGTTGTTACGCGCCCGTTTAATTTTGAGGGATACGTCCGCGAAAAGCAGGCCGACGAAGGCATTAAAGAAATGCAGAAGTATGTGGACTCTATGATTATTGTCCCGAACGAAAAACTTTTTGCCAATATTGACCCGGAAACTTCCTCCCGTGATGCGTTTAAAATGGTGGATGAAGTGCTGTTGCAGGCTGTAAAGGGTATTTCCGAAGTGATTACAAAACCGGGCGAAGTGAACATTGACTTTAACGATATCCGCAAGGTAATGTGCCACTCCCATAAATCCCTTATCGGCATTGGCGAAGGCAGCGGGCCGGGGCGGCATTTGTTGGCCGTCAAACAGGCTATATCTTCGCCGCTTTTGGAAAATGCGGATATCCGCGGCGCAAAAGGGTTTATTGTCCATTTTTCAGCCGAGGAAAACCTGACCCTTTTGGAACAGGGCGAAGTGATGAATTTAATCCGCCAGTACGCCAGCAACGATTCTATTATTATGTTTGGACACTCGTACGATTCCACTTTAAACGGGATGTTTAAAGTAACGGTTATCGCTACGGGTTTCAGCGCCGAAAAGGCCAGCGTTTTCAGCGCGCGCCGGCCGCTTCCCAATGCCGGTATGCCGGCTTCTTTTTCTGTTAAAAAACCTGCGGCCGAGGATATGTTTACTTCGTATGAACCCAAAATATCCGAGCCGGAGGATGCTATGCTTATCCCGGCGTGTTTGCGCCGCAAAAAAAACCGGTAGTATAGGAGACTTATATGGCGGTAGGATTACAAAGTTTATTAAGAACAGTAGTGGACAACAAAGCCAGCGGTTTGCATATCCGCGGTAATTCCAACGCGTATGTGCGCTTGAACGGGCTGATGAAGCCTATTGATGATAGTTTTTTGCCAAACGACGAAGTCAAAAAAATGGCCTATGCCTGTATGGGCGAACGCGAACGCCGTATTTTTGAACAGTACAGTGCGGTGGACTTTTCGTTGGATGCCAAATCTTTTGGACGTTTCCGCTTTAACGTATTCCGCCAAATGGGCAAAATTTGTATGGCTATTCGCCATATTCCGCTCAAAATTCCTACCTTTGAAGAACTCCGTTTGCCGGGAGATATTTTGCGCAAAATGTCCAACACGCGCCGTGGGCTCATCTTGGTAACGGGTATGACGGGCTCCGGTAAAACATCTACTTTGGCCGCTATGATTGACCATATCAATAAAAACCGCGCCGGACATATTTTGACGATTGAAGACCCTATTGAATTTATGCACACGGACAACCGTTGTATTGTCAGCCAGTTGGAACTGGGGGTGGATACCCCATCCTATACGGCGGCTTTGCGCGCGGCTATGCGCCAAGACCCCGACGTGATTTTAATCGGCGAATTGCGCGACCCCGAAGTAATGCGCGCTGCTGTCGGCGCGGCGGAAACGGGCCAGTTGGTGTTGGGCACTATGCACACGGTAAACGTAACACAGACGCTTTCGCGCTTGGTGGATGCGTTCCCGGTGGAACAGCACGACCAGGTAAGACTCCAACTGTCCGAACTTATCCGCGGAATTGTCTGCCAACGCTTATTGCCGACGGTTAAACCCGGTATGCGCCCGGCTTTGGAAGTATTAGTTTCTACCCCACAGGTCCGCAAACTGATTTTGGAAAATAAACCCAGCGACTTGCAAAAAGCAATGCAACAGGGGGAATTTTACGGAATGAACACTTTTGACCAAGCATTAGCCCACTTGTACAAAGAGGGGGCTATTGACCTGGAAACGGCTCAGTCCGCCGCCACCAGCCCAGATGCTATTATGTTGGCTATCCGCGGTGTAAGCGGCAGTTTGGATGCGGTGAACGAATAGTATGCGCACAAACGGATATTTAATTGCTATTGACGGTACCGCCGGAACGGGTAAATCCTCGGTGGGGTGTGCGGTGGCCGCACATTTGGGATACGGCTTTTTAAGCACGGGGGAAATGTACCGTGCTCTGGCCTATAAGGTGTTTGCTAAAAAAATTAATCCCGAGGACCACGATGCGGTGTTGGAAGCCGCCCGCCAGTTGCGTTTTACATTTATGCGTCAGCCGGATGCCAAACTTAAAATGTTCGTGGACGGCGAATATTTGGGCGACAAACTCCATTTAGAAGAAGTCGGCGCGGTTGCCAGCCGCGTTTCCACCAACGGCGAAGCCCGCCGCGTGCTGACCGACAAAATGCGCGACGTAGGCGAGGACGGCGGTATCGTAATGGAAGGGCGGGACGTGGGAACGGTGGTGTTCCCGGATGCGGAAATTAAATTTTATTTAGATGCGTCCGCCGAGGAGCGCGCCAAGCGCCGGGTCAATCAGTTAAAGGAAGCCGGCCAAAAGGCTGATTACAACCAAATTCTAAAAATGATTCAGGAACGCGATTACCGGGACAGCCACCGCGCCGTCAGCCCCTTAAAACCTGCGGAAGATGCTGTGGTAATTGACACTTCTTCCCTTACAATGCAGCAGGTAATAGATGCGGTTTTGGAGAAAATCAAACACTATGCTTCTTAATTTGATAAAATTAATAGCAAGGATTTATTTTAAAACCTTTTACGATTTTAAAGTAGAAGGACTTGAAAATATACCCAAAACGGGTGCCCTGATTATTGCAGGGAACCATTTGTCCAATGCGGATCCGCCGGCTATCGGCAGTTTTGCCGGGTTGGTGCGCGATTCCCGCTTTGTTGCCAAAAAGGAACTGTTTTCCGTTCCCGGGTTGGGGTGGTTCTTCCGCCGGAGCGGATATATTCCTGTGGACCGGGCGCGCTCCATAGATGCGTTTGGTTCGTTGCAATCGGTGGTGCACGCTTTGGAAAAAGGCGAAAGTGTGGTGATGTTCCCCGAGGGAACCCGCAGTAAAACGGGCAAGCCGCAAAAGCCGAAAAGCGGTATCGGGTACTTGGTCTATACGACAGGTGCGCCGGTGCTCCCGGTAAAAGTAGAAGGGACCTTTGGCTGGCCGTGGGTGCGCAAAATCCGTGTGAAATTCGGGACGGTAATGCACTTGAAAAAAGACCCGGCCCTGGACCATAAAGCGCAGTATAAACAATTTGCAAATCAAATAATGGAAGAAATAAATTCAATTAATATCTAACGGAGGTTACGCAGTTCTCCCGCAGGGAAGAACTGTAATAAGGACTTATGACGATGAACGAAGAAATTAAAAATACCGAAGACACAATTAACGAACAAGAAATGACGATGGCCGAGTTAATTGCGCAGCAAGAGTCTTTATCGGAGAAGTTGTACAAAAAAGAAATCGTAGAAGTACCCGTAGTACAGATTAACCAAGATTATATTTTGGTGGATACCGGCGCTAAAAAAGAAGGCGCGATTGCCGTTGCTGAATTTGAAGGCAAAACCCTTCCCGCCGTGGGCGATACCATTTCCGCCGTGCTCGTAAAACGCGGCAGTGATGAACGTCCGTCCATCTTGTCCCATAAAAAAGCCTTGGAATACTTGGGTTGGGACATCTGCAAAAAAGCCTACGAAGCCAAAGAACGCGTAAAAGGTACGATTGTACAGTGCGTAAAGGGCGGTTACATTGTGGAAGTGTTCGGCGTGAACGGTTTTATGCCGCTTTCCTTGTCTGAACTCCACACGGCTTATAAACACTATTTGCCCGTAGGTGCCAAAATCAAAGCCCAAATCGTAGAATTTGCCAAGGAAAAACAGAAACTTATCATTTCCCGCAAGCAAGTGTTGGAGGAGGACGAAGCCGTCCGCCGCGAACAAGTGTTGGGCGAAATTAAAGAAGGCGACGTGTTGCGCGTAGTGGTTTCCAAAGTAGATAAGGACAAATTGTTCTTACGCTTCCACGGCATTGAAGGCGTGGTGAACTTGGAAAATATTGCCTGGAAAGAACCCGAAACGGCTATTTCCAATTTCCGCCGCGGACAGCGCCTCAAAGCCAAACTCTTAAAATTGGATAAAGAAACCCCGAGATTGGAGTTCGGTTTGAAACAACTCTTCTTGAATCCGGCCGATGCGTTGAAACGCCGCTATCCGTATAAGAGTTCCGTTAAAGCCGTTATTACCAAAGTAGATGCCGAAAACGGTGTAGAATGCACCATTGGCAAAAATAACACCAAAGGGTTTATCAGCCCCTTTGAAATGGGACGCGACTTTACCGCCAAGGAAGGCGACACCATTACGGCGCTCGTAGTCGGTGTGGATCCGGAAACCTTTACGGTGAACCTCTCCGTCAAGAAATACGACCAAGTGCAAAACCGCAAAGTGGTCGCCCAGTATTTGAAACAGGCCCCGCGCCCGACCCTCGGTCAGTTGTTGCAGGACTCTTTCAAAACCGGTTCTGACGAAGAAAACAAATAAGTTAGATATTATTGAATCCAAACCCGGAGCATACAACCTATGCCCCGGGTTTTTTGTTGGATAACATAAGGAGGAGACCCCAGGGAACTTCTGTCTGGGGTTTGTTGTTATAAATAGAAAAGTAGATTTCTTTCAAAATGGCTCTGATTTTAAGAAAAACAAATGCCTGCCCGCTGCGGACAGCCAAATTCCGCAGAGATGACAAAAAACAAAGACTGTTATTTATTTGGTGAGGCGGGCCCAGAGGGAACCCTTTTCAGTTGCGGTCGGCAGGCTTTCTTTGGGCAAAACACCCAACAAAATGCCTTTATCGTCCACCACGGGCAAGGAGTCTGTTTCGGCGTGTAAAAACAATTCGCGGGCCTGTTTTGCGCTATCTTGCGGGTGCAAAAAAACAGCCGGGCTCATCACGCTGCCGCAAACAGATTGGGCGGTATAAAAAGCCAACTCGGCGGTGCGGATAAATCCCTTTAATTCGCCGTCTTTCCCGGTAACGTAGCAAACCGCAGGCAATTTTTTGCGCGGCAAACTTTTCAGCCGCTCAATCAACGCGGAGAGTTTGCTTTCCGTCCGGACAGCCACAAAATCCGTACGCATCAGCCGGCCTGCACTGTCGGGAGAAAAGGAATTGGCTTCCGTTAGCAGTTTTACAAAGGCGGGTTCCAACGCAGCGGACAGCCTCTCGCGGTACGGGGTGGAAAATTCCTTCCACAATTTAGCCGCCTGCTCCACATTTAGCCTCGCCAAAATATAGGAGGCTTGTTTTAACGGCAACCGCCGCAAAACAGCCGCCGCCTTCGGCGGGTCCATCGGGTTTAGGCAACTTACCACCACCTGCGCTTTAAGCGGGCCGATTAACAGCAAGACTTCGTGCGTCGCCAAAGAAGCCAGCGCGCGGGCGGCCTCTTGCGGAGCCGCCAAAATAAATTTTTCAGTTATTACGCCCGCCAAGGCGTGCATAGGAGCGTTCATTTAAATTATCCTCTGTTAATTTATTATAATAAATTAACGCCCGATAAGGCCAAACTGTGAGGTGAAACTATGTTTTTTAATAAGCCTTTTCACGCCGTAACCTTTCAAGATGTAGTGCAATTCTGCCGCCGGGGACTGCCCGAAGGCAAACAGTTAGATTACAAATATATTATGCCCAAGAACCGCGAAAAATTCGCCAAAACAATTGCGTCGTTCGCCAATGCCTTGGGCGGCCTTATCATTTTGGGGGTGCAAGACGACCGCAACGACCGCCCCAAACCGCCCTTTACCGGGATTGCGTACCACGAAAAAATGCGCAACTCCATTGAGGACGTTATCCAAGTATATATTGACCCGATTGTATTCGTGGATATTAACATTTGCGTAAGCCCGAACGGGGACAGGATGTTCGTCCTCATCAATATTCCGCAAAGCAACTTAACCCCGCACCTGGTCGGCCCGTCCAAACGGGCGTATATCCGCACCGGGCAGAGCAGCCGGCCGGAAATAATTGTTCATCCGGCTAAACTGCCGTGGCTGTTGGACCACCGCCAAAAATCCGAGCGGTTGCGGCATATCCTTTATGATAAAGCCGAAAGCCATTTTGATAATTACTTAAAAACAATGAACGTTTCCGCCAACGGCGAAACGGTCTGCACTTTATCTCTTTTGCCGCTGTACCCGGACGAGCCTTTGACCGATTACAAAAAATTGCCCGAAATGATAGCGGAATCTTCTTCCCGCGCCCCCTACGGCACAATGGCAGACCCGGACTATCCGCTCCGTCCGGTGCAGGACGGCGTGGCGGTAATTTCCAACACGCGCGGCGTATATAAGATGACCGAGTTTAACGATTACGGCCTGATAATGAATAAACAAATCGCATCCCGGGAGGAAATATTTAACGGTCACACCGCCAAAACCGTGCGCATAGAAGTATTGGCGCAAAATGTAACGCTCTTTCTGCTAACAGCGCGCAAATTTTTAACCCGGCTTGCCTTTGGCGGACCGTTGTATTTCCGCTTTAAAATGAACAACACGCGCGCTTTGCGCGCCCTTTTCGGCAAGCGGCAGGCCACCGTACTGGAAGATTATTTGCGCCTGGATAGGGAAATTACACTTTCCGACTTAGACGCCCGTCTGCCGGAGTTGCTGGCTAATGTACTGCAAGAAGCGGCTTGGTCGCTTGGTTTGCGTACCGAATCAAACGAAATTAAGGACTTGATTAAGCACACCTTGGGAGAAGCCAAATGAGCGAAATTTTTTACTCTACCGACCCTGATTTTTGCCCGCATTGTAAACATATTCCGTGCATCTGCAACCAACTGGGCGCGCCCAAAAAGCAAACCGAGCCGGTACGCGTGCGCTTTGTAAAAAACACCAAGGGCAGTGGAACAACAGTAGTGGAACGTCTGCCGCTCCACCCGCAGGGAAAGGAAGAGTTACTTAAAAAAATGAAAAAGGCATTAGGCTGCGGCGGTACGATAAAAGAAGGCCATTTGGAAATACAAGGCGATAAAAAACTGCGCGCGGCGCAAATTTTGGAAAAAGAAGGCTACAAAGTCCGCATTTTATAAAATTATGATGAAGGGTTTTACACTAATTGAACTGTTGGTCGCCGTACTTATTATCGGCATTTTGTCCGCGGTTGCTATTCCGTATTATTACAACGCGGTGGAAAATGCGCGCATTACGGAAGTGGTGCTTTTATGGGGACGGCAAAAAAACTTTGCAAACGGACGTTTTATGAGTGCGGAACAGGCGGCCCGGCTGACGGAACAAATTAAAAAGGCAAATTTAAAATATTTCACGGGCGAGGCCGTCTGCCGCCCGGAAAATAACGAAGATATCCCCTGTTGGGAAGCCGTTTTCACGCAAACCGCACCAAGTCCGCACGCCCGCTACCAACTGACGACTGCCAACAATTTTATGGATTTGGCCTGTATTGGTCTGAACCGTGCAGGCGAAAATTTTTGCGAGGGGCAATCCCGCCAATCCGCCCCACGCGAAATAGACGGCAAAAAAGCCTATATTATTAGATAAGCCTGCGCCCACAAGGAGCCGGATTTATCGTTATTAAATTAGAGGTCATCGTGCATTGCCGCCCATACCGCTAGGCATCACCCCGTAAGGTTTCTGGACAGGAAGTGTTGTTATTAAACAAGCAGGTCATCCTGAACTTGTTTCAGGATCTACCGATTGTGTTGTTTGGCTTTTGCATTGTTGTTGTCGTCATCCTGGAAAGTCGTAGTCCAGGATCTGTCGTTATTAAAAAGAGGAAAACAACAGATACTGGACAGAAACCTTCCAGTATGACCTTTATTTTTATATATGAAAAAAAGAGGTCATCCTGAACTTGTTTCAGGATCTACCGATTGAGTTGTTGGTTGTTTTTGCCGTTGTTTTTTCGCTGTTTATCGCAGAGGCTTGACTCCGTTTTTTTTTTTGGTAAATTTTAATAAGCAGAGAGTCTGTAAGGGGGGGCGCGTGCGGTAGTTAAAAGCCGCTAAAAAGGGTGTTTTTGCTCGTTCTTTCTGTCCCTCCTCTAACAAGACAGAAAGCCACGGGGCGTACGCAATACTATCCGTACGTCCCCTATTTTAAGAGGAGGGAAAATGAAGAATAACCGAAAGA
>OLIS01000259.1_pt1 | contig 41281 bp, 28 predicted proteins | sample 1601351 | NCBI WGS metagenome assembly OLIS01 (sample SAMEA2452122, study PRJEB22498) | human gut metagenome | biome: human feces; feature: human gut; material: feces | place: Australia | collected 2012
TATCGATGGGGCGATTTCGAACGATCTAGAGGTTACGGCCACGAAGAACGTGTTCTTCTTGACGGGTGCTAACATGGCCGGAAAGTCCACGTTGATGAAATCTTTCGGTATTTCGGTGTACTTGGCCCACATGGGATTCCCCGTGGCAGCGACATCCATGAAGTTCCGTATTCAAGATGGTATGTACACGTCTATTAACGTGCCGGATAATATTAACTTGGGTTATAGTCACTTCTATGCTGAAGTGCTTCGTGTGAAAAAGGTTGCTATCGAGGTGAGTCGTGACAAACGCTTGGTTGTGATCTTCGACGAGTTGTTCAAGGGTACGAACGTGAAGGATGCTTTTGATGCCACGTTGGCCGTTACGGAGGCGATTGCCGAGAGAAAGAATTGTGCGTTTATGGTTTCAACCCATATTATAGAGGTGGGACAGGAACTCGGAAAACGTTGTGATAACGTGACGTTCGAGTATCTCCCGACCGTGATGAAAGGGAAGTTGCCGACATATACGTATAAGTTGGAACCGGGTATCACGAGTGATAAACACGGTATGATTATTATTAATAACGAGAAAATTATCGAGATTATTAAGGGCGAGGTGGCTTCTTAGTCGGATAAAATTTTAGGATAGTATAATTGATCCCCGGGAATGGTATTTGTTCCCGGGGTATTTTTTGTTCGCCCATTTAAATTGAAGTCTATTCGTATTTTTACTTTTAATGTGCTTATATTTGTATTCGTCAAAACGTAATGCAAGATAAATGTTGAATGAAACTAAGGTTGGTTTAATCTGTTTATCAGAGAGAAAGAGGTTTAAAGAGGTGTACGAGGAGTATTTTACCGCTTTGAAGTATTTCGCCATGCGTTACGTGAAGGACGAGGAGGTGGCCTGTGATTTGTTGCAGGATGTTTTTGTGAAATTGTGGGAGAAAGGAGATCGCTTTGAGAACGTGATACAATTGAAGACTTATCTGTACCGGGTCGTTCGAAATTATTGCCTTACTTTTATTCGAGATGCTCAAAGAAAAGAGAAACGCATGGAAGGTTTTGAGGTGGAAGATACCGAGGAATCGTTTGTGTACCAAATGATTGAGGCCGAGATATACGCTTTGATAAATGATATTTTCGAGGAACTTCCGGATGCTTGTAAGAATGTTTACGTGAAAAGTTTGGAGGGCAAAAGTCATAAGGAGATTGCGGAAGAATTGCATATCGCTATTACAACCATTAAAAAGCACAAGACGAATGCGAATAATTATTTAAGGAAACGACTGAAGGACTTGTTGTTTCTTGTCATGCTCTATGGAGCTTGAATTCCCCTGTCCCTTCTTTTTCTATGGTTGGGCTACGAATGGGATTCTTTATCTTGATTTTGATCACCACATGATTTTTTAACGAAAAAAGTCAGGTTGGGAATACTACCTGTTATATATTTTGGAGTTCTTAATAAAAGGATGATTAAAAATTACCGATTACAATACATCTGATAGTATGGATATGGATAGTAAGCGAGTGGAAAAATTGATAACAAAAGCGCTTTTGAAAGAGATTTCTGAAGGTGAGCAGTGTGAGTTGGACGAGTGGTTGGATGCTTCTGAACAAAACAGGAGTTTTTTCGAGAGTTTGCATTCCGAGGCGTATCTAAAGAAGGCGGTGGGAGATCATAATCGTGCGTTGCGTGATGTGGGGTGGAAGCAAATAAAGAGAAAAACGATAGAAGTAAGGTCTCGCAAGATTCGTTGGCAGGTATCTCGTATCGCGGCGGCGATTATTTTCCCATTTGTGTTGGGAGGATTTATTTGGTATATGATGGGTTCTGTGGAGAAGTCGTCGGGATTGCCTTTCGTATCTCAAGAAATAAAGGTGGGGGGATCTAAAGCGGTGGTTACATTATCAACAGGAGAGCGGGTTACTCTTTTTGGTGACACTACGGTATGCGTGAATGACGGGTTGTCCACGATGATTAATCAGCAGGACACGTTGAATTTCATGAAAAATAACGATGTGGTTGTAGCGGAAAATAGTTACACGGTTATTGAGATTCCGAGAGGTGGTGAGTATGTCGTACGATTGGAAGACGGGACCGTGGTTTATTTGAATTCCGAGTCGGAATTACGAATTCCCGTTCATTTCGGATCGGAGGAGAGGTTGGTTTGGTTGAAGGGCGAAGCTTATTTTAATGTTGAACATGAGAGCAAGCGTCGATTTATTGTAAGAACGGATCGGGCTGATGTTTCGGTGTTGGGAACTGAGTTCGGTGTGAGAGCATATGCTGACGAGAAGAAGTTCCTGACAACTTTGGTGAAAGGTAGCGTTGAAGTGAAGAGTGAGAATAACGTGCATCGTATTGAGCCGGGAGAACAAGCAAAAGTCGACAATGCCGGAAGTATAGCGGTTGCGAAGGTGAATACGGATGAATTTGTTGCTTGGAAATTGGGACGGATCGTGTTCACGGACGCTCGTTTGGAAGATATCATGAACGAGTTGCAAAGATGGTATGATTTTAACGTGTTTTACACGAATTCGGAACTTAAAGAGTTACGTTTCTCGATGGATATCGTGAAATACAAAGAAGTTTCAGAGATATTTGACTTGATGGAAAAGATTCGAAGAGTTTCTTTCGAGGTAAATGGGAATAATGTGATCTTAAAATAAAGAGAGTAGTACCGCAAATACTACCCTCTTGAATGCCTGATAACAGACAAATGTAAAATAAATACAAAGTTATGGAAAATAATTAGAACAAGAAAAGAAAAAGGAGCCTCATTTCTACCGCAAGCAGAATTGAGGCTAAAGATGGATAACAGACAAATGTAAAATCAAACAATTTATTTTTATGAAAAAACATCATGAGAGTTTACGGGGGTTCCCCCGTTGGCTGTGCCGACTACTATTATCTGTGAATGTCGTGCTGGTGGCAGTATCGTTTTCATTTGCTCAGCAGAACACGGATCGGGTAACACTTAACATGAAAAATGCTTCTTTATCGGAGGTGTTTAACGAGATTAAACGACAGACACATTTGAGTTTCATGTTTAGTAACGATGATTTGAAGGATATCAAAAGAAAGGATGTCCAGATGAAAAATGTCACGGTAGATGAGGCTATGAAGAAATGCTTGGAAGGGACAGGCTTGGAATACGAGCTGACGAATAACGTGGTTGTTATCCGTAAGTCTGCTGCGAAAATGGAAAAAGCACAACAAGTAACATTGAGTGGTACGGTACGAGATAAAGACGGTCAAACTTTACCGGGAGTGTCCGTTGTAATTAAAGGAACTTCTTTGGGAGGAGCGACAGATATTGACGGAAAATATCGGTTTACGGTTCCTTTGACGAAGGATATGATATTGGTATTTTCTTTCGTGGGGATGGAAACCAAGGAAGTGGTGTACAAAGGTGAGTCGACGTTGAATGTGACTCTAAATTCTGATATAACGGAGATGGCAGAGGTCGTTGTGACAGGTATTTTTACTCGTAAAGCGGATAGCTATACCGGTGCAGTGACGACGATTAAAAAGGAAGAATTGCAGCGAGTTGGTAACCAGAACGTGTTGCAATCACTGAAAAATATCGATCCCTCTTTCCAAGTATTAGAGAATAATGAATTTGGTTCTGACCCGAATAAGGTGCCGGATATTCAGATGCGTGGAGCATCTAATTTTTCGGATATGAAAGATAAATATCAGACAAACCCGAACCAACCGCTTTTCATTGTTGACGGATTCGAACAGTCGATAGAGAAAGTAATGGATATGGATATGAATCGGGTGGCCTCGATTACTTTGTTGAAAGATGCAACAGCCAAGGCGCTTTACGGTTCTAAAGGAGCCAATGGGGTCGTCGTGATCGAGACCGTGACTCCGGAAGTTGGGAAAATGAGAGTTTCTTATTCAGGAAATCTTAGTATCCAGGCTCCGGATTTGGGGAGTTATGATTTGGCAAATGCGGCAGAAAAACTAGAGATTGAGAGAAGAGCAGGTGTTTACACGGATAAATTGGGACGTCCCGATGTGCAACAACAATATGATGAGAAGTATAATGAGTATTACAAGGAAATCTTACGGGGTGTGGATACCTATTGGTTGGAAAAACCTTTGCGAGTGGGTGTGGGACACAAACATTCGTTGAATTTTGAAGGTGGAGATGATATTATCCGCTATAGTATTGATTTCTCGTATAATAAAGTCGCTGGTGTAATGAAGGGATCTGATCGAGAAGTAATTTCGGGTGGTTTTAATTTTCAATATCGCTACGGTAAATTCCTTTTTAGGGATCAATTGTCTGTTACTTTTAATAAGGCAGATGAGTCTCCTTATGGAGCTTTCTCCGAGTATGCGAAGTTAAATCCCTATTGGCGAGCTTACAATGATGATGGTAGTATTAGGGAAGTTATGGGAGATTATCAAATAGCAAATATGCAAGGAAGTCATCCTATATATAACCCGATGATAAATGCTTCATTAAATACGAAGACATCGACTTCTTATACCGACATCACGAATAATTTTTATGCAGAATGGGATGCTTTTGAAGGAATGAAGGTAAAAGGACGTTTTGGGTTGGTTAGCAGTAAGAATGATAGTGAGGTGTTTTTACCGCGTGATCATACATCTTTCCGGGATATATCGCCTGATAGCGAGGATTATTTCAATAGAGGGAAGTATACGAAAGGTAATGGTACGCGCTTAGATTATAATGTAGATCTTTCCGCGAATTATTCGAAATTATTCGGTAAGCATTTGTTGTTTGCTAATGCCCAATGGAGCATAAGTCAAAAAAAGAGTGAGATGGTATACTTTCAAGCTCAAGGGTTTGCTAATAACAAAATGGATTATATCACGAATGCAAAAGAGTATGTATCCGGCAGTCCTTATGGAAACGAGTCCGTCGTAAGGGAAACTAGTGTCTTGGCCTCTGTCAACTATTCTTATGATGATCGCTATTTATTGGATGCTACTTATCGGGCGAATGCTTCTTCTTTATTCGGAGCCGATAAACGTTGGGGTAGTTTCTGGTCTGCAGGAATTGGCTGGAATATTCATAAAGAGAGGTTCTTTGAAGGAGTTAGTTTTTTGGAAAAATTGAGATTAAGAGCTTCGACAGGATATTCCGGTTCGCAGAACTTTAATTCTTATCAGGCTATAGCCACTTATAAGTATTATAACGAGAGCTATGATAATATTATGGGGTCATACCTAATTAGTTTGGCGAATCCGGAGCTACAATGGCAAAAAACTCAAGATAATAATTTTGGTATAGAGTTTTCAATGTTGAATATGTTGGATGTCACGTTTGATTATTACATAAAGAACACGGAAAATTTGTTGACGCCTGTTTCGCTTCCTCCTTCAGCCGGTTTTGATAGTTACGTGGAGAATTTAGGCGAGACGAAAAATCGAGGAGTCGAGGCAAAAGTGAATCTACGTGCGATCAGAGATACAAAGCGTGAAATGTATTTAAGCGTGTTTGGCTCTCTTATGCATAATAAGAACAAAATAACCAAGATTTCAGATGCGTTGAACACGTTAAATAATACTCGGGATGAAGAAAAGGTAGGGAGTAATATTCCGGATCACGAGAATGGGAAGGGCGTGACTAAGCCTTCAACCCGTTATGCGGAAGGACAATCCATGAATGCAATTTGGGCGGTGAGATCATTGGGAATAGATCCGATGAATGGAGATGAAATCTTTTTGTCGGCAGACGGAAAGATGGTTTATAAATGGGACCCCAAAGATCAAGTGGTTGTTGGTGATGATTTACCCAAGGTTTCCGGTACTTTCGGTTTTAATTTTGAATATAAAGGCTTTTCTGTGAACACATCGTTTTATTATAGATTGGGCGGACAATATTATAATCAGACATTGGTAAATAAGGTGGAGAATGCTGATATACAATATAATGTGGATCGTAGAATGTACACAGATCGTTGGACTACCCCAGGTGTTGCGGCTAAATATAAAGCCTTTAATAGCAGTGAACCTTTTACCCGGCCGACCTCTCGTTTTGTTCAAGATTTAAATGAATTGCAAATGACATCATTAAATATAGGATATGATTTCCGTAATTGTGGTTTTATGAAGAGTGGGGCGATTGAACGGTTAAAATTACAATTCTACGCAAATGATTTGTTTAGATTATCAACGGTGAAAACGGAACGAGGTACTGAATATCCGTATGCCAGAACGTATTCATTTACTTTGCAGGCAACGTTTTAGATTTTTGAATGATAAAAAAGGAAATTATGAAGAATATAGTACATAAAATAAAGTTATCCGTTTGGATTCTTCTGGCTTTGTTTGTTACAACTTCCTGCGATAGCTGGTTGGATGTGAAACCTAAGACGGAGGAAGAAGCTGAACGTATGTTTAGTACGGAAGAAGGATTTAAGTCTGCTTTGGCAGGTGCTTATATTTCTTTGAGTCAGCCCGAGTTATACGGTAGAGAGTTGACCTTCGGAATGGTAGGCATTTTAGGGCAAGAATGGGGAGGTGGAGGAACTTTGGATCAATCCAGTTCGGCATATTCTTTTTTCTTGCGATATAGATATGATGAAACGGTGTCGAAAGCTATCGTGGAGAAGGTATGGGGAGAGATGTACAAGACGATTGCCAATGTAAATACATTACTTGAGTATACGGAAAAAAAACGGGATGTGTTGAGAGGGAATAATTATGAGATTATTCGTGGGGAGGCTTTGGCTTTAAGAGCTTTTATTCATTTTGATCTTTTACGGTTGTATGCGGAAGCTGATTTTTCGGAAACGGCAGGGCTTTCAATTCCTTATGTGAAAGAGGCCAAGCCGGCGATTGCTCCACAATATACTCCGGCAGGTGTGGTGGAATTAGTTCTGGGAGATATAAAAGATGCTCTTGATTTATTGGAAAAAGATCCTATTTACACGGGGCAGGATGTCTCTGGTGAAGATAATGGTTATTTAGCCAACCGGAATTTTCACTTGAATTATTACGCTGTGCAAGGATTGAAAGCCAGGGTATTGGCTTATGCGAAACAAATGGATAAAGCGGCAGAGGCAGCTTTGGTCGTAATTGGCGCACAGGAAAATAAAGATATTTTTCCTTGGGTGAAAAAGAATGATATAAATCCTAGTGATGTAACATTGAAAGATCGTACTTTTTCCACGGAGCATCTTTTTGCCTTGAATACGATCAAATTGGACGAGAATATCAAAGGATATTTTAAAGAGACGATGTCTCCAATGCTTCCTCGACAAGCAATCACGAGTGGTTCGGATTATTTGTATGATGTGGCTGATTATCGATTGAAGTGGTTTGATAATGAGAACGGGTTGATAAATGTATTTTCAAAATTCTGGCAAAGCGATAAGAAAACGGTAGACGGGATTGTTTTACCGAAGAGGGACAGGATGCCGATGATTCGGATTTCAGAGATGTATTATATCGTGGCAGAGTCGATGAAGATTTCTGATCCTCAAGGAGCATTGGATAAATTGAACTTGGTGCGTAAGATGCGCGGATTGACAGAGTTGCTTGCCGACTTGAATCCTGATGCGATTCAACAAGAAATACAGAAAGAGTACGAGAGAGAGTTTTTAGGAGAAGGGCAGCTATTTTTCTTCCATAAAAGACAGGGAACGAGGAATATCGCAACGGCAAATGCTGTTTATAAACTCCCGATGCCGGATCTGGAAATCGATCTTGGTGAACGTGAATAATTTTAAATTTGTTGATTATGAGAAGTATATTTAAAATATGGATGCTTGCAGGGCTGGTGTCATTCTTTATGATATCATGTAACGAAGATGAGATTGAAACTTATTCCGGTCCGGATGCGGTCAATATGTGGATAGGTACGACGAGAGATAGTGCCGAGATGTCCTTTTTGGCTCTTGAACCAACGTTGACAGAATATGATTTTAACGTAGAACTTAGAATCCAATCTGTATTGAAGAATGAAGATCGAGAGGTGAAAATTAACTTGGGAGCATTGACAACGGCTGCTGCTGGAGAAAATTTCGAGGTGGCCGAAAATGTTACCATTCCTGCCGGGGAGACTTCCGTTATCGTACCGGTGAAAGTTTATAAAAAAGGGTTGGCTGATATTGAGGGAGGATTGGTCGTTGAGCTTGTTGTAGGAGCATCCAAAGATTTCATTCCGGGAGTCTACGGGAAGATGAAACTTTCTTTTGCCGGTGATTTTCCCAAAAATTGGTATGCAAGTACGACTTCTGATGTAGGTGCAATACCTTATTTCTGGGGTAAATGCACGAAAAATAAATACCAATTCGTTTTTGAACATTTAGGTACTATTGACTTGAAAGATTATGCGGGATGGAATTATACTCCGATTATAGCGATGCAAAATGAATTGAATGCCAAATTGGAAAAGTATGCTGCCGATCATGACGGAGAATACTTGCTGGATGATGATGGAAGTAAAATGTGGTTCTCTGCTGGTACCTGATATTTAAGTGTATTGGAGTATTGGTATATTGATGAATTAAAATTTAGAGTTTATGAAAAATAAGATAAAACATGTATTATTTCTTTCGGTAATACTATTTTCCGTCGCTTCATGTATTGATGATAAAGGCAATTATGATTACACGGAAATTGAAGATGCAATAGTTGAAATACAGGAAGTGAAAGAGAATGGAGGTAAGATTAGTCGGGATCGCTACGCCGAATTGAGTTTTAATCCCGAGATACAATATCAAGCCGGTTCTTCTGTGGATGATTATAATTTTGAATGGAGTTTATATACTCAACAATCACAAAAAGATGATGATGATGCTTATATTCCCAAGAAGATTATTGGAGATAAACCGCAGTTATCGTACAAATTAATTGATGAGCCGGATAAATATTACGTGGTTTTGAAGGTAACGCATAAAGAAACGGGTTCGTGTACAGATTATAGATTTGAATTGAATGTTAATTCTATGGCTGGGTGGCTTATTTATGATGAAGTTGCTGGTGGAGATGGTGATTTCCAAATTATTCGTGATCGTGAAATTGTACCGGAGTTGTCTTCGATTCAGACGGGTATTGTTCGAAATTATTTTTCCACGGCTAATGGAGGAAAGAAATTGCAGGGGGGAAAGTTCTTGGGAAGAAGGAATATGAATAATCGATATGATCATTTATATCTTTTCAAAGAGGATGGAATGTACAAAATGAAAGCTGGGACTTACGAAGTTATTACGGAAGATTATTCTACTTTATTTTCTACCCAGCCAGCGAAAAATGCTCCGATGGCCCTCTATTATCCTAGCCCGATGTATGGACAAGTCGAAGTATTCGTGAATAATAATGAGATGTACACGATCAGATGGAATATGTTGGGACAGGAAGATAAATACACTACGCCTATAGGAGCGTTTGGGACGGCTTATAAAGTCAATCCGTTTATAGCTCCGGTTCCTGTGACAGGTAATACTGTTCGTGCTGTTCTGTATAATGATATTAGTAATGCTAGAGGTCAATTTATTACTATAAATAGTAGTGGTGCTGCTGGTTTCCCGAGGACTCCAGATGGGAAATTTAATACCGGAGCGATTAATATGAATGAGTCCATGCAACTTAAATTAGAGTATTTGGGACAAGGTCGAGATGGTATTACTTGTGCATTATTTAAAGATGAACTAAATGCAGGGAAGTTTTCGCTTTACACTGCAGATTTTCGGGATGTTTCTAAGCCGTTAGCATTAGAGATTTACGATTTAGGAGATCTGCAAGATATTGACGATGCTAAATATTTTACTTTCGGGACACGGGGTGATGTGCTGTTTTATGCGACAACTTCGAAGGTTTATAGTTACGTGTTCGATGGGGCGGTAACCGAATTGCTTTCTACTCCGGGAGAGGAGATCGTTTCCATGAAGTTGTACACGCATTCTGCCAATGAAGATTACAGTGGTCGTATGTTATTCGTGGCAACTTATGACGGTTCTGTTGGAAAAGTATACAAGATTAAATTCAATGAGTTGAACGGACAGTTGGATGGAGAGATTGAGGAGTATACCGGTTTTGGGAGAATTATTGATATGATGAATAAAGAATAAAAATAGAAATATTCCCCTCATGTTTTCATGAGGGGAAAGTTCTAAAATGAGTATTAATGAAAAAAAATAGATTACTTAAGATTGTTGGTTTTGCTTGTTTGTTCGTTGTATTAACGATATCGGTAAACGCCCAGAAGTATAAATCAGTGTTTAAAAACCTGACTTGGGAACAAGCGGCAGAGCAGGCGCAGAAAGAAGGAAAGATTGTATTGGTGGATGCCATGCGAAAAGCTCGAACCCCGGAGGATCAGAGAAAACAGGATGTTGCTGAACGGAAATTGTTCTCAACTCCTGAAATCATGGATTTTTGTAATCAGCACGTGATTGCTATTCACATCGATATGGGATCTGAGGCAGGCAAGGCATTTGCACCTAAATTAATGATGAATATGTACCCGACCTATGGTTTTTTCATGCCCAACGGGGATATTCTTGGGGTGGTAAGTCCTTTTCTTTTGGCACAAAAACCGGAAAAGTTCATGGAGGTCGGGAATAAGGTGTTGAAAGATGCCGTGGTGAAGAGAAATAATACACGTTCGATTCGGTTTGAAGAAATTGGCTTGAAGGATGTCATGGCAAAAGCAAAAAAAGAAAATCGGTTGATTTTTATTGATGCTTATACGGATTATTGCCAACCTTGCATGTTGATGGTGAAAAATGTATTTTCATTGAATGCTGTGGCTGATTTTTACAATCAGAACTTTATAAACTTGAAAATGCATTTCGGTAAGGAGAAAGAACTTGCAGAGAAATATGGAACAAGTGGTTATCCGGCATTCCTGTTTATTAATGGTGACGGAAAATTGGTTTATATGGAGAGTGGATACACAGAAGGTGATGAGTTTATCGGTTATGGAAAGACTGCTTTAGAAAAGGCCAAGGGAATAGAGTTTATCGAGGATACTGCTTTATAATTGAGAATTGCGGGTAAATAAGCAATGTAAGGATAAGGCATTTAATGAATTAAAATGATATTTATGAGAAAGATTTTAAGATTGTTGTTATTGGTTTGTATCGTGGTGACTACAAATAGTGTTTTTGCTCAAAAAACGATCACGATCAAGGGAAAAGTAAAGTTTCCTTATAACCGTTTCAATATGGAAATTATTGAACGACAGGGATTCGATAAGACGATTATTGATTCGTGTAAGGTGAAAGATGACGGAACGTATGAATTTAAAATGAAGGTGGATAAACCGGGTGTTTACACGCTGGATTGTCAGAAGTGGCAATCTGTACAATTTTGGGCAGAGGACGAGGATTTGGAGATTAATTTCAGAGGAGAGGACACGGCTAGAATCAAAATAAAGAACCCGCCTTACGTGTACATTAAAGGAGGACCGAATAACGAAGTTATGAACCTGATGAATTGGAATGGATACAGGGGATACCAGTTGATGATCGGTATATCGCAAGGTGTATATCGTATTCCGGGTATTGATGATCAGACAAAACAGGAAGTTTCCGGTAAATTCTACGATATGCTGGGGGATGAGTCAAGGGCAAGGATACGTTTTTTGGCTGAACATTATGCCGACCGGAATAGTGTGCTGGCTGTATTACCGGCGTTGAGAGGAGAAGAAAACGAGGAATTGGTGCAGCAAGTGTTGGCCCGTTTGGAAAGTAAAAACCCGAATTATGCTCCTTTGTTGAAATATAAGGCAGAAATGGCTGAGGCGAAAGCTCAAAAAGAGCGTTTGGCTGAGGGAAAGATCGCTCCGGAATTTTCATTCCCTACCCCTGACGGTAAAAAGATGTTAGGTCCTCAGGATTTTAAAGGAAAGATTCTTGTGCTTGATTTTTGGGCTTCTTGGTGTGGGCCTTGTCGGGCTGAAATTCCTCACTTAAAGGAGGCTTATAAGGAATATAGCAACAAGGGCGTGGCATTCTTTAGTGTATCCATTGATAAAGATAATGCTGCTTGGAGAAAAGCCATGAAGGAAGAGAATATGCCTTGGGCTCAAGTACAGGCTCCGAAGGCCGGTAAAGACGTGATGAAACAATACCAGTTCTCGGGAATCCCTTATATTTTGGTTTTGGACAAGGAGGGGAAAATCGTGGCAAAGAATTTGCGGGGAAAGGCATTGACGGATAAGCTAGAGGAATTACTTAGTGGTAAAAAGAAGAGTGTGGCGATGCCCGCGATGGGAATGTAGTAAAAAGGGGCAGGGGGATGGCGTGTAAGGTTGGGAGTAATGCTTCTTCTTATCACACAGTTCTTTGCATGCATCTCCCTACTTCTTTTAGAATATTTAACGGTAAAGGAAATGAGAATATTACTTAGTTTTGTATTGATGTGCTGTATGTCCGGGTTGGCTTCGGCACAAATGACGGCAGCGAAGAAAATACCACCTGCTATTGAGAAAAAGATCGTGTTGAAAGCATCTGCTCAAAAAGTGTGGGACTACATCTCGGAACCGGCAAATTACAAGAAGTTTTCGGGCGTGAAGGAATTTACTTGTGAGGAGAAGGCTTTGAATGCTAAAATCGAGTTGACCGGGAAAGATGGTAAAAAAAGGAGTCAATATATCAGCGTGATTGATTATGATGTCTTCAAGATTTGTTATTTTATTACCCGATCGGATTACACGGGTGATAAACAGTGGGTTTATGCTTTTGAAGTCCATCCCAAAGGAGACAAAAAATGTGAGGTCGTGTTGTCTGTTTACAATGGGTTTGACGAACTTTCGCCTGAATTCAAGAAAGGAATGACCGAAGAGTTCGACACGATTATTACCAGTTTGCAGAAAAAATTTAAATAGTGATATTACGAGAGGATGTTCAATTAAAATTTTATGTAATGAAGAAATTATTTGTATTAATCGTTTTGATAGCCGGAATTGTTTGGGGTGCAGAGGCTCAAAGCAAGGGGATTACTTTCGAACAGACGAAAGAATGGAAGAAAGTTTTGAAAAAGGCTAAGAAAGAAAAGAAGCTGATCTTTATCGATTGTTACACTTCTTGGTGCGGGCCTTGTAAGATGTTATCATCGCAGGTGTTTACCCGTGAGGACGTGGGAAATCAGTTTAATGCGGATTTCGTGAACGTGAAGTATGATATGGAAAAGGATGCGGATGGCGTGATATTGAAAGATAAATTTGAAGTGAAGGCCTTCCCGACGTTGGTTTTCGTGGACCCGAACACGCAGCAGGTAGTTCACAAAATGGTTGGAGCCGGTTCTGCTGAGTGGTTGATGGCAGGTGGAAAGATGGCGAAAGATCCCCAGAATAATTTGAACGGTCTGACGAAGCGGTATGAGGCCGGAGAGCGGAGCACGGATTTGTTAAGTCGTTATTTAACGGCATTATCCTCTGCTTACATGCAGGAAAAGCAAGGGGCTGTTGCCGCTGAATATTTGAATGCCTTGTCGGATGACGAGATTGTGACCAAGGAGAACTGGGAGTTGATTAAAAAGAACGTGAGCGATCCTCTGTCAAAACCTATACGGCAAGTGATTGCAAATATCGGGCGTTTTTATGAAGTGGCCGGTAAAGAAGTGGTAGACTATAAATTGGAAAATTCGATAAAGGGAGCCGTGGCAGAAATCATGTATTGGCGTCCGGGGAACGGGGAATTTGACGAGACTAGAAATGCCGAGTTAGTTAAATTACTTCAATCTTTGGATTATGCTTTTATCCCGGGATCTTTGGCTAGTTTATATACCGCCGAGTATATTCGAAAAGGTGATTATAAGGGAATGTTGAATAGTATGCATGAGGCGTTCAAATACAACGTGTTCAGGAATGGTGAGGACCAGATGTACTTCCAAAGTAACATTGAGGCTTTGACTGGTTGTGATGACAAAGCTCTCGTGCAGGAAGGTATCGATTGGCTTGATGCCAGATGTGCTCAAACAAAAGATTATTTCAGCAAAGCTAATTTGATGAATTCTAAAGCCCGTTTGTTGACTAAAATCGGAGACACGCTTGGGGCAGACAAGGCGAAGATGGAAGAAGAGAAATATAATAAAGAGGGAGAGAAGAGAAGCGGAGGAAAAGCCGTTAGAGCTATTCGAATGAATTAATAATATTTCCTTTATGTGATGAAGGCCGCTCGTATCGAGCGGCCTTTTTTTATTTGTTTTTAGTAATTTTCGTGATAAACAGAACGAAAAGACCGATTCCTACGATTGCTCCTACCGGGTAACTAATGGTGGGGGAAAGATGCAAACCACCTACTTTATAGGGGGCTATCAAGAAATAGGTTGTACATACGATACTTAAAAATGTAGCCGGGAGTGACATCATCCAATGTGCTTTCCCTTTTTTAGCTAGGTAGGTAGCTGCCGTCCACAGAGTAATGGTTGCCAACACTTGATTACCGATGCCCACGTATTTCCATATCGTGGAGAAATCCACGTTACAGAGCAGGTAGGCAACCACGAAAATTGGAACGGATACAATCAAGCGGTTCTTAATCGGTTTCTGGTTGAATTTCAAAGCGTCGGCAATGATCAATCGCATACTGCGGAATGCCGTGTCGCCAGATGTGATCGGACAAACAACCACCCCGACAATAGCGATGATTGCTCCCAAACGTCCTAACCATGAATTGCAGATCACATCCACGATTATAGCAGGCGTCTTTCCTGCCTCTGCTGCGGCGTTTAGACCTTCTGCTCCCCCGAAATAGGCCATTGCCGCGGTTGCCCAAATCATAGCCACGATTCCCTCTGAAATCATGGCGCCGTAGAAGATGGGACGACCGTATTTTTCGTCTGTCATGCAGCGTGCCATCATGGGGGATTGTGTGGCATGGAAACCGGAAATGGCCCCGCAGGAAATCACGATAAACAGCATCGGGAAAAGGATGTTGTTTGCCGGATCAGCGTGCATATTCTTCATCGTGTCGAAGGTTAATTCTTCAAGATAAAGTTTCCCGGTAAATCCCCCGTAAAGGAGATAACCTCCCACTGCAACCGCCATGAATATTAATGCCAGTCCCATGAAAGGGTATATTTTACCGATGATCTTATCAATGGGGAGTAACGTGGCAAGAATATAGTAGGCAAAAATGACATATAGCCAAGGTGTCATGCTCATGTTCGTCAAGTTTCCAAGCAAATCTGCCGGTCCGTTCACGAAAGAGACCCCAACGGCCAGTAATAAAAATCCAGTGAAAAACGTCATGAATTTACGCACGTTATTCCCAAGGTATTTCCCGACAATGTCAGGCAGGCTTGTCCCATCGTGGCGGATGGAAAGCATACCGGAAAAATAATCGTGAGTAGCACCCATAAAAATACAACCGATCACGATCCATACGTAGGCCATAGGACCGTAAGCCGCACCTAGAATTGCCCCGAAGATCGGTCCCAGACCGGCAATATTCAAAAACTGGATAACGAAAATTCGCCAAGGTTTTAACTCGTGATAATCCACGCCGTCTGCTAGGCGTTTCACCGGAGTCGCTATTGCAGATGAGGCTCCGAAGAATCGTTCAACAAATTTCCCGTAGGTGAAATAAGCAACGATTAATAAACCGATAGAGATAATAAATGTTAGCATTTGCTTTGGAATTTTTGCATGATCACAAAATTATAAAAAATGTAGTATATTATAATTCTTGAACATGAAAAAAAGAAATGCTGGTTTGTCGGGCTGCGAGCGAGGGTCTGTAGTTGTAATATAAAAATGACGGGACTATCTAACAAGTCCGTCTTTTAATGACAACCTCCCCTAACTCCTCCTTGCACAGGAGGGGAAACCGTTTGGTAATCAGTCCTCCCCCTGTGTAAGGGGGAGTTGGAGGGGGTAGCTTGTTGATAGGAATAAGATTTGTTAGACAATCCCTTTATCCAATCAGATGATTTTTGTTATAGTACTTCAAATAGGAATTTGAATGACGGGCTGTCTACCATATTTTTGGCTGCATTCCCGGCGTAAGTTTCTCCGTTTGCAAGGTTTAATTTCTTGATAGGTGCCCCTGCGGAAAAATCCAGGTCTTTCATGTTAATCCAGAATACATTGGGGGTCATCGTGGATTCGAAGAAGTACACCTTGTTCTTTTGGTCTGCTACAGTTCTCCATCGGGTGGAGGAAATATTAGGTTGTGCTGGAACGGAGATCCCGAGAGGAACCGATACATTCCGTATAACGCTAAAAACTCCGGCTACAGCCTCTCGTTGATTGTCAGTTTGTGGGATAACATTGATGTAAAATGATGCCCTGACAAAACGGTCTACAGCCCGATTCGTCCCCGGTAGCATCACTAATCCCCCGATTTGTTTCCAGTAATTATTTAACGTGATTTGTTGTTCGTAAGAAGGGGAGTTTGTCATAACCTGATATTCTTTTCCCTCATGTATGATGAGTTTCCCCTTGATGTATTCAAATATGGCACTATTCCCTGAGGCGTCAGAAATGGCCAAATGCAAGGTTGATCTCGCCCCATTCGGCATATCCGGTGCATCTATCCGGAATGTCTCTTTGCTTAACTCTTTTACAGCCTCGTCCACGGTTGCAAAATTGTCGAGTACGTACTGGGTCCAGATACTGATTCCCATGACCGGACGGGTGTCATTGGGACGGTAATAATCAGATTCCGCTAGGTATAGAAGATTGGCCACCAATCCCTTTTCATTCATACCATCGGAAGTGCCAATGTCATATCCGGCCGTGATGACACTTCCGTATTTGGATTTCCAATGAATCGTGTTCCCCTTGTCCGCCCCCGCTCTTTCAATTCCTCTGGGGAACACGTAAATATTTGATTTTAAGTCTTCTTTCCAGTCCATGGTTCGACCTGTCACAACCATCCCGTTCTTCCCGAGATATACTACACGAGTACAAGCTTGGGTGTATGTTGTCAGCATTCCTGCGATCAATAATGTTGTAATAAATAATGCTTTCATTTCTATTCTGTTTGATTTATATATTAAACGAATAGAGCGTGCAATAGGTTTCTTAAAATTATGCAAGATGATAAAATTCTTTCCCATGTTGAAACGTTGGAAAGTTGATAATCTGGTCATTGATTTTTATATTTGCGCCATAAAAAGTATTTTGTGTGAAATCTAATTTTATGGCACCATTTATTTCGGTTGATATAGAGCGTTTAATAAATGGGGATGAGAAAGTATTTAAATCCCTGTTTGATCACTCGTATATCGGGATGGTGCAGCGTGCCGTGTATTACACGAACGATTTGAATGCGGCAGAAGATATTGTTCAAGAGGTTTTCATGCGTTTATGGGAAAAGCGGGGGGAGTTAAAAAGTGTCCAAAATCTTGAGGGGTATCTGTTACTATCAGTGAAAAATCGTTGTTTAAATTATCTGGAACACCAGCAAGTCATGGATAAATATAAACAATATTGCTTGTTGCATGAAGTACAAGATGATGATAACGATCCCGAACAATTTATAGAAGAAGTGGGAAAATTGTTAGATAGGTTACCGGAAAAACGTAAAATGGTATTGCAACTATGTGTGATAGAGTCTAAATCTTACGCTGAAATTGCAGATCTCTTAGGAATCTCTTTAAACACGGTAAAAGATCATGTGAAGAAAGCCTACGCTTTTCTGCGGGAAGAATTACACAAGGACGTTTCTTATCCTGTATTATTTTTTGCCTTCTATTTCAATGTAAAGTGTATTTGAATAAATATTCTTTAATTTTTTTATTTTTTGAACCACTCGATTTATTTCTTTTCCTGTCTTTAGGGTATAACAGCCAGAAATAATGGAAATGCATATAGAAGAAATAATAATAAAGCGGCTTTCAGGAGAATGTTTGTCAAAAGAAGAATATACTTTTTTTGATGAATGGTATCAGAACTCTTCCAACCGGGAATATTATAATGATTTATTGAAAATTCATTCGGGCATCATTGCTTCTCAAGTGAAGGAGAGAATCGATAAAAGCAAGGCGTGGAAGCATATTCGTCCCGTACGTAAAATATCTCGGATGCGGACATTGCTGAAATATGTGGCTATTATGATATTGCCGTTCGGTCTTGGATTTTTCCTTTTCACCCGCGAAAATAGGCAGGAAAAAGTTGTTTATGCTGAAGTGCCCGTGCAACCGGGTAAAAAGCAAGCCGTGTTAACCTTATCTTCTGGGCAGCAAGTAATGCTTGCTGACACGATTGTTCATGTGAACGAGAATGGAATGGTGATTTCGAATTTTCCGGATAAAGAATTGGTTTATAAAATTATGAATGATACCATGAAAACGGAAACCGTTTATAACACGGTCACGGTTCCTCGTGGGGGGGAATATAAGCTAGTGTTGGCTGATGGAACTATCGTCTGGTTAAACTCTGATAGCCATATTCGTTATCCGGTAACATTTTCCGGCGATACACGACAGGTCGAATTAGAGGGAGAAGCTTATTTCGAGGTGACTAAAGATATGGAAAAACCTTTTATCGTGCGGATGAATGCGTATAACGTGCGAGTGATTGGGACTCAATTTAATGTAAGGAATTATTCGAATGAGAATCTGGCAACGACACTAATTGAAGGGGGGGTACAGATAGAGAGAAAAGGGATGGTGGACCGGCTACAACCAGGACAGCAAGCTATTTTGGAAAATAATGAAATACGGATACGGACAGTGAATGTTGATGAACAAGTTGCTTGGAGACATGGAGCCTTTGGATTTACTCAATGCCGATTGGAAAATATAATGGAAGAATTGGCCCGTTGGTATGATGTAGATGTTTTTTATATGAATCAACAGGTAAAAGATTATCATTTCTCTGCTTGGTTTAAACGAAGTTCTTCGATAAATGAGGTGATAAATATATTAGAAAAAACAAAGAAAATAAGTTTAGATCTCAAGGGACGGATTCTTATGGTAAAAGATATAAGTAGAAATTGAAAATAAAACAGGAAGCATGCGCCAACATGCTTCCTGTATAAAAACTCCTCGCCAAAGGAATTTTAATGTTAAACTTGAAAAACAAAGTTATGAAATTTTTATGTAGAAACCTAATCTGGATTATGATTAAAATCAAGCTGGTATTCCTGGTATTGGTTTTGGGCTTCTCTAGCTTAAATGCGAAAGTGTGGTCGCAGCAAGATCGGATTGATCTTGTATTTGAAAACATGAATATGGTTCAACTCTTTGAACAGATTCAGCAAAAGACCAATCTGAAATTCGTATTTAATCACGAAGATGTTCAAAAATATACCGTTAGTGGAAAAGTACATTACAAAACAGTATCTGAAATTCTTGATCTTGTTTTTGCGGATAAACCTTTGCGGTACGAGATCACAAGTGATCATGTGGTAATTTTTTATGCCAAACAAAATGATGATGAAAAGAAAGTAACTGGGATAAAGGTGAAAGGTACGGTTACGGATGAGGAGGGAATTCCATTACCGGGAGTTACTGTGATGATTAAATGGACGTCGATAGGTACGGCAACGGATATTGATGGAAAATTTCATTTGGACGTACCTCAATCGGATACGACAAAGTTGGTTTTTTCTTTTGTTGGTATGCAGAGTTACGAGTTGAAAATATCGAAGAAAAAAACAGAATACAATGTAGTGATGAAGCCGGATACCAAGGCATTGGATGATGTTGTTGTTACAGGATTTTTTACCAAGAAGAAAGAGAGCTTCACGGGATCGGTAAAAACAATGACGGTGGAAGAGATTAAAGCAGTTTCCAATACAAATTTAGTGAGTGCGATTTCGATGTTGACCCCTGGTATGCGTATGGTTGAAAATAATGCTTTTGGTTCGAATCCGAACCGGATGCCGGAAATCGTGATCCGTGGAACATCCTCCTTGTCAACGGAGGCGGATCAAAGTGCGAATCAACCGGTAATCATGCTGGATGGCGTGGAGATTACCATGCGAGATTTGTACGATATAGATATTAATGATATAGAACGTGTCGATGTGTTGAAAGATGCTTCTGCAACAGCTCTTTATGGGGAAAAGGCTGCTAATGGGGTTATTGTTATCGAAAGAAAGCGTGTATTAAATGATAAATTACGTTTATCTTATAATTTGGACGGAGCTCTCGATGTTCCAGATCTTAGATCATATGATTATCTAGATGCAAAAGACAAATTGGAATTTGAGCGTTTGGCGGGGTTGTATAATTTTTCATTGTTAAATGATTTTGAGGAATACAACAGGAAAAAAATATTAATATCCAAGGGAATGGATACGGATTGGATGTCCAAGCCGTTGCGCTCCGGTTACACAATCAATAATTCTATAGGTGCTAGTGGACGAGGTAACGGGATGACTTATCGATTAAATGCTAATATACGGAATGTGACGGGCGTCATGCAAAAAGACTATCGTAACACGGTAGGTTTGAATATGTTTCTTTCTTATCATGTGGATAATAAAATAACCGTTTCTTTTCAATCCAGTTTCTCTGATCTGAAATGGAAAGAGAGCCCTTATGGAAAGTTTTCGGATTACGTGGTTATGAATCCTTACGATTCTCCTTACGATGAATATGGGCGTTTAAATAAAACTCTTTCATGGGAAATGGCAAATCCCTTGTACGAGGCTGAGTGTGGAAATTATAATGAGGGATCAAGTCGTTCTTTTACCAATTCCTTGTCTTTCCGGTGGGACGTGCGCCCCGGCCTTTTTGTGAATGGAACGGGGTCCGTAGTGACTTCTAAAGAGAGGACAGAAGTCTTTTATTCGCCTGAATCTAACGTGTTTAAAGATGCAACAAATCGTTCTGAACAAGGCTCGTTGAATGTTATTAATGAGCGATATCTAAAATATGAGGGTAGGATTGTGGTGAATTATGCTCAAAATTTTGGAGAGGATTTTTTGTTAACTTTACATGGGGGTGCCGATATTAATAAAGAAACTACCACTACAGACGGGTATACGGCTTATGGTTTTTATAAGTCTTCTTTGCATGCTCCGAATTTTGCAGCAGGCTTTGGTGAGGGAACACGTCCGACAGGGTCGGAGGCTATTAGTACTAGCGTGGGGCCTTTTGTGAATGCGAATTTTATCATGAAAAATCGTTATTTCGTGGATGGATCTTTCCGTCGTTCCGGTTCTTCTAAATTTGGAGATAAAAATCGTTTTGCACCTTTCTGGTCTGTAGGTGCGGGGTGGAATATACATAACGAAGAATTTGCCACCCGTTTTGGTTGGTTGAATACATTCCGGCTTCGTTATTCGTATGGCGTGACAGGTAATGTTAGTTTTGCTCCTTATCAAGCTGTTACGACTTATTTTTATAATGGAGAAAATTTCTATTTACATGGAATTGGTGCTATCCCGAAAACCATGGGTAACCGGGACCTGAAATGGGAATTGACGAAGTCACATAATATCGGATTAAATCTTGATCTTTGGGACAATCGTATCAATGCAACATTTGACTATTACGTGAAGACCACGGATGACGTGCTGATTGATATGTCTGTGCCTCCTTCTGTAGGAGAGACTACTGTGCGGAATAATTTGGGGCAAATGAGAAATAAAGGATTCGAGTTTGAAGTTACTGCGTTATTAGTTTCTACGAAAGATTGGCGTTTTAGCTTGAAAGTAAATGGAGATCATAATAAAAATGAAATCTTGGGAATCAGTAACAGTCTAGCGAAGTATAACGAAGAGGCTAATGCAAACGCTTCTTCGGCTCCGAAAGTGCTGTATAAAGAAGGAGAATCAACTACAGCAATTTACGCTGTCCGTTCTGCGGGAATTAACCCGGCTACAGGAGAAGAAGTATTTATCAAGCGTAATGGAGCTTGGACTTTAGAATATGATCCGAATGACAAAGTGGTTGTCGGAGACGAGAATGCTTGGTTAAAAGGAGCATTTTTCCCGATGTTATCATACAAGGGATGGCAATTGAACATGGCTTTCGAGTATAATTTCGGAGGTCAAATATACAACACCACCCGTGCAGATAACGTGGAAAACGTGAATCCAAGAAACAATGTGGATCGGCGGGCTTTTGAGGAACGTTGGAAAAATGTTAATGACGTGCCTGCTTATTTGGATATTGCGAATGCTGATTCTCGTACGAGTTATCATACCAGTCGATTCGTGGAAGATGACAACAATGTGATATGTAGAAATATAGAGTTGTCTTATGATTTTAATCAAAATCTATTGAAAAAAATTGGTTTCAAGCGTTTAAGACTGAGCCTGGGAATGAAAGATCCGTTCCGTATGTCTACTGTGAAATTTGAACGAGGTACGGAATATCCGTTCAGTCGGGGATTTACTTTTTCAATTAGTCCGACCTTCTAAATTAGTATGATTATGAAAAGATTGATATATACATTATTTATCTTATTGACACTTTGTTATTCTTGTGATAGTTTCTTGGATGTAAGACCGACAGGAGAAATCGTGAATAACGAATTGTTTGAAACTGCCGAAGGGTTTGAAGAAGCGATTTATGGCGTTTATTCTTATTTGGCAAGAGAACCTCTGTATGGGAAAAATATGACGTATGGTTTGGTGGATGTCGTCGGGCAATATTTTTCCGGGGGATGGGATCAACATTGGTCTAACCAGTTACGAATTTATAATTATAAACACATGGAAGTCCGTCCGGAGATAGATGCAATATGGGAATCCATGTATAAAGGGATCTCTTACGTGAATAATATGTTGGAGAATCTAGCCAAGCATGATTCCACGAAATTTGCCTTATATAATGTTTACAAAGCGGAAGGATTAGGATTAAGGGCCTTTATGCACTTTGAACTGTTACGTTTATTTTCTGAAAGTATAATTCAGAATCCCAATGCAACGGGAATTCCGTACCGGGAAAATTATACTTATCAAGTAACTCCTTTTGATCCGATCAGTGTGTCGTACGATAAGATTATTCGTGACTTCAAAGAGGCTGAAAGGTTATTGACTGCTCATGGAGAGTATTTTGACCGGACGGATGAAAATGCAGGAGGATTTGTAAAAGACCGGGTGATCCATATGAACCTTTACGCGGTACAGGCTTTACTGGCTCGAGTATACTGGGAAAAAGGTGATCTGGAAACAGCAAAGAATTATGCCATGAAAGTAATAGATTGTCCGTTCTTCTTGATGGAAGATAAGACAAATGTGGAAGATATTATGAATGGGGTAATTTCTGATAAAGAAACAATTTGGGGATTGTATTCGGAGGAGTTCCCTAATTATACGCGAAATGTGATGTATTCCAGTGGTGGTAGCTATTATTATGATCCGAAACCGGATTATCGGGATATTTATGAGGTGGATCAAGATGGTTTTGATTACCGTTTGGATAAATGGTTCCAAACGTTGTCTGATCATGGAGCAGAGGGATTACGCTGTATGAAAGTGGTTGACCGTTTTAAGGTAAGGTTACTGACACGACCTGTGACAAAACTAAGTGGTATAAATATGATTCGCTTGCCGGAACTGTATTATATTGTGGCAGAATATTATTTGGTGGCAGATAATATGGAAATGGCTGCATCTTATTTGGATAAAGTTGTACGAGCCCGAGGATTGAATGGCTTTAACAAAGGGGATGGCATCGTTGTCGTATCCCGGATGAATATCAATAATGATCGTCGTAAAGAATTAGTTTGTGAAGGGCAATGGTTCCAGATCATGAAACATTACAATATGTCAATTTATGAATCTATAACCGATCAAACATTCCAACCCTCAAAAGATATTTATGTATTCCCAATACCTGATAATGAGTATGAATATAGAAATTAATATGAATGTTATGAGAAGATTATTATACACGAGTATTACAGCGATATTGTTATTAGGGGCATTGTTTTCATGTACAGATGAAAATTATAAATTATATAATACCTCGTTAACAAATAAGATCTATTTTGACAAAGACACGCTCTTTTTTGAATATGGTCCGAGAGAAGATAAAGAGGTCGATTTGGAAGTGCCTATTAGCTTGATAGGTTTGGCTAATCTTGATCAGGATGTTGAGTTCAAGGTAAGTGCGGATGTGCGTAATTCTACAGCAAAATTGGGTGTACATTATAATATGGATGAAGTCCAAGTGTTTATGAAAGATTCTGTGACGGCTGCTATCAAGTTAGACTTTAAACGAGATAATTTGGTAAAAGACATCCAATATAAATTATATTTAAGTTTAGAGGCAAATGAAAATTATATTCCAACGAATAGAACAAAATGTATCGTATTTTTTGGAGATATTAGTATCGAACAACCGGAGTGGTGGCGTCCGGATCGTTTAGGAACATATAATCAGGATAAATTGATATTATTCATCAAATATTTCCATGAAACGAAAGAGAAATTACCTGTATTGTATGATGATATTGAATCAAAATGGGGAGAATATTTGGATAATGAATCACATAGTCGATACCCGTATTTATTAACAACTTACGTTTATTTAGGGTATTTTAAGCAACATATTTATACCCCGATGTATGAATATTATATTCAGACAGGAGATGAACATTATAAATTGCCCGATCCGGCAACAACCGAGTATGAATAATTGAAAATTAGTCTATTATGAATAGAATAAAATATATATGGAGCATATTGATCGTTCTATGTTGTTTACAAGCATGTTATGATGATAATTCTAAACTAGCGGATCAACCGATAATTGAGGTAAATATTTTACCTACAACAAAAGATTCGATCAATATTTATTTCAATAACACGTTGGAAATCAAAGCTGATATTGAAAGTGAAACGGAAGAATTAACTTATCAATGGGATATGGGACTTTATGCGGAGGATTCCAAAACAGGAGAATCTTCAACTGTTTTTAAAAATATTTCCCAAGAGAAAGATTTGAGTTATGTGGTACGAGATTTAGGGCATTATCATTTGCGGCAAGTGGTGACAAGTAAAGATGGGAGTACGATTAAATATTATCATGTTTTCGTAAATTCTCAGTTTGAAGAAGGTTTTACAATTCTAGGACGTCGTCCGGATGGTAAAGGAAGTATCTCTTTTATGAAGACATTAACTCCGGAAGAAGAGGAAATGGGAATGCAGCCGTCATTTGTACAGAATGCTTTTGCATATGCAAATGAAGGGAAAGAGTTGTATGCAGATCCCGTGGATATAGATAAGGTCGGAAAATTTTTGTATATTTTACACGGTGAAAGTCAAAAATTGTTACAAATTGATGCTAAAACCTTTGAAGAGGTGTACGAGTATGATTTTAAGTTTTATGATTTGAACTTTCAGCCGGGTAGATTAATGGCTTATGATGGTAGATTTAGTACTGAATTTGAAGTAGTGTCCAAAAATGGGGGTGTGGCTATGGTACAAACCCAACAACAGGCAATTTTCCCATTCCCGGGTCTCCCTCAAGAAACTGTATATACAGACGCTTATGATCGTCCGAGCTATACGAGTAGCATGACAAGAGTATTTATCAGCAAAGATAGAGATGCCGTTTGTTGGAATGGAGCTAATGGGTATGATCCATTCTTTTCTTATCAGAACTGTTTTGGTTATTTTAAAAATAGATATGTGATTAAATTATTTCAGAACCAAGATGATGATGTGTTTATTATTAATCGTGATGGTGGACAGACAAAAGTTACAGGAGTGAAAGGGATGATGTACAATTTCACACAAGGAGGTGGATTATGGGTTCTTTTTGAGCGTCCTGTCAGAGAAGGTATCATAACAGAAGACTCTCAAATTCTGCCAAATGATTATTATACTTGTGCTTTTGTTTCAAATGGAAATAAAATTTATAAATGGTTTTATTCTCAGTTGGATATTGATGCCACTCCTTTTGTAACGTTGCCAGAAGGTGAAGAAGTACGTTGTTTAAATCATTATCAATGTTCTCGTAGTGTTAGTGATGCGGAATATTTAGATTATTCAAGACAAAAACAATTTTATGTGGCTACATACAATCCGAATAGGGAAGGAGAATATAAAGGTTCTTTGTATATCTACGATGCGGACACTGGTAAATTGATAAATAAATACGAGGGAATCTCTTATGAGCCTGTAAGTATGTTCTACAAGATTAAATAGTAATTAATAATGAAAACTATGAAACGATATATAGTAAATTGGATGCTTTGTGGTATCGTGTCGCTTTGGATGTTCTCATCTTGCGAAGATTATGATTTCAAGGATATTCCTGATCCGGAGATCCCGGAAGACATGACTCCGGGTTTAAAATTGTCGAGAAACGAGATTATGATTGATGCTATGGGAAACGCCCAGGGATTTGAGTTGCGTTCTATCGGAGGAGGTTGGAGTATATCACCTGTTGAAGAAATGTCATGGATTTTTGATTATGAACCGAAATCAGGCGATGAGGGAAATGCTGTCGTCGGTATTACTTTACTGGTAAACGAAGGAATGCAGGAACGTTATGCAAAGTTTGTTGTTCGTCAGGAGAATACGGGTGTAACTGATACCGTTTGGGTTGGGCAATATACGTATGAATCGCAATATACTAGGAGAAGTGATAGTTTGGCATTACTCGTGCTTCATGAAGCTCTTAATGGGGAAAGATGGCGTAATCCGTGGAACCCAAGAAGATCTATGACGGAATGGTCGGGTGTGACGCTACAAGAGATTAATGGAGAGTTGCGGGTAACGGGATTATTGTTGTCAGATTTTAGTTTATCAGGGAATTTGCCGAATGAAATTGGCAATTTGCGGGAGTTGACTTCTTTGCGGATTACAGGGAAAGTTTACAAATGTCCGAACAGCTTAATAAATCTCAGGAAATTGGAATCGTTGAATGTAAACTTTTCGGATGGTACAGAATGGTTTTTACCGAATGATATGTCTTCCATGCTTTCATTAAAAGAGTTCCTTCCTGGACAATTAAAGATACCGATGGAATCTTTTGCGGGTTTATATACTTTACCTGCGTTAGAAAAGTTGTCATTATCTACAATATATTTAATTGGTGATATGCCGGAGGGAATTTCCCGACTGAAACAGTTGAAATCGCTGGATCTTGCCGGAACAAATATCTATAGTCTGCCGGATGATATTGGAGAACTTGCGGAAACATTAACTACGTTAAACCTGAGAGGTTGTCAATCATTATCTTCTTTAGGTAAAGGACTTGGTCAGTTAACAAATCTAACAAGCCTCACGTTGTCTGGTTGTAAGGTTTTGCAAGAATTACCTGCCGGGTTTGGCAATTTGAAATTGTTAACCTCTTTGGATTTATCGAATTGTGAGCGGTTAGTTCGTCTTTCTGATGATATTGGAAATTTGAACATTAATAGTATCGTCTTTTCTAAATGTACTGCATTGAAGGGGTTACCGGAAAGTTTTGGTAAGTTGTCAAAATTGACAACGTTAAATTTCTCTGGGTGTGCGGCTTTAGAAACATTGCCGGAAAGTATCGGCGAAATGAGCAAGGTGACGGAGATAAATTTGAGTAACTGTAAGGCATTAAATTCCTTACCTATTTCTATTGGAAAAATGAATTTAAGAAAGTTAACAATGACAAATACGGCATTGACGACTTTACCTGCTGCTTTGTCAGAGATAACTTCTTTAGAAGAGCTTAGTATCGCGGGAACCTCTGGTTCTGCTGGAATGACAGGTGTTGCTGGAGATATCTTGGGAAAAATGATAAATTTGAAAAAATTGGATGCGAATAATAATTCATTTTCCGGTGATCTTGCGTGGTTACAAAATCTGTTGAAACTTACTGAACTTAAGATGGATAATAATCAATTGTCGGGAACGATAGATTGGAGTCAGTGGGGAACGGAAATAACAACCGTTTATTTAAGAAATAATAAATTGGAAGGGACGCTTGATGGAATCTCACGGTTGACCAAACTTAAAAGATTGTACTTAAGCCAAAATCAACTTTCTGGAACTTTACCTGCAGAAATAGGTCAATGTGCGGCAATGTCTAATTTGGTTTTGGATGGTAATAACATCATGGGGTCTATCCCGATAGAAATAATCCAATTGAATCTGTCATATAGCGGGTTGGTATTGAAGCAAAACAGGATGTCTGGTGATATTCCTGAGGAGGTATTATCCTCGGCTCTGTGGAAAAAGTTATATCCGGCAACAAATATCTATCCTCAGCAAGAGGGGTATGGATTCTCGAATGTACAATAACCATTAGTGTGTTGTTTTTTTAGGGACTGTCTAGCAAGTCTTATTCCTATCAACAAGCTACCCCCACCAACTCCCCCTTATACAGAGGGGAGGGTTGATTACCAAGCGGTTTCCCCTCCTGTGCAAGGAGGGGTTAGGGGAGGTAGTCATTAAAAGACTGACTTGTTAGACACCCTCTTTATAAACTGGAATTTTAAAAGCAGTTTGAAATAATCTGTATAAAGAAAATAACATGAAGAAAATAATTATTACCGGGTTATTTTTACTTGTTTTGTTGGGTTGTAAACAAGTTCCGGTTCGCATTATAGGTGAAATAGAAAAACCATGGAAAAGTGATAGCGTGGAGATTGTGTTGCCTGATGCTCAACGCGGGGAACGATTAGTCGTTTCTCCTATTCGGGAAAATGGAACTTTCCTTTTATTAGGGGATATTACTCCAGGTAGACTTGTTTTTATTAATTTCCCGAAAGACTATCTTCGTATTCCGGTATATATTGATCAAAAACATTATATGCTTGTTGAATCGGGTGATAAATATTATATCCTCTCCGAAGAATCGTCATTGCAAAATCAATACGTGGAATATCAGAAAGAACTCGATAAATTGAATCGGGATTATGAAAAGGCGTGTCTGGGATATGATACGATCAGGGATATTCACCAAAAAGCTATTCGCTCAGAATTGTTGGATCGGAAATTCTCCCAAAAGAATGAATTGGTGTTAGAAGGTATCCGTAGATTTTCCGGAACAGAAATAGCCCAAAGTTTGATACATGAACTTCTTTTTTATTGTGAGGTTGATTTTGAATTCTTTACCAAGGCGATAAAAGCTTTGGGAGACACGATCCCTGAATGCGAAATGAAAACCCGAATCTTTGATTCGTATAATAAGTTAAAAGCAAAGCAATTGACCGGGCGGGCTCCTGATTTTGAATTACCTGATGTGAAAGGAAAAAAGATTCGTTTGACGGATTTTCAAGGAAAATATGTACTTTTAGATTTTTGGGCTTCTTGGTGTGCTCCTTGTCGGAAAAAGAATAAAGAATTGAACAAACAATATTCGGAATTGAAAAGAGCTGGGTTGGAAGTAATCTCCGTGTCTTTGGATAGTAAAAAAGCTCCTTGGTTGCAAGCGTTGAAAGAAGATCATGTTGCGTGGGTTCAATTGATTGACGAGGCTGGTTTCGAACAGAGTAAAGTACGGGAAGCCTATAAGGTGGAACAGGTACCCACGGTTTACTTGATAGATCCGGATGGAAATATTCTTTTGAAAAATCCTGATACGGAAGAGATATATGAAGCAATAAAACGTAAGAAATCATGAAATTGGTAAGTTATATTATAATATTCCTGTCATTAATGTTGAATGGGAATGCTCAGGAAAAAGCAATTATTCTGAAGAATGTGAATGTCGTGGATGTTGTTCAGGGAAATATCCGCAAGGGACAAGATATTGTAATAAAGAAAGGAATTATTCAAGCTATTGGTAAAAATATCGGCGAGAGAGTCTCGGGTGAGGCAAGAGATTTGACAGGAATGTATGTGATGCCGGGATTGATCGATGCACACGTGCATATAGCGAATGACCCGAAGGAATCACGGGAGTCTCGGGCCAAACACTTGGAATATTTTTTACGCCACGGGATTACTTCTATCCGGGATGCGGCGGGAGATGCTCGTGTATTGCAAGAATTGAAGGAGGGCGTACAACAGGGGAAATACTTGGGGCCTGACATCTATTATGCGGCCTTTATGGCAGGACCTGCCTATTTTGAAGGAAATGACCGGGAGAAAAGCATGGTGGAAGGCTGGTCTGAACCTTACGCTCCTTGGATGCAGTGCATCCGTCCGGATAGTGATTTGGATAAAGCGATGGAGGATGTAAAAGCGTGGGGATGTACGGGAGTAAAGATTTACGGTGGATTTGATCGGGAAGCGTTGTTGCTATTAGTCCGGAAAGCCAAGGAGCACGGTCTACAAGTATGGGGACATGCTACGCTTTTTCCGGCTAAACCGAGGGATGTGGCAGATGCTGGGGTACAAGTGATTTCTCATGCTTATATGTTGGAATGGGAAGGGGTATCAGAGGAGTTGAGCGGGAATATTTTTGAGAATTACGAGAAATTCTACGATAAAATTGATCATGAGAAAATGTCTGTCGAACATTTTTTGCAAACCGTAAAATCAAAAGGACTTATTTTTGATCCCACGCTTTTTTTGTGTATGGAAAACAAAATGGATTGGGCTGCCCGTTTTGTCGAAAGAGCAAACCAGATCGGTGTGAAGATTTGTGCGGGGACTGATTATATCAATGATTTAAACCGTCCTTTCCCTTTTATTTTTGACGAACTTGATCTGTATGTCGAAAAATGTGGTTTTTATCCCATGGAGGCGATTTTCACGGTGACAAAAGTAGCTGCCGAAGCGTTGGGTGTCAGCGATAAAGTGGGAACGGTAGATGTTGGTAAACAAGCTGATTTGTTGATCCTTTCCGGTAATCCTTTTGATGATATTAAAGAGTTACGGAAGATAAAAGTTGTGATAAAAAGAGGGATTGAGATAAACGTCAATTAGTGAATTTCTTATGAGGTAAAATATGTCTGATTAATTGCTGCCGATATTGCTAATTTTATTCCTACCTTTGTTTTGTACTAAAATAAACTTTATCATGGAAACAACGGCTTTAAAGGCAGCTATCTCTTACGAGAGTAAGCTGGTAAGAAGAAATTGGCTATTCTATTTCTTCATTTTCGGCGTATTAGGCATTTTGAGTGTTTTCGTCCCTTGGACACGAGATTGGATTTTTTGGGAGAATGTTGCGTTTGCTTCTTCCATTCCTATACGTGGAATTTACTTTTTGAATCTATTTCAATCGTTAATCGTTATTTTTATTATTTGTGATCTTGAAAGGAAGCGAAGAAAAGTTGAAACCCGGGACGTCCTTTCCGCACGACCTATCGGCAACAGGCAATCTTTGCTCGGGGAGCTTCTGGGCATTCTTATCCCGTTTTTGATTGTAGATATGATTTTTATGATTGCCTGTGTGGTTATCGATATGATCATTCCTGATTCACCGATGAACATTGGGGTGAACCTTTTTTATCTGCTCACGCTTATGCTGCCCGCGCTTGTTTTTATCACCGGGCTATCTTTGCTTGTGAACAAATTGTTCAAACAGCCTTTTGTCTGTTGGGTAATCTTGACTGCTTTTCTTTATTTCGCTTGTAATTATGGTGTAACGCCCCTTTATGGAATATTGAATTTTCGGGGTAGCTTACTTCCAAGTTCTTTTTCCACCTTGATCGGATTCGTGAATCTTGAGGATTACTTGCTCCAGAGGACGGTTTTCTTGTTCTTGGGAATCAGTTTCCTTTGTTTCTCTGTTTTGTTTGTAAAGAGAAAATCCAACACCTCCGATCGAAAACACTATCTGATTGTCCCTGCTTCCCTTTTTTTGGTCCTATCCTTGGTGCTCGGGGGCGTTTATGTCGGAAAATTTCAAACTCGCCTTGAAAATAGAATGGCGTACCGTGAAACGTTCCTGAAGTACAATGAATATCCCACCTCACGCGTGCTTACCCACGACGTCACCTATCGTCCCGGGGGAGAAAAATTCTCGGCAACCAGCCGGATGAGCATCCGGAACCAGAAAAAGGTAAAAATGGATAAGCTTTTGCTCTTTTTGAACCCGGGATTGGAAATCGGTAAAATTGAATCCAATGGACAAAACCTTCCTTTTAGCAGGGATTACCAAGTGATTCTCATCGATCATCCTTTGGCTCCCGGTGGAGATATTGAATTGGAGATTGAATACGAGGGAGGCATTGACGAGGATATCTATCAGGTAAACATCCCCGATAACGAGTTTTTTTCTCCCATTGCTCCCTATGCACAAAAAGAAAACTATGGCAGGCGCAAGGCTTTCGTGTCGAGCGGCTTTACGCTGCTTGTACCGGAAGTGATGTGGTATCCGATGACAGTCCCACCTGTGGAGTTGCAGGCCGCTAAAGAGATTAATTTCACGGATTATACCCTTCATGTTAAAAATCCGGGGGAAATGACTGTTTTATCTCAAGGAACCCCCACGAGGGAAGGAGATAACATTACATTCAATAATTTGCAAAACTTGACGGGCTTAAGCCTTTGCATGGGAATGTACGAGAAAAGAGCGGTCACCGTCGATTCTGTTACCATCGAGTTTTATACCTACCCGGGGAATGATTTCTACCTGAAGTATTTCGATGAATGGGATGACCTGAGAAAAGATAATCCGGATCGGGAAAAGAAGTTGCTGGAAATCGTGAAACGGAGTAAAGATGTCGTCGAAGGTGGCAAACCTAACCCCTATCCTTTCAAATACCTAAAGTTGATAGAAGCCCCCTCGTCCTTATCCTTGCTCGTCAAAAGATCGTTCAGTAATAATGTTCAACCGGAGATCGTGTTCTTTAGTGAACGGCTGTGTAAAGTGGAGACACCTCATCCCGGTTTTTATACCGGTGAACCTGACAGGGGGGGGAGCGTGCAAGATTTGCTGTTGGATAACAAAATTCCCTTCGATTTGAGCATGATGGGTGTAAATCATCTTTTCTCGAATTACAGTAGTAGCATCACGTCCGACACCTATCAAGGCATAGAGTTGATATTCAAAGAAATGATAAACTCTCGAAGTATTCGGGATAAAATAACCCCGCAAATGTTAGATCATATCGCGGAAAAAGGATTGGAAGGAGTGATCTCGGGAGAGTATAGCGGGGAACAAGGCACGCTTGTTACCTTAAAAGTTTCATCTTTATTGGGCTATCTCACAACGATTACCACGTGGGATTCTTTAACCCGCTTTATGCAGGAATTTAATGCCGGTACGCGTTTCCGGGATGTCCATTTCGATTCCTTTATCGAGGGATTTGAACAGCGTTTCGGGCAGGACATTAAAGCCTACCTGGACGAGTGGTACACGAGTAAACGGATACCCTTGTTAACGATAAAAGATATATCTCGAAAAACAACAGACGAGATGCAAATCATTGATTTTAAAGTAGGAAACTTTAGCGATACGGATGGAGTTGTTTCCATTACGACCGAAGAGTATCAAATCGGAGATAAAATGATAAATTATTGTCGAAGTTTCCTGATCAAACCCGGGGAGTGTAAACGAATTGTCATGCATGAAGACATAGGCAAGCGCCTGCAATTGACCACGAATTTCTCCGGATGCTTCCCACGGGACATTTCATTCGATAACAGAAACTTTCCATGTTCTGGTACCGTGCCGGCCGAAAGTGTCACCTTGCTCGAAAGAAATCAATTCTATCCCCCGGGAGAAATTGTAGTTGACAACGAGGATGAAAACTTTCACGTGATTGACTCCTCAAACAATCGGAAACGATTGGCCGATTTAATCAAAAAAGAGAATGGTGAAAAATACGTTACTTTGCACAAGATTAAGGCTAACGCATGGAACCTTACTTTATCTCAGGAATTTTGTGGCGGGCATATTCGTAGCGGTTTCATAAAAAAAGCCGGAACGGGAAAGTGCAAGGCGGAATGGGTGGCAAACCTTCCGGAAGGGGGAAAGTATGAAATATTTATCCATCGGCCTCATATTATCACGTATGGGGAAGATACGGGCACAACAGATTATCCCGGGATGAAAAATTACTATACCGTCTATACGCCCGAGGGCGGGAAAGAAATCGTCTTGGAGGTCCCGGAAGACGATAATCGACTCGTCTACGAGTATTCCTTATCGGCAGAAGAAGCTTGGGTATTTCTAGGCACATTTTCCCTACCTGCAGGAGAATCGCGTGTCGTGTTGGATGACCGGGGTATAGCTCCTATTACGGATGAAAAATTTCGGAGTACGTATAGTCAACTGGTAGTAGCCGATGCCGTTAAATGGGTGAAGGTAAAATGAGTGTGCCGAAAAAGTCTTGTTGACGAAACATCACTACCCCCACCAACTCTCCCCTTACACGGGGGGAGAGTTAAAATACTCTTCATCTTCAATGACTCTTCCTCTTCTTCTCTTTCCGTCTCGTTGGAGCGTTTCCCCGCCTTCCCCGTCGGAGCTTGCGTTCCGGGCGTTGGCGATGGCCTGAGGCTTTGGGGGGGACCACCTTTGCCGGGGCGGCAGTTGTGGTACTCGTGCTTTCCACGAGAGCGAAATCAAGTTGACGGGCAACCAGATTGGCCTTTACCACTTTCACGAGCACCTGATCACCCAGTTGGTACACTTTCCGGTGGTGGCGGCCCACGATGCAGTAATTCTCTTCGTCGAACTCGTAATAATCTCCTTCCAGCTCATTGATAGCAACGAGGCCTTCACATTTCGTGTCGTTCAGTTCCACGTAAAAGCCCCATTGTGTCACGCCAGAAATCGTTCCCATGAAATTCTCTCCGAGTTTGTCGCTCATGAACTCGACTTGCTTGTACTTGATGGAGGCCCTTTCCGCGTTAGAGGCGACTTGTTCCATGTCGGAACAATGCTTGCACATCTCTTCATACTTCTCGGCATTGGCAGAGCGTCCACCGTCGAGATAACGTTGCAACAAGCGGTGGGTCATCACGTCCGGGTACCGACGGATCGGCGACGTGAAGTGTGAATAGTAGTCGAAAGCCAACCCGTAGTGTCCCACGTTCACCGTCGAGTAGGCGGCCTTTGCCATGGTACGGATGGCCAGTGTTTCGATCATATTTTGTTCCGGGCGGTCCTGCACGTCTTCCATCAATTTATTCATGGAAGAGGATATTTGCCGGGGAGTGCTCGTGCGTAAACGGTAGCCGAATTTCGCGATAAAGCGGCTAAAATCTTCCAGCTTTTCGGTGTTCGGTTGCTCGTGAATACGATACACGAACGTTTTGGCTTTCTGTCCTTCCTTGACCTTCCCTATTCTTTCCGCCACCTTTTTGTTGGCAAGAAGCATAAACTCCTCGATCAACTTGTTGGCCTCTTTCGAACGTTTGAAGTACACGCCCGTGGGTTTCCCCTTCTCGTCAATATCAAAGCGAACCTCGATCCGGTCGAAAGCGATAGCACCGTTTTGGAAACGGACAGCCCGTAACTTCTGGGCCAGATCGTTAAAGGTTAATATCTCTTCTTTATAGTCGCCCTCGCCCCCCTCGATCATGGCTTGTGCTTCCTCGTAAGTGAAACGGCGGTTTGACTTGATAATCGTCCGTCCGAACCATTGATTGACAACCTCCGCCTTGTCATTCAACTCGAAAACAGCCGAGAAACAAAGTTTTTCCTCGTTGGGGCGTAGCGAACACAACCCGTTGGACAAATGTTCCGGTAACATCGGGATCGTGCGATCCACGAGATACACGGATGTGGCACGGGTGTAGGCTTCCTTATCCAACACCGAATCCGGGGTCACGTAAAAACTGACATCCGCGATATGCACGCCGACCTCGTAATTTCCGTTTTTTAATTTTTGGAGCGAAAGGGCATCATCGAAGTCCTTGGCATCCTTCGGGTCGATCGTGAACGTCGTGATTTCCCGGAAATCTCTCCGCTTCTTGATCTCCTCTGCCGGGATGACATCTTTTATCTTTTTGGCAGCTCTTTCCACGCTCGCGGGGAATTGCACGGGCAACTCGTATTCCGCCATGATGGCGTTCATTTCCGTGTCGTTATCTCCCGGTGTTCCGAGAACTTCCAGTACTTTCCCCACCGGGTTCTTTTGGTTCTCCGGCCACTCGGTGATCTTGACAATGGCTTTTTCCCCGTCCTTGGCCCCGTTCAAATCGGTCAGGGGGATAAATATATCGTAAGGTAATTGCTTGCCCGTGGGAACGAGAAAGGCATATTGTTTGGAGCATTGTATGATGCCCACGAATGTTTCTTTCTTACGCTCGAGGATTTCCACCACTTCCCCTTCGGGGCGTCTTTTGGAGCTCCGGGCATAGAGCAGCACTTTTACCTTGTCACCGTTTAAGGCGTGATTCAGACCGACTTGGGGAATGAAAACATCCTCCTTGCAATCGTCCGAGATCAGGTAGGCGGTGCCTTTTGCCGTCAAGTCGATGGTTCCGGTAACGTAAATGGTGTTTACCTTGAATTTGAATACCCCGGTCGATTCCTCCGTGAGCATGTTGTCATTTTTCATCTCGTTGAGAACCGTCATGATCAATTGTTTGGCATTCATATTCTTGATGCCTAATCGTTGGGCTAGTTGCTTGTAATTGAAATTTTGATCGGGGTTACCGGAAAATATATCGTATAATAATCGGTGTAATTCTTTTTTACCGATGTCTCTCTTGCTTTTTTTCTCTTTCTTTGGCATAATCTAAATCGTAAAATATCGGGTGTGGGTGCCGAAAGCACGCTTATCCCTCTTAAATGAAGTTACTAATGTACAGTTTTATTTTCGTATTTTTATATATAAAGTTTCAAAATTTCTATTTTTCTTTCCGAGGAGATGTTTAGACGATTTAAATGCTTTTTGGGGAAACGTATTTTGATTTTTTTTCGAGTGATTATTGTTGACGTTGCGAATGGCTTGACAGTTAAATGGTTATTCATAACGTTTTTTATAACGGGATGTGGTATACTTCAATATCAATAGCGGATCACTACCATGTAAAGCGCTATTAAAGCGCTATTAGAACGCTATTAAAACGCTATACGGAATAGCGTTCTAATAGGGATTTATAAGCATACTAAAAACTTTATATCCGGAAGTGATCCGCTAGTGATAATGATGTATAATTCTATTGTTTTAACAGCAGTTATGTGGCTCCCAATGTGCTGTCATACATGTTTAATGTTTGTGCAGTTATATTCTTGATGTTCCGTGCGATAATGTGATTTTTATACCAAACTCATGTTAATGATGTACGATTTTGTAATGAAATGTGAATCCCGAAGTACATCGAATGTGTCATGGGTGGAGCGTGCATTACCTTGAAAAGAGACTACTGCAAACCTATGTTGGAATTGGAAAGAGGGGATAGGTCGTGATGATTCAAGGGTTGCTAAATTTTGAAAGAAGGAAAGTTTTTCCGAAAAAAGAGATTGTCTAACAAGTCAGCCTTTTAATAACTACCACCCCTAACCCCTCCTTGCACGGGAGGGGAAACCGCTTGGTAATCAATTTCCCCCCTGTGTAAGGGGGAGTTGGAGGGGGTAGTTTGTTGATACTGTATAAGACTTGTTAGACAATTTCGATGTCATGTTTGGTGAAGTTTATTTCCCACGAATTGCGGTAATCCCCGGTAGTTCTTTGCCTTCGATATATTCGAGTAAGGCACCACCTCCGGTGGATACGTAGCTAACCTTGTCGGCCAGCCCGAATTGGTTGATGGCAGCGACGGAGTCTCCACCCCCGATTAAAGAGAAGGCTCCATTTGCCGTGGCTTTCACGATAGCATCGGCGATAGCTTTGGTTCCCACGGCAAATTTGGGCATTTCAAATACGCCTACGGGGCCATTCCAAAGGATTGTTTTGGATTGCTCGATGATTTTGGAGAAAGACGCGATGCTTTCCGGGCCTATATCCAATCCTTCCCATCCATCAGGAATTTCCATGGAAGAAACGATTTGCGTGTTAGCACCGTTGTCGAAAGCATCGGCAGCCACGGTGTCGGTTGCCAGTACGAGATTTACTCCTTTTTCTTCGGCTAGTTTCATGATTTCAAGAGCCAAGTCGAGTTTGTCTTCTTCGCAAATGGAATTGCCGACATGACCACCCATTGCTTTTTTGAACGTGTAAGTCATTCCTCCGCCTAGGATGAGGTTGTCCACCTTGTCCATGAGGTTCATGATGATGTCGATTTTGGATGAGACTTTGGAACCTCCCATGATGGCCGTGAACGGGCGGGTGGGGTTGTGCATTACTTTGTCCACGCTTTCCAGCTCTCCTTGCATGACGTAGCCGAATAGCTTGTCGTTCGGGAAAAATTTGGCAATGACAGCGGTGGACGCGTGAGCCCGGTGGGCTGTCCCGAACGCGTCGTTGATCCAAACATCGGCCAAGGATGCCAATTTGTGGGCGAAATTTTCGTCTCCCTTTTCTTCCTCTTTGTAAAAACGAAGATTTTCCAATAGAAGAACTTCTCCCGGTTTTAGGTCTGCAGCAGCTTTCACCGCGCTTTCCCCGATGCAGTCATCGGCGAATTGCACGGGAGTCCCTAGCAGTTCTTCCAGGTGTTTCTGGATATGTTTTAATGAAAATTTGTCTTCTGGTCCGTTTTTCGGGCGTCCGAGGTGAGACATTAATATTACGGAACCTCCTCCCGCCAGCACTTTCTTGATCGTGGGAACGGCTGCCCGCATACGGGTGTCGTCAGTGATCTCGAACTTTTCATTTAAAGGTACGTTAAAGTCTACGCGGATAAGCGCCTTTTTGTTTTTAAAGTTGTAATTATCAATTGTCTGCATAGCAATTGTTATTTTAATGAGTAAATTACTTATATTAAAAGCTAAAGGTAAGGATAAAATTATTCAAACCAAAAAATATGAAGGATGGAATTTCACGTGTAGTGTCTTGGTTGATGTAAGTCGAATGTTGATCGTGCTTGTCGCGTACGTGTGAGAAGAAAAAATGTGGAAGAAAATTTGTAACCTTCACGGGAAATATGGATTTTTGTTCTCGTTGTCTTCTTGTCGGAGAATAAAAATAGTATTTATGGATAAACACGAGATGTTCATGCGGAAAGCCTTGGAGGAAGCCCGCTTGGCAGAAGAAGAGGGGGAAATCCCGGTTGGAGCGGTAGTCGTTTGTAAAGGTCGGGTGATTGCCCGGGCTCATAATCAAACCGAGCGACTGAATGACGTGACCGCACACGCGGAGATGCTTGCCATCACGTCGGCAGCTTCTTTGTTGGGAGGGAAGTATTTGAATGATTGTACGTTGTATGTCACGTTGGAGCCATGTGTCATGTGTGGTGGTGCGCTCGCTTGGGCTCAAATCGGAGAATTGGTGTACGGGGCAGCCGATCCGCATCGGGGATATGCCCGGCTTTCACCATCCGTGTTGCACCCGAAAACGAACGTGGTTGCCGGTGTTTTAGATGATGAGTGTGGGGAGTTGGTGAAAAGCTTTTTTGCCAGGAAAAGATAGTTCGTGATTCTTGGTTTATGACGGCATCCCGCGGATTTACATTTGTTTATCCGTGAATTGGAATTCGTGAATCGTAAATTAATTAATTCGTCATTTTCAATTTTCAATTGTTTTGTTGTACATTTACGAATTGAATAGATTGTTATAAATAAAATAGTACATGGGTAATTTCGATATAAGGACCGGGAATGTGCCAGATAGTGAGAAAGAGCTGGAGAAGGCTTTGCGTCCGCTGAGTTTTAGTGATTTCCAGGGGCAAAAGAAGATCGTGGACAATTTGGAAGTTTTCGTGAAGGCGGCGAAGATGCGGGGTGAATCTCTGGACCACGTCCTGTTGCACGGCCCTCCCGGGTTGGGCAAGACAACGTTGTCGGCTATTATTGCCAACGAGTTGGGGGTCGGGATTAAGATTACCTCCGGTCCGGTGTTGGACAAGCCGGGTGATTTGGCCGGGTTGTTAACGAATCTGGAGCCGAATGACGTGTTGTTTATTGACGAGATTCATCGGTTAAGTCCGATCGTGGAGGAGTATCTTTATTCGGCGATGGAGGATTTCAAGATTGATATCGTGATAGATAAAGGGCCGGCAGCCCGATCCGTGCAGATCCAGTTGAGTCCTTTCACGTTGATTGGGGCAACCACCCGTAGCGGGTTGCTGACGGCACCGTTGAGGGCGCGTTTCGGAATCAATAGCCATTTGGAGTATTATGATCTCGACGTGTTGACGGGAATCGTGGAGCGTTCGGCAGCTATTTTAAGAACGAAGATCACGAGTCAAGCCTCGAAGGAAATCGCATCCAGGAGTCGCGGAACTCCTCGTATTGCTAATGCCTTGTTGCGTCGGGTACGGGATTTTGCCATGGTGAAGGGGAACGGGGTAGTTGATCTCGAGATTACGACTTTCGCGCTGGAGGCATTGAATATTGATAAGTTCGGGTTGGACGATATGGATAATAAAATATTGTTGACGATTATTGATAAGTTTAAGGGAGGGCCTGTCGGTTTGACGACGATCGCTACCGCGGTCAGCGAGGATCCGGGAACCTTGGAAGAGGTGTACGAGCCGTTCCTGATCAAGGAAGGTTTTCTGAAAAGGACTCCCCGGGGGCGTGAAGTGACAGATTTGGCCTACAAGCATTTGCGGAAGAATCGACGAACAGATGACTGGCAAGCCACGTTGTTCTAGGTGATTCCGGTGGGTCGGGGAAACGGGAAGTGTTGGATAAAATAATAAATTCAAAAGTTTTATTAACGTTAAAAGAGGGTGAAAGCGGGGACTTGATTGGGTTGATTGGGGGGATTGAATGAGATTTTAAAGAGGATCAATGAGTTATATTTTTGTTAAATAGTATTAAGCTTGCTAATTGTTAAAATGGATTTGTTAAATTTGCATGTATGAGAAAGCAACAGATAATCATATTAGGAATTGTGTTTGGTATATCCTTGCTGGGATTGATTATTCTCCAGACCAGTTATTTTCAAACGGCTTACGAGGTGAAGAAGGAGCAATTTTTCTACTCGGCTAACCGGGCGATGGATGATATGGTTGATTATATCCGCAAGCAGGAAGAAGCGGGCAGGCTTTCTGAAAACGGGAATCTGACAGAGGTTAAAAATCGGGGAGTGGAGATTGATGCCCCGATCTATATTGATCCGAAACGTCCGGTTGCCGTGAAAAATGACCCGTCGGCGGTTGCCAACTCCATGCTTAATTTGATTGATGACGATTCGGAGGTGAGGGATGTCAGTGAATTCATGGGAAGTAAATTCAAGGAAGATAATTTGGCTACTTCTATCTCCAAGTTGCAACAAGCTATGAAGGAGCGAACCGGGGAGAATTATAGGTTCGTGCCGGAAGGGAAAGAGGATAAGCACGTGATCGAGGGACGGGTAAATTTGAATAATCTATACGGTTTTATCGGTAACACGCTGACTGATGCAGGAATTCGTTCCCGGTTTGAATTCGGTATCAAGGAAAATGGTAAATTTATTTTGTCATCCAAGAATTTTTTGAGTCATATGTCCGATGATGTGACTCTTAGCCGGAAGATTTTTCCCGGTGAAAGTTCTTCTGCCATCTTGTACTTGAAATTTCCGGATGCTTCTTCCGACACGGCAGGTTCCGTGTGGATGGTTCTGCCCGGGGTGCTGATCTC
>OLIS01000261.1_pt1 | contig 41178 bp, 28 predicted proteins | sample 1601351 | NCBI WGS metagenome assembly OLIS01 (sample SAMEA2452122, study PRJEB22498) | human gut metagenome | biome: human feces; feature: human gut; material: feces | place: Australia | collected 2012
GTGACTACACGGAGACAGAGGTGCAGATTACCCGCTATCGCCGGGTGAGTACGAAGGGAAAGACGCTCTATCAGTTGGTATTTAACATTACTCCATTCTATGGCGAGAGCGGGGGACAGGTCGGTGACCGCGGCTGGTTGATTTCGGAAACGGAGAAGATAAGCGTTTTGGATACCCACAAGGAAAACGGGTTGACCATTCATATAACAGATCGTTTGCCTGAGGATTTGACACAGGTGTTTACGGCCAAGGTGGATGTGGACAAACGGATTGCCACGGAAAATAATCACACGTCTACCCATTTGTTGCATTATGCTTTGCGGAAGGTGTTGGGAACGCACGTGGAACAGAAAGGGTCGTACGTGAGTGACGAGTATTTACGCTTTGACTTTTCACATTTCCAAAAGGTGACCGACGAGGAGCTGGAGAAGGTGGCTGCCATCGTGAATCAGGAAATTCGTAAGAATTATCCGTTGGAGGAAAGTCGGGCTGTGCCTATCGGACAAGCCAAGAAAATGGGGGCAATGGCTATCTTCGGGGAGAAGTACGGGGATTTGGTACGTGTGGTGAAATTTGGGGAATCTGTGGAATTGTGTGGAGGTACACATGCACATGCTACCGGACAGATCGGGTTCTTTAAAATTATTTCAGAGAGTTCCGTTTCAGCCGGGGTGCGTCGTATTGAAGCTATTACGGCAGCAAAGGCGGAGGAATATATCTTGAATTATTTCAAGATGATGAAGGAGATTGACCGCATGTTCAAGTCGAATCGCGGTGTGTTGGAGAATGTTAGGGAGTTGTTGAACGAAAACGAAGAGTTGAAGAAGGATGTGGAGAAATTCACGCGGGAGAGTTTACGGATTATGAAAGAAGGGTGGAAGAATGAAAAGCGTGTAATTCGTGATGTTAATATGATCGTGAAGACGGTTATGATGCCCCCGGCCAACGTGAAAGATATTGCTTTCCAGTTAAAAGGGGAGTTGGATAATCTTGTTCTGGTGATTGGCGGTGTCTTTAACAACAAGCCTCATTTGACGGTGATGTTCAGTGATTCTCTGGTGAAAGATTACGGATTGCATGCCGGACAGATTGTCAAGGACGCAGCTCAGGAAATTAAAGGTGGTGGTGGAGGACAACCATTTTTCGCAACTGCCGGAGGTTCAAATCCTGAGGGTGTTAGTAAAGCTCTGGAAAGGGCAGAGAAACTGATTTTGGATAAAATTCATTAGTTTTTGGTACAAAATTTGTGCAGCCTTTTATATATTAATAAAAATTTATACTTTTGTTTTGTGAAAAAGGAAGTAAACTAATTTGAGTATTATAATAAAAATTAAGACGAGTATGAAAAAAACATTAGGTTTTATTGCCGTTGTTGCCTTATCTGGGTTAATAACAGTGTCCTGTTCTTCTTTGAAAAAGATGAAGAAACGTGCAGGAGAAATCACGTATTCTGTTACTCCGGAGACATTAGTGGCTAAAGGAGGAATGGTTGATTTGAAGATAGACGTAACTTTCCCGGCTAAATATTTTAACAAAAAAGTGGCTATCGAAGCTACTCCCGTGTTGCGTTTCAAGGGGGGAGAGAAGGCTTATGAAATGAAAGCTATCCAAGGAGAGAAAGTTCAGGGTAATGCAGAAGTGATTCCTTACGAAACAGGTAAGACCGTTTCTTATACTAGCCGTATTCCTTACGAGGATGCCATGAGACTTTCTGATTTGGAAATCGATATTACTGGGTCAAAAGGTGCTAAAACTGCGAAATTCGACCCGAGAAAGATTGGTGATGGTGTGATCGCTACTGAAACTTTGGTTGTAAATGCTCCTGCAACTTCAGTCGGAGAGGATAAATTCCAACGGATTATCAAACAACAAGAAGAGGCTGCTATCTATTATTTGATTAACTCGGCAAACATTCGTTCTAAAGAAATGACTTCTGAGGAGATGAAAAAGTTAGAGGCTTATATCAAAGAGGCTGCCACGAAAGAAAATATGAATTTGAATGGAATTGACGTTAGATCATATGCTTCTCCTGATGGTGCTTATGACTTCAACGAGAAATTGGCTAATCAACGTGAAAAGAATTCTTCTGCTTTCTTGAAAAAACAAATGAAGAAAGGTAAAGTTGAACAATATAAAGATGAGAATTTCTTCAAAGATTTCGTTGTAGCTGAGGACTGGGACGGATTCAAGAAAGCTATGGAAGAATCAAATATCCAAGATAAAGAATTGATCCTTCGCGTATTGTCTATGCACTCTGATCCTGAAGTAAGAGAAAGAGAAATCAGAAATATCGCTTCTGCTTTTGCGGTTGTTGCTGATCAAATCCTTCCGAAATTGAGAAGATCTTTGTTTGTTGTAAATACTGAATTGATCGGTAAGTCAGATGACGAATTGAAAGCTTTGGCTAAATCAAATCCGTCTGATTTGAATGTAGAAGAGTTACTTTATTCTGCAACGTTATTCGATAATAATAATGATAAATTGGCGATCTATGAGGCTTGTATGAGACAATTCCCGAATGATTGGAGAGGTTTCAACGATGCAGGTATGATCCAATTCGAAATGGGTAACATTGCTGCTGCTCAAGCTAATTTCAATAAAGCTAATTCTATGTCAGCTAATAATCCGGTTGTTCAAAACAACTTGGGCGCTGTTGCTTTGAAGAATGGTGATTTGAAACAAGCTGAAGTTTACTTCGGTGCTGCTACCGGTGCCGGTCAAGAGGTAAACTACAACAAGGGTATCGTGGCTATCAAGAGCGGTGATTATGCTGCCGCTGTAAATTATTTCGGACAATGCAATTGCGTAAACGCTGCATTAGCTAACGTGCTTGCCGGAAATAACAACGAGGCATTGAAGAAGTTGAATGCTGAAAACAAAGAATGCCCGATGTCTTATTACTTGAAAGCTGTTATTGGTGCTAGAACCAATGATGCAACTGCAGTTATCGAGAACTTGAAGAAAGCATGTTCTTTGGATGCTTCTTTCAAACAATTGGCAGCAACCGATATGGAGTTTGTCAAATTCTTTGAAAACAACGATTTCGTTACAATAACAAAATAATTATCTGTTAAGATATGCAAAAAGGCAACCGTGTGGTTGCCTTTTTTATTTACCTTTTTTTTAACACATAGTTTTTTGCCGAATGTATATCTTTGCTTTCTAAAAATTAATGTGCTGACGCATGAGGAGTTTTATAGGTATAATAATTGTTATTCTTCTTTTCGTTGCCTGTACGCGTAATAAAAGCGTGCAAGTGTCGGGCCGGATTGAGACGGGGGATACTGTTGTCTATTTTCGGGTAAACGATAGTCTTCATAAGTTTCGTCTGGATGAGAAACATTATTTTTCCGGTAAGATAGCACTGGAAAAGGGTACCTATGCTCGTTTCTTTCCTTATTCGATTCAAGTTTTTTTAACACCCGGAGAAGATTTGGAGATCAGTATGAATAACGTAAGGAATGTGTCAAATTCCTTGCAGTTTAAAGGTACGTTGAGCGCGATTAATATTTATTTGAAGGAACAACAAAATCGATACTTTGCTTATGATCCTAATTTATATAAGTTGGACGAGAAAGATTTTGTGAATAGAATGCGGGAGAATGTCAATACCGGTATCGTTTTGTTGGAAGCAAAGAACTTGGGAGAAGAATTCACAAAACAAGAACGGGAACGCATCAGGTATCGCGTTGCCGAGCAGGCGATACATTATCCTCGTAGCCACGTGGCTTTTGATACGCTATATAAGCCGGGTGTGTTGTATGATAATTTCGTGTCCGAGTTTGACATTAACAACGAGGATATGTTGGCTTTTGATTGCTATCAACGTTTTGTTTTAAATTATATTTATTACAAGGGGCAAAATTTCAGTATGCGTCGCTTGGTCAATTATATTCGCTCGAATGTTCGTAGTGTAAAGGTGCGGGATTATTTGTTGTCCGAGGTGGTTTATAATTATTTTCAGGAAAACGGACTCAAAGATGCCGATTATTTGTTGGCCGTATGTTGGAATGAAGTGTCAGACACCAGTAAAATGGTGAAGATAAAACAGCTGGTAGATCGCTGGCGTAAGTTGTCACCGGGAGCTACCGCTCCGAATGTTTCTTTGCAGGATGGTGATGGGAATGCGTTATATTTGAAAGATTTAAGGGGAAAATACGTGTATATATCCGTTTGGGCTTTTAGCTATGGCGAGATGGATAAAGAGGTTCGGGCTGAATGGGAAAAGCTTGCCGAAGAGTATAAGGATAAGAATATTCTTTTCGCTACTTTTTGTATGGGACCTTCCCAGTGGTTGGGGCAAGTGAAAAATCTCCCCGGTGAGCATTATGTTGTAAATAACACGAATGCCTTTTATTCCCGCTATATGATTTCCGTGATGCCCCGTTATATGTTAATAGATCCGGAGGGGCGGATTGTCGATGTGGATGCGCCGAAACCATCAAGCTCTGCTAAATTACTTTTAAGAAGTGTGGGGTTATAATTTTTTTTGTATATTTGTCCATGTTTACAGGGAGTAATGTTGCTCGCTGTGATGTAGGTTTATTATAGGAGCTTGATAAAATAACAGATTAAATTGCATTCATGATAAAACATGAATGGGATACAAAATTTATTTACTATGAAAAGATTTAGTTTATTTTTAGTACTTGCCGCACTTTTGTTCTGTGCATGCGATAGTGATACGGTAAAAGTACGGGGAGAAGTAGAAGGACTGAACGGAACTGTAAAATTGTTGGCCGAGATGCCGGGTGAACCGGGTTTGACTATTTTGGCTCAACAAGAGGTGAAAGATGGTAAAATAGATTTGAGAACAGATCAGTTTAAAATTCCGGGAAGAGTATGGGTTGATATCGATGGCAAAGCTACGGTTGAGGCTATTCTGGATACCAAAGATATGATCTGGATCAAAGGTAAGATTAAGTTCCCGGATCAAATTGAAGCTGATGGTTCCGGTTTGATGGATGAATACAAAGAGATCAAAAAGATGTACAAGGAAAGATTTGGTGAAGACATTGCCAAGATCGACAAACGTATTGAAAAGATCAGTAAAAAAGAAAAACTTACCAAGGATGACGAGGTGATGTTGGGTATTCACCAGTTACAAAAACAACGTTTCCTGAAAAAGCAAGCCAATTGGACAAGAGATTTGATTGTGGCTAACCCGCGTAAAGAAATTTCTTTATTTTTGATTAAAGATCAGTTAGTGGATAGTTTGGATTTGCAAAAGAAGTTGTTCCACAAAATGGCGGTTGAAAATAAAGAAAGTAACATTTACAAAGTGTTAGAGAGCAAGCTAAAATAAAGCATAAAACCATTATGGTGGTTTTAATTTTCCCGTTTTTATTACTTAGTTGTTTTTTAGAGGTACCTTACCCGGGTACCTCTTTTTCATGATATTTTCTTTTCAATTCATTGCATGATGAAATAAAAATGCTATTTTCGCTGATTGTATACGGCAGCTTATGATTAAAAAAATAATAATCAGAATATTATCTATTGTTATGCTTATCGCTTTTATTGCGGTGGTGAGCGTGCAATGGATTTGGATAAAATATAGTATGCGGGAAGGTGAAGCTCGTTTTACTTCGAAGGTGTACGATGTTTTGGGGAAAGCTGTTAATCTAGTTGAGCAAACCAATAATATCCGTCTCTTTAATGATTTGAAAGAACGCTACACGCAAGTGGAGGAAGTTATTTCTACGATGAATCACGCGCAGGATTCTGCATTTGTGGATGAGAATTCGAATAATAATGAAGTCCCTCTTTTTTCATTCGCCTTTTCTAAGGGTAATATTGGAGGTGGTCAAGGTGGAAATATTTCCAGCATGTTGAGGATTTTCATGAATCCTGGAGGGCGAATGGAGCCCGGTTATATTTTGGGGACGGATAGGGATAACAATATCCTGTATCAAGTGATGCGTTCAGCGGCATCGGAGGCGGAAAGGTTGGCCGATTCATTGGAACGTCAGCGAATGATGGATTTGGTACGGGAATTCGTGATCCGTTATTTGAGGGAGAAGGATCCACAAACAGCACAAGTGGAAAAACGTTTGGAGAACGTTGATCTGAGTCCTTATCTGAAAGAGGAAATGATTAATACGGGAATTGATAATCCGTTCACGTGGAAGATCATGACCCGGGAGCAGATTGTGCAATATATCAAGGAAAAGGGAACAAAAGGATTTTATTATGTGGAGTTGTTTCCTAATGACCAGACTACGAAAGATGCGAATTTGTGCGTGATGTTTGACGCGAAAGATTCTCTTTTCTATAATAATATGGGATGGATGTTTATCGCTTCGGGTTTTTGTATTATCGGTTTGATGAGCGTGTTTATTATTACGATCGTGATTATCATGAGACAACAGAAATTGTCGGTGATCAAGAATGATTTTATTAATAACATGACTCACGAGTTTAAGACTCCATTGGCGACGATCTCCCTGGCTACATCTGCTATTGAGAAAGAGAAAGTGTTGAATGACCGAACCCAGATATTGAAGTTCAATTCAATGATTCGCAATGAGAATGAGCGGATGAATAAGTATGTGGAGAGAATTTTGTTACAAGCCAAGTTGGACCGGAGAGAAGTACATTTGAAAAAAGTTCCTGTAAATTTGAACGTGTTGGTGGATGAAGCGGTAGAACATTTCAGGCTGCAAGTAGAAGAGAAGGGGGGTGTTATTCGGGCCGAATTGGACCCGGAGGGATATGTAATGTCCGCAGATGAGGTACATATGCTAAATGTTGTGTGCAATTTGATTGATAATGCCATCAAATATTCTCATGATTCGTTGAATATATACATATACACGAAACAGGAGGGTAATCGTTTTATTATTGGTGTTCGGGATACGGGTATTGGAATTCCGAAGGAGGCGCAGGACAAGGTGTTCAAACGTTTCTATCGGGTGCCTAGCGGGAACTTGCATAACGTGAAGGGGTTCGGATTGGGGTTGAGCTATGCAAAATCGATCGTGGAATTGCATGGCGGAGAGATCCAGTTAACCTCGAAGAAGAACAAAGGAACTCTGGTAGAGATTATTTTTAAAATGGAGAGTTGAAATAGTAAATATATAAATAAATAGATATGGGACATAAAATACTCTTGGTAGAAGACGATCCTTGTTTCGGGTCGGTTCTGAAATCTTATTTGGAGTTATCCGATTACGATGTGATACATTGCACGAACGGAGTCGATGGCTTTGAAGCATTTCGTAAGGAAAAGTTCGATTTGTGTCTATTGGATGTGATGATGCCCGAGATGGATGGTTTTACTTTAGGAAAGAAAATCCGAGAGTTGGACGTTACCGTACCTTTCGTGTATATCACCGCTAAAAGTATGAAGGATGACATGAAGTTGGGGTACGAAATCGGTGCAGATGATTATATTGTTAAGCCGTTTGATTCCGAGTTGTTGATTTTTAAGATCAAGGCTATTCTCAGCCGTTGCGAACACGAGGAGGCAGAGGTGAAACCTAAATTGATCGAGTTGGGTGCTTACTTGTTTAACACAGAGTTGCGTACGATCACGAAAGGGGATGAAGTTATTAAGTTGACCCCGAAAGAGTCTCGTTTGCTGGAATTGTTGTATTATCATCGGGATGGTTTGTTGCAGCGGGACAAGGCGTTGAACGAGATTTGGGGGGCTAGCGATTATTTCACGGCTCGTAGTATGGATGTTTACGTGACTAAGTTGAGAAAATATTTTAAAGATGATCCTGCGATCAAAATAGAAAATGTACACGGATCAGGTTTCCGTTTGATTTTGGATGAGAAGTAAAGGGTAAGGTTATAAAAAGAAAAGTTGAGAATCTGATTCTCAACTTTTCTTTTTAGTTACTGGACAGTGACGCTTCCCGCATCACTGTTCGCAGAATATTGTGGAGCATAGACACATTGTAATGTGGCAATGCCATCTTGATAAGTTCCGCTTTGGGCAATCCATACCGTGTATTCGAACACGTGTGTACCTTTAGGGAGGAAATCAAAGAAGAAGTTTGTTGCAACATCCGTAGTTTCCTGGTAGTAACCAAGGTTCTCTTGCCAACGATTACCTGAAAGCTGTTCCGTGGGCTCAAAGCATCCGGCTCTCAGATCTTTCAGATGTACGAATTGCATATCTTGGTTATTGGTTACCGTGATACGGATACAGATGCGGTCACCGACTTGTAAATCCTGTCCTGCCAATGGCGTCAGCGTATTTCCATTATCGCCTTCTCTCTGGATGAAAAGATCTTTCTGTACGGAGATATCGCCTGAATGGCTGGTGATCTTATCTAGTTTTTCAAAGTATTGTAAATATAGCCCACCCCAACTTGCTTGTTGCTGTTGTTTTGAAAGGGTTACGTTCATCATTTTGGGGGTAATTTCTTTCCCCGTGAAAGTTTGCTTGATGTAGCCGAGTGTTTTTTCTTCCGGGGAGACATTCAAGTTCTTGTTTCCGAATTTGACGCCCAGATTCTCCGATGAAGCTAATTGATTATTACCCGTGAGCAGCAATGCGTAGATAGCGTCTACCGTGGTTGGGGTTGATCCCCAGCTTTGGGTTTGTTTCTGCCGCAATAACCATTGTTTCATCCATTCCGTATCCGTGGAATTCCCTTCAATCTCCCGGAAGGCACTCATGATGGCCACGTGGGTTTGAATGGCAGAATTCGTGAACAGGGTAGAACGGTTGTTTGCCCAATACATTCCCATTTCGGGAGTTGTCGTGGAATACTCTTTCAGGGAGCGAATGATTTGTTTCGCAATACCCGTTTTCCCGTAACGTACCATAGCAATGGCTGTCAAGGCTTTTTCGTAAAGGGAAAGTTGTGGCCACGACGTTTCCAGTTGACCAAGATAATACTTGTGGGCTTCTCGTGCATCTGCTAATGGGATATCCCAGTATGCGCTACGTGTGTATAGGTACAGGATCTGGGAATATCCGGCTGTCTTCACGTGTTTGTATGATTCTTGTATTTGTTTATCTAGGAATTGTAACGCCTTGACTTGCATTTTTTTCACCTGTTCCGAGTGGCTTGTGACATTTAGGGAGACCAGTCTTGCCATAGCTTCAAGTACATTTGCTGTCATGAAAGTACTGGAAGTGAATTCTTTAAACCAAGACCATCCGCCATCTTCATTTTGCAGTTCGGTAAGTTTATTGATGGCTTGTTGAGAAATATAATTTTGGCGATTGACATCCAAAAGCTCTCCTAGTGAACGCATTTGTTGTGTTTCATTTTGAGCTTCGGAGACCCAAGGAGAAAGTTGCAGCAGGATAGATTTTAATTCTTGGTTCTTTTCTAACGGAGAGGTCAGTGCTGCATCTGGTTTTTGCATCCATTGCCGGATTGTATTTGTGATCTGTGGATTTGCATTCGCAATGGCTGTGGCCAGTGTGCTGACATAATAGGATGCCGTGATCTCCGTGACGTTATCTGTTTGTGGCGTGTTTATCGTGGGTAGTGCTAATACGGCATACCATATCGGATTTGCCGTGAGTTCCAAGGTCAAACGGTATGGAGTAATACCTTTCGGAGCATTCAATTTGAATGTCTGTTGGCCTTGGCGGTTCATGAATATAGGTAACGTCTGTGTAACTAAGGTTGCGTTAGGTACGACGGGCAGCACGTGCTGTTCTCCATCACTGAATTCCGATGAAGAGGCAACTATACGACACCCGAGTAAATCGATATTTTCCGGGGCTGTAAATTCAAAGCTGACGGTTTGATTTTCCTGCGCCTTCACGTTAAATGTTACCTGCTGTTTACTGATCACGGCATTTGTCGAGGGAACAAATAATTCAAGGTAAGTTTCGCCTTGTTGTACTTCCGGCGTGAGGTTGTTGATCGTGGCTTGTAATACGACTTTATCTCCTGTACGCACAAATCGTGGCAAGTTCGTGTTGATCATGAACTTCTTGCTTGTAACGACGAATTTTTCCATTTGTCCGAATTGCATCGTTGGTGTGTGGGCCAAGGCCATGAATTTCCACGTGGTGGTTGATTCCGGTGCGGTAAATTTGATGACCACGTTGCCGGTAGAATCCGTTAGCAGTTGGGGAAAGAAGAAAGCTGTTTCTTGGAAATTCTGTCTGATTTCCGGAGTTATTGTTTCGGATTCTTCCCAAGAGTCGGAATCGTAATCAAAATTGTATATAGACTTTGCTTTGCCTGCAGCTAGTCGTAATCTACCAGCTTGTTTGCAAGAGACCATCATTACTTCATCCGCCATTGCTTCCTGTGATGGTGCGGCTTCGTTATATCCTCTTGCAATGACGTTGTTTAAACCGAAGAAGGAATATTCGTTCAAGTCGTATAGATTTAATTTATCATATTTGAATTCGGGAAAATTCAACCCTTGGGTCTGTTCATTTAAAAAAGCATATTGTGGATAAATGTTGTGCCGCCATCTAGGTATAGTACTGTATTCGTTGTAAATAGGGTAAAAATTCCAATTGTGAGGACGGATTACATCTAGAGAAGCGTCATACATACTGGTCATCATCTCAGAAACAATGACATTCCCTTGCGCTGTCTTGATAACGAATGACCACTCTTCTTGCTGTCCGGGAACTAGATGATCTCGGAAAGTTTTTGTAATGATATTCAATTCTTTACTAACTTCCTTGCGAGTTAACGTGATGTTGTTTAGGAAAGATTTTTCGTCTTTTATATAGCTAATGATAACCTCTGCCGTTTGCCCGTAATCTTTTTTATAAGGGATTGATAAAGTAGTATTGGAGTTGTTTAGAATCAAGCGTTTCCGCTCCATAAATTTTTGATTAGAATATATTTCATATAGAACATATACCTCTTTTGCAGATGAACCTAACAGGATTTTAGCCTCTTCACCGGGAGTGCATACCGTTTTTTCTTCCACGCACCAGTAGTAGGTGGGATAAGGTGGTTGTTTGTCTTCAAATGAATAGAGATATAGAATCGTTTGATAAGTGATGTCTTTATCATTTCCCGAACCTGCAAGTTTTAACAGGTATGCTCCGGAAGGTAGAGATGACAAATCTATATCTAGTTTTTTGTTTTCTCCGGTAGTGAAGATTCCTTCGCATACTTTTTGATGAACAGGAAGATTTTTTGTGTTGTATTGTTCTCCTAGTTTTTGTAATGGTTTGAGAGAGGATAACTCATAGGTGATGTTTTCTGCCAAGGGTGAGCCGAGAGTATTTTGAGTTGTAATTAGAATATTACTTGGAAGATCTTTATTGATTTTAGAATCAACTATGGCATTTAATGAATAACGTTGGTTGCTGACGTGAATCGGATATTGTGCTTCTTGGGTTTCTCCGTTTGGAGCGGTTACTGTAACAGAAACTGTATATATGGTGAAATTATTGTATGGAGTAGGAGTTTGGGGGAGCTTTTCCGTTTTGAATGAAATTTGGAATTCTCCTTTAGCATTTGTCTGTGTTTTTCCTGCTGCTATGGTATTTTCTTGAAACCTTCCGAAAGGAGAATTGGCTTGAATACTGTAAGTCACTTTGCTATTTTCTACATGTACTCCTGAATAGGTTTTGGCAATACCGGAAATGGTAAGTTGGTCTCCCAATTGATAAGCTTCTTTTATCGGGTTGAACGTAATGTTGAATTTTGGACGTTTATATTCGGTTACAGAGATCGTTTGTGAACCTCCGGGAGTGGAGATCGTAAAGATCCCATTTAAAACTTCTTGGGGCAAAGAAAATTTCCCAGAGAAAGAACCAAATTGGTTTGTTTTGACTTCTTGTTTGGCAACAACTTGTTGGTTTGCATCTAGTAAGGTTACGGTATAATTTTTTCCGACAATGGCTTGCGATATCTCTTTGGTTGCTTCCCAACAGATTCCGCTGAAATAGACTATTTGACCGGGGCGATATACTGATCGATCCGTGAAAAGATTTACTTCGGACAATTCGGTCTTTGTGGTGTTGAAGTATTGGTAGGGAAGTTGTTGTAGAACTCCATCATTGTCGTTTCCTAAGGTGACTTGATAGTAATTGTCCTGATTTGATTCATTGAATGAAGCAAGTCCGTTTCTGTCAGAAGAATATTCTTTTATCTGATGATATTTCTTTCCGGTTCTCTTGTAGATTTTTATTTTCGCATCTTTGATCGGTTTTCCGCTAATGAGATCACAAACAAGTATATCGTAGTTGGTCTTTCCTGTTTTGCGGGCGATAGATGAAAGACGGCTTGAATTGAAATATAAAGAATCTGCTTTGATATTATTTGGATAAGATACTATTAGTTGATAACGTCCTGTGTTAGGTACAGGGATTGGTAACACTGTATCTTGGCTATATAATTGTTTTGGAAGATAATACGTGTATGTGGCTACTTTTTTTTGTTTTGAAGCTTGTTTGTTAAGGTTCAGAAACTCAAGAGTCTGTTCACAGACTTCGTACAGGGCGATTGAAAGTTTTGGTAAGTTTTTGTATGATAGTTGAATGTATTGTTCTTGACCCGGGTATATGTTAGATTTAATGGAGTAAGATGCGGTGGTTTGTGTTATCTCTTGAACCAACTGCTTTAACGTGTTGATCCGGAAATATTGAGGGTATTGGCGAATCCCAGTATTGCATATACCCAGGGCCTTTTGAAAATCTCCTTTCTTTATTACATGATTTGTTTGGTAGTAATGTTGGGCAAGTTTATAGAGGATTTCTACTTGATAGGGATTTTTGTTGTATTGTTGGGATAGCTGTTCTAAAGCGTGGATGTATAGAGAATCTTTAGCTTTTAATTGGATCTTATTCTTTACGTATTCCAAACGATCCAAATCTGAAATGAGAAGAGCGTCTGTACGTTTTGCTGCTATATCTACTTGTAACAGATATTGATAAAGTTTGAGAATATTCATGGGAATATCAAAATCTTTCGCTTCGATAGGAGTTTTTACGAATTCTTCCGTCGGGGCAAATAGTTGCCATTCAGTGATCGGTTCTTGTTTGTAATAACGGGAAATGTCATATAATCTGTTTAAAATGTCAATACTGCGGTACACGAGGAAATCATACATCGTGGGACGAAGTGCCGGAGAATTTTTTCCGAGGATGAGAATTTCTTTATAAGAGAGACAATTAATTTCGGAGAGTTTGGATTGGGCTTTTACTGCATCTAATGCATGCTGGAAGATTTTTTCTATATATATGTTTTCTGTCCACTCATCCATGTTACGAGGAATATATCCTGTGATTGGAGTTCTACGGCTGATTTTATTTTGCTCACTTTTGTAGTACATTTGATAGAGTTCTGCCAATAACGAGTGTAGAATACTTTTTTCAATTATATTTTGGTCTGTTTCTATGTATTTTTCCAAATTTTGTAACATGGGAGGGATACTGTCCATGTCGATAAGAGATTGATAATTGATTTGGCGAATTAAAGATTGTATCAGTAACGGGGAGTTTTTTTCTTTTACGGCCTTCTGATAATCCTTTTGTGCCTCGATTAAGGCTGTTTTCGGGTTTGCTGTTTTTTCTGAGGATACATTTTTTTGTCCGAAAGCAATGAGTGCACCGAATAATAATACTGTGATAATAAGTAATCTTTTCATCATATCGTAATCTGTTTGTTTATACTTTTTCTGTCTATGTTTATTCGCAGTTCCCGGGGGAAATGTTATTACATAGATGCAGAGAGAACAGAAATTCCATAAAAATAAGATAAATAATTGAAGTTTTTAGTATAGTGTGCTTGATATAAATACATCATAAGCATAGACAAATCTAGATGCTATGTTCATATTATGTCCATCATCAAGGGAAAATATGGTTCAATCTTGACTATTTACGGAGAAGGGATAGTTTTTAAAACACCCTCCCGGCGAAGCCGGCAGGGTGTTTAAGTATGGGTTTAACACAACCTCTTGCATTGATGTGTTTATGATATTATTCGAAGTTAGCAAACTCCCCTTGTTTCAAAAACTCAACGGCAGCTTCGATATCCTGGTACATCACCCGATCTTGGCTGTTGAACGGTACGATCGTACGGAATTCAGCCAAGAAATTTTCCAAATATGCAGAAGTCTTGGTCGGACGTTGCATCTCGATGGCCTGTGCCGCATTCATCAATTCGATAGCAAGCACTCTTTCTACGTTCTCGATCACTTTCACTGTCTTGGTTGCGGCGTTGCCACCCATGCTGACGTGATCCTCCTGCTCGTTGGATGACGGGATGGAGTCCACGGAACACGGTGAACACAACTGCTTGTTCTTGCTGACGATGGCGGCAGCGGCATATTGCGGGATCATGAATCCGGAATTCAAGCCGGAATTGGCAACGAGGAATTCAGGCGTTTTACGATCTCCGGCAATCAAGCGGTACACTCGTCTTTCGGAGATACTACCCAATTCGGCGATAGCGATGCTTAAGAAATCTAGTACCAGGGCCAGCGGTTCTCCGTGGAAATTACCACCGGAAATAATCAAATCATCTTCCATGAAAATAGTCGGGTTATCGGTTACCGAGTTGATTTCCCGTTCAACGACAGATGCCACGTAAGCCACGGTATCTTTCACTGCCCCGTGTACTTGAGGCATACAACGGAAAGAGTACGGGTCTTGCACGTGAGTCTTTTCCATTTTCTGGAATTCTGAACCTTCCAGTAAAGTGCGGATATTGCGAGCCGTTTCAATTTGTCCCGGATGAGGACGAGCCTCATGGATTTGCGGTAAGAACGGATCGATGCGTCCATCGTATGCTTCCAGCGATAAAGCTCCGATAATATCGGCATATTTTACCACTTTGAAGGCATTCAATAAAGCGTAAACAGCGTGAGAACTCATGAATTGAGTACCATTCAGCAAAGCCAACCCTTCTTTAGCTCCCAGTTGGATGGGCTCCCAGCCGAATTTGGCATTAATTTCCTTTGCCGGATAGATTTTATCCTTGTAGAAAACTTCACCTTCACCGATCAACGGCAAAAACAAGTTTGCCAACGGGGCCAAGTCCCCGGATGCACCCAAAGAACCTAACTCTTTCACCACGGGAAGAACATCATGGTTGAACATATCGATAATACGTTCCACGGTTATTTGTTGTACCCCGGATTTTCCCAAAGAAAGAGCGTGGGCTTTCAACAACAACATCAAGCGGATAATATCTTTATGCACGGGTTCTCCCAAACTGCAAGCGTGAGACATAACCAAGTTTGCTTGTAATTGACTTAAATCTTCCTGTGAGATGGAAATCTTGCACAAAGAACCGAACCCGGTAGTGATTCCGTACAATGGTTTGTCAGATGTTGCGATTTTGTGATCCAGGTAAGCCTTGCAATCATTAATCAGTTTCTTGCTCTCGTCCGATAAAGCTAATTTATACTTCTTGGTTAAAATTTTTTCGATCTGCTCGAAAGTTAATTTATCTGGGGTTATATAATGAGTCATTGGAATTTTAAATTTTAAATTTTAGATTTTAAATTGCACGCACTGAAATGGTTACAGGTATAGGTAGAATCTTTGATTTTTCACGTTATAAGTAACGTGTGAACCTGTAACTTGCAACTGTTAGATTTCCTCTCACGGGAATCTAACATCAAATCCGTGGTTTTTCAGCGGGCGTTGTTCTTTGCGATAAAGTTGCATACCTTAGTTCTCGCTTTTTAGTTTGTCAACTAGGCTGGAAATAGCTACACTTTCTTGCTCTCCGGTAAGCATATTTTTCAGCGTGACCACGTTATTGTTTATCTCGTTTTCACCGACTAGAGCGACATAAGGAATACTCTTTTTGTCGGCGTAAGTCATTTGTTTTTTCATCTTGGCAGCTTCCGGGTATATCTCGGAATTGATTCCTGCGGCCCGTAAGGTTTTCAGTACGGGGAGACAGAATGCCTCTTCTTTTTCCCCGAAATTCACGAAAAGCACGCGGGTGGTTGCCGTGGAATCTTTGGGGAAGATGTCCAGTTGATTCATCACGTCGAAGATGCGGTCGGCCCCGAAGGATATACCAACGCCCGACATATTTTTCATTCCGAAAATTCCGGTCAAGTCATCATAACGCCCTCCTCCGGTAATACTTCCAATCTCCACGTCCTTGGCTTTTACCTCGAAAATGGCTCCGGTGTAGTAACTCAATCCGCGGGCAAGAGTTAGGTCTAGCTTTATTTCCGTTTGGATATCCAGTTGATTCAAATAACGGAATACGGTAGAAAGCTCTGCAACTCCTTTTAATCCGGTTTCACTGTCTTTCAAGACTTCTTGCAAGCGGGTCAACTTCTCTTCGTTGGAACCTTCTAAGCGTAATATGGGTTGCAATTTTTCAATAGCCTCTTCTGACACTCCTTTTTCCCGGAGTTCGGCATTCACGTTTTCAGCACCGATTTTATCCATCTTGTCAATGGCAACGGTAATGTCAACCAGCTTGTCGGGGTGACCGATCGTTTCGGCAATTCCGGCCAGCACTTTCCGGTTGTTAATCAGCAGGCGTACATTTATTTTCAGCCGTTTGTACACCTCGTCCACGATCTGAACCAATTCCACCTCGTTCAACAAAGAATCGCTTCCCACGACATCCACGTCACATTGGTAGAATTCTCTATAACGCCCCTTTTGCGGTCTATCGGCCCGCCACACGGGTTGAATCTGGTAGCGCTTGAACGGGAATGATATTTCATTTTGGTGTTGTACCACGAATCGAGCGAAAGGCACGGTCAAGTCATAACGCAATCCCTTTTCGCAAATCTTGTTGGTCAACCGGGGAATATTGCGTTCCTCCACTTCACTATTGGTAACAGGCGCCAAGAAATCTCCGGAGTTCAGTATCTTGAAAAGTAATTTATCCCCTTCCTCGCCGTATTTCCCCATAAGGGTGGAAAGATTTTCCATCGCCGGGGTTTCCAGCGGCAAATAACCATAGAGTTTGAATACGGATTTGATCGTGTCAAATATATAATTTCTTTTCACCATAACTTCCGGTGAATAATCTCTTGTCCCTTTCGGTATAGATGGAGTCTGTGCCATGTCGTCTTTTTTAGCTTTTATCTTAATAGTGATGCAAATATAAATGATTCTGATTTCTTTTGAAACTCTTCGGTGGAATAAATATTGATTGCTGGTGGGGTGTTGCTGAATCCTCGAGGTAAAACCATTGAAATACTTGGGAGATGGCTACCTTATGAAAAGGCCGGTATTGCTATGACATTAAGCAATCTTTGCCTATAATTTCATGGTAATCCGGTTATAAGTTCATTTCTTGTATTTTTTCGGCACGGGAGTATAAAATACAAAGAGAATCATTATTTTTGCTTTCAATAAGGAAATGTGGCCTATGCAGAATGAATTGACTTTGTTCCGGAAAATGCAAGAGGGGGATTGGTATGCATTTAATTATTTTTTCGAGTCTTACTCGGAACGGTTATATCTTTACGCGTTAGGTTTTGTCGGGAATCGAGCGGAGGCGGAAGATATCGTGCAGGATACGTTTATTTACCTGTGGGTGAATCGGGCAAAAATAACCCATACCGGTTCCCTTTATAGTTATTTGAGTCAATCGGTCAAACATGCGTGTATAGATTGGAAACTTCACGAAGAAGTCGAACGGAAGTACCGGCAGGAGATAATGACCTCTGGGGAAGAAACGGAGGAAAAAACGGATAATTTCGAGGAATTGTATAGTCGTTTGCAGGTTGTTATGGATAGTTTGCCTCCCAAATGCAAGGAAATTTTTATATTGGGATGTGTTGAGGGATTAAGTTACAAAGAAGTTGCAGAACAATTGGGGGTATCCGTGAATACAGTGAAAACCCAAGTCAAAGTTGCTTACAAAAAAATTAAATCTGAATTTGGTAATACAGATAAAAATTTCATGTTGATCTTGTGCAATTCCTTTTTCAAGAGATAGGCTCTTGCCATTTATTAATCCTACCTACAGGGTGAATTTTAATACTTATATATAAATGATTGCTGTCTTCAGGAATGGAATCATTTTACAAAAAAAAATACAATTTCTTTTCACCCTAATTTACCTGTTTCTCGCTTTATGCATAGAAAGTCGGATAAGAAGGCTTTACTCTAAAAAAACGAGGTAGTATGAGTACAAAAGATGAAAAAGATTGGTTACGGGCGATATTGGAGGGGAAGGTCAAGCCGGGAGATGCCGAGTGGAAAAGGATATGGCAAGAGGAGGACTTTACCGGCGTGAGACGTGTGTTGAGAGAGGTCGGGATGCGGAAAAAGGATGAGTTGGTGGCCGATCGTCAAAAAATGTGGCAAGCCATCGAGCAATACCGAGGTGAAGGTAAAAACCGGAGGCGTGTGTCAATATGGCGTTGGGTGGCTGCCGTGATGTTGCCTTTATTGTTGTGTGGTACGTTGTGGCTGAGTTTACGAGAGAAGAAAGAAGTGCTTGTTGCAAAAGTAACCCCAGAGATCGAGGCAGGAACAGCACATGCCGTGTTGCTTATGGGACAAGGGGAAAGAATAGATTTATCCATGACTTCGGGTGATACCGTTTTAAACAAGGGAGACGTCCGTATCCGATTCGATTCTTCTAAGAGTGTGACGTATGAACAAGTGGTCGGAACTCCCGCTAAGGTAGAGTACAACACGATCATTGTTCCTCGGAAAGGCGACTATCAATTAATTTTGGCAGATGGTTCGAAAGTTTACTTGAATTCGGAGTCAAGACTTCGTTTCCCGACTCATTTCGAAGGAAAAGAGAGACGGGTGTATTTGGAAGGTGAGGGATATTTCAAAGTGGCGAAGGATACTACAAAACCTTTTGTAGTCGAGACAAAAGAGGTGGATGTGAGAGTGCTGGGGACAAGTTTTAACGTGAACGCTTATGCCTCGGAGAGGGCAGTCCGGACAACGTTGGTTTCCGGTAAAGTGCAAGTGAGCAATAGGACGGGCAAAGAAGTTGCAGTACTAAATCCGGGGCAACAAACTGTGTGGCAGGGAGGATGTTTTTCTACCCAAGAGGTTGATGCGTTGGCTTTCACGGCATGGATAGATGGAAAATTTTACTTTGAAGAAGGTGCCACATTGAAGAAAATTACAGAACAATTACAACGGTGGTATGATCTTGATTTTATTTTTTCTTCTGAAAGGGTAAAACAGTTTGTTTTTGCCGGAATGATTAAAAAAGAGTACACGGCCAACGAGATTTTCTCCATGATAGAGAAAACAACACGAGTGAAATTTAATGTGCGTGGAAGGACGATAATTGTAAGTGAATTAGATAAATATAATTAACTAAAAAATAAAACCGGGAATTGTTGCTGCAAATCCCGGTATAAAAGAACATCACGAGAAGTTTGCGAGACCCTCGATGATGATTGTTTAACTCTATATTACAAAACTATGAAAAAAAATCGAACGGGTACGTATTTTCCGTTAAGAAAATCGCGTGTGAAAATTTTGATGGTTATGAAATTGACATTTTTATTGGTGTTGGGCTTCGTCTTTTCTCTTTCCGCGAGCGTACGAGCACAGGATCAGATTGTGACGTTGAAGGTGAAAAAGACACCTTTTTCCAAGGTGATTTCCGAGTTGAAACAACAGACATCACTGGATTTCTTTTATAGTTTTAACGAAGTGAACGTGAATCAGCTCATTTCGTTGGACGTGAAAAATATGAAAATAGATGAAGTACTACGCCGGATGTTGGGCGAGAGATTCACGTGGGAATACGTCGACAACATGGTGGTTATTAAACCTCTTCCGGTAGGTGAACAAGAAAAGAAATCTGTGCGGGTGAAAGGGTTCGTGTATGATGTAAATAAACAACCTTTGGTAGGAGTGACAGTAAAACTCGTGGGGGTAACTTTGGGAACTGCGACTGATGCTAAGGGATGGTTCGCCCTGGAATTACCTTTGGCAAAAGGTGAATTGGAATTTTCTTTCGTGGGATACGAGAAACGTGTGTTGGCATTTACTCCCGAAACAAGTAAAGATACCTTGCGGATTATGATGAAGGAGGACGTAAAAGCCATTGATGAGGTAGTTGTGACGGGGTATCAAGTGTTGAAGGAGAAAGGTATGGCGGGGTCCTACTCTCGGGTGAACGTAAAGGATTTAGCCATGACAGGTACCGAAACATTGGAATCCATGCTTCAGGGAAAAATCCCGGGAATGATGGTGATTAATACGAGCGGTTTGACGGGAACTCGCCAGAAAGTGCGTGTCCGGGGAACTGCAACATTGGTTGGTAATGCAGAACCCGTGTGGGTTGTGGATGGTATAATTCAAGAAGACAATTTGCCCTTTGAGGCGTCGGAACTTACCAATATGAGTGATAACGTGGAAATGATGCGAGATTTTATTGGAGGGGCGATCTCGTGGTTAAATCCCAATGATATAGAGGACATAACGGTACTCAAAGACGCTTCTGCTACGGCAATTTATGGTGTAAAGGCTGCTAATGGCGTGATACTGATTACAACGAAAAAGGGAGAACGGGGGCGGATGCAATTAAATTATTCAGCCAATTTTACTACCAGTCAGAGAATGAATTATAATCGTCAGGAAATCATGAACTCGAAAGAAAGAATAGATCTTTCAAGAGAAGCTTATGAACGAGGAGCTAGGGTAGCTAATGAGAATATAGGTTATATGGGTTTGGCTTTGGCGTATGACCGTAACGAAATTAGTTTGGATGAATTTGATGCAGGTGCGAAGAAGCTAGAGTTGATGAATACAGACTGGTTTGATATTCTTTACCGAACACCTTTTAGTCAATCTCATACATTGAGTTTTTCCGGAGGTGATGCAAGTGCAACATATCGTGCTTCGTTTGGTTACCGGGATGTTAAGAATACGGCTATTGGTAACGATCAAGTGGCATACACGGGTAGCTTGAACACGAGTTTTATTTTCTGGAATAAACTGACCGTGACGGCTTCTCTGTCAGGTAGCCATACGAAAACAAAAGCATTTGCTTCGGGTGTCGACCCGTTTTCTTATGCTATAAATACAAGTCGGGTAATCGCTTGTTATGATGACAATGGGGAATTATACTATTATGACAAGGGAGGATATAAATACAACATATTGAATGAATTGGCTAATTCGGGTAATGAAAATACTTCAAAGAGCTTGACGTTGAATTTGAATGCCCGTTGGCGTGTAACAGAATCTTTGGCTTTGTCGGCAACTCTGGGAGGAACATCTAGTAGTTCATTTGGTGAAACCTGGTTTACTGAACGTTCAAATTATATCTCGGCCATTCGGGAATACGAATTCGGGGAATACGGGCCTTTAGATTTGAAGTTTCAGGATTCTCGGTTGCCCTATGGAGGTATGTTGGCGGTAACGGAAAATCGTAATTTTAATTACACGGCTCGTCTTCAGGCTGAGTTTGTGAAATTATTCCGCGGTGTACACTCCGTGAATTTTATGGCCGGACTAGAAGTGCGTAGTAGTCAGTATGATGGTTTTTCACAGACGAATTGGGGATATCAGCCGGATAGAGGTAAATCGTTTGTAGACGTACCGGCGGAAACTCCTAACGGGCGTTTAAACCAGACATATGCCGCAACCAATCCGACGATAACGGATCGTATTTTAAATTATGTTTCATATTATGCCACGGCTGGATATATGTACGATAATCGTTACTCGATAAATTTATCCTTACGGCAGGACGGTTCCAATCGGTTTGGGGATGATGGAAAGTTTTTACCCGTGTGGTCATTGGGATTGCGTTGGAATGTTACGGATGAACATTGGATGCAAGACCAAAGACTGGTTAACAATTTGGCATTCACAGCTTCATTCGGCTTTCAAGGTAATGTTGCCGAAAACGTGAGCCCGGAACTCGTGACAAGATTGAAGGCTGTAAATTCAAAAACTGGAGAGTACCAGATGACTTGGCAACAATTACCTAACCCCGATTTGAAATGGGAAAAAACGTTGTCCGTGAATCTTGGGGTAAACTTCGCTTTGTTTGACAATAAATTAAATGGAACATTCAATTGGTATCACAAAAAGACAACAGATGTGATTACTTCAGCCAGAGTACCTTTTGAGAATGGAACATCCAGCATGTACGTGAATGACGGTGATATAACCAATAGAGGATGGGATTTTGCATTTTCTATTGTCCCGGTTCGGACAAAAGATTTTATGTGGAGCGTGGGAGCAAGTTTTTCAGGTAATACGAATAAAGTAAAATCGGATATTGAACCTAACGGAAAGTGGAGTAATGCTGTAAGTGGTTCTCTTAATAAAGAGGGATATTCCGTGGGCAGTTTCTGGGCTTTCAAATTTACAGGTTTGGATCCGTCTAACGGAGAACCGTTATTTGATTTTTCTCGGGCAAACACGGCAAAAGCTGCTGAAGATGCTACAGAATATATGGTGTATGTGGGCTCCAAGGAACCGACTTTCACGACGGGAATTAATATGGTTTTTCGTTGGAAACGCTTTTCGTTCCCGTTGAGTGTATATATAAGTACGGGGAACTATGAATTTTTAGATTCTCCTTATAAAAGTGGAGATATGATGATGAACGAGTATCAGAATGCTTCTTCCGAGTTGAAAAAACGTTGGCGCAAGCCTGGAGATGAGCAGTTTACGGATATCCCATCAATACCGGTAGGAGACAATTGCCGTCCCTTGTATCCGTTTGAAGACGGGACAACGAAAATTTACCCGTTAGAGGCTTGGAAATATTCGGATGCTAGGGTCGTGAAAGCTTGGTATGTCCGCTTTAATGATATCAAATTGTCATACAATTTACCGGATAAATGGATTAAAGGCTTTGCCGAAAACGTGACAATATCCTTTATGGCAACGAATCCTTTGCAGATCAAGAGTAAGGATTTTAAAGGACGGGATCCGGAAGTGGCTGTCGGAAAACAACCTCGTTCACAGGATTTTTCGTTTGGTTTGAATATGAGTTTTTAACGATAAAAAAGAAAGGCAATGAAGACAGGAATATATTTATTAATATTTATTGCTTGGCTGGCGATTGGATGTAGTGATTTTTTGAATGAATCGAGCTCGGACGAGATTCGTCCTTCAACGTTGACTGATCTGGAACAACTACTCTTGGGAGATGGTTATGAAGATGCGTATAATTTTTATTACTGCACAGAAATATTCACGGATAACATCAAGAGTAATGGAGCGAAATCAACAGATATGCAGACGGCTCATGATAAGGATAAATGGAAATTTATCTGGGATGAAAATATGTTTACAGAGTCGGAGAGTGGGTATGATGCCGCTTTTTGGCAAGGACTTTACGAGGGTATTTTAGGATGTAACTTGGTGTTAGACAACCTGGATCAGAAAGATGGGGAACATAAATTGCGAGAAAGTTTACGTGGAGAGGCGTTAACTTTACGGGCATGGTATTATCTCCATCTGGTGAATTTCTTCGGGATAGCCTATAACCAGGGAAATCCGGATACGGATCTTGGAGTACCCTTGAAATTGAACTCAACCGTGACAGGTGAATTCTTTCCTCGCAACACGGTTCGGGAAGTTTATTCTCGTATTGAACAAGACTTACTAGAGGGCAACCGATTGTTAACGGAATACGATTATGATCGGGATTACTTCCGAATGGGGCATCTCGCGGCTAAAGCTATTTTGTCTAGATTGTATCTTTACATGGAGGAATGGGATAAGGCCTTGGAATATGCTGATGCGGTATTGGCCCAAAAAGCTGATTTGTTGGATTTGAATACGTTGAAGTGGCAAGGACTCTTGGCAAGTGGAAGTGCGGGATGTGTTTATTTGACAACGAGTCCGGACGAGATTATTTGGGGGCGCCAACAAACCAAAGCATTTACGAAAGGAATTGGTATAGGAACACCTTTTTCTGTTTCTAATGAGTTGTGGAGTACGTACGAGAACGGGTCTTATACGAATTATACAGCAAAGAAAACACATGACATTAGAAGTTTTATGTATTTTTCATGGAGTCAAGATATTTCGGCTTTGTTGTCAGGAGGGGAATTAGGATGTCGTGATGGTATTTCAAAAGCGAAAGACGATTTCGGAGGATACCAAGGAATTAGAACTGCCGAATTATACTTGAACCGGGCGGAGGTCTACGCTCGAAAATATTTGGCTGAAGGAAATGAATCTTACCGGCAGGCAGCTCTTGCTGATTTGAATGAATTACGCAGACATCGCTTTAATAAGGCTTTTCCTTACGAGGATGCGGATATTACGGATGGACAGGAATTGTTAGACTTTTGTTTAGCTGAACGTAGAAGAGAATTGTGTGGGGAAACAAATCATCGTTGGTGTGACTTACGTCGTTTGGGAATAACGGTGACACATGTATTGGTGGAGAACGGAGAGACAGAATATAAAAAAGATATGAGTCATTATTGCCTGCCGATACCGGAAAAAATCTTGGAATACAATCCGCTTTTGGAACAAAACAAATAGAAATTAAAAGAAAAGAATATGAATATAAAACATATATTGTGGATCGTGGCTTTGGGATTAGTTGGTTGGATAGGGTGTAGCGATGATGAAACATTAATCCCTTCGGAAACCTTAGTGCCCCAGATAGAGTTGCCACAGGGGAATCATGAATACGATACGAAAATCGTTGATTTTTTTGAACATACGGGATTATATATTCTTTATAAATTTGAGCCGAGGGATGTTTATTTTGCCGGAAATCTTACGTGGAGTGAAATGTATTATGATACAATCGTGATTGCTTATACATTTCCATTAGGGGACAACCTGTACGTGAAAGATAGTGTGGTTTATCAGACAATGTTGGGACGCGTGCAAAAAAGTTGGCCCTTAGGAACAGCATACAAGGACAATGGTTTATGGACAAGAGCTACCTTGGATGAAGAGAATAAGACGGTCTATATCGAGGAGCAAAACGTGAAAGCGTACGGGAATTTTAAAGTTGATGAAGCGGATGAAGAATACGTCGGAGAACAGTTGGCTTGGATAGAAGAAATGTTTTTGAATTTTTATCCCGAATTAGTTTTGAAAAAAGCTATGCCCATGAAAATTATTCTAGGACGTAATTTGAAAGAAATGTTTGGAGGTACGGCTCTAGATCGATCTTATTATACGGACGCGTATAATAGCCTGATATTTAGCCATGGAGATGAAAGTATAGAAAGCTTGACTCAACATCGGAAAGATTCGCTTAAATCTATTTTACACACCTGGTTTGGGGTTAAAAAATTAGCTTCAATATATTCGTTCAGTGATTTTTATGAGGTAACAAATTATTATTGGGCCGGAACTGCTAGTAAACCTTTACCCAAAGACTATTATCGTTTAGGGCTTGTTGGCGAACCGAAAACGGTACTTTTAGATCAAATTCAAAAGGGAGATTTAGAATCTTACCTGAAAATGATCACGAGTAATTCCTATGCTACCCTAACGGCAGAACCTGAAAACGGGGATTACGATAAAAACAGTTATCTGGGTATTCTTCATCCGAAAAAGGATGTGAACCAATTAATTCGAAAAAAATATGATATACTGATTCGAATATTTAAGGACCTGGGAATTGATTTGCAAGCGATAGGTGAACTTTATAACTAAAAAGGGAGTTATTCTCCGTATTGTATAATTAACTAAAAATCAATAAAATGATGAAATTGTATGTAATGCTACTAATTGTAGCAATGCTCGTGCCATGCTTGGGGATGAATGGTATGGAACGAAAAAAGAATAAGAAAAAAGCCCAAACGGAACAGGTGGCTACAACGGTGAAAAAGACAACAAGTAAATATGATAAACTATTGAAAAAGCCTGATGTAGCCACGTCAAAAGGAGAATTCATAACCGTACATAAAACGGGTCAGAAAGTTTATTTCGAATACCCGTTGAAAAACATGGGACGTGAAATTTTGCTTGGAGGTACGGTGCAAACAGCAAGTGATGCCTGGGTGGTACCTATCGGTTATAAAATGAATAAACCGATATACTTGAAGATTGAATTGAGAGATTCAAGTGTATATTTGTTACAACCGAATTCGGCTACTTTCTGGGATGGAAAAGATGCTGGGATTGGTAAGGCTATCGAACGTGGTTATACACCGCTTATTTATAGAAAGTATCCTGTTTTGGCATATAATAATGATAGTACGGCTGTTGTCTTTGAATCAACGGATTTGTTTAAAAGTAACAAAGAGCTGACACCTGCTAGAGGAGTAATTAGTACGTTAAAAGAGAAAAAAGAAGCTTGTTCGTTAGGCAAAGTGAAAGTTTTCGATGATAATATTTCTTTGGAAGTTTCTCAAACCTTTGATGCTTTACTTGAAAGTTATCTAGTTACCTTCCCAATGGGTGAAGTGGCAACGACCTCTACAATTTCCCTTCTGCTATTGCCGAAAGAGCATATTTACATCACTGATTATTAGTGACTATTCATTTTAATCGGTACAACCTCTGTTTTGAGAAATACACAGAATGTAGGGACAAATGCAAACCGTTGTATTTCATCGCCTTGCATATACCTGTTGTACCGCCTCTTTTCAGCCCTTTTGTGGAATGTCCGCTATCAGATACAAGGTATTGAGTGATAGGGCATTTCCGCAGATATGTTACAGAACGCTTGTTGAATACAAAGGTAGTGGTTTTCTTGGGATTTCTGTGGTTTGCGGTGTGGTTTTTATTTTCCAGAAGATGCTTAACAGTAGAAAATCGGTCATAGAACCAGGGAACTTTTGTAGGATACACATTCGATTCGCTTGAAAAAGTGTAGGGCTATGCGTTGTATTCGTTGGGAAAAGTGTAATGAATCAGATTTATTCGCTTGGGAAAGTGTAATTGCTTCCGTTTGTTTATTATGAAAAATGTCTGTATACCCTAACAGGTACGCTTCTATTCAGGCAACAACTATTATGCCCTATCGGGTATAATCCTGCTTATTATATCAATATTATACCCGAAATGGTATAAATCAATATATTTGACAGAACTCCATGATATTGAGCTTCTGATATTGGATACAGAGTTTGAACACCAACTGATTAAAGTCTCCATGAATATCACCAGAAACAATAATTGTCTTAGTTTCGGAAAAAGATAATGAGAATATGCCGTTATGATTCATCTTATGTTCCTGTTAATAGTGTTTATAGATAGAATTAATCCTTACCAAATAACCCTCTTTCTTTCCAAATCTTGACTTCTTTATCAAAATCAGACAGATATCAAGCGGAATTTATCATATTCAGTGTATGCCTTTTCTTTCGCTTGCTCGGTGGAAATGATGTCAGCATCATTATATTTATCATACTCATATAGAGTCAGGAAATCATCCAATTGCTTTTTCCAATTTGCCATTGTGGAAATGATTTGCCGTTCAGCACGAAGTTCGGCCAAATCAAGGAATGCGGTTGATAGACGATTGAAAGCTGAGACTTCTTTGTCGGACAAGTAATTCTGGGCGATAATTGTATCCGACTTTTGGCCCCTGCCGTCAGGAGCGTTTTTCCAAGTGGTAAGTCCCATGTGGGGCTTTTGGGCATCTGCTCTTGAATAGATGATTTCGGTTGCCGTTTGATGGGAAGCGGCCCAATACATCATATCTTGCACCATTTTGAAGAATTGTAGGGTAGTCTCAGCCTTAGGATCATAATCGGCACTACATTCGGCATAGACATCGGTGATTTTTTGATAATACCGACGTTTTGAAGCTCGTATCTCTCGGATACGTTCTAATAGGTCGTCAAAATAATCTTTGCCAAAATGTTTACCCTGTTTCAAGCGTTCATCATCCAATACAAATCCTTTTATGATCATTTCTTTTAGAACCGATGTGGCCCACATCCGGAATTGGTCCGCTTGATAACTGCTCACACGAAAACCAACGGCAACAACCGCATCTAAATTGTAGAACAAAGTATCATCGTTCTTGCCATCAAGTTCAGTTGTTCGAATTTTTCGAATAACTGAACTCTCCTCCAATTCTCCGCTTTTGAATATCTCTTTCAGATGGTTGTTGATCGTATTCGTTTCAACACCAAACAAATCGGCCATTCGCTTTTGCGACATCCAAAATGTTTCATTATTGAAGATAACCTCTATACGGCTTTCTCCTTGTTTCGTCTTATATAGCAATATATTGGATGATAGACTATTGTCGATTAATTCAGGAGTTGATATCTCTTGTTTGAAATATTCTCTTGCCATCTGCACTTGCGGCTTCTTGCTATCGGCATTTTCAACAATCATCAAACAAGCGATTCGTGATAAATATATATTCTCGACCTTACGAAAGGAACCGGAACTTAGTTTGACCATCTCAAACGTAGGATTAAAATGCTCGGTAGTGTTACAACCTTTCTTATTGGCAATGGCGATAGCTTTGTTTAGAGTACGATTGAATTTTTGGTATGTGCTATAGCCTAATGCGGTGCACAATTCACGAGAAGTCCAATACTCTAAACCTTTTGCGTCTCGCTTTTTAATTTGTTCAAAGTTGGATTGAATAGAGGGTATATTGTTCTCATTCATTGTCTTGATATATCTTATAATGATAAGAATTACTTGTATAATCCCGGTCTTAATTCCTTATTATGCTTCATGATTCTTTCTTCCATAAGAGAACCATTAGGGACTATTTCGTAAGAATAGGCTTTCTCAAAGGCTTGGCGTCCGGCATCTGTCATAAGTCCTCGATCTTCAAGATTAATACAACGTTCTTTGTTTAACTCAGTCCAATGACTTCCTTTACGACGAGGTGAAAGCCGCTGGGCAAGGCGTCCGTCTGGCAATTTCTTTAGAGTTGAATCAATCCACCCGAAACACAATGCTTCTTCAACAACCTCAATGTATGGAATACATTCATATGTGGGCTGTTTAGAGCGTGAAGTTACAACCCAACACGATTTCGCATGGTTATGATTAACCTCTAACCAGTTTCTCAATTCAATGCGGTCTACGAAGTCCAGTAGATTGATAATTTCCATATATGCCCGTAGTTCAATTGAAATATGATTACTCTAATTGTTTTCTGTAAACAGACTCCAAAGTATTTCCATCCTTGAACCGAAATTGATTGTATATGAACCTGATACTCAAATTATGTATGATGTTTTATCTGCAAATTGATACCATAATGTTTCCGCTATTGCAATATTCAAATACAATTAAGGTAGTTCATAGGAATAATCATAGTCTAAGAATAGGAATAATGAACCTCCGTTTTTTTATTGCTTAGTGGAATAGATTTTATACTGCAACATTAAACATTAATGTGAATATCGTATTCGTCTTTTTTGTCTTGAATCTTTTTAACTTCATTAATCCAAAAGCTAATATTGTTAATGAAACTATCCCATCTAACCATATGTATATAACTGACATAACCACGGTAAACATTGTCACCAATATTACAATTTGAATATGTTTTCTTTATTTGATTAAACATATTCGCACGTAAGACTTTGAATAGTTTATTTGTATGCCATAACGTACACCCTGACTGACAACACATCTTCGGTTCGAGCATATAATCATACCTACCATTAATATCAGGAAGAACAACTGCTAGTATACCATTTCTTCTGCTAGTTCTGTCATTTCGAGCTGTCTCTCTTAGTGAATAAGACACTTCCCAAGGAATCCATTGTTCATCTTCGCTTTTGTTTAACTCTTTCATATTAGGAGAGATGAGTACAATAGAGATGCTACTATCAAAAATTTTATTTCTTAGTTTTGACTCCACAGTGGAGTCTTTAAAATTGGATAGGTCTTCACCGTCTAGTTCTCCTTTATTAATATGATCATCATCTTCAAGCTTATCTTGTAGTTCATCAACATAGTGACGAACTTTAGTTGATTCGTACCAAGGTGTTCTTTCAAGATGCTTCACAGAAGTATCACCATATTTATATGATATAAAAATCTTATGTCCCATAACTATTTATAAATTAAGTAAATCTTTAAACAATGAAGAATATGCCAAGTTAATACATAATTCAGGTTCTTTACCAGCAAAATATTTGTCATAAATGATTTTGGCAGCACCTCCAGTGCTAGCCAAAGGAAATACTTTTGCTTCTGGATGTAACTGAGTAAACATTGTATATTCATCTTCTACACCTTCCATACCTCCAATAAAGATTCCAGCGTAAAATTCATTATCGCCAAGCATATGTTTTCTCATCTCTTCTATACTCAAATCTTTATCTCCCATATCATTGGTCTTTATAATATGAGCAACACTTTCATTCTCTAAAGGAAAGAACTGTTCAAAATACGTAGATTGATACAAAATTACGCTGCTATGTATATCTAATCCCGAATGCTGCAAAATACTAGCTATAAGTGGCGTTATTGAAGGATGACCTCCCCAAATCAGTTTATATTTAGGCAATGCCACACTAGCTAAAGCTAATACGGAATCACGTATTGCGATTGTATCCGCTGTTTTGAAATATCTTTCATCTCTTCCTAGCATAGGAATACTTGCTGACAAGAATATATTTAATTGTTTTTGAGCCATAATTCAAAATCTTTTTTCTTGATAGTTTTAACCTCTAATGATTCATTTAACCATTCTAGATGTTCTATCCATTTCTTACGAATGCGCAAGTCATCATATATAAGGAATAATTCGATTTTCTCATTATCAAGCAATTTTCTAAAACGTAGAGAATCGAAACAGTCATAAGATTGTGGAATTCCTATTGCCGGGATAAACAATCTAATTCTGCCATCTTTTAAAGTCTCTACAAGATAGCGATACTCTTGTATAAGTTGTCTCCCTTGTTTGCGAGCTTCTTTGACAAATTCTCCCACAAGATTGTCTTGTCTAGCAGCGAGGTTTCTAGCTCTAACGGATTCTACTGTATTTACAATGTTCTCAATACATTCTTCAGTAATGCGACAAGATCCATTATGGAAGTCCTCGTTCATAAACATTTTTTGTGTTAATTGAATAGGTGCGCATAATAAATTGTGTATGTCAGGGGTGCAATCAGGCCAAATAATTTCAACTACTCCAATTTGTTTTTGATTTGCTGATACAATTTCCTCATTGCACCACTTGCTGTTCTTAAAATCATTGGTGTAAAGTTGGACTAATACATCGCAATCCGTCATTCGATGGTGTAATTCTTCTTGAAAATTTTTAGCAGGATTGATAGAATATGTATCCAGAAATACATCGTAATTGTTGCGGACAAAAGCATCAAACAATTGGTTGGCTACAGCAGAAGAGTCCGTCCGGCGATAACTAATGAATAGTTTCCGGTTTTCTCTCAATAACCTCATTGATTCAAATGCATAGTTGATATATTTTTCAATATCATCTGCAAAATATTGTCTTCCATTCATTATATGAATGACTTTAGGAACTTCTGCTTCAAAATTCTCACCAAAATATATTGGCAAAATAGCATCCCCATTATCAAGGAGAACCTTTAATACTTCGATATCTTTTTCTGAATGATTTATATTGCCAAAATAGAATACGAAAGATGGCTGTTTGTTCAAATACTTTTTATAAAAAGTTTCATTATAGATTACCTCAAACATATTGTTTTTTAAACCTATGCTATGAATCTTGTCGAAAAAGCAAGCTTTTATTGTATCGCAAGCATTATTCTTAATATCTCCCAGGAAAATAAGTTGGTATTTATATGCCATAATAATTGTTATTCGTTATAGGTACCTATGATACAATCCAATCGTATAATTTCTTGATACGATAATTCCCATCTTTATCATTGTAACAATAGTAGTATCCTCTAGGTATTAAATTCCCGTTTGAATATTTTTCTGTTCCAGAATAATATTGAATAGTCGGATATATTTGCATATATTCAGAACCTTTCCAGCTACCATCGTTTTGAGCTATCGGGAATAAAGCTATTTTCCCTAAATCAAATTTTTGCGCATCTCCGTAACCTAACTCCCAATTACACCATTTTGAATCAATAGCCCCGTCTGTGGCGACTAGTATAAATTTATCGTATTTTTGAATTTGCTGTTTGATTATGGTTGCTGTGGTTCCAGATGTTTTTTTAGGCATAGAATTGTCAAGCCAATCAACATAGATACTGGCATGTAATTCTTCTAAAATGTAGGCAACTCGTTTGAGTTGGCTAATTTCATCGTGTTTATGGGAAAGAAATACGGATGCATGTTGACCGATTGAAAAAAATCTAGTTTGCTGATGAGCTTCGGAGAGGACATCGGCAGCAAGAGTAAGTTCCTTTAGCTTATTTTCTGTTAGAATCATGGTTCTTCTTAATGTTTGTCATATGATAGCACAAAAGTACAAAAATAATCCCAGCTATCGAATATAATTCACTATATTTGCACTATGAAATCATATCAAAGAATGAAACTGAATAGAATAAAGACTGTTTTATCCGAAAAAGGTATTTCTCAAACGTGGTTAGCTAAACAGCTAGATAAGAGTTTCAGTATGGTCAATGCCTATGCCTGTAATCGAATTCAGCCTAATTTGGAAACCTTGCAACAGATTGCGGAGATATTACAAGTTGATTTGAAAGATTTGATAACCGATAAAAAGGAAAGGTTACAATAAGTATTAAATTAGGTTAGGAGGTTCTGGGTTATTCTGCTACCTATTGCAGATGTGTCTATGAACTTCCGATAATATACAATGTTAAGAACATGACTCCTGAAGAAAAAGCAAGAATAAAGATAGACCAGTGGTTTACTGATGCAGGTTGGGAAGTTGTCAATAGGGATGATTATGAACCTACTTGTACGGCCGTAGCTATAAGAGAAGGTTTATTGAAAGGAAATCTTGAAGCAGATTATTTCCTTTTTATTAATGGGAAAGCAGTGGGTGTGCTTGAAGCTAAACGTGAAGAAACGGATGCTTTTGCTTCAAAAGTATGCGAGCAAGTAGCCTTATACGCGAGAAGTGTTCCGAATATCTATCAGACATACCAAAAGCCATTGCCTTTTATCTTTACCTCGAATGGCAAGGAACTATATTTCTGTGATTTTCGTGAACCGGATTCTTATTTCAAGCCGATAATGGCTATCCCTACGCCACATGAATTGGTCAAGAAACTGGGGATTGAGGATACATTTGCCGGACTTCCGACATTGAAAAGGAAGGGACTTCGTGTTTGCCAGTATGAGGCAGTGACAGAACTTGAAAAAAGTTTCCGCAGCGGACAGAATCGAGCATTGATGGTTCTTGCCACCGGAGCAGGCAAAACATATACTGCTTGTCTTGCTGCCTACCGGATGCTTTCTTATACACCAATGCGTAGAGTGTTGTTTCTTGTAGACCGAAATAATCTTGGAAAACAAGCAGAAGGAGAATTTGGAACTTTCCGTCTGACAGAGAACGGGGAGGCTTTCAATACTATCTTTACGGTCAATCGCCTTCGCTCTTCTTCTATTCCTTCTGATAGCAATGTAGTTATCTCTACGATACAACGTCTATTCTCATTCTTAAAAGGAGAAACTATTGAGGATAATGATGACGATGATGAGAACGATCCTGTAGAGGAAGTAACCTTGCCTCCCAATCCCAATTTACCGCACGATTACTTTGATATGATTATCATAGACGAATGCCATCGCTCCATTTATGGGAACTGGCGCAAGGTGTTGGAGTATTTCGATACGGCTCGACTTGTCGGTTTGACAGCAACCCCGATTGAAGAGACAAAGAAATTCTTTAACTATAATATCATCGTTAATTATACCTTAGAAAAGAGTATCGTTGATGGTGTGAATGTGGATTGTAGAGTGTATCGAATAAAAACGCAAGTTACGGAAACTGGGGGAGCTATATTAGAGGGTGAGAGAGTAAAGGAAGAAACGAGATATACGGGTGAGGTTAAGACTGTAAGTAACAAGGAAACCAAAACCTACACCAATAAAGAACTTAATCGGAGTGTCATTAATCCGGCACAGATAAAGTTAATCCTTTCGACCTATCGGGATGTGGTTTATACAGAATTGTTTAATGACCCGCAACGTGAGCCGAATATGGACTATTTACCCAAAACCTTGATATTTGCTCTCAATGAAGCTCACGCTACAAATATCGTACAGATAGCTAAAGAGGTGTTCGGACGGACTGACGACCGTTTTGTTCAGAAAATCACTTATTCAGCAGGCGACAGTAACGAACTGATACGCCAATTCCGTAACGACAAGGATTTCCGTATTGCTGTCACCTGTACGTTGGTTGCCACCGGAACAGATGTAAAGCCACTGGAAGTGGTGATGTTCATGCGTGATGTGGAGTCATTGCCTTTGTATATTCAGATGAAAGGGCGTGGAGTGCGTACTATTGGTGATGAGCAACTCCGCAATGTTACCCCGAACGCATTCAGCAAGGATTGTTTTTATTTGGTTGATGCGGTAGGCGTGACGGAACATGCACAAACAGTGGCACCGATAGATGATGGTCCTACAACAAAAACGATTACGCTAAAGGAGTTGTTGGAACGTATTAGTCATGGCTATATTCCTGACGAGTATCTCAAACGGCTTGCGGCAACACTTGCCCGAATATACAACAAGGCGGATGATTCGCAACGGAAAGAGTTTGTCCGTTTGTCTCATGATGACATGAAGGAACTTTCTGCCAGAATATACGATGCACTGGAGAAAGGCATTCTTCCACCGTTTGTAAGCACTGATGAGCCTAACAATGAACGTAAGGGGCTAGTCGCTCCGCTTGCCAATCATGCGGATGCTCGGAAATACCTTCTTATACTTGCAGCCGGATTCGTCAATACATTGATGCCGGGTGAAGATACGCTTATCTCCAAAGGGTTTTCCATTGAGGAAGCAAAAAATACGACAGAGGCTTTTGAGGACTTTTGTAAAAAATACTATGACGAAATAGAGGCACTGCGTATCATTTACAACAATGAGGGAGAGCCTATAACCTATTCGATGCTAAAGGATTTGGAGAACAGACTCAAAATGGCAAACAATCATTTTACATCCAAACAACTCTGGAACTCTTATGCCATAGTTAACCCTAAAGTGGTAAGGCGTTCCATTACCAAAGAAGAAAGCGATGCATTGACCAATATCATACAACTTGTGCGCTTTGCTTTCCACCAAATCGAACGATTGGATAGTGTAGTTACTACCTCTAAACAGTTTTTCAATCTTTGGTTAGGACAAAACCAGCGTGAAATAACTGACAAACAGCGAGAGGTTATCAGTCGTATTGTGGATTACATCGCTTCTAACGGAGCTTGTACTATCAGAGATATTCGTGAAGATGATGCTACCCATGCAGCCCAAATGATTAGAGCGTTTGGCAATATGCAGAAGGCAGACGAGGCACTTCATTCACTTTACACATTTGTAGTTTTAAGAAAAGCAGCATAAAGAAATGGCAACAAATAATACAACAGAGCAATCGCTCACCAAAAAAGTATGGAATCTGGCAACCACTCTTGCCGGACAAGGAATTGGATTCACTGATTATATTACCCAACTGACCTATCTTTTATTCTTGAAGATGGATGCCGAAAATGTAGAAATGTTTGGAGAAGAGTCGGCTATTCCAACTGGTTATCAGTGGGCAGATTTGATAGTACTTGATGGCTTGGATTTGGTAAAACAATATGAAGAGACCCTTAAATTGCTTAGTGAGCAGGATAATCTGATAGGTACGATTTATACGAAGGCACAAAACAAGATAGACAAACCTGTTTATCTAAAAAAAGTTATCACCATGATTGATGAGGAGCAATGGCTCATTATGGACGGTGATGTGAAAGGTGCTATCTACGAAAGTATTCTTGAAAAGAATGGGCAAGACAAGAAAAGCGGTGCAGGACAGTATTTTACTCCTCGTCCACTTATTCAGGCAATGGTAGATTGTATCAATCCGCAAATGGGTGAAACGGTTTGTGACCCGGCTTGTGGAACGGGTGGATTCTTACTTACAGCTTACGATTATATGAAAGGTCAGTCAGCAAGTAAAGAAAAACGTGATTTCTTGCGTGACAAAGCTTTGCATGGTGTGGATAATACGCCTTTAGTGGTGACGCTCGCTTCCATGAATCTTTATTTGCATGGTATCGGTACAGACCGTAGTCCGATTGTTTGTGAGGACTCTTTGGAAAAAGAACCGTCAACTCTTGTAGATGTGATTCTTGCCAACCCTCCTTTTGGAACTCGTCCGGCTGGTTCTGTGGACATCAACCGCCCGGATTTCTATGTGGAAACCAAGAATAATCAGTTAAACTTCCTCCAACACATGATGCTTATGTTCAAAACCGGAGGACGTGCTGCTGTGGTGCTTCCTGACAATGTCCTTTTTGAGGCAGGGGCAGGTGAGACTATTCGCAAACGCTTATTGCAGGATTTCAATCTGCATACTATCTTGCGCTTGCCTACAGGTATTTTCTATGCGCAAGGCGTAAAAGCCAACGTGTTGTTTTTCAGCAAAGGACAACCAACCAAAGAAATATGGTTTTACGATTACCGTACAGACATAAAGCATACGCTTGCCACCAATAAACTGGAACGGCATCATTTGGATGATTTTGTTTCTTGCTACAATAATCGAGTAGAGACCTACGATGCCGAGAATAATCCGCAAGGTCGTTGGCGTAAATACCCTGTAGATGAAATTATAGCCAGAGACAAAACAAGTCTTGACATTACTTGGATAAAGCAAGGTGGTGAGGTGGACGACCGTTCATTGGCAGAACTGATGGCTGATATAAAGGACAAAAGCCAAACGATAAGTTCGGCTGTGGCAGAGCTTGAAAGGTTGCTTGCGAATATTAAAGAAAATTGAGCTATGCGAAAAGATATTAGCACAAATGATAAAGATATAAACGACCTGTTCTTAAAGGTTGTTGACCTTGTCACGCAGGCAAGGGAACGTGTGGCAACAGCCGTCAATATTGCTGAGGTCTATACTAAGTTCCATATCGGACAATATATAGTAGAATATGAGCAAAAGGGAGAGACAAGAGCCGAATACGGGAAGGCGGTACTGAAAGAACTCTCTAAACGTCTGACTGATAGGCTAGGAGATGGATGGTCGTATTCTAATTTGCGCCAAATCCGACAGTTTTATTTGGTTTATGGTAAACTGACAACCACTGGCTGTCAATTTGAGAATGTCCAAAAGGCTAACCAGTGGTTAGCCGATTATCCGAAGGCAGAGGAACATATTCCTGAACCGACATTCGCTCTCTCATGGTCTCATTATCTTATACTGATGAGGGTGGAAAATCCGGATGCCCGCAGTTTCTATGAAATAGAATGTACCCAACAACAATGGTCTAAAAGACAACTCAGCCGTCAAGTAGGAAGCTGTCTTTATGAGAGATTGGCTTTGAGCCGTAACAAAGATGAAGTAATGCGGTTGGCTAAAGAAGGGCAAACTATTGGGAAACCATCGGACATCATCAAGAATCCCATCACATTAGAGTTTCTTGGTCTAAAGCCCGATGCAGTTTACTCAGAGTCTAAATTGGAGAATGCCATTATCAACAAGATGCAGCAATTCCTATTAGAACTTGGCAAAGGGTTCCTCTTTGAAGCAAGGCAGAAAAGGTTCACGTTTGATGAGCAGCATTTCTTTGTTGACTTGGTGTTTTACAATCGTTTGCTACAATGCTATGTGCTTATAGATTTGAAGATAGACAAACTTACTCACCAAGACCTCGGACAGATACAGATGTATGTCAACTATTACGACCGCTATGTCAAACAAGACTTTGAAAAGCCGACAATTGGTATTCTGCTGTGCAGGGAGAAGAACGATGCACTTGTGGAACTCACCTTGCCTAAAGATGCTAACATCTATGCTTCTGCTTATCAACTCTATCTCCCCAACAAGGCTTTATTGCAAGCCAAGGTGAAGGAATGGATTGAAGAGTTTGAAGAAAATGAGGAATTAAAGAAACTGGAAGAAAATGAATAGTAATTGTGCAGCCAAAACTGCACAATTACAAACAGAAATATAACGATGGATACAAAAGCGTTACGTCAAAAGATACTCGACCTTGCGATACATGGAAAACTTGTACCGCAAGACCCGAACGATGAACCTGCATCAGTTCTGCTCGAACGAATCAAGGCTGAAAAAGAACGACTGATAAAGGAAGGCAAAATCAAGCGGAGCAAGAAGTCTGCAAAGACTTCCGATACGCCCCATTATGAGAACGTGCCGTTTGAAGTGCCGAGTTCGTGGGTGTGGACAAATATTGAAGAACTGTTTTTTGTTACTAAACTTGCTGGATTTGAGTATACTGATTGTCTCACGAAAGATACAATCTCCAGCAATAATGAAGTGCCTATAGTTAGAGCACAAAATGTAAGAATGGGATATTTTGTTGAAAATACCAATGAGGCTATATCAGAAGCTTTATCGCAACAGTTGGAAAGAAGCGCTCTTACAAAGAAGTGCTTACTTATGACATTTATTGGAGCTGGTATTGGTGATACATGTATTTTCCCGGCATTAAAAAGATGTCATCTAGCTCCGAATGTTGCTAAAATAGAACCTTACTCTAATAAAATTGATTTAAAATATGCGCTCTATTATCTTATGAGCGATTTAGGACAATTAGGAGTTCGGGGTATATCAAAATCAACGGCTCAGCCAAGTCTATCAATGGCTACGATTAGAAGTTTGGAAATAGCATTACCACCCCTTGCCGAACAACACCGCATTGTTGCAGAAATAGAGAAATTATTTGAGTTGATTGACCAAATAGAACAAGGCAAAGCCGACTTACAGACCATCATCAAACAAACCAAAAGCAAAATCCTCGACCTTGCCATTCATGGCAAGCTAGTACCACAAGACCCGAATGACGAGCCTGCCATTGAACTGTTGAAACGTATAAATCCCGACTTCACACCTTGTGATAACGGGCATTATACGCAGTTGCCTGATGGATGGCAAATTGCATCTATGCAAACTTTATGCAATTTAACAGATGGAGAAAAGCAAAGTGGCATTAAACGAATCAATCTTGATGTAAAATTTTTGCGTGGAGAACGGGAGGCAAAGTCTTTGCTTTCCGGCAAGTTTGTAACTGCAAACACTCTCTTGATTCTAGTTGATGGCGAGAACTCTGGTGAGGTTTTCCGGAGTTCGATTGACGGCTATCAAGGTAGTACTTTCAAGCAGTTGCGTATCAACGAAAATATGAACGAAGAATATGTACTACAAGTTATCAACTTGCATAGGAAAATCTTGAGAGAAAGTAAGGTTGGGTCTGCCATTCCTCACTTGAACAAGAAAATATTTAAAGCTATCGAAGTTCCTATTCCACCTTACAAGGAACAACAAAAGATTATAAAGGCTATAACTAAAGCGTTTATGTCTTTAGATTTGATAATGGAGAGTTTATAGACTCTCCATCATCAAATCCAATTGAGAAAACAAAATCTGTATTTTAGACTTAATTCGTTTTTGTTCTGCTAATGGGGGTAGCATTATTTTAATAGAACGCATATCGGTTTGCGTAAGTTTCAAGCGTGTACTTCCATTTACGTATTCAGAATAATCAATTTGATTAAGTGAGTACTGTAGAAATTCAAAATCAATTTTAGGAGATAGGATATGAGCATGATTATTTACCCAGCTTTTTCCACTAATAGAATATGCCTTAATTGCATTTTTATCAAGGAATGGTGCACCATCTTCACCAAGCAATAAATAATTGCCATTTATAATATAGTCGTCTATCAGTCCAACTTGACCTGTCGCACCATAATAAGGGTACAATTCATCGATTTGCCTATTCCTTATACGTGAATCTCGTTCACTAGAATTAATCGGTTTTCGTAAATTATCCAATATGTCTGCTACTTGTTCAAGCCTACAAGCAGTCCATCCATCAGGCAACTGCGTATAATGCCCGATACGTTCTGCTATATTGTTACTGTATTCATTATAAATCAATGTAATATGGTAACAAAATTCAAAAATTATTTGGCAAAAACTAATCTTGCCAAGAACACCGTCACCTCTTATGTGTGGACGGTGCAGTATTTCCTCAACCATTATGGAGAAGTAAACAAGAAGAACCTTTTGGCATACAAGGGGTATTTGGTAGAGAACTTCAAGCCGCAGACTGTGAACCTGAGATTGCAAGGTATCAATAAGTTCTTGGAGTTTACGAAACAAGAAAAACTAAAAGTGAAGTTCGTAAAGGTGCAACAAAAGAACTTTTTGGAAAATGTAATCAGCGATGCCGATTACAAATTTCTCAAAGCACGGCTTAAAGCTGATGGTTATGAGGAGTGGTATTTTATTGTGTGGTTTATGGCTGCCACCGGAGCACGTGTTAGTGAATTACTCCACATCAAAGCGGAACACATCAAAGTGGGCTATCTTGATTTGTATAGTAAAGGTGGAAAGATTCGACGGCTATACATCCCCAAGAACCTACGAATAGAAGCAGAGAAATGGTTGAAGAGTCAAGACTTGACATCCGGCTATATCTTCTTGAATCGTTTCGGGCAGCGTATTACTACTCGTGGAATCGCTTCTCAACTCAAGCATTTTGCTGAAAAATATGGAATGAACAAGGAGGTTGTTTATCCTCATTCATTTCGTCATCGTTTCGCCAAAAACTTTCTTGACCGCTTTAACGACCTTGCTTTACTCGCCGATCTCATGGGGCATGAAAGTATTGAGACCACTCGTATCTATCTTCGTAGAACAGCCAGTGAGCAACAGAAGATAGTAGATAGGGTGGTAAACTGGTAAAGCCACATTAGCCCTTAGAAGTGTATTTATTTACACTTCTAAGGCATTTTGAATATTATCAAGAACTGAGAAAAGTTCTTCTATCTTTTGCACAATGCGTTGTTGTTCGGCAAGTGGAGGAAGTGGCATTTCAATTTTATGTAAAGCATTGGAAGATAGTCCAAGTAATCCAATACCTTTTCCTCCTATCAGATTGTTCTCCTTTAAATATGCAAATGTGTAGTAATAAAATGGCACACATAAATTTATCTTTGGACGAAGTCTATGAATATGATTTTGAATGCAAATATCGTAATCATAATTCCATATTGCAGAACGTCCAATATCTCCACCTTCGCATACAAGCAAGTCACCCTTCGTAACAGTGCATTTATCCAATTCGCTTTCTTTGAATGGCATTTGTTTTATTACTGTAAAATCAAACTTATTCCAGTACACATTGGATGTGGTTAAATAATCCTTGAATATACCTTCTTTGTTTGACGAATTGAGTGCTTTACCTGTATTGTGGCTAAAAAGTTCTCCTAGAATAGTTTCTATCCACCCAACAGGATAATACCCGTTATCACAAGGTGTGAAATCGGGATTT
>OLIS01000269.1_pt1 | contig 40583 bp, 36 predicted proteins | sample 1601351 | NCBI WGS metagenome assembly OLIS01 (sample SAMEA2452122, study PRJEB22498) | human gut metagenome | biome: human feces; feature: human gut; material: feces | place: Australia | collected 2012
GTCCGTTCTCCATACGTCCCGACGCATTGATGCGCGGACCTATCTTGAACACGATGTCGCTCATGGATATGTCTCTGCCTCCGAGTCCGCAGATGTCTATAATCGCTTTCAGACCGATGCTCGGGTTCTGGTTGAGCGTTTTCAGTCCGTGGTAGGCGAGTATGCGGTTCTCCTCGGTGACGGGCACGATGTCGGCAGCTATGCTCACGGCACAGAAGTCGAGCAGCGGGATGAGTCGGGCGAAGGGTATGCCGTTGTTCTTTGCGAATGCCTGCATCAGCTTGAAGCCTACGCCACAACCGCAGAGATGCTTAAATGGGTAGGTGTCATCTGGTCGCTTCGGGTTGAGGATAGCCACTGCGGGCGGCAGCTCCTCGTCGGGCATGTGATGGTCGCAGATGATGAAGTCGATGCCGAGCGACTTGGCGTAGGCTATCTCTTCAACGGCTTTGATACCACAGTCGAGAATGATAATGAGTTTCACGCCTGCCTCCTTGGCGTAGTCGATGCCTTTCTTGCTAACGCCGTAGCCTTCGTCGTAGCGGTCGGGGATGTAATACTCTATGTTCGAGTAGAACTGCTGTATGAACTTGTACACCAGTGCTACCGCTGTGCATCCGTCCACGTCGTAGTCGCCGTAAACAAGGATGCGCTCCTTGCGTCCCATTGCGTCGTTGAGGCGGTCGACGGCGAGGTCCATGTCCTTCATGAGGAAGGGGTTGATGAGGTCTGCCAGCTGCGGGTGGAAGAATCGCTTGGCAGCTGACTCTGTTGTTATGCCGCGTCGCATGAGCAGCAGGGCGAGTATCGGGCTGATATTCAGCTTCGCCCCCAGTTCGTCAGCCGCCTGTTTCTCCTCTGTCGCAGGTGACTTGTAATTCCATTTGAATAACATTATATATAGTTTTTATTTTTTCTCGGTTTAGGAGTGGGGTGCAGAGTGTCTGCGCGTTTAAGGTAAAACGCGTGTAAAGTTACAAAAAAACTATGGAATAAGAGGAGTGTTTTTTGTGTTTTTAAGTGGCTTATTAAAATCTTTATACCTAATTATTATATTTTTGTAGTATGTTTCCTTTATGTCTTTGTTTTATATGTAGGTGGTTTGGTGTCCGTTTTGATGGCTCGTATCGACCGACGCAGACATCCGCATCGACCGACGCAGATGTCCGTATCGACCGACGCAGACATCCGTATCGACCGACGCAGATGTCCGTATCGACCGACGCGGATCGCATAAGTACGAAAAAAAACCGAGCAAGGTGGGTGTACACCTGCTCGGTCTTTATTTATTGTATATCAAAAAATGAGGTTTTGTCTCTTAACTACCAAGGAGTTAATCGCCAATACCCTGGTTTTTCTTAGCCTCAATCATCTTCTGGAGGATGTCAGCCGGGATAGCGTTCTTGTTAACCATGTAGTCCATTGTGTTGGCTACGATGTAGTTCTTTGTCATGTACCAGATACCCTTGTAGTCGCCTGTCTCGCCCCAAGAGTTCTTCACCATGTAGTATTCCTTGCCATGCTGGTCCTTAGCGATACCGAAGATAAGCATACCGTGGTCGTCGGTGAGCTCCCAGTTGTCGAAGCGCTGCTGACGCTGCTCTGCTGTCGGCTCCAGCTCAGGTACCTTGCAGCCGAGTGAGTCGATGAGGTTTGTGCGCTTTGCCGGAGAGAGTTTCAACCAGCGAGCCATGTCGCTGCCAGAGAGACCCTCTGCCTTCTTTGTATCTACGAAGTAAGCAAGACCCTTGCGTGTGAAGCCCGGCTCGCTAACGTCGCCACCCCAAGCTACTGTGTAGCCGTTCATGACAGCGTTCTCGAGGATGCGTGCCATGTCCTCCATCGGAAGGTTCCATGACAGCGGGTTGCGCCAGTTGTCCTGCACCTCAACAGCGTACTGTGTGTAGTACGGATGGTGAGAGTAGCTTGTAATTGTTACGTAGTCGTCGAAGTTCAAACCGAGGCTTGCTGCGAATGACTTCGGAGTGTACTCCTTGCCTTCGTATGTGAACTTCTCCGGACACTGGCCGAGGTAAGCGTCGAGGATGCCCTGGAGACCCACCTTCCACTGCGAAGAGATCTTGTTAGCTGTGCTCTTAGCGATGCCTGCTACGTACGGCTCAAGCTGGCCGAAGAACTCGTTGAAGTTGTTGAGCGAGTCGCCGTAGAGTGAACCTGGGAACGGCATTGCGTCCTCCGGGCAGATACCCTGGTTCTTCAGTACGTGCAATACGTCGTAAGCCGAACCACCCTGAGAGAACTGGCAGTCGCCGTGGAGGCGTACAACCTGAACGGCGCGGTCCATATAGGTCTTGTTAGCTACGAAAGCCTCGCAGAGGTCGTAAGTCTTGCCTGTAGCCTTGAGAATCTCGCTCTCGAAGTATGAGAGAGTAGAGTAGTCCCAGCATGTGCCGCTACGATTCTGGTCCTTGATACTTGTGATCGGGTTCTCCTTGATTGTCGTGAAGACAGGCTTGTTGCTCGATGCAGCCTTCTTTGGCTTAGCTGCGTTTGTGCTCATCGCAAAAACAGCGAGAAGTGCGAGTGTTAAGATTTTCTTCATGTGATTTTGTTGTAATTTATTAAATTAATTGTTGTTTATTAAGCAATGTCTATTTGTTCTCTGCCATGTATGCTTCGATATCCTTCGGGTGGTAGGGTATTCTGTCCTTGCCGAGGAAGCGACATCCGTCTTTTGTGATGAGTATGTCGTCTTCGATGCGTATGCCTCCGAAGTCCTTATAGGTCTCAATTTTATCGAAGTTGAGGAACTCGGCGCAGTGGCCTGAAGCCTTCCAGTCGTCGATGAGTGCAGGGATGAAGTATATGCCAGGTTCGTCGGTCACGACGAAGCCTTCCTCTAAGCGGCGGCCCATGCGCAGGCAGTTGGTGCCGAACTGGTCGAGGCGCGGACGTGTCTCTTCGTCGAAGCCTACGTTTATCTGGTCGAGACCTTCCATGTCGTGCACGTCCATACCCATCATGTGACCCAATCCGTGTGGCAGGAACATGGCGTGAGCACCTGCTGCCACGGCTTCGTCTACGTCGCCCTTCATCAGTCCTAATTCCTTCAGGCGTTCTGTCATCAGTCGGCATACAGAGAGGTGTACGTCCATATATTTAACGCCAGGCTTTGCTACGTCGAGTGTGTGGTCGTGACATGCCTCAACGATAGAATAAATCTCAAGCTGGCGGTCGGTAAACTTGCCGTTGACGGGGAATGTGCGTGTGTTGTCTGAGCAATAATTATTGATTGTCTCCGCTCCGCAATCGCACAATACGAGACGTCCGCTCTCAAGTTTTGCCATCGAAGGGTTGCCGTGCATTATCTCGCCATGCTGGCTGAAGATGGTGGCAAAGCTTGTCATTGCTCCGTAAGATAGGGCTATGCTGTCTACTTGTCCGGCTACGAACTTCTCTGTAAGGCCTGGTTTTGTAAGGCGCATGGCAGTGGTGTGCATCTTGTAGCCGATTACTGCTGCACGCTCAAGTTCTTCTATCTCTTGCTGTTCTTTGGTAGAGCGCATCTTCACAACGGCACGAATAAGTTCGATGCTTGCTGCTTCCTTCTGCTGAACGGGATGTATGCCGAGCAAGTCGAATATCTGTATCTTAGTGTCGTGGCGATAAGGTGGAAGGAAGTGTATGCGGCGTTTCTGTCGCATTGCTTCGTTGCAAATGCTCTTGAGCGATTTCATGGGGACTGTGTTAGCCACGCCGACACGTTCTGCCATATCTTTCACGCTGTCAACACTGCCATACCATACGATATCTTCAATGTCGATATCGTCGCCGACGAGTGTCTCTGTGCCGTTATCGAGGTCGATAACACCGACAAGACCGTCTCGGTTGAGTCCGAAATAATAAAGAAATGAGGAGTCTTGACGGAATGGATAGTAACCATTTGAAGGGTAGTTACATGGCGACTCGTTGTTGCCGAAGAGTATTATTATACCGTCTTTCATAAGCTCTCGGAGCTTGGCGCGACGGCCAACGTAGGTTGCTTTGTCAAACATATAACCTTGTTTTTTGTTATTATTTGCACAAAGTTACGTTAATTTGAAGACATAACAAAACGATAACGCCATTTTATGTTTTATTATGATATTGTTTTGCTTCGATTTCAAACGTAAGAAATAAATATGCGAATATTATGATTGGTTGTATTTATTCTTCGAGAGTTGAAATGCTATTCTCAAATCTGTGCACACAACAACTCATAACCTCTACCGGAGCATAGAAGAAATACTTCTTGTAGTTGCGGAACGTCTTCTTCATAGCTTTTGAGTTGTTCGATACGAACACGCCTGAGGAATGATGAAACTGCCATTCGTCTTGTTTGATGACGATGGGTGCGTCGAGAGCTTCGAGTGCCAGCTCGTAAGCTTTCGGCGTAATGTCTTTTATGAATGGTATCTCGTCCTTCTCAAAGCCCAATGTCTTAATGAGAATGCTTGCCTCCAACTGCGCAATCTTTGTCAGTTGTAGACGATTGAGCCAGTTTTCAAGCTTTATAAAGTCGATTTTATCACCATCGTGACGCAGAAACGCACCGATACGCACAATGTTTGCGAAGTGCAAACCGTTGGTGAGTATGGTTTGTGTTGTCTGTACGATGATGTCAAGGAAGTTGAGGGTCTCTATAGATGAGTCGTCGCTCAGCGGCTCCGACTTACGTATCTTCTTCAAGCGACTATTTAGTAGCAGGTTCTGCATTCGTGAGAAGCCCGCATCAGGCAGGTTCTGTAGTCCGCCCACGGCTGGTATGTCAGCGCGGTCTGCAAAGTACTCTCCCAAGCCGTGTGTTTCTGCCAGTTTGGCAAGTACGTTCCATTTGTATTTGGACATGGACTCAATGTCTTCGCTCATCCCAAATACCTTATTTTGAATAACACGAAAAAAGTTACGCTTTATTATGTCCATAATAGAATGTTGAATGTGGAGTGTTGAGTGTTGAATGTTGAATGCCGGATGTTATGAGTATCTGCGTGGCAGTCGGAACACTATTGCCACAGCCACACATAGCGTCAGAGCCATGGGATAGAACAGATACGGCATTATTCTGACGGGGTTCAGCTGCGTCAGTCCGGCTGCCATAAGCATCTGTGCGCCATAGGGTATGAAGCCCTGGGCGCAGCACGAGCAAGTGTCGAGCAGGCTTGCCACCTTGCGCTTGTCGAGCTCGAAGCGCTCGCTGATGCGTCGTGCTATGTTTCCGGTGGAGATGATAGCCACGGTGTTGTTGGCTGTGCAAAGGTCTACGATGGCCACCATGAGGGCGATAACAGCTTCTGCACCGCGCTTGCCCTTGATGTGCGATGTTGTCTTGGCGATGATGAAGTCGATGCCGCCCTTCTTGTGCACTATCTCGAATACGCCGCCCGCAAGCATTGTTATTATGATCAGTTCGCCCATCGACAGTATGCCGTCGCCCATTGAGTGGAACCACTCGTACACGTCGAAGCTTCCGTCGAGTATGCCGATTGCTCCGGTTATTGTTAGTCCGATGGTGAGCACCGCCATTACGTTCATGCCGGCGATGGCTGTAGAGAGAACGGCGAGGTAGGGTAGTATCTTCACGTAATTGATGCCATGCACATTGGCAAGTGGCGACATCTCTTGTCCTAAGAAGACGTATATGGCAAGCGAGAGGATTGCTGCAGGGAGAGTGATGAAGAAGTTCACGCGAAACTTATCGTTCATCTTGCAGCCTTGCGTACTCGTAGCAGCAATGGTGGTGTCGGATATGAACGAGAGGTTATCGCCGAAGAACGCACCGCCTACTACTACAGCTGTCACTAACGCCACGTCCAGTTGCATTGTGGTGGCGAGTCCGGAGGCTATCGGCACGAGTGCTACTATGGTTCCTACGCTTGTTCCTATCGACAGGCTTATGAAGCATGTTGCAATGAACAGCCCGGGCAGCACCATGTTGCTCGGCAGTAGCGAGAGCATTGTGTTTACGGTGGCATCAACAGCTCCGATGGCTTTTGCTGAGTTGGCAAAGGCACCAGCCAATACGAATATCCAAAGCATCGTCATGATGTTTGGCGCACTGGCTCCGCGACTGAAGGCTGCTACGTTCTTTTGCAGACTCTTGCCGCCTGCTATTGTCACAGCGTAGATGCCCGAAATCATGAACGCTACGCTTATCGGCACCTTATAGAAGTCGCCCGCTATAATCGATGTTACAAGATATAGAGTGATAAATACCAAAAGAGGGCTTATCGCAAGAACTCCTTTTAAATTGTTCATAGTTGTATCTTTTTTTGTCTGCGTGGTATGGGCAAGATGCCCATACCTCCTATCTTTTGCTTGGTTGGTGCAGTAGGGACTGCTGTACCTCCTACTTTTTTTACTTTTATCTGTCCTTTTTACTTTTTTACCTTTTTACTTTTATCAAAGCTGTGTGCGACGGTAGAAATCAACATTCTCTTTCGTTAGAAGCTCGATTGGCATATAGTTTACTGGTTGCACTTTCTTCTTCAGCACAATGGCTTTGAACAGAGTGTCTACGCAACTATAGCCTTGCTGGTAGCCGTGCTGCGCGATGATAAACGACATACTGCCCTGGCGCAGACATTCTGCGTTCTTTGCCACCATATCGTAGCCCATGATTTGTATGTCGCGCATGTTGTTGCGAAGCAGGAACTCGCCCACAATGTGTGCTTTTGAATTAAGTGTTATGCAATGATGTGTGTCGGGATGCTGCTCAAAGAATTCTTTAAGTATAGCATCGTATTCGCTGCGTGTACCCTTGAAAGGTACGCATAGTTCTGTGATTTTAATCTGCGGGAAATGGTCGTGCATATAATGGCGAAAGCCCACTTCGCGGTTCACCTGCTGCTTACTGGTTACCTTGCCGTCCTTCATCTGCTTGAAAAGCATGATTTCCTTTTCGTTTGAAGCGATGAGCATAAGCATTTTGGCAGCAAAGTAACCGCTGCAGAATGAGTCCTGACCGAAGAAAGAGAGCGGTTTAAGGTCGGGCATATAGGAGTCGAGCATCACAAATGGTATCTGTCGCTCGTGGAGAATATCAGTGAATTGTTTGGTTGTTTCGATGTCCTGTGGCACTATGATTATGCCGTTGGGGTTCGATGCGAGGCATTTTGTATAACAATCGATGAACGAATTGTTGTTGAAACGCTCATAATACATAATCTTTACATTAATGTTGAAGTCGCGCCTTACCTCTATAGCCTTCTGCACGCCCTGCTCTATCTCTTCCCAATAGGCTTCTGACTCATGCTGTGGTATGAGCGCATAGAACACGTATGTCTTGTTGTAAGCCAACGCGCTTGCATAGACATTGGGCTGATACTCCATCTCCTTGAGAGCCTTCTCTACTTTCTCGCGTGCCGGTGCCGATACATTCGGACGGTTGTGTAATACGCGGTCTACTGTTCCGACCGACACGCCTGCTCTTTCTGCAATATCCTTAATTCTGATTTTCTCCATTCCTAATGGTTGTGCGTTTCTTTTTGGGTTTGTTATTATATGATTTGGTACAATAATGTGCCAACACGCATATTAGTTGCAAATTTAAATAAAAATATTGAAATATCCACTCCTCGGATGCAACTTTATTGCTTCGGTTGAAGATTTTCTGTTTTACATGCGCTTGTCTGATAAAATTTTTGTTATTTTGCATTGAAATTCGAAACGTATCGAATGTATTTTAGGTTTTAAACACTATAAAGATGAAACTATTCAGAAGTATAGTTGAACTTCAGAATGAGTTGTTTGAAGTTCGGAAGTCAGGAAAAAAGGTAGGTCTTGTGCCGACAATGGGTGCCCTCCATGAGGGCCATGCGTCGCTCGTAAAGCGCAGTGTTGCGGAGAATGGAGCGACAGTAGTTTCTGTTTTTCTTAATCCGACTCAGTTCAACGACAAGAGCGACCTTGAGCGCTATCCGCGCACACTTGATGCAGACTGCGCTTTGTTGGAGGCTTGTGGTGCCGATTATGTTTTCGCTCCGTCAGTAGAGGAGATGTATCCCGTAGAGGACAAACGTCAGTTTGAGTTTCCACCAGTCACAACGGTGATGGAGGGTGCGCATCGTCCGGGCCATTTCAACGGCGTGTGTCAGGTTGTATCGCGCCTATTTTATATTGTACGTCCAGATCGTGCCTATTTCGGCGAGAAGGACTGGCAGCAGATTGCTGTCGTGAAGGCAATGGTGCGCTTCCTCAAGCTTAATGTGCAGATTGTCGAATGTACTACAATACGCGAAGCCGACGGCTTGGCAAAGAGTTCACGCAACACGCTACTCTCTGCCGACGAGCGTGCCATCGCTCCACGCATCTACGAGGCTTTGCAATCGAGCCGCGAGTATGCCAAGACACACACATTGGCAGAGACTCACGAGTATGTAGTCTCTACCATCAACGCTGTAGACGGACTTGAGGTGGAGTATTTCTCAATCGTCGACGGCGACACATTGCTCGACGTTGCTAATTGGGACGACAGCGCGTATGTAGTAGGCTGCATCACAGTTTATTGCGGCAAGACACCGATACGTTTGATTGACCACATTACTTATAAGAAATAGTTTCTCAGAAATATGATGATAGAAGTATTAAAGTCGAAGATTCATTGTGCGCAGGTAACACAAGCAAATCTTAATTATATCGGCAGCATCACCATCGACGAAGACCTCATGGATGCTGCCAATATGATTGAAGGCGAGAAGGTGCAGATTGTGAACAACAACAACGGCGAGCGCTTCGAGACATATATTATCAAGGGTGAACGCGGATCGGGCTGCATCTGTCTCAATGGTGCTGCTGCACGCAAGGTCGTAGTGGGCGACACCGTGATAATCATCTCCTACGCCCTCATGGACTTTGAGGAGGCAAAGACTTTCCGCCCCTCAGTTATATTCCCCGAGAATAATAAAGTGTAGCAAATGTTGAATGTTGAGTGTTGAATGTTGAATGGTCGCGGCAGAGCCGCAATGTTGAGTGTTGAATGAATTCTTTATTGATAAATTCTTCATCGGCGAAGCCGACAATTCTACATTCCACATTCCACATTTTACATTGCCATAGGCAATCATTCCACATTCAACATTCCACACTCAACATTAATTTCATTTATGCCAGATAATCCTACTGCAAAACGCTCTTCGAAAGCTGCGCCAAAGGCTTTCGATAAGAACTATGGTCATCTGCAGCCGCAAGCTGTGGATATAGAGAAAGTGGTGCTTGGTGCGCTTATGATTGACAAGGATGCGTTTTCTATCGTGTCCGAGACACTGCGCCCCGAGACATTCTACGAGCCACGCCACCAGAAGATATACAACGCCATACAGACACTCTCGATGAACGAGAACCCCGTCGACATTATGACCGTCGTTGACGAGCTAAAGCGCGAAGGCACTATCGACGACGTGGGCGGTGCGCCCTACATTGTCGATCTTAGTTCGCACGTGGCTTCTTCGGCTCACATCGAGTATCATGCCAAGATTCTTGCGCAGAAGTTCCTCGCACGTCAGCTTATCTCTTATGCCAGCGTCGTAGAGACAAAGGCTTTCGACGAGACGCAGGACGTGGATGAACTGATGCAGGAGGCGGAGGGTTCGCTCTTCGAACTCTCGCAGCGCAACATGAAGAAGGATTACACGCAGGTTGACCCCGTCATCACCCGTGCTATTGACATTCTGCAGAAGGCATCTGCCAACGCTGGCGGCTTGACGGGTGTGCCTACGGGCTTCGAGAAACTCGACGAGAAGACGAGTGGTTGGCAGAGCTCCGACCTTGTCATCATCGCCGGACGACCTGCCATGGGTAAGACTTCGTTCGCCCTTTCGCTCGCGAAGAACATCGCCGTCGACTATCATACGCCTATCGCCTTCTTCTCTCTTGAGATGAACAACGTGCAGCTCGTGAATCGTCTTATCTCCAACGTCTGTGAGATACCTGGCAACAAGATGCTCAACGGACAGCTCTCCGACGACGAGTGGGAGCGCCTTGACAAGAACGTGCGTAATCTGCAAGGCTCGCCACTCTATATCGACGATACGCCGGGTCTGTCTATCTTTGAGCTGCGCACCAAAGCACGCCGCCTTGTGCGCGAGAAGGGTGTGAAGATAATCATGATCGACTACCTCCAGCTTATGAACGCCAACGGTATGCGCTTCGGCAGCCGTCAGGAGGAGGTGTCGAAGATTTCGCAGTCGCTGAAGGGTCTCGCCAAGGAACTTGACATACCTATCCTCGCTCTTTCGCAGCTCAACCGTACTGTCGAGAACCGTGAGGGTTTGGAAGGCAAACGTCCGCAGCTGTCCGACCTTCGTGAGTCGGGAGCCATTGAGCAGGATGCCGACATGGTGCTCTTCGTACACCGCCCCGAGTATTACCATATCCTCACCGACGAGAAGGGTAACGACCTTCGCGGCATGGCGCAGATTATCATTGCCAAGCACCGTAAGGGTGCCACGGGCGATGTGCTCCTCACGTTCCGTGGCGAGTTCACACGCTTCCAGGATCCGCAGAAGCAGTCGGCACCCATTGGCGATGCACCGTTTGGCTCGGAAATAATTGGTAGCAAGATGAATACAGGCGATATGCAGTTGCCGCCAGATATGATGGAAAGCGCACCATTCGGCTCGCCTGCCGACCCTGCACCGTTCTGATAAAAGTAAAAAGGTAAAAGAGTAAAAAAGTAGGAGGTATGGGCATCTTGCCCATACCACGCAGCCTAATAAAAGCCCTTTTACCTTTTTACTTTTTTACTTTTATGCGTTTTTCTCTCTGTGTATCACGCTGCCGCTTCCCTGATGTGTGGCGAGCACTAATACTTCGGCTATCTGCACGTGTTTCGGGGCGGAAGCTGCGTAGAAAGCTACGTCGGCAATGTCGGCACCAGTGAGCGGAACGATACCTTTGTACACGTTCTCGGCGCGGGCGTTGTCGCCGTGGAAGCGGACGTTGCTGAAGTTGGTCTCAACGAGCCCGGGCTTCACGTTCGTTACGCGAACTGCCGATTCGGCTACGTCGATACGCAAGCCATCGGTTATGGTCTTCACGGCTGCCTTCGTGGCGCAATAGACATTGCCACCGGCATATGCTGCGTCGCCTGCAACGCTGCCAATGTTGATTACGTGGCCCTCGTTGCGCTCTATCATAGCCGGCACGATGAGGCGTGTCATGGTGAGTAGCCCCTTTATGTTGGTGTCTATCATCGTGTTCCAGTCTTCGGGGTCGCCCTCGTATTCCTTTTCGAGACCGAGCGCGAGTCCGGCGTTGTTGATCAGAACATCAATTGTCTGCCATTCAGCTTCGAGCGAATCGATTGCCTGTTTTGCCGTCTCGGCATCGCGCACGTCGAATACCAAAGTGCGCACCTTCGTGCCTTTAGCTTCGAGCTGTGTCTTTATCTCTGCTAACTTCTCTGCACGGCGAGCCGTGAGAATAAGATTGTAACCGCCTTCGGCAAACTTTCTTGCGCAGGCTTCGCCGATGCCGCTTGTGGCACCGGTTATGAGTGCTATCTTCTTCATAATAGTCTGGTGTTAAATGGTTTGATATGTTCAGGTGTAGCTTTACTTCACTACTTTGTGACCTTCGTCTACCCATGCGTTGTAGCCCTTGTCGAGCTCTACAACTACATAACCGTCGTGCACGAGTATGCCGGCAGCCTTCTTGCTGCGCTTGCCGCTGCGACAGTTCACGGCTATCACTTTGTCTTTAGGGAGTACTTCACACGCCTTCTGCTCGAAGTCGGGTTTCAGCACGTCTATATTAACGGCGTTCTCGATATGACCCGCAGCGAATTCTTCTGCTGTGCGCACGTCAAGTCGCACTACCGTTGTGTCGGCAATTATCTTCTCGTATGTGTCTGCCGATACGCTCTCGAAGCCCTTGTTCTGCGCCTTGCAAGAGAAGATGGCGCAGAGCATAGTAAGTATGCTCATGATTTTTATTGTTTTCATTATTATAATATGTGGTTAATCCTTAATAAGATAATGCCTTCTCGACTCGTATATGTCGTCCATGTTGTCTGTAGCCCATGAGATAAGGGCGTTGATGTGTGGCAGCAGGGTCTTTCCCTTGTCTGAGAGCGAGTATTCGACACGTGGCGGTACTTCGGCAAAAGCCTCGCGTTTCACCAGTCCGTCGGCTTCGAGCATCTTTAGAGTTGCTGTAAGCATCTTCTGCGATATATCGGGTATGTTGCGCTGAAGTTCCTTGAATCTCTTTGCTTCGTCTGTTTCGAGTGTGTATAGTACGAGCATAGACCATTTGTCGCCTATGCGCGAGAGTATATTGCGTATTGGGCAATTGGGGAAAAGTGCGTCTTTTACTTCGTTTGTATTCATGCAATTATGTGATTAGAGTCGTATTACTATACAAAAGTAACTATTAGAATTGACATGGTTGTCAACGATATTGTTAAACTACTTTAAACCACAGCGATGCAAGCGTCTTGTTTTCAGTATTAGTCACCTTAAAGTAACTGACTTACGTTTGTGTACCTACTTGTGTAGCGTTCTGAAACTTAGTAATTTTGCAGCGACAAAAGAAATTATTAATTAAAACAAAGAAAACAATGAAATCAGTAAAGACAACAAAGACGGGTAAGAATTTCACAGCAGTCAGTGTAGGCAAGCTTAGCGAGGTGAAGGATTATCTCCTCCAGCTGGGTGAAATTCAGATTTTGGGCAAGGTGTTCGTAGGTCAGGCTCTCGGCACAACAGGTAGCGAACTGTCTTTCCAGACATTCGCCCCAGGTCAGGACGGCGGTTTTCTGCATACGCACAAGAATCATGAGGAACTCTACTTCATCCTTCGAGGTGAAGGTCTGTATCAGGTAGACGGCGAGAACATTCCGGTAGGCGAGGGCAGCATCATCCGTGTGGCTCCCGAGGGCAAGCGCGCCATCAAGAATACCGGTTCGGAAGAGATGCTTATGCTCTGCGTGCAGTATAAGAGCAACACGTTTACGGCAGAGGATGCCACAGACGGTGTGATACTGAGCGAGGAACTCAAGTGGTAGTTCTATAATGGTGTAGCAGTACTTGTAGGGGAGAGTACTTGAGTACTGGTGGATATATTACTCGAGTACGGTGGTGAGATTACTCGAGTATAGTTGTGAGATTACTCGAGTACTACATAGAGAGTACTCATTTTCTTACCTCAAGCACTGCTATTGTTGTTATCTTTCTGTTATCCCATTACCACATCGAGCACCATCATTAGCACAAAGCCGATGGCGAAACCTATAGTGCTGAGATTACTGTGCTGACCGCTTGAGGCTTCTGGTATCAGCTCTTCCACTACAACGTAGAACATAGCACCTGCAGCAAAGGCGAGCATGTAGGGGAGTGCCGGCGTAAGAAATGAGGCGAGCAGGAGGACGGCGATGGCTCCGATTGGCTCGACGACTCCACTGAGAGATCCTAACACGAAGGATTTCCATCGGCTGTTGCCTGCCGCTCGCATTGGCATGGAGATGATGGCACCTTCGGGGATGTTCTGTATGGCTATGCCTAACGATACGGAAATGGCTGCGGCTAAGGAGATGTTTGAAACTTGGTTTTCGGCTCCGGCAAACACTACGCCTACAGCCATACCTTCGGGCAGGTTGTGGATGGTTACGGCAAGGGTAAGCATGGCAGTTTTTGAAAGGTGTGACTTTACGCCTTCGGGCTTGTCTGTGCCGATATGGAGGTGGGGTGTCAGTTCGTCGATAAGCAGCAGGAAACCTATACCCATCAGGAAACCTACGGCTGCAGGCACTACCGACCATGCGCCGCTGTCAGCCTTCATCTCCATCGCCGGAATGAGTAAGGACCACACGGATGCTGCCACCATCACTCCGGATGCAAAGCCCAACAATGATTTCTGTAGTCGTGCGGACATTTCGTCTTTCATAAAGAACACGAAAGCCGAGCCCAGCATCGTACCTAATAGCGGAATGAGAAGTCCTACGATTATTGTTGCCATCATTTCTGTCATATTCTTCTTTATATTTGTTTGTTACGATGCAAAGATACAACTTTGTTGTGAGTCGGGCAATACCTAAAAGTTATGCTTCCTTACTTTTCGTACAGTTCTATCGGCAGTCCGTCGGGGTCACTGAAGAACACAAACTGTTTGCCAGTGTATTCGTCCGTGCGGATAGGTTCGTGCGCGATGCCCTTGCTGTCGAGTTCGCTGACTGCTGTCGCGAGGTCGTCCACCTCGAAAGCAAGGTGGCGCAGACCGGCTGCCTCGGGGTATGACGGACGTGCAGGGGGATTGGGGAAGGAGAACAACTCTACGACGTACGAGTCGCCAAGATAGCAGTCCGCCTTCCATGATTGGCGTTGCTCGCGATAATGTTCGCTTTTGATTTTCATGCCGAGCACATCGGTATAGAACTGTTTAGAGCGTTCGTAGTCGGAGCAGATTACGGCTACGTGGTGTACTTTGTTGAGTTTCATAATATTCTTTCTAATTTTCTGTTTATGTTATGCGCTGCAAAAATAATTGCTTTATATGTAAACTCAAAATTTTTATTGAGTAAATGGTGGGTTGTAAAAAAACGAGAGTAGAGAGTGGAATGTTGAAAGTTATGATTACCTTTGTTGGGAATTATTGTTGTTTGAAGAAACAACATATCATTCAACTCACAACTCTTAATATATAAATATGGCATTATCCAATATAGAGAAGCATTACAACAAGCACTCCGAAGACCTTCGCTTGCAACGCAGGCACGGCATCGTAGAGTTTGAAACCACCATGCATCACTTGCGCCGTTTCATCAAGCCAGACTCGTTCCTGCTCGACATTGGTGCAGGAACGGGACGCTACACATCGGCTCTTATGTCTGAAGGCTATCAGGCTCAGGCAGACGAGCTGTACGACTATGTGCGTATAGACGACATCAACCGACTTGACGAACGTGCCGGCTTGAAACGTGTAACCATCTTCTCGCCTGACGGGGCTTCCGACTATATGCGCACGCGTCTCAACCGCATGAGTGACGAGACGTTTGCGCGTTTCATAGAATATCAGAAGTGCATCTCGGAGCGTGCCGACCTTATTGGAGCCGGCAGCCATGTGGTGGATGTTGTAAGGGTGCCATGATAGAATGATAGTTGCTGTCTATTGCTGCATTGACAGAATCGTTTGTTTGTCTATGAGAGAATGAGTATCTTTGCACCATCAAATTAAGATTTGCAAACTTTTAAACACGTAAAAACATGACAGCAAGCAAAATGAAATACATTATCGTAGGTGGAGTTGCAGGTGGTGCAACTGCAGCTGCACGCATCAGACGTTTGACAGAGGATGCTGAGATAGTCCTCTTTGAAAAGGGTGAACACATATCATACGCCAATTGTGGTTTGCCTTACTATATAGGAGGGGTGATAGAAGACCGCGACCGCCTGTTTGTGCAGACGCCGGAGGCTTTCGGCAAGCGGTTCAATATCGATGTGCGCATATTGAGCGAAGTGACAGCCATTGATGCCGAAGCAAAGCAGGTGACCGTGCATACCGCTGACGGCAAAGAATACGTTGAGAGCTACGACAAACTGTTGCTTTCGCCCGGAGCATCGCCGGTTGTGCCTCCGCTTGAAGGTATTGACAGCAAGGGCATCTTCACCCTCAGAAACGTGAGTGATACAGACCGCATAAAGGCCTATATGGCGGAGCATAAGGTGAAGCGTGCCGTAATCGTGGGCGGAGGCTTCATCGGCTTGGAGATGGCAGAGAATCTGAAGCATGCAGGTGCCCAGGTGGCTGTGGTGGAAATGGCAAATCAGGTGATGGCTCCTATCGACTTCTCCATGGCTGCTCTTGTGCACGAGCATCTGCAGCAGCAGGATGTAAGGCTCTACCTGGAGCAAGCCGTAGAAGGTTTCTCACGCGAGGGAGACGAGCTGGCCGTCCACTTCAAATCGGGTGTCAGTCTGAAGGCCGATATGGTGTTGCTCAGCATTGGCGTAAGGGCAGAGACCCGCTTGGCTCAAACTGCCGGATTGAAGATTGGCGAGATGCGCGGTATCTGGGTGGATGAATATCTGCAGACATCCCATGAGCATATTTATGCTGTAGGCGACGCCATTGAGTTTCCTCACCCCATAACGGGCAAGTCCTGGCTCAACTTCCTTGCAGGCCCTGCCAACCGTCAGGCACGCATTGTGGCAGACAATATGGTGTTGGGCAACAGGTTGAAATACGAAGGTTCTGTCGGAACGTCCATAGCCAAGGTATTCGACATCACCGTGGCGTCCACAGGGCTTCCTGCCAAGCGCCTGAAGCAGATGGAGATACCATATCTCTCGGCTACTATTCATAGCGGCTCACATGCCGGCTATTATCCAGGCAGTAGGCAGATGGACATCAAGATAACCTTCTCGCCAAGTGACGGAAGGCTCTATGGCGCACAAATCGTAGGTTATGAGGGCGTGGACACGCGTATCAACCAGTATGCGCTTGCCATAAAGACCGGGGCTACGGTCGACGACCTCACCCGGCTGGAACATGCCTATGCCCCGCCTTTCTCCTCAGCGAAGGACCCCGTGGCTATTTCGGGATATGTGGCAGGCAACATTCTTGCCGGAAAGATGACTCCACTCTATTGGCGGGAGCTGGAGCAGGCTGACACCACGAAGGTGATACTTGTGGATGTGCGTACTGCCGACGAATATGCGTTGGGCACGATTGGCGGAGCCGTGAACATTCCGCTTGACGACTTGCGCGAGCGTATGGGCGAGATCCCTACGGACGTTCCCGTATGGCTCTTCTGCGGTGTGGGACTGCGTGGCTATCTGGCTTCCAACATCCTCAAGGCTAACGGCTATCGGGACGTAAGAAATCTTATAGGCGGACTTAAAACCTATAGGGCTGCTACAGCCAAACCAGTTGCGCCTGCAGACTTCGACACCGCAGCGGACAGCCATTCAAGCGAGGCGGCTGTACATTATAACCATTCGTGCGAGACATCTGTGTATGAAGGCGGAAAGACTGTTGTGAGGGTGGACGCATGCGGCATACAATGTCCGGGCCCTATCCTCAAGATGAAGCAGGCTATGGACGGCCTTGCACCGGGAGAGCGATTGGAAGTGCGTGCTACGGATGCCGCCTTCCCACGCGACGCCGAGGCTTGGTGCAGGACAACGGGGAACAGATTCTTGGGCAGACACTCTGAGTCCGGTGTATATATAGCCATGATAGAGAAAACGACTCCTTGTGCCGTTGAGGCTTCCAAGCCGCAGCAGGGGGATTCAGGAAAGACCCTGATCCTCTTTAGCGATGATCTTGACAAGGTCCTTGCCACGTTTGTCCTTGCCAATGGTGCGGCAGCCACCGGCAGGAAGGTCAGCATCTTTTTCACATTCTGGGGGCTGAACGCCATCAAGAAAACCAACAGACCGAAGGTGGCCAAGGACTTTTTCGGGCGTATGTTTTCGTGGATGCTGCCGTCCGACTCTACGAGGCTTGCCCTCTCAAAGATGAACATGATGGGTATGGGTGCGAAGATGATGCGCTATCTGATGCGCAAGAAGGGTGTGGACTCTCTGGAGGAGCTTCGTCAGCAAGCCGTTGACAACGGTGTGGAGTTTATAGCCTGCCAGATGTCGATGGATGTGATGGGCGTGAGGCGCGAGGAGCTTCTCGACAATGTCACCGTTGGCGGTGTGGCGACCTATATGGAACGTGCCGAGAAGGCTAATGTCAATCTGTTTATATAATGAATATACAGCAACTAAGATATGTAACCGCAGTAGGCCGCTTTCGCAATTTTGCGAGAGCGGCTGAGTCGTGCAATGTCTCTCAGCCAACTCTGAGCGCCATGCTTCAGAAGCTGGAGGAGGAGCTTGGCATACGGATTTTTGAACGTACAAACAGGTCGGTAAACCCGACTTCGGCTGGCGAAAAGATTATCCGTCAGGCTGAGCATGTGCTGATGGAGATAGAGCGGATAAACGAGATAGTATCGGAGGACAAGGGGCTGGTCGGCGGAAGGCTGCGTCTGTCCGTCGGTCCTACCATCGCTCCGTATGTCCTGCCTAAGTTCATCAGGCATTATCGTGAGGATTACCCGACGGTGGAGCTGTCGATACAGGAGATGGACGTGGGCTTCATGCAGACCGCGCTTCTGCGTGGAGAACTCGATGCGGGCATCGCCATATCCGACAACAGAAGGGAGGGGATACTCGAGATCCCGCTCTATACCGAGAGGTTCATGGTGTACCTTGCGGAGAGCTGCTGGCGAAAACTGCCCGTGTTCAGACCGGAGAATCTGGAGCATGAAGGCATGTGGATAATGAGAGGTGCGCAATGTCTGCGCGAGAGTGCGTTCTCCTTCTGCAAGGGGAGGAGCAAGGGCAATCGTGTGTACGAGGCTGGCACGGTGGCGACTCTGGTGAATATAGTGGACGAGAATGGAGGCTTCACTATCATCCCCGAGATGCACGTGTCGTACCTTACGGAAAAGCAGCGTGAGAACGTGCGCCGTATTGATGGCGACTTTCTCTCCCAGCGCCGTGTCTCGCTATATATCAAGCAGGACTATATCCGCCAACGTATGCTTAACACGCTGACGGATACGCTAAAGAAGTTCATGCCAGAGGGGATGCTGTACGAGGGGATCGTGAGGTTTGGCATTAAGCTGTAGCCGTAGGCTTGTGGTTTATCGTGTGTGCCAGATGATTTCTCTTACGATTTCCGCAGTCAATTAAAAATCAACTTGCTTTACCAAAATGTTCGGAACTTGTAAAATAATTCTTTTGAAGAAATTGTTGTATAAGTAATATGTTGTATCTTTGTTGAGGATTATCGTTGTTTGAAGAAACAACATATCATTCAACTCACAACTCTTAATATATAAATATGGCATTATCCAATATAGAGAAGCATTACAACAAGCACTCCGAAGACCTTCGCTTGCAACGCAGGCACGGCATCGTAGAGTTTGAAACCACCATGCATCACTTGCGCCGTTTCATCAAGCCAGACTCGTTCTTGCTTGACATTGGTGCAGGAACGGGACGCTACACCTCGGCTCTTATGGCTGAAGGCTATCGGGTGAAGGCGGTGGAGCTGGTGCGTCGCAATATAGATGTTTTCTTGAAGCGTGAGCCTACGGCAGACGTTGTGCAGGGCGACGCGCGCAATATGCCGTTTCTGCCTACGGGGGCTGCTGACGTTACGCTGTTGCTCGGTCCGCTCTATCATCTCATCGGCGATGAGGAGAAGCTGAAGGCCCTGAACGAGGCAAAGCGCGTTACAAAACCAGGCGGACTGATATTCGTGGCTTACTTGATGAACGAATACAGCATCCTGTCGTATTGCTTCGACGAGGACAGGATAGAAGGACTGATGGAGCGTGGGGCGGTTGATGGGGATTTCCATATTCAGGCTCAGGCAGACGAGCTGTACGACTATGTGCGTATAGACGACATCAACCGACTTGACGAACGTGCCGGCTTGAAACGTGTAACCATCTTCTCGCCTGACGGGGCTTCCGACTATATGCGCACGCGTCTCAACCGCATGAGTGACGAGACGTTTGCGCGTTTCATAGAATATCAGAAGTGCATCTCCGAGCGTGCCGACCTTATTGGAGCCGGCAGCCATGTGGTGGATGTTGTAAGAGTTTGAATTGTTGAATAAGTGATAGAATTATGAAGACCCTTCCATACATAGTGTTCAGTTTTCTTATGTTCTGCGCATTGTGCACAAGCATAAGCAGCTATCGCAGAACAGAACACATGATAGCGCAGGATGTAAATAGAGCATTGGAGCAGGTCCTTGCGACGATGCCCGACAATGTGGTCACTACAGATACCATACGCTGCTATCGCAACAACCTCACCATAGCCGAGTTGAAGGACACGGCAGGAATAGCCATGCGTACCGTGCGTATGGATGGACGTTGGGAGACCCGGCTTGTGGCAGAGGCTAACTGTGGCTTTGCCACCACCTTTGGGATGTCCGATCAGAGGGCATCAGGTTCTATATTGTTTGTCGGTATGCTATGGCTGTTATGTAGTTTGTGGTACGTAAGGAGGAAAGGACCGGAGCTGGTGTCGCAAGGCATATCATACGGCGGTATTGTCTTTCATAACGATACGTTTATGACGCAAAGGGGTGAGCGGATTCGTCTTACGCCTATGCAGCATTCGCTGCTCGAAATGTTTATGACGAACGACACGCATACGCTATCGAAACAGGATATTTGCGAGCGACTATGGCCGAAGAAGCCTGATGCAAGCGATACGCTCTACACGCTGATAAGACGCATAAAACCTATTGTAGAGACTAATAGCAGGTTGAAGATAGAGTCGGATAGGGGCAGGAACTACAGTCTGAGACTCAGGTAGATAGCCATTTGTCAGCCACTTGTCAGGAAAATGTCAGACTAATCGATAGGATTTCTTTTAAGAGGTGTGTACTTTTGCACCAGAACAAAATTTGGTGCAAGATGAAACGATTGATTACACTTTCTATTATTATGTCTTCTGCATTCGGTGCTTATGCCCAGGATGTGGAGGGGCGCGTTACGCTCGATGAAGTTACTGTTAAAGCTGCTAAGGTTGTGAACAAAGCAGACGGTATGATAATATATCCTACCGATGCTCAAAAGCGGTATTCCAACAATGGTTACAGCATTCTTGAGAAACTATCGCTTGCCAATCTGCGTATCGACAATATCAACCACACGATTACGGCTATCGACAATAGGGGAGAAGTTCAGCTCCGAGTCGATGGTGTCGTAGTGGGCAAGGTGGAGATGTTGGCTCTCGATCCGAAGGACATCGCAAAGATCGACTACATAAACAATCCAGGTGTGCGTTATGGCGACGACATAGCATACGTCATAAATATCATTACACGCAGAAGCGAGAGCGGCTATACCATTGGTACCGACCTTACGTCGGCACTTACCACTCTGCATGGCGATGGAATGGTGTACGGCTCGTGGAGCCGTGGCAAGAGCGAATGGGCGCTCTCGTATGGTATGAGCGGTTATAAGACCAAAGGCGTAAAGAGCAGACAGACAGCAGAATATACGTTGGCTGATGGCAGCGTACACATAATAGACCGTAACGACGTAGAATCGCTTCGCAAATCGATAGCGCACGAAGCAAAACTTACCTACAACTGGGCGGATTCTACTGCCACAGTCTTCCAGACTTCATTGAGCGGAGCGTTCAACAACGCCCCTGACAACTGCGATGTTAAGGATATTACGGACGGCACTCGCCAATACATGGCAACAAGTCGCAACGCAGACAAGAGCTGTTCGCCGGTATTGGATATTTACTTCTTCCGCCAGTTCACCCCTCGCCAGTCCATTGCCGCCAATGCTGTAGGCACATATATCTACACGCAGGCTGGTTCTTTCTATGACGAGGGCTCTCCATATAAATATAATGTGAACGGCAGGACGGCTTCGCTGCTCACAGAGGTGATCTACGAGAACCGATTGAAACCTTTCACGCTCTCTATGGGTGTAAACTATAATTATAAATACATTAAGAACTCCTATCAGGGAGATGCTTCTTCTTTGACAAATACGGATAACAACCGCTTGTATGGCTTTGCCGAAATTAAAGGCACGCTCCGACAACTGCGCTATTCTTTAGGTGTGGGCGCAAGTTACATTCATTACACGCAGAACGGCCATAGATACAACTTCGGGACATTCCACCCGAAGGCATCGCTCACATATAACATCAGCAACAACGTACAGTTGAGTTATACGTGTCAGATGCAGGATAAAGTGTCTCGCATTGCGATGACGAGTGATGCTATGATTCGCACCAACAGTATGGAATGGACAGTGGGCAATCCCGACTTGAAGCCGTCGCATGATATGGAACACCGTCTGCAAGTCTCATACAACAACAACCGCCTGCAGACCTTCTTAGATGGCTACTTCAAGCAATCCTTCAAACCGAATATGGCTCACTATGAGCGGACTGACGACAATCATTTCGTCTATACACAGACAAACCAAAAAGAGATTGATGCATTGAACGTTATGGCATACGCTGGCTACTGGCTCCTGCCCGAAAAGCTTCAGATTGCTGCTAACGGAGGATTGTTCAGATGCTTCAACTTCGGCAACGACTATACTCATTGCTATACCTCGTGGTTCTATGCTTGCAGCATCACGGCTTATCTCGGCAACTTCACATTGCAGGGATATGTCGACAACGGCAGCCGCTTCTTGGAGGGCGAATCGAAAGGATACAACGGATCCTATTCAGTCGTGAAAGCATCTTATACGTGGCGCGACTGCCAATTGTCGTTGTCGTGGGCAAATCCACTTGACAATAACTACAAGGCATACGAGAACGAACTGCTGAACCGTAATCTTTATAAGCATACCATCGGCTATTCGAGGGGCAACGGCAACCAGGTGGCTCTAAGCATTTCGTGGCGGCTTAGCCGAGGTGGCAGACATAAGGCTGCAGAGAGGAGGATAAGGATGAGCGATACGGATAATGGTATTATAAAATAAAAAGTCTATTATTCTTTGCAAAAATGGTTGTATGTAAAAATAAAAGTATAACTTTGTGGACAGTTTGATTAAATAAAACTAATTTGTCATGGTTAAAATCACATTTCCGGATGGTTCTGTTCGTGAGTACGAGCAGGGCGTAACGGGGTTACAAATCGCCGAGAGCATTTCGCCGGCTCTCGCTCGCAACGTTGTATCTTGCGGTGTCAATGGCGAAACAGTTGAACTCAACCGTCCTATCAACGAGGATGCAACTATCGCTCTTTACAAGTTTGAGGACGAGGAAGGCAAACACACTTTCTGGCACACTTCTGCTCACCTCTTGGCTGAGGCGCTGAAGGAACTCTATCCTGGCATTCAGTTCGGCTTTGGTCCGGCTGTGGAGAACGGCTTCTTCTACGACGTTATGCCGAAGGAGGGTGATGTCATCAGTGAGAATGACTTCCCCAAGATTGAGGCTAAGATGAAGGAACTGGCTAAGAAGAACGAAGCTGTCGTTCGTCGCGATGTGTCAAAAGCAGAGGCTCTTGCTGAGTTCAAGGCTGACGGTCAGGAGTACAAGTGCGAGCATATCGAGGAAGACCTCGAGGATGGCACAATTTCTACATACACACAGGGCAACTTCACCGACCTCTGCCGTGGTCCGCACTTGATGAACACTGGTGCTATCAAGGCTGTGAAGATTACGAGCGTAGCCGGTGCGTTCTGGCGTGGCGATGCAAAGCGCGACCAGATGACACGTATCTATGGTATCTCGTTCCCGAAGAAGTCGATGCTCGACGAGTATCTCCTCATGCTTGAGGAGGCTAAGAAGCGCGACCACCGCAAGATCGGTAAGGAGATGGAACTCTTCATGTTCTCTGACCGTGTAGGTAAGGGTCTGCCTATCTGGCTTGCTAAGGGTACACAGTTGCGTCTGCGCTTGCAGGAGTTGCTCCGCAAGATGCTTAAGCCGTACAACTACGAGGAGGTTATCACTCCGGGTATCGGTGGCAAGAGCCTGTACGTGACTTCGGGCCACTACGCTCACTACGGCAAGGATGCTTTCCAGCCTATCCACACACCGGAGGAAGACGAGGAGTATATGCTCAAGCCGATGAACTGTCCGCACCACTGCGAGGTGTTCGCACGCAAGCCGCGTTCGTACAAGGATCTGCCTTTGCGCATCGCAGAGTTCGGCACCGTATTCCGCTATGAGAAGAGCGGTGAACTTCACGGCTTGACACGTGTTCGTACCTTTACTCAGGACGATGCTCACATCTTCGTGCGCCCAGAGCAGGTAAAGCAGGAGTTCGAGAACATCATCGACATCATCCTTAAGGTGTTCCGCATCTTTGGTTTCGAGAACTACGAGGCACAGATTTCACTTCACGACCCGAAGGATACTGAGAAGTACATCGGTAGCGAGGAGATTTGGGCAGAGAGCGAGAACGCTATCCGCGAGGCTTGCCGCGAGAAGGGTCTTGAGACTCACGAGGAGGTAGGCGAGGCTGCGTTCTATGGTCCGAAGCTCGACTTCATGGTGAAGGACGCTATCGGCAGACGTTGGCAGCTTGGTACAATCCAGGTTGACTACAACTTGCCGCAGCGTTTCAAGCTCGAGTATACTGCAGAGGACAACTCAAAGCAGACACCGGTTATGATTCACCGCGCTCCGTTCGGTTCGCTCGAACGCTTCACAGCCGTACTCATCGAGCATACAGCAGGTCACTTCCCATTGTGGCTCATCCCTGATCAGGTAGCTATCCTCCCGATTTCGGAGAAGTATAACGACTACGCTCGCGAGGTGAAGGCATTCTTCGACAAGGCTGGCGTACGCGCTCTCATCGACGACCGCAACGAGAAAATCGGCCGCAAGATTCGCGACAACGAGCTCAAGCGTGTTCCGTACATGGTTGTAGTTGGCGAGAAGGAGGCTGCAGAGGGTCTCGTTTCTATGCGTAAGCAGGGTGGTGGCGAGCAGGCTACCATGACTAAGGAAGAGTTTGCAAAGCGCATCTGCGATGAGGTTGCAGAGCAGCTGAAGCTTGCTGAGGATTAAATTACGTAGGAGTCTACGGCATCCTTGCCGTGGACATGTGGTATGAGAAAGATTGCTCACACCTCCTATGCTATAATTTATCAATGCCCATTAATCAGATTTCAATGTCTGACTAATGGGCATTTCTTTTGTCGCTTTTTCAAGCAAAGTTGAGGAGTTGAGAAGTTGAGGAGTTGAGATGGTGAGTGTTGTAAGATGTTGAGATGTTGAGATGTTGAGGTGAATAAAAATGGGGCAAATTTTTGCTATTTCGCATATAATAACTAATTTTGTACTTATGAGTGAACCATTAGCTGAAAGAATGCGCCCGCGCTCGTTTGACGATTATGTCGGACAGCAGCATTTAGTGGGCAAGGATGCCGTCCTGCGCAAGATGATTGAGAGCGGACGCGTGTCCTCCTTTATATTGTGGGGACCGCCCGGAGTGGGCAAAACCACTCTCGCACAGATTATTTCGCATCGTCTTGAGACACCGTTCTACACGCTTAGTGCCGTGACGAGTGGTGTGAAGGATGTGCGCGACGTAATAGAGCGTGCCAAGAGCGGACGCTTCTTCAATTCGGCTTCGCCCATTCTCTTCATCGACGAGATTCACCGCTTCAGCAAGTCGCAGCAGGATTCGCTGCTCGGCGCTGTGGAGCGAGGCATCGTCACGCTCATAGGTGCCACCACAGAGAACCCGTCGTTCGAGGTGATACGCCCGTTGCTGTCGCGTTGTCAGCTGTATGTTCTGAAACCTTTGGAGAAGGAAGATCTGCTGCAACTGCTCAACCGCGCAGTTACAACCGACGTTGAACTCTCGAAGCTCAATATCCAGCTGAAAGAAACAGAAGCCTTGCTGCGCTATAGCGGTGGCGACGCACGCAAGTTGCTCAACATACTGCAACTCGTCGTTGAGTCGTGTCCCGGCGATCAGATAGTGATAGACGACGAGATGGTTGTGGCGTGCCTGCAGCAGAACCCGCTTGCATATGATAAGGAAGGCGAGATGCACTACGACATTATATCGGCGTTCATAAAGAGTATACGCGGAAGCGACCCTGACGGCGCACTCTATTGGATGGCGCGCATGATAGAGGGTGGGGAAGACCCACAGTTCATAGCCCGTCGTCTCGTCATTAGTGCGGCTGAGGATATCGGACTCGCCAACCCCAATGCACTTCTGCTTGCCAACGCCGCCTTCGACGCGGTGATGAAGATAGGTTGGCCCGAAGGACGCATACCGCTGGCTGAGGCTGTGGTATATCTTGCTACAAGTCCGAAGAGCAACTCGGCGTATCTCGGCATCAATCACGCCTTGGAGATTGTGCGTCAGACTGGCAACCAACCCGTTCCGCTGCACCTGCGCAATGCACCAACAAAGCTGATGAAGGACCTCGGCTACAGCGATGGCTACAAGTATTCGCACGATTACCCCAATCACTTTGCCCCACAACAGTATATGCCCGATGCGCTTAAGGATACACGCATCTGGCAACCGCAACATTCGCCAATCGAGGAGCGGCAGTATCAGCACATGCTCCAGTGTTGGGGCGATAAGTATAAGAACTAAGGATGAAATCGAAGGAAAGATATAATCCAACCAATAATTTTACAGGAATATGAAGATAGTAGTGTTAGACGGTCAGGGCGTAAACCCTGGCGATATCTCTTGGAATAGAATTGAAGAACTCGGCGAACTTACCGTTTATCCGCGCACAGCGCCCGAAGAAGTGCTGCAGCATGTGGGCGACGCAGAGATTGCGCTTACTAACAAGACGGTGTTCGACGCCAACATCATAGCCCAGCTCAAGAACACGAAGTATATCGGTGTGCTTGCTACTGGCTACAACGTGGTAGACACAAAGGCGGCACGCGAGCGTGGCATCGTTGTGACGAATATTCCGGCGTACAGCACGGACAGCGTGGCACAGATGGTGTTCGCTCACTTGCTCAATGTCTCTAACCACGTAGAACACTATGCCGAAGAGACTCGCAACGGGGTGTGGAGTCGTTGTCCAGACTTCTGCTACTGGAATAAGCCGCTCTTTGAGCTTGCAGGCAAGACTCTCGGCATTGTAGGACTTGGAAACATTGGCATGAAGGTGGCGCAGATAGCGCAGGCGTTCGGCATGAACGTGCTTGCGTACACAAGCAAGACTCCTGATCAGCTCCCAGAGGGTATTCGTAAGACAACGCTCGACGGACTATTCGGCGCTTCCGATGTCGTATCGCTGCATTGCCCGCTTACAGACACAACACGCGAACTGATGAACAACACTTCTATCGAGAAAATGCGTGACGGCGCGATACTCATCAACACTGGTCGTGGACCTCTTGTGAACGAAGCAGATGTAGCCGACGCACTTGCTTCGGGCAAGCTCGGTGCTTATTGTGCCGATGTGCTTTCATGCGAACCACCATCGCCGTCAAATCCTCTTGTCGGTGCACCACATGCATTCATCACGCCACACGTAGCATGGGCTACGCTTGAGGCTCGCCTGCGCTTGATGGATATCGCCGTGAACAACATCAAATCGTTTCTTGAAGGCTCACCTACTAATGTTGTTAACTAAATATGATGCCTACAGAAGATATCTACCAGCCCCTACTTAACGTTATTGAGTTTCTGGGTACTTTCGCCTTTGCTATCTCTGGCATCCGTCATGCCGCAGCCAAGCGCTTCGACTGGTTCGGAGGCTTTGTATGTGGCGTTGCTGTGGCTATCGGTGGAGGTACGCTGCGCGATATAATGCTCGGCGTAACGCCGTTCTGGATGACTTCCTCTATTTATCTCATCTGTACGTTCATGGCGCAGATGTTCGTCATCGTCTTTGCGCGATCGTTGAAGAGTCTTGACAATACGTGGTTCTTCTTCGACACGCTCGGCTTGGCGCTCTTCACCGTAGCCGGCTTGCAGAAGACGCTCGACTGCGGTCACGCCTTCTGGGTGGCTATAATCATGGGTACCATAACGGGTTCGGCAGGCGGTGTCATCCGCGACGTGCTGTTGAACAACGTCCCCGTCATCTTCCAAAAGGAGATATACGCTATGGCGAGCATCATCGGCGGATTGGCTTATTGGGCGCTCGTGGAGCTTGGTTGCGATATGACCATTTCTGTTATCATCGCCTTCCTCCTTATTGTAGCAATACGCATCCTCGCCGTGAAGTACCACATCTCACTGCCAGTGTTGCGAGGGGAGGAATAGTTAAACCTACTAGCACGATGTGTAATACAAATTCAAATGAAAAGTGTTACACATCGTGTTACGTCTATCTTATTATATCTTCGTTCTGATAGTCAGCCTCACCTAAGAAGGCGGTATGTGACATTATTAATAACACCGTACCGACGGCACCGATGCCTTCGACACCCTCTACATCGGCTGTGAGAAGTTTCCACAGCACGATTTATATCCAATTGCGATTGGTGGAGTAAGATAACTTTGTTAAAAATGTTAATTTTGTAATTATATAACTAAAATTCTGTAAATTTGCAAAAAAATCAAACATATGAAAAAGTTATTATTTTTATTGGCACTAATGATGCCACTTGCTCTATTTGCTCAAGATGATGCAGCAAAAAAGCTAACTAAATTTGAGCAATTAACTTCTAAAACAGGAAGAATTTCCAAATTTGTAGATGTAACGACTCCCAATATTCCAGAAAGTTTTATGGGAACTCTTGAAACAAGTGTTCGTACATTGATGGGAGAACAGACTAACTCATATTTCTACAGAATTGAGAAGCCTGAAACATCAAGAAGTATTTCACATATTGCAATGATTGAATATTCCGATTTAGTGGAAATAAACAAAGCTCTTACAAAACTTGTTGCAGAGGTTGAAACAGATTGCGCTGCCAATCCTGATTATTTGGAAAATAGATTTATTACAAATGATGGATTCCAAATTGGCTATTATGTTTCAAAGGGTAAAGCGAGTTGGTATTTGAAGTTAGAAAGATACTCAAATAGCACTGTATTTATAAAAAATGCAGAAGCATTAACAACAAATTTCTCTGCAGCTCAACAGAAAATAGAAGAGTTAAAAGGAATATATAAAAAATAATTATATTTGAATAATTGGGGTAGATAATGAAGTGAAACACTGCCTAATCACCCTTTACTATACGCCTTTGTCTTGCGCCCAACGCAGGATGAAGGCTTTTCTTTTTTCAGAGGTATGCTCCGCCTTCAGTACCTCCTTCGCTTCGCTCTTCGCCCCTTCAGCTTTTGCAATCTCTCAGGCGTGAGAGTCAATAACGTAAGGTTGTCAATCCCACCTTCTCATGGAGGTATGGCGCACCGCACTTCCGGCACTTTGTGCATCTTGCACTGGCTGTCTGCTTGAAGCTCGTTCCATCGGCCCACATGCTTGTTGAGAAATCGGCTTTATCATGCCGCTAAAATGACGAGTATTCATTTACCTTATTCTATACGTTACACATCTGATCGTGAATGGACTTCGGCAGCTGATGTACATTTCCAAAGTCGCGCGAGCGCAATCGCCTTTATGCTGCCTTCTGACTTGTATCTCTCCACCACGATTTCATATATACTCTGTACCATCCTCACCGATGACGACAACAGAGATTGCACAATTCATCTACCTGTCTACTTCTTTTATTGTTCTGCAGTAATATTCTGACGCGGTGTTCTTTCGTACCATAATCATTTTATTTGTTCGACGTGAAGCACTTACCAAATGTAATGCTTTCTGATTTTTCCTTTGCAAAGTTAGCGCAAGCGGCATTCTGAAAGGGTCGCGCTCCACGCTTATCCTAAGATTTTTTCAAAAGTTTTTGGGGCAGGTTTGCCTCATTCCAAAATCTTTCAAGCCCGAAGGATGAAATAATCTTGGCTATCCCTTGCATTTACATGCCTTCTCCTTGCTGCTACTTGTATGCACGTAAAAATTACAAAAGCACTTCGGTGCTTCACTCTAAGTCGAACAAATAAAATTTAAAGATTATGGTACACACCACGTTTAAATCAGAATATCACTTCAACAAAAGAAGTTCAAGACAGGTAGAATTGTCGAGCAATCTCTATCAGGTTGTCATCAATGGAGAGGATGGCGAGTATATCGAATATGAAATCGAGGCGGACAGTCATTCTGAGGCAAGCGCCAAGGCGGAAGCACTCGCAGCTGACAGTTTTATAGACATCAGCTATATCGAAGTTTATCTCATTCACTAATCAGATTGTTTCACTCTTAAAATAAGATAGTTATGAATACTCAGAATGTCATTTTAGCAGCTAAAGCCAATTCTGGCAAGTCAACAAGCAATGTATGGGTCGTTTACACAAGCGCAGACAGCTCAGACAAGATGTATTGCACAAGTGCCTACAAGGCAATGCGCCTCGCTTTCCTCCTCAAGAAGAGAATGGGATTGAACATCTCTGATAATTGCCTCGCACGCCTCTCGCAAGAGATTGCAAAAGCCAAAGACAGTGCAAGTCGAGTGCAGAACACAAGCTCGCTTGAATGTTCTGCCGAGGCGCAGCCTGTCTTATCAAAGGGAGCCACAGCTCCCACGGTGCAGGAGGTGCAGCAGCCGGAGCCAGCTCCAGTAGAGGAAAAGCTTAAGAAAAGAAGAGGGCGCAAGCCAAAGGCTGAAAAGGCTGCTTAGGCAGCCTTCCACTTCCACCCGGCTCGAAGGAGTCGGGTTTTCTTATGTCACTGCGGCGAGATCGTAGCAAGTCCGAACTTGCTTACGTTCCATAAGAAACCTCTTTGTCCTTCGAGCTGGGTGGGGGGAAACGCAGCGGTCTTTTATGTGTTCATAAAAGGGTTTTATCTTTGAAGAAAAATCTTCAAATATATGCTTACAATCAGATATTCACCTCAGGACTTCAGCTTCACTTCGTCCATCCCAGACCGCATTGACATCTCCACCGATGCTGCTTCCGTAATCGTTGCTGTACAGACAGGTACTTCAATAATCTTTGAGACAGAACTATTCCCTTACAACAAGATAGCATCGCTCTATGATCTGCGAAGCATCATAGAGGATTTCCTTGCAGAGCGGAGGCTTACTCACGCCAACTTTGTAATCACGGCAGACTCCGATACCGAGGAAGCGATGACACCAGAGCGAACGTTCATCTATTCAAGACTGAATATACCGTACTGGAGTGGGGCAGTGTACATACAGCGCCACTTCCTCACCACACTTTCATCGTTCGTGCTGCCACGCAATGCGGTGCAATGACTTTCGTTCTTAGCTCTACCTAACAAGACTCTCACTTGCTACACGGAATGTCTCATTCACGCTGTCGGTGAACCGACACCGCGTGTTGTCCGGCTTGAAGAAAACCATATCAATTATACAGCGCTGCGCTTGTGTGCCGTCAACGTGATGCCGGAACAATACCTGCAGCGACTGAAAATAAATGGAAAGCTCCTGCAAGTCACCGTACATCGTGGAGATCTTGCTAAGACCTTCTACATCACGGACCGCACCCCGAACCTCACACTCACCGTCCGCAACGAGTTCAACTGCATTGAGTTCATTCACCTCAACTGCGTTACGAAGCGCAAGCTGGCGCTTGACCGCTCCACGGCTACATGTCTCGGACTCACCACGTTCTATGACGACAAGTCGGCATACGAACACGAAGTGGAGTCTTCAATGCTTTCCTTTGAGCAAGCCAACCATATCTCACAGTTGCTACTTACAAATGAGATATACATCAACGAGTTATCCGGAGTGCAGCAGCCAATCATCATTACTGACCTCACCAGTGAGGTCTCAGATGCTGATAACGCCACGAACCCTATAAAGTTCAAGTGGAAGTACGCCAAGCAGCGCTTCCCAGCTGCATCCAAACTACCGCTCAACATCTTCGACACTCCATTCCACAGCACGTTTGACTAATCCCCACGTCAATGCAATCCATCCACATCAGCACACTCAGAAAAATCCTCGACTCTCCCGAACCCATCGACATCCGTTTATGGACTCGCAGCGGTGAAATCCAACACTGGTGCCGCTGCATCTCCCTCAAATATGACTTCTACAAAGGCACAAGACGAATGAAGCTGCTGGATTCTAACGAGATCCGGCAACTTCGAGACGTGTGTATATTTGAGGTGAATGGGATTGAGGTGTATATGTAAAAAGGGATGTATTGTATAAAAAAGAAAGGCGGCATCTCCCGTATATGGGATGCCGCCCGTAGGGTTTATTTTTGTCCCGATAGTTCATATACTCCAACTGGTAATTACCACTCCCACAACAAAAGTTGATTTGCAAATGTATTTTCGTTTAAATCGTTTTACATTGTTCTTTATTGACGACCCTATCTCTAAACAACTTCATATCTGTAAAGTTTCTATATATATTTTGAACTATATCTAAATAATTATCTCTTCCATCATCCCATTTATGATAATATGGCTTAATAGATACGCAGTTATGATGCTCAAAGACCGTATTTAATAGAGTTCTGTCAGAATTACCGCAGGAATGTCCCAATATTACAACTTGGAAAAGTCCAGAATTTATGAATTCTAGCAAATTCCGGTAGTTTCTTGTTTCCAAATACTTCACCGACTTTACATAATTAAGCAACTCATTGTCGTTTCTATCAAGTATTTCTTGGTAGTCCTTGTCAAGTTCATCACCATACCCAAAGATGATATTCTCAGGATAATCTAAATCCCCATGAATATAGTTAGTTATATCATCGTATCCGCCATACATTTTTACCGTTGGAGTATAGTTAAAACTCAAAAGCATTGTTTTACGTGGTCTCAGCTTCCGTGCATATTTTCTTTTATCTTTATGAACTTCATCGGCTTCTGACGCTAAAAAACCAAGGTTTTCTAAAGATCTTTTCATGTCTCTAGTTGAAAAATCCCAAGAGTCAAAGGTAGCGTGTATGACTTCATCGATTTCTTTCTTCGGAGAAGCGTTAACAAGAGTTCTTAGGTATTCCACCAATTTGTTTTTAACAAATTTCATCTGTTCATTAAGATCTTTTGTCGTATACTTACAATTTGAACCGTCGGTACCTCTTTTTAATAACTGATAGTAGTCGTTCTCTATATCTACCCATCCTTTAGTCTTCATTGACTGTAGAATGGTTTCAAAGAACTTGCTACATTCAAAAGAAAATATATCTGGAGAATCCATAATACACTCTATCACTTCATGGCCAGAAAATTTTTCCTTCGAAAACTTATCTTTAATAAAGTAATTACTTCCATAAACAAACCCTTTCCAACTACTAATATTTTTACCTATAATGGTCAACTTGCAGAGACAGTCTTCAGAGACGGTTGTGTCGTTTTGAATAAACGAATTTACTCGCTTGTCCCAATACCAATTAATGAAATCCATATAACTGGTTTTGAGACCGTGTGCGATGTCGAATCCGTTACCTATGATAACTAATCTATTCATTTACTAAATTATTAAACGCATTTTGTCAGTAAGAAACTGCAGCTTTATACTATTGTGATTTGAAATCCTTCTCAGTCAGAATTCCTTTCTTTGCCTCTTGAGGACTTGTTGCGTCCTTATAGAATATCCAACACTCTATATATTTGCCACTGTAAACAGAAGAGTGAGCTTGTTGAAATATCCAACCTTTTTCTACCATATAGTTGGCGGCATCTACCATGCTATGAAAATTTATAATCTCACCATTCTTATCCACAAATTTTAGTTTACTGCTCAAACTGCCCCAAATAGTATAAGAAGCGTTTTCACCAAAATCGAAAATAATTTTAAGACCAGTTCCCAATTCTTTTTCGATTCCTTTCACTTCGCAATAATATCTACGAGTTTCTGCAAATCCTAACCATGTTATCATGCATAAGAAAAATGTTAATACTATTCGCTTCATATTTCATATATCTTTTAGAGAGACTTTTTATTTTTTGAAAATTCCTATAACAGGAACTGTTTTCTCGTTGCCTTCAACGTTCATATAATGATAAGTTCCAATTATTCGAAAACATTCACCTTTTGACAAATTGATTATTTGATTGTCATAGAATGCTGATTCTTCTGTAGCTAAGAACTTTACGGCTGTGCCATATCTTAATCCTCCTTCAAGTTTATTTGTGAATATTTCATCATAAGTCGCCAAAGCACTGCCATCAGGCAATACCTGTACCACCTTAAATGATCCTTCTATTACTTCTGGTTTTGGTTTGTCGAACAACACTAAATCTTTGTTCTCAGAACTTGGGTTGGAATTATTTGCTGCTGCACAAAAGAAAAGAACAAAAACAAGAACAACACCTGTTATTAGTCCTCCTATATAAGTTAGAATGAATTTTAATCGTGTACTCATAATTAATTATTTCTATTTGATTTGTTTAAGTTATACAAAGGTACATATAATTATTTAACAATCGTATATGTTTTACTGCAAAATCAAAATAGTGGATAAGTCCTTTTATCTATTATTTGCGAGATTATAATTGGAAATCTCGGTTTAGTGAAAATATTTCTGTAACTTTGTATCATTGAAATCTAAATTTTGAAACTGAATTACAGTTAATACAACAGACCTTATCGTTGATTGATAAAATACATACATAAACAATGGCAAAAAAAGCAACAAAGGCAAAACCTACCAAAAGCATGGAGGAAGCTCTGTGGGAGTCGTGCAACAAGATGCGCGGATCGGTGGAGCCTTCCGAATACAAGCATGTGGTGCTGAGTCTTATCTTCCTGAAATATGCCGGCGACCATTTCGACCAAAAGCATAAGGAGATTTGTGAGCAGTACGGCGATGACTATGCTGACATGGTAGAGTTCTACGCTCAAGACAACGTGTTCTATATCCCTGCAGAATGTCGTTGGTCGTATATCATGGAGAACGCCAAGCAGGACAATATCTTCCAGATTATCGACGACGCACTTGCCAACATCGAGAAGTCTAACAAGCAGCTCGATGGTGCTTTGCCTTCCAACTATTACAGCAATCTCGGACTCGACCGCTCCAAGTTTGCCGCCTTGCTCGACGAGATTAACAAGCTCGACACACTAAAAGACGAGGAGAACGACATTATCGGTCGTGTATACGAGTTCTTCCTGGGCAAGTTTGCCATTGCTGAGGGTAAGGGCAAGGGTGAGTTCTACACGCCGAAGAGCATCGTGAATCTTATTGCAGAGATGATTGAGCCATACGACGGCAAAATTTATGACCCGTGCTGCGGTTCGGGCGGCATGTTCGTGCAGTCGATGAAGTTCGTAAAGGCGCACCATGGCAACCAGAAGAACATTTCGGTCTACGGACAAGAATATACCAAGACCACATACAAGCTGGCACGCATGAACCTCGCCATACGTGGCATCAATGCAGACATACGTCTTGGCGATACGTTCCATAACGATCAGCATAAGGACTTGAAGGCTGACTATATAATGGCTAATCCGCCGTTCAACCAAAGCGGATGGCGCACGGAAAATGAACTGACCAGCGACCCTCGATGGGCTGGCTTTGACGTGCCGCCTACGAGCAACGCCAACTACGGATGGATTCTCAACATTCTCTCTAAGCTCTCCACCGACGGTGTGGCAGGCTTTATCCTTTCTAATGGTGCTCTTTCGGCTGACAGCACGGAGTTGGCTATCCGCAGGAAACTACTGGAGATGGGAAAGGTGGAGGCGATAGTCATCTTGCCTCGAAAGCTATTCTATTCTACGGATATAAGCGTTACGCTTTGGATTCTGAACAACAACAAGAAAGCGCGCTGCGTTGAGAAGAACGGTGAGGAACGTCATTATCGTGATCGTGAGAAAGAGGTTTTGTTCTTCGATATGCGTCAGATGGGAGTGCCATACGAAAAAAAATACGTTGAACTCTCAGAAGCAGACAGGCTGAAGGTCTCTGACACCTATCATAAATGGCAACAAGAGGGATGGAAAGATAATTATGTGAATGTTCCAGAGTTCTGTTATGCTGCATCTATAGAGGATGTTGAAGGCAAGGGATTCAGCCTTGTCCCAAGCAAATACATCGAATTTGTGAATCGTGACGAACAGGTGGATTATGCAACGAAGATTGCGGAATTGCAAAAGGAGTTGTCTATCATCCTCGCTGAAGAAGAACAAAACAAAGTGCAACTGAAGAGGTTGTTTGCTGAATTAGGTGCTGAATTATGAGAAAAAGTGATTATCAGCCGTTAGGCAAATATATAGAGCAAGTAAATGTTAGGAATAGAGACCTCACAGTTACTAACCTTATGGGAGTAAGTATTGAGAAAAGGTTTATACCTTCAATTGCTAACACCATAGGAACGGATCTTTCTCCATACAAGATAGTGAAGCCTGGACAATTTGCTTATGGTCCAGTTACATCTCGAAATGGAGATAAGATAACTATTGCACTATATAACGGAAATGAAGATTGCATAATCTCACAAGCTTATGAGGCTTTTCGTATCAAAGATACCACTCAACTTTTGCCTGAGTATCTGATGATGTGGGCAAAGCGTCCAGAGTTCGATCGTTATGCCCGCTATATGTCGCATGGTAGTGTACGTGAATTGTTCTCTTGGGAAGAAATGTGCAACGTAATGCTCCCTGTTCCTCCAATCGAGGAACAGCACCGTATCGTGTCTGAATATCAGACTGTGGAGCGCCGCATTGCAAACAATGAGGCACTTATACAAAAACTCGAAGAAACCGCACAAGCTATTTATTACCATACTTTCGTGGAAGGAATTGATGAAGAAAATCTACCCGAGGGTTGGAGAAAAGGGACTATAGAAGAGCTGTGTTGTGTTAAGGATGGAACTCATGATTCTCCTAAAACATGTAAATGTGGTTACCCTCTTATTACTTCTGCTCATTTGGAACCATATAGTTTGCTTTTGGGTCAAGCATACAATATATCTACGGATGATTTTAATAAAATTAATGAAAGAAGTCTTGTTGAAGAGAAAGATATTCTTTATAGTATGATTGGAACTATAGGGTCTATTCATTATGCAATAAACAAAAGGAAAGATTATGCTATAAAAAACATGGCATTATTTAAAACTTCAAAATGTTTAGATTATGCTGAATTTGCTAATTGTACTTTGAAATCTCTTAAAACAGAAAACTACATCAAAGCATCTGTTTCTGGATCAACTCAAAATTATGTTACACTGAACATTCTTAGAGGTATTCCAATTACAATTCCAGATATTGAAGCGATAAATAGATATCATGATAAATCTAAATATTTATTTTATTATATAGGTCTGTTAGCGAGCGAAAACTCCCACCTTCGCACTCTCCTCTCTCTCCTAACTTCAAAACTCTCATAGTCATATGGAAATTCAAGATATAAGTTTCGATCTTCTGGTCTCACAGATTCAGACAACAGACAGAGCGTTGCAAAACAATGCCCGGCTGATAATCAACCGTCACGTCACTGCAAAGGCATGGCTCACGGGATATTACATCGTGGAATACGAGTTGAAGGGTAAGGACCGGGCTTTATATGGTGAGCAGATACTGCAAAGACTCGCAGAAAAACTGCAAAACAGTAAGACTTTCAGCTATCGTAGCCTGAAGCTATATAAGCAGTTCTATCTTGCTTACAAGTCTTTGGGTGCACAGATTTACTCGTTTGTCTGTTCGCTTCCACAAATCGGGCAGTCGTTGTCTGCCCAATTATATATCGCTAATTCTAAGGAGGTTACAATTAGGCAGACAGTGTCTGCCCAATTACCCACCACTGTAAAAGCAGAGTCTGTGCTGACTACCGACCCACAGTTGCTTTTCAACAAATTGTCGTTCTCTCATCTTACTGCTATAATGGCAATTAACGATCCTCTACAACGAACATTCTATGAGACCATGGCTATACGCGGAACATGGAGCGTAAGGGAGCTACAGCGACAGATTGATTCTAATTATTATATACGTAGTGGATGGAGTGAAAAGCCGGAGGCACTTGCAAAAATGGTAAGCGAAAAGGCTGAGGTCGCATCAATAGATACTGACTTGAAGTCGCCGTTCGTGTTCGAGTTTCTTGGACTGAAAGCAAAGGACGTATGGGAGGAGTCGGATCTTGAAAGTGCAATTATCGACCACTTGCAGGAATTCATCCTGGAACTGGGTATGGGATTCTGTTTCGAAGCACGGCAGCAGAAGATGCTTATTGACGACAGATACTATAAGGCTGACCTCGTATTCTATCATCGCATATTAAAACGACACGTTATCTTTGAGTTAAAAGCTCACAGACTGGATTATACGGATGTGGCTCAGCTCAATATGTATCTGGGATATTGGAGGAAAAACGTCATGTTGCAGGATGATAACGAACCGATCGGAATTCTCTTGTGTACTGAAGTGGGACAGGAAATGGCTGAGTATGCTACCATTGGCGTGGATCCTAATATGTTTATATCTAAATATCAGCTGGAGTTGCCAAGCAAGGAGCAAATCACTGATTTCTTGCGTAAGGAAAATGTAGGACTTTAAAAATATAGCTTATGCCTTTTTTCAACGAAGCCCAATTGGAGGCATCCATCATACAGCTGTTCCTCGAACAGCGCTACGACTACCGACCTGGCGAAACTATTGCCAGGAAGGACAAGACGGAAGTGCTGCAGAAGGACGACTTGCGCACTTATCTGAAGGAGCGTTATGTCGGCGAAGCAATAACAGAAATGGAGGTAGAGAATGCAATACGCCGCATAGAGCAGACCTCCGGAGGCACGCTCTATGACGAGAACCGCGACTTCATGAAACTCTTGATGAACGGTTTCTCGATGAAGCGCGAGGACCCTGCCAAGCCTAATCTCTACATCTATCCGGTTGACTTCAATCGCAAGCATAAAAACCCAGTAAACGGCAATCACGACAAGGACTACAACCGCTACAGCATCGTGAATCAGCTGGAGGTGCAGGGCGTTGAGCAGCTGCGCATACCGGATGCCATAGTCTATATAAACGGACTGCCGCTTGTTGTGCTCGAGTTCAAGAATGCTATCAAGGAGAACACCACTATTGAGGATGCTTACAAACAGCTCACCGTGCGTTATCGGCGTGACATACCGCGCCTGTTCCGCTACAACGCCTTCGTGGTTATCTCCGATGGTGTGAACAACAAGTTCGGGTCGCTCTTCGCTGACTACGATTTCTTTACGTCGTGGCGAAAGGTAGAGCCGAAGGACCGCCCGATAAACGGCATTCCGTCGCTGAAGACGATGGTGGCTGGATTGTTCGACAAGGGGCGTCTGCTCGACGTGCTGCATAACTTCATCTATTTCCCCGATACTGCGAAAAGCGAGATGAAGGTGGTGTGCCGTTATCCGCAGTATTATGCTGCGCGTGCCCTCTACGACAATGTGCTTCTGCATTCTCGCCTCAATGCCGATGGCAACGGCAAGGGCGGCACTTACTTCGGTGCTACGGGTTGCGGAAAATCGTTCACCATGCTTTTTCTCAGTCGCTTGCTCATGCGCAGCAAGGCACTCTGTTCGCCCACAATTCTGCTAATCACTGACCGCACCGACCTCGACGACCACCAGCTTTCGAGACAGGTGCTCAACGCCAAACAATTCATCGGCGATGAGATGATTATGCAGGTGGAAAGCCGGGAGCATCTGAAGACTTTGTTGCAGGGACGTACCAGTGGCGGTGTGTTTCTCACCACGATTCAGAAGTTCTCAAAAGACATTGACCTACTGTCGAAGCGTGCCAACATAATCTGTATCAGCGACGAGGCTCATCGCTCGCAGGTGGGTGTTGACGAGAAGGTGCAGATTACAGAGGAGGGAGTGAAGCGCTCTTATGGTTTCGCCAAGTATCTGCATGACTCTCTGCCAAACGCTACGTATGTAGGATTTACCGGCACGCCGATTGATGCTACGTTGCAGGTGTTCGGCGGTATTGTTGACGAATATACCATGATTGATGCCGTGACAGACGGCATCACGAAAAAGATAGTGTATGAGGGGCGTGCTTCGCATGTCATCATCGACTCGGAGAAGGTAAAGGAGATAGAGGACTACTACAACCGCTGTGCGGAGGAAGGTAGCAACGAATACCAGATAGAGGCTTCGAAAAAGGCGATGACACAGATGGAGCAGGTGCTTGCCAATCCTGATCTTATACGTCGTTTGGCTGCCGACTTCGTGCTGCATTATGAACGCCGTGTGGAAGAAGGGGCTACCATTGAGGGCAAGGCGATGATAGTGTGTGCTACCCGCGAGATAGGATATGCCATCTATAAGGAGATTGTGAAGCTGCGTCCCGAGTGGACAGAGGTGCGTCCTTGTGCTGAGGGTGAACAGCTCACTGAACAGGAAAAGGAAAAGATTCGTCCGATTGAGAAGATAAAGATGGTGTTCATACGACAAAAGGATGACCCTGAGGAGCTATATAATCTTCTCGGACCTGACGATGAACGCAAGAAACTCGACCTACAATTCAAAGAACCTAAGTCGAACCTCAAGATTGCAATCGTTGTGGATATGTGGATTACGGGATTCGACGTGCCGTGCCTAGATACGATGTATTGCTACAAACCGCTGCAGATGCATAATCTTGTGCAGACCGTAAGCCGTGTCAATCGCAACTATCCGGGAAAGGAAAAGGGCCTGATTGTCGACTATCTTGGCATTAAGAAGAACATGAACGCTGCAATGCGGCGTTATGCCAACGGCGGACAGACTGAGACACCGACCGAGGTTGTGGAACAATCACTGAAGTTGTTCCGCGACGAGCTTGACGTGCTTCGCCGTATGATTTATCCATTTGAATATACTAAGTTCTGGACAGGTTCGCCTTTGGAGCAGCTTGATACGCTCAATCAAGGAGCGGAACTCATGCAGCAGACTGACGAGAAGGAACACCGCTTCATGAAACATGTAGGCATCATGGTGTCTGCATACAAGATGTGCCATAATGATGACAGCATCAAACAGACGGAGGTGAATGAGGCGCATTTCTTCTCTGGCGTGAAGAGTATCATATTCAAGCTCACCAAGGGCGAGGCTCCTGATGCTACAAAGATGAACAAGCGTGTGCTGAAGATGGTGAACGACTCGCTGATTAGTGAGGAGGTGGAGTTGCTGCACAATATGGTGATGGACAACGCTGAGGAGATTGATCTTC
>OLIS01000280.1_pt1 | contig 39974 bp, 32 predicted proteins | sample 1601351 | NCBI WGS metagenome assembly OLIS01 (sample SAMEA2452122, study PRJEB22498) | human gut metagenome | biome: human feces; feature: human gut; material: feces | place: Australia | collected 2012
TATAATATGATACCAGCAAAGATTTCTTTTAGTTTTAATATTTTTTGGATATAGGGAGCTTGATTTTCTATTGTTCGCCCCCTTCGGGGACGGTAGTGGGTGTGGTGTTCTGCTTTCCGCAGGTTCCATTCCCTTCGGTCATTCCACCTGCGGTTATTGGGAGTTCGCCCCCTTCGGGGACGGAAGGATGCTACTTGCGAAACTTCAGTAGAATTATAAATACTTTCCCGGAATCTGCCGCAAGGCAAAATCCCAGGAAAGTATAAGCCCCCAGCCCGCTTGAGAAAGTAGGCTGGGGGCTTTTCTTGTTATAAAAGAAAAAGTTTTTTCTTTTATGAGTTCTTCAGATTTTCAATAATTTCCAATGGTAGCTGAGTTGCCTCGGCAACTTGTTCGGCAGGTAGTCCCATAGTTAACAAACGGAGCGCAGTTTCTTTATTGGCTTCTTCCTTCCCTTCTCTTTTTGCCGTATCAATGGAGTTCTTGATGTCCCGATATGCCATCTTACTTGCTTCATACTCCCTTATCTCCTGTGGAGTGAATTTGGCAATCTCTGCCTCCTCAAAAAGACGATCGAAAACCTTATCGCACAATTCTTTAGGGCGCTGGGTAAGCTTATAGAGGTTCTTCAAGGCATAAAGCCATTTGTCATAGAGCGTTTTCAACTCTTCCAAAGTCTTATTGAACTTGGCTATCTCTACATAGATAAACTCCAGCTTATCATAGAAAATTTTGTGGGTAGCAGTATCACACAACTGCACATGGTGACGGATTTCCTCCTTGTCGAAGGCTTCCTCTTTCATGTTAAAGTTAAGCAGGGCAACAGTATAGATATGATTGAGTTTGAAATCCCAGTCATTCCCCTTGGGTACCTGCTCACGAATCGGGAAAGTGGAGTAGAAGAGGGATCGGTCCTTGAAATACGCCTGGTAGGCGTTCAGCATTTCAACGATGAACTTCTCGCCGTTTTCTCCTTCACAATACACATCAAAGATGGCTTTGCGGTCGGTATAGACATCTCCTACGTGCTCTGGATTCAGATACGACACGTCCTTTACAACCTGTCTGCCATTAAACAAGCTGTTGAGGAAGCAAATGAGCAATTCCTTATTCATTGCCGTTCCAAATATTCGCTTGAAGCCGAAATCGGTCAGCAAGCTGATGTATCTTTCTTCTACCTGTTTCATACGTCATTCTTTTTAAATCTTATGCAAAGATTTCGCCAGCGAGTGCAATGAAAGCTTGCTTTCAAATTGCCGAGTGCCGGAAATCTTATGCAAAGATACGCTGAATATTTGTAACCTCCAAATTTTTACGCTATTTTTTATAGCACAATGCTTTCCCGGAATCTGCCGCCAAGTGTTTTTGTACTTTTCACAAAAAGTGTTTGCGTAATTAATACACTGTGGAAAAATTACAGAGAAAATAGTTAAAACTCTATAAAATAAGCATTTAAGTTTTGTAGTTTTAAAATATTGTAGTATATTTGTAGCAAGTAAAACAACCCCGTATAAGTCAATATATGGGTAATACAATAGTGTATGATAATAAGTGATAAATAATTATAGTAGTAACTCTGAAATTTAAATTGAAACGACATGAAGAGAACTTTTTTAGCGACAGTTTTGTCGATAGTTTTTGCGATGGTAGCAGTAGCTTGCCATAGCAGCGATGAGAAAGAGATAGGTTATGCTGAGTTGCCAGTACAGGCACAGCAGTTTGTAAAGCAGTATTTCCCTTCTGCCACCTATTCCCATGTAGAGAAGGAGAAGGATCACGGAAAGTGGGAATATGAAGTGTTGCTGAGCGACGGAACCAAAATTGATTTCAACAATAAGGGAGAATGGAAAAGCGTGGACTGCAAATACTCCACATTGCCTGCCGGCATCATCCCGGATGCTATCGCTGCCGATATTGCACAGCGATATCCTTCGCAGCAACCATATAAGATAGATAAAGAAACGGGAGGATACGAAATCGATATCCCTGGCTTTGACCTGTATTACAGCAGTAACGGAAAATTCATCCGTGCTGAAATTGACAGATAATGAACGTGAATCGGTCGGAATGGAAACCAAGTTGTTTTCCTTCTGACCGATTCTTTTAATATATAAATCTTTCAACGGAAATCTCTCTCTCCTTTTAATTAAATAAGGCGTATTATGGTAAATAGAGGAGTACGGAAGAAGGATTAGGGATATTCCCCCGCTAGTTTAGGGAAAATCCTTACCCAGGCTGAGACTTTTGCCGTACCTTTGCAGCAGAAAAAAGAAACGGAAGTAAAACTTTTAATTAAGATACGATTATGAAGAAGTTGATTATAGCACTTGTAGCAATGTTCTGCATGACATTTACTACAGCTTCGGCAATGAGTTATGAGCAGGCTCGCCAGCAGGCTTTGTTCCTTACTGACAAGATGGCTTACGAACTTAATCTGACAGACGATCAGTATGAGGCAGCCTACGAGGTTAACCTGGATTATCTCATGGGTGTTGATACTTACGATGATCTCTACGGCGTTTACTGGCGCCAGCGTAACCTCGACTTGAGCTACATCCTCCTGGATTGGCAATATCGTAATTTCTGCGCGGCAAGCTATTTCTATCGTCCTCTATATTGGGACGGCGGATTTTTCCATTTCGGTATCTATGCTCGTTATCCTCGCAGAGACTACTTCTTCTTCGGTCGCCCGCATTTCTATACCGTTTATTGCGGCGGACATAGCTGGAGAATGAATGGCGGCAGAAGCTGGTATCATGGACGCCAGTTTGGCGCTCCTCGCCCAGGAAGCCGTGAACCGCATTTCGGAATGCGCGACAGTTTTAACCGGGGTGACTACGGACGCGGCAAGACTTTCGGCAACATGAACCGACAGAGCAGTACACGCACCACTGTGACCCGCGACCACCAGTTTGGCAATGTCAATCGCCCGAACAATGGCGGCGGTTCGTTCGGAAGCCGTTCAAATGGATCATTGGAAAACAATCGTTCCAATAGTTCCAGTTCATTCGGCGGAAACCGAGGCGGCGGTTCGTTCGGAACCTTCGGAGGTTCTAGCCGCAGTGGATTCGGAAATAGTAATCGCAGTGGATTCGGAAGCGGTTCTACCACAAACAGCCGACCATCCAATGGCTTCACCCCTCGTTCTTCTACTCCAAGCAGCAGTTCGTTTGGCGGAAAACGTGGCGGCGGTTCTTTCGGAGGCGGAAGTCGCTCGAATACCAGCGTGCGCAGCTCATTCGGCGGCGGAAGCCACTTCGGTGGAAGAAGATAGGTTCAATCTCAAGAAGTAAGAAAGAATTCCAATTTAAAACCAAAAGTATATACCAAAAAAGAAGGGACATTCCAAGTGATTTGGAGTGTCCCTTTGCTTTTTTTGTTCTTTATCATTGGCTTGAAACCATGATGCAGATTTATATTCGAAAAAGATATTCTATGGAGCTATAAAGCTGATTTGCAAGGATATAGATAACGAAATAGGGAGCTGCCATCCGGATGCCTTCCGACAGGGATTCCCCCATGGCTTCTATCCCCTGCAATCTGTTGCTTACGGCTCCGAAACTCAGACTCATCACGATGACGGCAAAGCAGATATAGGGCAGGATGCTGCGGCTGAAACTACTTGCCTCTATCCCACCCATCACATTGAGCAGGATGGCGTGGGGAACGATGGTGAGCAGCAGAATTACGGCGATGAACAGAACCAGTTCTATCAATACCAATCTAAAGGCGTTGCGATGGCGATAGATGGTGCGGTCGAAATGCAGCAAACCGCTGGTTTGAAGCGTTCCCCAGGCAATGCAGATGAGCAGCAGCCCCACAAGCCAGGGAGATTCCATATTTTCTGTGAAGGATCCAAAGAACCAGCGGATTCCCTCAGGACTGAGCATAGAACGGGGAAAAGCTTCGGGCATTGCTGCCGTGATGAGCCATGACAGCAACACCAGCACTATCTGCGCCAAAGCCAGCAGGAGCATGGCGTAAGCGCAAATCTTACTCTTCATCGGGCTGCAGATTATCGATGTCGATGATGCGGAGCTCGCAGGCACGAACCACCAGGCGGGTGGCATTGACGCTCATGCCGTTGTTGCCATCAGGAAAGAGTTTCTGAACCAGTTCGTTCTGACGTTTCTCCAGACTCTTCACGCCGAAAGGCATTCCACGGAGATTGGTAATCTGCTCCTTGGTGTAACCCAAGGCAAGATGGCGCAGAAAACGCTCGTCGTATTCATCAATCTCGTAGTTGACCAAGGCCTCCTGGCGCATCAGCTGGCTGCTCACACTCTTCTTGAATCTTTCTACTATCTTCTGAAGGATAGGCTGGTTGAAAACCAATTTCTTTCCGCCCATGCACGAAGCCACATCGCCACGGGTGAGCAGTTCCCCACTCTTCAGGATAATGCCGTCGCAGCCTGCATCGAGCACATCCACCCACAGCTTCTCGTTCAATATCTCGCCCGTGAAGATGAGTACTTTCACGTCGGGATACTGCTCCTTGGTGTTGCGGCAGATTTCCACGCCCACGGTGGTGGAACCGCCCAGGCCCAGGTCGAGCAGCACGAGGTGGGGCTTTTGCTGCTTGATGAGTTTCCAATAAGCTATTTCGCTATCCGCCGTGCCGATAATCTCGGCTTCCGGGATATCGTTCTTGAAGATTCCTTCCGTGCCCTTCAACTCCAGAGGCACGTCTTCTACTATGATTACTTTAAAGTTTTCCATTATCTTTATTTATATCTATCTATTATTTATATCTATTATTGATATCTATCTAATTAAATCAATTATTTTTCCTGGTAAAACTATCTCTATCATCAGCTTGCCATCTTCCGAAGACTTGGCCTGAATGCCGCAGCCACGAAGGTTGGTGGTCTCTCCTATCTCTCTCACGATTTGGCGGGCCACCAGATACTTCATGTCGGAAGTGAGCGGCGTGAAGAGATGCGGATGCTTCTTCTCGTCGTAGTCCACATCCTGCAGGATATACTGGCAGATGGCGTAGATGGACTTTCTGTTGCCGCCCCTGTTATCTGCTGCCGGGTGATGGTATTCGTCTTCTTCCTTGATGCGGGAGGTGTAATTCTTCACTCCTCCTACTAGCAGGGTCTTGAGATAGTTCAGTAAATCACGGTCACACTTCACGGTGCTCTCCACCTGCTCCATCGCCTGCGCACTCAGCATGTTGTAGATGGATTTATAATAATCCACCAGTTCGTGGAGCGAAGTGACGTCGTCGGGTGTGGTGTCGATGAGCTGTCGGATGCGCGACGGATAGTACATCGTTTCGTGCTTCAGGGTGGAGAGACAGTTGTCGAGCACCGAATTGGCGATGTGCAGCTTGTCGTTCTCATATTCAGCACGATGCAAATCATCTTCGGCCATCTCGATGTTCATTGCCTCGTTCTTTCGCATATCTATGCTTTTTCTTAGAGCCTGCAGAATCTGCTCTACCACCTTGTTGAGCTGCCGGAAGAGCTGCGAGTTGCGCATCTTATCTGCATCCTGCGGATTCCAGAGCAGGTTGATGCGTTGCAGTTTACTTTCCTCATTTTCATCACTTAGTAGCACCTTGTTGATGCCGTTGATTTTATCCACTGCATAACGGTAGCGCAGAATGTGACGATAGTAAAGCAAATAATATGCCAACGGCAACTGGAGCAGGAGGATGATGAGCAGGACGATGGCCACCGCCTTGGAGTTTTCTGATACCTGCATGGTGCGCACGTAGTCGTCCAGCGAGTTGTCGGCACTGCGCTCCCTGAAGAGCTGGGTATAGACCTTGTTGTTGCTTTCGTACAGTTCCCATTTGTGTAGGGCAAGCGCAGCCACGGCACTCTCGTTGCGGATGTCGAGAATCACATCGTAGTTGGTAGGCAGACCGTCGTGCAGCCATTGGATCTCTGCCGCCGTTCCCTTCTTGGGATGGCTTACCATCAGGTATTTGCCATCGGGATGAACCGAGAGATAGAAATGGTTGAGATAGGTTCTTGCCGAATCTGCCATTTCCAATGTTCGCTGATACCTACCATTGATATTGCAAAAGTAGGCGCTGTCGGCGTAGGCATCAGCCCGTTCCAGCAAATTGCCGGTTGCTGCACTCGCTTGGGAAATCATCAGGGCAAGCACCAGCACCATCTGCATTCTGCGAATACCGCAAGGCAGGCGGAAGGAGAACCTGCAGCCCTTTCCCTCCTCGCTTTCGGCGTGGATATGGCAGACGGAGAAGAGAGAACTCATCTTCCTGTATTTGTCGATGATGCCCTTGCAATTGAGCAATCCGAAACCATGACCGCCCGTATAGGTGCGGTCGAAGACATGAGACAGAGTTGTTTCGTCCATTCCCTTGCCCGTATCGGCGATGGAAATCTCAACGTAACTATCCTTGGAGGCAGCCACCTGGGCGCTAATCATCACCTTTCCGCCGCTTGGTGTAAACTTGCGGGCATTATCGGCAATGGTGTTGATCATGAAGAGCGTCAGGGTGCGGTCGGCCTTCACCACGGCATCTGTAGGGCGCACCTCCAGGTTTATATCCCGCATCTGGAAACTCATCTTTCCTTTCGCCACAATGTCGAAGAGCGGCTGCAGCGGGAAGCTCTCGATGCGGAGGCTGATGGAACCCTGGCGCATCTGAATCCAATCGGTGAGCACGCCGTTGTACTGGTTAATCTGGTCGGCCAACTCAGAAATATACTGGTATCTTTCCTGTCGGATTGCTTCCGGTTCACCGCCCTCTTCCAGTCTATCCACCTCGTGAATCATGCGGTCGATAAACGGCGTGATGCTGTTCACCAGCGAAACCTTGGCGCGCTGCTCCATGTTTCTTCTTCTATTTTCCGAGATGTGGAACTGAACCATGTCGCGGGCTTCGTTTACTTCTTCAAATCTTTCGGATAAAGCATTGATAGCTTGCTTGTTATCATCTTCCCATTTATGTAAAGGAATAAGTAAGTCCTCCACCGAATTATTCCTGGCCTTGCGACGCTTCATGCAGTCGAAGAGATAAAGCAGGAAGACGACGAGAATGATGACGAAGATGACGGCGGCAATCATGGAGTTAAGCTGCACGGCATTGTCATCCAGCTGGGCAGCACGTGCCTCCAACTGCTTATCCTGTCGGGCCTGTTCCTGCAAATCCAGGTAGATGTTGCGGTTGTAGTCGCTCTGCGGTTTCTTGTCGATGGCGGAATACACCAGGCAGAGTCGCTCCCTGATGGAAGCCACCAGGTCGGGAGCCTGAAGGATTGCCTTGTTCTGCGTGAGAGCCTGAGTCAGGCAATTGCCAGCCGAATTATAGTCTCTGATTTGCCAATAGCATTCTGCCAGGGTGCGATAGGCGCCTGCGGTCTGGTACACGTCGCCATACTCCGAGAAGAGATTCAGTGCTCTCTGGGCAAAGTTGCCCGCCAGCAGCTCGGTAGGCATCTGTTCCACATTGAGGTATTGAAATGCGGGGAGATTGTTCTTTACCAGAAAATCCCTGCGATCGGCATCCTGGATGTGTTCGCTGATGGCCTGCAGGGCATTCGCCTGCCAGTAAGGATACGGATTGCTGCCGCTCGCCATCATGTAGAGACGGATGAGATAGTCGAATTCAGCCTGACTGATTTCATTGGCAGTGCCCTGCGTGATGGCTCCTCCCGAACCATAGTTATAAAGATAGTTGAGATATTGGGCCGTATCCTGTTCCAGTTCATCGGGATCAAGCATGGCAAGCGCCTGCTGCATGGGCCGTTCCTGCTGCACATAATAGAAATAGGTGGCAGCCACGATGTCGAACTCGCTCTTGGCATAGATGGTACGGTGGTGTTCACGTAGCGGCAGATTGCTTGCCTCCTCGCCTATTCTGCGAAGGCGGCGCATCGCCTTTTCGCGATGGCTATAGAAATCCTTGTTGCGGGCTTCACGCTGACAGATTCTCATATTCTGAACGTCTGCAATAAGGAGTTCTATCTGGTTGTCGCTGCGGTCTTCCACCTTCTCCAACCATCTTTTGGCAGCCTTATAATCCATCTTGGCAATGGCTACGAACGCCAGGTTGTTGCAAGCCTCCGCATAGCCCGCAGGATAGTCTTCGGCAAGAGCCAATGCTCTCGTTGCCAGCACTTTAGTGGAATCAAGATTACGATAGTGAAACGCATAAGAAAGGCTATTCAACCTATCAACTTCGCCCTTATGCGACGGCGAACAGGCTGAAAAAACAAGCATCGCCACCATCACGCAGACGATGGCGATGCCATGATTATGATGAAAAATTTTATGCAAAGGCATAAAGTTTTATTTTCATGAAGCTAATTGAATCACAAAAGATGATTACAGGGCTTAGGCGCGAGCCTTAGCGATATAACCCAGAGCCTCCTGGCACTTAGCTGTGATAGCTGCCCAATCGCCGGCAGCAACAGTCTCCTTAGGGAAGAGCTTAGAACCCATACCTACGCAGAGAACGCCAGCCTTGATCCATGGAGTAAGGTTCTCTTCTGTTGGCTCCACAGCACCTGTTACCATGATGTTGCTCCAGCGCAAAGGTGCCATTACGTTCTTAACGAATGAAGGACCACCTACATTGCCTGCAGGGAATACCTTAGTTACATCGCAACCAGCAGCCTGTGCATTGTTGATTTCTGTAACAGAACCACAACCTGGTGAATATGGAACCAGGCGGCGGTTGCAGACAGGAGCAATCTCTGGGTTGAAGTTAGGACCCACAATGAAGTTTGCACCCAACTGGAGATAGAGAGCAGCTGTGCCGGCGTCAACCACTGTACCAGCGCCCAGAATCATCTCAGGGCAAGCCTTGTCGGCCCACTTCACCAACTCACCGAAGATTTCGTGAGCGAAGTCACCACGGTTAGTAAACTCGAATACGCGAACGCCACCCTCGTAGCAAGCCTTGATTACATTCTTGCAGATTTCAACGTCCTTATTGAAGAATACAGGAACCATACCAGTCTCTTTCATGGCTGCCATGACCTGCATTTTGCTAAACTTTGCCATTTTTTATTTTAATTAATAATTTATAGTTAATAGTTTATAGGGGCTACGCCATAAGCAAGTCTGCCCTATAAACTATAAACTTTAAACTCTAAACTATATTCTATCGCTGAACGCGACCATTAGCGTTACCACCTGCGAGGCTCTCTACCTCGTCAACAGAAACCAGGTTGAAGTCGCCAGGAACAGTGTGCTTCAATGCAGAAGCAGCCACAGCGAACTCCAATGCCTCACCCTGAGTGGCCTTAGTCAGGAGACCGTGGATCAAACCGCCAGAGAAAGAGTCACCACCACCTACTCGGTCGATGATAGGGTTGATATCGTAGTGCTTGCTCTGGTAGAACTCCTTACCATCATAGATAAGAGCCTTCCATCCGTTGTGGGTAGCAGAAAGAGACTCACGGAGAGTAGAAACTACATACTTGAATCCGAACTCCTTCATCATACCCTGGAAGATGCCGTAGTAACCCTCAGCATCTGTCTTGCCGCCCTCTACGTCAGCATCTGGCTTGAAGCCCAGGCAGAGCTGAGCATCTTCCTCATTACCGATGCAAACATCAACATACTTCATCAGAGGACGCATAACAGAGATAGCCTTCTCTGAAGTCCAGAGCTTCTTGCGGAAGTTGAGGTCAACAGAAACTGTTACGCCATGACGCTTAGCAGCCTCGCAAGCCAATTTGGTCAATTCAGCAGCCTTGTCGCTGATAGCAGGAGTAATACCGCTCCAGTGGAACCACAGAGCACCCTCCATAATCTTGTCGAAGTCGAAATCTGAAGCATCAGCCTCTGCGATAGCGCTGTGAGCACGGTCGTAGATAACCTTTGATGGGCGCATAGAAGCACCAGTCTCAGCATAGTAAAGACCCACGCGATCACCGCCACGAGCGATGAACTCAGTGTTTACGCCATAACGACGGAGAGCATTTACTGCAATCTGACCGATTTCGTGCTTTGGCAACTTAGATACGAAGTAAGCCTCATGACCATAGTTAGCCAGGCTTACAGCTACGTTAGCCTCACCACCGCCAGGGATGATGCGGAATGATTCACTCTGAATGAAGCGATCGTTAGCCTCTGGAGACAAACGAAGCATAATCTCACCTAATGTTACAATTTTAGCCATTTGATGTTTTAATTCTTTTATGTTTTTATTGTTTGTTATTGATTGACAAATTTTAAAGTAGTTGCCTTTTCTTGCCGATTTTGTGCCTTTGGCAGTCAGCCGGCAGACAAATAACAATACATTGTCGTTTATCGTTGGCAAAAATAGCTATAATTTCTCGAATAACGAAATAAAATCGCGTTTTTTTTCACTTTCACCCCTATTTTTCTTGTTTTTCCTCCTATTTTTGTATGTTTCTTTCTTTTTTTAGCATTTTTCGTGCAAAAAAAGTGCTGTGCATTCGCACAATTCAAAAAAATGTTGTATATTTGTGCCCGAAAGTCGATGTGTGGTCGCACACAGCCGATTTGAGAGTTAGTAAAATGCAAAAAAGCACAGATTTCGCACAGGATGGGATGAGACGAAAAAGCGACAAGTTATCACCCGATGACTATCGGAGGTTGCCGATTCCCTAACATATATATAATGTACGCGTGAGAAGTGCCCTTAAGTACAAACTTAAAAACAATGGCCGAAAAAATCAGGATCAAGGATATTGCCGAGAGAGCCGGCGTATCTGTTGGAACAGTAGACAGAGTTCTACACGACCGCCCTAACGTGTCGAAACCCGCACGAGAGAAGGTGGAGAGAGCCCTCAAGGAAATGAATTACCAGCCAAACATGTATGCTAGTGCTTTGGCTTACAACAAGGAGTACACCTTCTATCTCCTCCTCCCGAAGCACGAGTCTGAGGCTTACTGGGAAGAGATTGAGGAAGGTGCGAGAAAATGTGAAGACCAGCGCCGTGATTTCCATATCAACCTGGAGATCAAGTTCTACGAGCGTTCGAGCGAAGCCTCTTTCCGCGAGGTTGCCAACGAGATTCTGGAAGCCAGCCCCGAGGGAGTGGTCGTGGTGCCTGCATCGCTTGCCGTGACACGCGAGTTCACCGAGCAGCTGCATCATCTCAGCATTCCGTTCATCCTGCTCGACTCCTACATGCCCGACCTGCGTCCGCTTTCTTTCTTCGGACAGGATTCCTTCTGCTCGGGCTACTTTGCAGCCAAGATGCTCTGCATGATTGCCGGCGGCGAGAAAGAAGTGATGCTGATGCGCCAGACCAAGGACGGACAGGTGATGAGTAAGCAGCAGGACAACCGCGAGGTGGGATTCCGCCACTACATGCACGACCATTACCCGCAGATGCAGATCCATACGCTCGACCTGCCGCTCAACGGCACCCGAAACGAGTTTGTCAAGATGCTGGAGAAATACTTCGCCGAGCATTCCGACACCCACCACTGCATCACCATGACATCGAAGGCGCACATCGTGGGCGACTATCTGCTGAAGGCAAACCGCCGCGACATCCAGATTATGGGTTACGACATGGTAGAGAAGAATGCCAGATGCCTTCGCGAGGGAAGCATCTCCTTCCTCATCGCCCAGCACGCCTTCATGCAAGGCTATTACTGCGTAGACACTCTCTTCCAGGCCATCGTGCTGAAGAAGAAGGTCAATCCCGTGAACTACATGCCTATCGAGCTGCTGATGAAGGAGAACGTGGATTTCTATCGCAGAACGCAGATCTGATTTTCAGTAAGATGAGAAAAGTCTGCATGAAATATCTGCATTAAAAATAGAAGTAGAATAACATTCATAATAAACAAAAACAAGACTACAGAATGAAACTATCAAGCTTTATCAAGATTAACCCTGCTGATTCAGTAGTGGTTTGCTTGCGCCCTATGAAGCAGGGCGAAGCTATTGAGGTAGATGGCAAGACCATCACCCTTTTGCAGGATACTCCTGCCGGTCACAAGGTGCTCATCAACGATGCTGCCGAAGGACAGGACATCATCAAGTACGGCTACCCTATCGGTCACGCAAAGAAAGACCTGAAGCAGGGCGAGTGGGTTAACGAGAACAATCTCAAGACCAATCTTGCCGGTACTTTGGAGTACACCTACAATCCGGTGGAGGAAAAGCTGAGCATCGCCGATGAGGGCAGAACCTTCAAGGGTTATGTGCGCAAGAATGGCGAAGTGGGTACACGCAACGAGGTTTGGGTAGTCCCTACCGTGGGATGCGTAAACGGTGTTGCCGAGAAGCTCGTCGAGCTTCTGAAGCAGGAAACAGGCTGCGAGGGTATTGACGCCATCCACGCCTGGCACCATAACTTTGGTTGTTCTCAGCTCTCTGGCGACCACGAGAACACCCGCAAGGTGTTGCGCGACATCTGTCTCCATCCTAACGCTGGCGCCGTGCTCGTTCTCTCATTGGGATGCGAGAACAACCAGCCAGACGATTTCATGGCGATGCTGGGCGATTACGACAAGGACCGCATCAAGCTGCTCGTTACCCAGAAGGTGGAAGGCGATGAGATTGAGGAAGGCATGAAGATTCTCCGCAACCTCTATGCCAAGGCCAAGGAGGATGAGCGCGAGGAGGTTTCCGTAAGCAAGCTCCGCGTGGGATTGAAGTGCGGCGGATCTGACGGATTCAGCGGCATTACCGCCAACCCATTGGTGGGCGAGTTCTCTGATTGGCTCGTGGCACAGGGCGGTACAAGCATCCTCACCGAGGTGCCTGAGATGTTCGGTGCTGAGACCATCCTGATGAACCGTTGCGAGAACAAGGAACTCTTCGACAAGACTGTTCACCTGATCAACGACTTCAAGGAGTACTTCCTGAGCCATGGCGAGCCTGTGGGCGAGAATCCTTCTCCGGGCAACAAGGCGGGCGGTATTTCTACCTTGGAGGATAAGGCACTCGGTTGCACCCAGAAGTGCGGTCGTGCTCCGGTGAGCGGCGTATTGCAGTATGGTGAGCGTCTGGAGACAAATGGTTTGAACCTCCTGTCAGCTCCGGGCAACGACCTTGTGGCAGCCACAGCCTTGGCTTCATCAGGTTGCCAGCTCGTGCTCTTCACCACCGGTCGTGGAACCCCATTCGGCACCTTCGTTCCAACCATGAAGATTTCAACCAACAGCAATCTGGCTAAGAACAAGCCAAACTGGATTGACTTCAACGCTGGCGCCCTGGTAGAAGGCACCGACATGAAGGAGTTGGTAAAGCAGTTTATTGATAAGATTATTGCCGTGGCCAGTGGCGAGGAGGCTCGCAACGAGCGCAACGGCTATCGTGAAATTTCCATTTTCAAGAATGGAGTTACATTGTAATTTTCCATCTTCAGAAATGGAGTAACATTGTAAAACATGGAGTGAGAAGTCGGGAACCGGGATTCTGAGAGAGTCCTGTTTCCCTGCTTCTCTCTTCTCATTGAATCATTATGAGCATTAAGTCTCATTAAATAATTATGAGTAATCAGTCTCATTAGAATAATTATGAGTAACAAGAAAGGTTTGTTGGCATTATCGCCATTAATTTTGTTGATTGTCCTCATCGTGGCTTACACCCTCTATTCGGCGGATGCGAGTCATAAGGACACGAATCTGTCACTCACGGTGGCATTCATGATAGCCAGCATCTATGCGGTGGCCATCTCGGGCGGAATGCCCATCAAGAAGCGAGTAGATACCTACAGTCGCGGAGCCGGCGCCAACAACCTGATGCTCATGCTCTGGATTTACGTATTGGCAGGCGCCTTCGCTGCCTCTGCCAAGGCAATGGGAGCGGTGGACGCTACGGTGAACCTGGCGTTGAGTGCCCTGCCTGCCAGCATGATTTTGCCGGGGCTCTTCCTGGCAGCCTGTTTCATCTCCGTATCCATCGGAACAAGCGTCGGCACAGTGGTGGCTCTTGTTCCGATAGCTGCGGGCCTGGCGCACTCCATGGGGGTGAACGTGGGCATGATGACGGCTATCATCGTGGGCGGCGCCTACTTCGGCGACAACCTCTCGTTCATTTCCGACACCACGGTGGTGGCCACGCAGACCCAGAACTGCAAGATGAGCGATAAGTTCAGGGTCAACTCCCTCATCGTGGTTCCTGCTGCCGTCCTCGTACTCGCCGTCTATGGCGTGATGGGCTTCGGCTTGCAGGCGCCTACCCATATTCCTGAGGTGGAATACATGAAGGTAATACCTTATATAATAGTACTCGTTACGGCCATTGCCGGAATGAACGTGATGGCTGTGCTCACCATGGGCACCATCCTCTGCGGAGTCATCGGCATCGGAAGTCATCTCTTGGGATCCACTTCCTCCTACGACCTCTTCGGCTGGTTCTCGGCGATGGGCAACGGAATCGTGGGCATGGGCGAACTGGTAATCATCGCCATGATGGCGGGCGGAATGCTCGAAATCATCCGCGAGAATGGCGGAATCAACTACATCATCGATAAGATTACCGCCCACGTCAACAGCAAGCGTGGCGCCGAGCTCTCCATCGCCGCCCTGGTATCAATGGTGAACATCTGCACCGCCAACAATACGGTGGCGATTCTCACGGTAGGCAACATCGCCAAGAAGATAGGCGACAAGTTTGGCGTGGACAACCGCAAGGCGGCAAGCATCCTCGACACCTTCTCCTGCACCGTGCAGGGTCTGATTCCTTACGGAGTTCAGATGCTTCTGGCTGCGGGACTCGCCAATCTCAGTCCGATGGACATCCTGCCCTATCTCTACTATCCGATGGCCATCGGCGTAGCGGCACTGCTCTCCATCCTGCTGAGATATCCTAAGAGATACAGTTAATAAAGCTCCAGCCTTAGGCAGATTTCTTTCTGCCTAAGGACTAGAGCCAGAAAGAAACAAGATAAATCAATTCATTTAAAACTTTAATACGATGGACTTCTTACAAAGGAACCTTTTTATCAAGTTGCGTTCCGCCCACTTCGGCATTGAAGAGGAGATGGAACCCATGACTACATTCAAGCAACAGAAGATTGCCCAGATGATGAAGAATCTCAACGATGTTCCTGCGGGCGAAGTACGCATGAACAATGGTTTCCTGAACCGACGACTCGCCAACATCCAGGAAAATGAGCGTCACGCCATCGATACTTCCATCGAGACCCTGCATCTGCTGCGCATCATCGTGTCGAACATCAATGGCATTCTTGCCTACGGCATCAACCTGAGCGGCATCATCGAGATGGGCAACTACCTGCGCACCAAGGGCGACAAGGTGGATTTCGTGAAGCTCGACAAGTGGCTCAGCAAGCTGCGCATCCAGCGCATGGCACAGTTGCAGGGCAGCGTACTCATCCTCTTCTTCGATTTCGAACAGGATGAGATTCCCTACGTGCGCCATGTGGAGCGGGGAGCCTACAAGCTCACCCTGCGATCGCTGTATTACAACGAGCAGGACATGCAGGACATCCACTTCAACGAGACGCAGGCAGGATTCGTGCACGTTACGGGTGGCACCATGCGCAAGAACCTGCGCCGCAGCATGAGGTATCTGGAGTATGCTCCCATCGAAACCATCAGCAACTTCTGCAACAACTTCTTCAAGTCGCTCTCCGAGATTGAGGAGTAGAATCATTTCACGAAGATGATTCTTTAGAAGATGATTCTTTAGAAGAAGTTTACGATAATATAAAATATTAAAAAAATAAGCCCTTAACGCTACGAATATCGCATGATTTTCGTACCTTTGCACGTATGAAACGAATTTTTATAACAATTTTATCGACAATACTCACACTTTGCAGTCACGCCCAGGTGCAATGCGAAGATACCTGTAGCCACGTTCATGGCATTGACATGAGCCATTATCAGGGAAAAGTGTTCTGGGAAACCATCGGCGACAACAGCAAGATGGCTTACGTCTATCTGAAGGCAACTGAAGGAGGAACCAATGTAGACAGCAGATACAAGCAGAATATCGACCTGGCGCATCGGTATGGAATGAAGGTAGGCTCCTACCACTTCTATCGTGCCCGTATTCCCCAGCAAACCCAGTTGGAGAACTTCAAGGCGCAATGCCGCCCGGGCGACCAGGATCTGCTCCCGATGATTGATGTGGAAACCAAGAGCGGAATGGAAACGGAAGAATTCTGCGACTCACTCTTCAAGTTCCTCCATCTCGTGGAGAAAGCCTATAGGCAGAAGCCACTCATCTACACCGGAGCCAATTTCTACGATAATTACCTGTTGGGCAAACTGGACAGCTACAAGCTGATGATTGCCCAATACTCCAAGCGAGTGCCTGTGCTCAGAGACGGCAGGGATTTCGAAATGTGGCAATACACGGGTAAGGGAAGACTCAACGGCGTGAACGGATACGTGGACAAGAGCCGATTCATGGGTAGACACAGATTGCGAGAAATCAGATTCAGACACAGATAAAATACGTAAATCAATAAACATTAAATAAAACTATGGCAATTATAAAATGTCCGGAATGTGGACGTCAAATCAGTGACAAAGCCCCTACATGTCCTAACTGCGGTGTGGAAATCGCAGGAAAGATTATCAAATGCCCTCACTGTGGAGAGATTTATTTCAGCAGTCAGGAAATGTGCCCTAACTGCCATGAAATAGCTTCAGCTGGTCCAGCAGCTCCTGTTACTCCAGCTGCTCCTGTTACTCCAGCTGCTCCTGTTACTCCAGCTGCTTCTGTCAATCCTCCTACTCCCCCTACTCCTCCTACCCCTCCTGTTCCTCCGGTAAGACAGACTCCGATGGCTGCAGGAAACGGCGGAAACGGAAATAATGGAAACGGATATGGAAATGGAAAATACGGCAATAATCCAGAGAATGAAGCCCAGCAGAAAGCCAAGAAGATGAGTGCCCGAAGCATTCTGATTATCTCGTTGGTCTTCTCTGTTTTGGTTTGCGGAATCCTGTATTATTTCTACGATAATGCCAACCGCAACAAGGAGAAGGAAGCTTACGAGTATGCAATGCAGAGCAGCGACCCGATGGTGCTGCAGAGTTATCTCGACACCTATAAGGACGCTGAAGAGGCACATCGTGACTCCATCATGGCGCATCTGGAAATGCTCAAGAGCATTGACCAGGACTGGACCAACGCCCTGGTAAGCGGTTCGAAGCAGGCTCTGGAGGATTATCTGCAGAAGTATCCTAACAGTCCGCATAAGCAGGAGGCGTGGAACAAGATTGATTCCATCGACTGGAATGTGGCGAAGGCTGCCGACAACGTGCAGGCTTATCAGGCTTATCTCGACGCCCATGCCGACGGAGCACATATTGAGGAGGCTGAGAATGCGATGAAGAAGGCAAAGAGCCGCGACTTGCAGCCAGAAGAGAAGCAGATGGTTAGCGGACTGTTCAGGCAGTTCTTCCAGAGCATCAACTCTCATAATGCCGACGGACTTTCTGCCACCTGCGAAGACATCCTCTCTTCTCTCTTGGGCAAGACTTCTGCCACCAAGGCCGATGTGGTTACCTTTATGGACAAGCTCTATAAGGATAATGTAGCTAATATGAACTGGCACATTAACAATGATTACCAGATTAAGAAGCGCGAGGTGGGAGAAGAAGATTACGAATATCAGGTGCAGTTCTCTGCCGTCCAGAATTTGGATCTCACGGATGGAAGCAAGAAGCAGAACAACTTCAAGATCAATGCCGTGGTTTCACCAGCCGGCAAGGTTTCTTCCTTCAACATGAATCAGATTACAACAGAATAGTTTATAGTTTACAATTTATAGTTTATAGGTTGTAATGTACAATGAATATAAAAAAGGGCGGTGTGTCATAAGCCACATCCCATACGCCCTGAAAGGGCAGAAGCTCTTAGCCCAGGGCAGCGCCCTGGGTTTTAGACTAGATACAACAAAGTCGCCCTGAAAGGGCAAAAGCTTTCAATTTCAAAGCTTTTGCCCTTTCAGGGCGACCTTGATTCTTGCCAACATTACCCAGGGCGCTGCCCTGGGCTAGGAGCTTTTGGGCTTTCAGCCCGTCTTCGGCTGCCATTATTTAGACTTATGACACACCCTTTTTTTTAATGAGCGCTCAAACATAAATTATTGCGCTTCCTTCATCTGTCGCAACAACTCCTTCTGCTTTTCGTTCAAGCCGGTAGGCAACTTCACGTTATAGGTAATCATCAGATCACCGAAGGTGCCGTCGCCCCTGTCATAACCCTTGCCGCGCACACGAACCTTCGTGCCGTTCTGGGTCTCAGGCTTAATCTTCAGCTTAATCTTCGAACCATTGCTCAGCGTGATGATTCCCTCGCCACCAAGCAAGGCTGTGTACATGTCGATGTTCACGTTCATGTTCATCTCGCCCGTGTTGGTTCGGGCACCCTGGCTGCCGCAGCCGCTGTTGCAGCCACCACCGCAGCCACCAGTTCCGAAATCAGCACCAGCACCATAGCCGGCGTTGGCTCCTCCGCCGAAACCTCCGAAACCACCAAAGCCGCCAAAACCAGCGCCTTGCTGACCGCCACGGGCACGGCCTCCTCCGAAGAGATTTTCGAAGAAGCTGGAGAATCCACCTCCGCCATTTCCGAAACTGCTGAAGTCGAAGCCCTCGAAAGGATTTCCTCCGGCTCCTCCAGCACCACCGGCTCCACCACCGAAGCCGCCACCACCGAAGCCCCCGGCGTTCTTCCAGTTTTCGCCAAACTGATCGTATTTGGCGCGCTTATCTGGGTCGGAAATCACCTCGTATGCCTCGTTCAGCGCCTGGAACTTAGCCTTCGCCTTCGGGTCATTCGGGTGCAAATCCGGATGGAATTGTTTTGCACGTTTACGATATGCTGCCCTCACATCCTTCTGGGGGATGTTCTTGTCAACACCGAGAATCTTGTAATAATCTACAAATGCCATATTATAAAACCTCCTATTTTTATGTTTTTAATAAGAATCCAACAAAAAGTATGCCGTAATTGGCAACTTTTTTGTAATTTTGCACATGAATTTAAATAATAAATAAAAAATAATATGAAACAACTGTTCGCAGCGCTCCTCATGGCGCTCACCTTTAATTCGCAGGCAATGGCACAACAGCGTACCGTAAAACTGAGAGTGGTTCAGACGAGTGATGTTCATGGAGCTTTCTTTCCATACGACTTCATCACCCGCAAGCCCAAGGCTGGAACCCTGGCGCGCGTCTCCTCTTACGTCAACGATTTGCGCAAAACCTACAAGGACAACGTCATCCTCCTGGAGAACGGCGACATCCTGCAGGGTCAGCCTACCTGCTACTTTTATAATTATGTGAACACCCAGGCACGCAATGTGGCTGCCGACGTAGTCAACTATATGAAGTATGACGCCCAGGCATTCGGAAACCACGATGTGGAAACGGGTCATGCCGTGTATGATAAATGGATTAAGGAACTGAACTGTCCGGTGCTCGGCGCCAACATCATCAACACCAAGACGGGCGAACCTTACGTGAAGCCTTACATCATCCTGAACCGTGAGGGCGTGAAGATTGCCGTGCTCGGAATGCTGACACCAGCCATTCCCAACTGGCTGACAGAAAACCTCTGGAGCGGACTTAAGTTTGAAAACATGGTAACCTGTGCCCGTAAATGGATGAAGCACATCCAGGAAACGGAGAAGCCCGACGTGGTGATTGGCGTTTTCCACAGCGGTAAGGACGGTGGCATTGTCACCCCGGAATACGAGGAGGATGCCTCCCTGCGTGTAGCAAAGGAAGTGCCAGGTTTCGACATGGTGCTCTTCGGCCACGACCACACCCGCTGCAACGAGACCATCACCAACGTGGAAGGCAAGCCAGTGGTCTGTCTCGACCCTGCCAACAACGCCCTCAACGTGGCTGACGCCGAGGTAACGCTCACCTTAAATAAAAAGAAGGTGAATGGCAAGAAGCAGTATGTTGTGACTGACAAGAAGGTGACGGGCTCCCTGCCCGATGTGACAAAATGTCCTATCGACGAAGACTTCATGAAGGCGTTCGAGCCTCAGATAGCCGAAATCAACCAGTTTGTGAGCAAGCAGATCGGTACATTCAAGAACACCATCCACAGCCGCGAGTCGTTCTTCGGCAGCTGTGCGTTCAATGATTTCATCCTCAACCTGCAGCTCGACATCACCAAGGCCGACATCGCCTTCAACGCCCCATTGCAGTTCAACGCCACCATCCAGGCGGGTCCTATCTGCGTAGGTGACATGTTCAACCTCTATAAATATGAGAACCAGCTCTACGTGATGCGCCTCACCGGCGAGGAAATCCGCAAGCATCTGGAGATGAGCTACGACCTCTGGGTAAACACGATGAAGAGTCCCAACGACCATCTCCTCCTGCTCGACACCCACACCAAGGGCGACCAGCAGCGCCTGGGCTTCAAGAACCTCTCGTTCAATTTCGACAGTGCTGCCGGCATTGATTACGAGGTGGATGTTACGAAGCCAGATGGCGAGAAGGTGAAGATTCTGCGCATGAGCAACGGCCAACCTTTCGATGAGAAGAAGTGGTACAAGGTGGCAGTGAACAGCTATCGTGGCAATGGCGGCGGTGAGCTCCTTACCCATGGTGCCGGCATTCCGAAGGACAGTCTGGAGAGCCGCATCATCTACCGCAGCGAGCGCGACCAGCGTTACTATCTGATGGAGGCGATAGAGAAGATGGGAACCGTAGAGGCAAAGGCCAACAACAACTGGAAGTTTGTGCCGGAAGCATGGACCAAGCCTGCTGCCCAGCGCGACTATGACTTGCTTTTCGGAAAGAAAAAATAAGATATTATGAAGTATTGGTTTATATTTTGCAAGACAGATATCTTGCTTGAGAAGAGAGAAGACGGAACCTATACGATTCCATGTAGCGAGGAGAGTCCGATAGAGCTCAAGCCCTGGACTCACGTCCTCAACATCACCCCGATGAGCGACGGCACGGAAGTGAAAACCTTCACCATTCCAGAGCCGGTGACCGACCATCCGAAATACGAGATGTGCGGTCTGCGCCCCAGCTTCTACAAGCTCACCCCCGAGCTTTACCAGAAGGCAGGAAAGTGCCAGGAGCTGAACTATTGGGATATGAACACGAAGTTCTGCGGCGTTTGCGGCGCTCCGATGAAGATGGATACAGACATCAGCAAGAAGTGCACCGAATGCGGCAAGACGGTGTGGCCATCCCTTGCCACAGCCATCATCGTGCTCATCAGGAAGGGCGACCAGGTGCTCCTGGTTCATGCCCGCAATTTCAAGGGCAACTTCGATTCGCTCGTGGCTGGTTTCGTAGAGACCGGCGAGAGCCTGGAAGAAGCCGTTCATCGTGAGGTAATGGAAGAAACCGGATTGACTATCAAGAACTTGAAGTATTTCAGTTCCCAGCCATGGCCTTATCCTAGCGGACTGATGGTAGGCTTCACTGCCGAGTACGTGGATGGCGAGATTCATCTTCAGAAAGAAGAACTCTCCCGTGGCAAGTGGTTCAGCAAGGATGCTCTGCCGATTCTCCCGGAGAAACTTTCCATCGCCCGCAGACTCATTGACGCCTGGCTGGAGGATAAGATTTAACGAGAATGAAAGAAAAACGTTGAAACAGGAACAATGAAAGAGAAACTTTGGAATGCGAATTACATCAAGGTGATGACCACCAACTTCCTGCTCTACTTCGCCTTCTACCTCCTCACCCCACTCCTCCCGCTCTATCTGAGCGAGACTTTCGGGGCAACGAAGGATGTGATAGGCATTGTTCTAAGCGGATATACGGTGGCGGCACTCATCATCCGTCCGTTCAGCGGATATGTGGTGGATAGCTTTTCGCGCAAGAAGGTGCTGATGGTCTGTCTGTCAGCCTTCGCCATCTTCTTTGCAGGCTACATCGCCGCCGGCACCATCCTGATGTTCGCCATTTGCCGCACCCTGCATGGCGGTCCCTTTGGAGCCGTCACCGTGGCCAACAGCACCTGTGCCATCGACGTACTGCCAGCCAGCCGCCGCAACGAAGGCATCGGTCTCTATGGCTTGAGCAACAACTTCGCCATGGCGATAGCCCCATCCATCGGCATCTATCTTCACAACATCGTGGGCAGTTACATGGTGCTGTTCTGGATAGCCTTCGTGGTGGCAATAGCCTCCGTGGTGATTGCCGGAACCATCAAACTCCCTGAGAAAGAGATTGTCAAGAACAAGGAGAAGCTTTCTCTGGATAGATTCTTCCTCACCCGAGCCTGGCTGCTCGCCATCAACATCTGCATGTTCGGATTCTGCTGGGGCGTGCTGAGCAACTACCTCGCCATCTACAGCAAGGAAGAACTGGGCATTACGGGAGGCACGGGCACCTATTTCGCCATCCTCTCGATGGGACTCTTCATGAGCCGCCTGCAGGGCAGGAAGGCACTGAGCCAGGGCAAGCTGACGCAGAATGCAGCCGAGGGAATGCTGATTTCGCTGGTGGGATTCACCATCTTCGTTGCCATTAAGCACCCGATAGCCTACTATCTTTCGGCAGCGCTGATAGGATTGGGCAACGGCCATCTCTACCCTGCCTTCCTGAATATGTTTATAAATGTGGCGCGCCACGACCAGCGAGGCACGGCGAATAGCAGCATTCTTACGGGCTGGGACTTGGGCTTCGGAATCGGTTGTCTGCTGGGTGGAATTGTTGCCGAGCATTTCGGCTACAGTGGAGCCTTCTGGATGGTAGCCATAGAGAATGCCGCCGCCGTGGTACTCTTCTTTGCCGCATCCAGGACATTTTTTGAAAAAAGAAGACGAAAGGAATAGAAGCCTTCCGTCAGCATAAAACCCGTCTTAAGGCAAAATATATTTTTCCTTAAGGCTAAAAATATTTATCCTTAAGGCTAGGAATATTTTGCCTTAAGGGTAAATATACCTCCCCATTTTGGCAGGTAAGCCAATGGTTACCAACAAGAAAGAGCATTCGTGAGGAAATCTTTAACAAATCCTCTCGAATGCTCTTGTTGTTTTCTTTCAAATCTCTTCCTGCAATTTAGAATGGGAGATCGTCAGCACTACCACCCTGTGCAGGAGCAGCTGGCTGAGAAGCAGGGAATGGAGCTGTAGCACCAGCTGCTGGCGCAGCTGCAGGAGCGGTACCCATTGGCGCAGCACCCATAGGAGGGAATGCGGCAGCACCTGGCTGCATACCGCCCATGGCACCAGCTACGGCGTTAGGGTCGATGCGCTGAACATTCCATGCACGAACGCTGTTGAACCAGCGGCCCTGATACTCATGAGCATCGATATCGAATGAAACCAGAAGCTCCTCGCCACTCTGGATGTTAAACTGTGCAAGACGATCAGCTCCGAACACATCGAAGCAAAGCTTCTTAGGATACTGCTCATGAGTCTCAATAACGAACGACTGAGCCTTCCACTCACCTCTTGCAGAAACGCCGCTTCTTTCAGGCAAAACGGCAATCACCTTTCCTTGTAATTCCATATAATTAATTTATTAAATGTTGTCTGTTCTATCATTGCAAAACGATGGGCACCTTGCTTCATCATGCCCCCTCGAAAAAGCACAAAATAGAGTGATTCTTTTATCAAGTTTTTCTTTCTGACTGCGAAATTACTAAAAATAGTTCTAAAACAGAAACATTTCTTCGATTATTTTTGTCTATCCCCGATATTTTTTGTATTTTTGTACTCATAATTGCGAAAGGGCACCCAAACTGGGGGCGTACGCAAATAAAATAAGGAAAATAAACAATAATAAAAATAACGACTCATGAGATTTACAGTATCAAGTTCAGCATTGAGCAGCAAACTCAACATGCTTGTGAAGGTGATTGGCAGCAAAAACTCGTTGCCTATCCTCGAGAATTTCCTGTTCCAGATTGAAAGCGGTGAACTGAACATCACCGCCAGCGACAGTGACAACATCATCAAGAGTACTATCGCCCTGACCGAGTGCGAAGGCGAAGGTGAATTCTGCGTGCCTACACGCGTAGTCATCGATGCCCTCAAGGAACTCCCAGAGCAGCCTCTCAGCTTCGAGGTAGAAAAAAACTCCGACGCTTACGCCATCAAGATCGTATATCAGAATGGTCTTTATAACTTCACCGGTATCAATGCCGAGGACTATCCACGCTCTCAGCCTATGGGCGACGGATGCACCGTCATCACCCTTTCCACCGATATTCTGATTGACAACATCTCCCGATCTCTCTTCGCTACAGCGTCAGACGAGTTGCGCCCTGTGATGAACGGTATCTATTTCGACCTGACTCCAGAGGCACTTGCCGTGGTTTCCAGCGATGGTCATAAACTGGTGAGAAGCAAGAACTTCAGCATCAAGAGTGAGACTCCTGCCAATTTCAACTTGCCTAAGAAGCCAGCCACCCTGCTCAAGAACATCCTGAGCAAGGAAGATGAGGCTACCATCAAGTTTGATGAGCGCAGCGCAGAAATCCAGTTCAGCGACGGCATGCTGAGATGCAGACTCATCGACGGCCGCTACCCTAACTACAACTCTGTGATTCCAACCAACAATCCTGCACAGATCACCGTAGACCGCAAGGCGCTGCAGAGCGCATTGCGCCGCGTGCTGCCTTTCGCCAGCGAGAGCAGCCAGCTCATCCGTTTCCACATTGAGAACGGCCGATTCGAGGTTTCTTCCGAGGATATCGACTTCAGCACTTCTGCCAAGGAAGTTCTGGCTTGCGAATACTCAGGTTCAACCATCAACATCGGTTTCAAGGGAAGCAGCCTGATGGAAATCCTGAGCAATCTTAACAGCGAGCAGATCGTCTTCCAGCTCGCCGACCCAAGTCGCGCCGGAATCGTAATCCCATCAGAGCAGCCAGAGGACGAAGATGTCCTGATGCTCATCATGCCTATGCTCCTTAACGACTAAGGAGCCATAGGCTCTTTTACGTTCTGCCAGCCAAAAGGCAGAAAAATTATCAAGAACCAAAAATAAAAGAAATGAAATTAAATTTAACGAAGCCCCTCATCGTCTTCGATCTGGAGACCACAGGACTTGACATGGTAAAGGATAGAATCATTCAGATTTCATATATTAAGGTGAACCCGGATGGAACAGAGATTCGTAAGAACCTGTTTGTAAACCCGGAAAAGCAGATTCCTGAAGAGGTGATTGCACTCACCGGAATCACCAACGAGGACGTGAAGGATGCGCCAACCTTCAAGCAGTTGGCTGCCACCCTGAGCCAGGAGTTCACCGGCTGCGATTTCGCCGGCTACAACTCCAACCACTTCGACGTTCCGATGCTCGCCGAGGAATTCCTGCGTGCCGGAATCGACTTCGATTTCTCCAAGTGCCGTCTCATCGACGCCCAAACCATCTTCATGAAGATGGAGCGCCGCAACCTTGCCGCAGCCTACAAGTTCTACTGCGGAAGAAAGATGGAGGAGGATTTCGAGGCCCACCGTGCCGACCAGGATACCGAGGCCACCTATCGCGTGCTGATGGGCGAGCTCGACCGCTATGCGCCTGGCGTTCAGGAGGAAGCAGACCGCGTGCTCAACAACAACATGGACGAGCTTGCCGAATTCTCAAAGCACAACGACAATGTTGACTTTGCAGGCCGCATCGTATGGCAGGAACTGAAGGATGCCCAGGGCAACGTGCTTCTCAATGAGAAGGGCGAACCGAAGAAGCACGAAGTGTTCAATTTCGGCAAGTACAAAGGCTGGGATGTTGCAGAGGTTCTCACCAAGGACCCGGGCTACTTCACCTGGATTCTGGGCAGCGAGTTCACCAACAATACCAAGCAGGTACTCACCCGCATCCGCCTGCGCGAGTATAACAAGAGAATGGGAAAATAATTATGCTGAAAGGAAAGAAAATCGTATTGGGCATTACGGGCTCCATTGCGGCCTATAAATCATGCCTCATCATACGCGGACTGATTAAGCGGGGAGCCGAGGTGCAGGTGGTCATCACCCCTGCGGGCAAGGAGTTCATCACCCCTATCACCCTCTCGGCACTCACCCACAAGCCCGTGGTGAGCGAGTTCTTCTCGCAGCGCGACGGCACCTGGAATTCGCACGTTGACCTCGGTCTCTGGGCGGACGCCATGCTCATCGCTCCCTGCACCGCCTCTACCATGGGCAAGATGGCTCACGGCATTGCCGACAACATGCTCATCACCACCTATCTCTCCATGAAGGCTCCCGTCTTCATCGCTCCAGCCATGGATCTCGACATGTACAAGCATCCGTCTACCCAGGCAAACATGAAGACACTCATCAGCTACGGCAACCATATCATCGAGCCGGAAGTGGGATTCCTCGCCAGCGGACTCGAAGGCAAGGGACGCATGGAGGAACCCGATGTCATCGTGGATTATCTCGACAGATATTTCAAGATGAAAGCAGATTCTGAGAAAGAAGCTGAAGGCAATGCCGAGGCTGAAGTGAAGGCTGAGGCTGAAGGTAATGCTGAGGCTGAAGTGAAGGCTGAGGCTTCGCTCGATTTATCCGGCAAGAAGGTGATGATTACGGCAGGACCTACCTACGAGAAGATAGACCCCGTTCGCTTCATCGGCAACTATTCTTCGGGAAAGATGGGATTCGCCCTCGCCGAAGAATGCCTGCGCCGTGGTGCTGACGTCACCCTCATCGCCGGTCCGGTAGCCCTCAGCTGCAGTCCCGCCATCCACCGCATCAACGTGGAGAGCTGCGAGGAAATGTATCAGGCTTCAACCCAGGCATTCGGGCAAAGCGATGCAGCCATCCTCTGTGCCGCCGTTGCCGACTTCAAGCCGAGCACCGTGGCCGATAAGAAAATCAAGCGCGAGAAGGATGACCTGGAACTCACCCTGGTGCCTACCCACGACATTGCGGCAGCTCTGGGAGGGATGAAACAAAAACATCAGCGAATCGTAGCTTTCGCCCTGGAAACCAACGACGAAGAGAGCAATGCACAGAAGAAGAGAGTGAAGAAAAACGCTGACTTCATCGTGCTCAACTCTACCCGCATCCCGGGCACTACCTTCCGCACCGACGACAACCAGATTACCATCATCTCGGAAAAAGGAAAGAAAGAATATGAAAAGAAACCGAAGACTGAAGTGGCTCGCGACATCATTGATGAGCTGGCTCTTCTGCTGTAATCCTGCAACCCTCGCGGCACAGGAACTGCAGGCAAAGATTACCATCAACCATGCCCAGATCTCGGGCACGGAGAAAAGCGTGTTTGACAATCTGCAACAAACCCTGGAGCAGTTTGTCAACGACCGCCAATGGACTCATCTTCAGTTTCAGAAGAACGAGCGCATCGTGTGCAACTTCAACCTGCAGGTAACCAAGTATGATAAAGACCAGGGCATCTTTACCTGCAAGGCAACCATCCAGGCCAACCGCCCGGTGTATAATTCGGCCTACACCTCCACCTTATATAATAATGTGGATGAAAACTTCACGTTCAAGTTTGCCGAATTCGACCAGCTGGAGTTCAACGAGGAGCAGATAGACAATCAGCTTACTGCCCTCTTCGCCTACTATGCGTATCTTCTCATCGGTTTAGACCTCGACAGTTTTTCGCCCAAGGGCGGCGAGGACGTGCTGCAGCGTTGCATGAATCTCACCAACAATGCGCAGAACCTCGACTACCCGGGCTGGAAGGCTTTCGACAACGACCGCAACCGCTTCGCCATCATCAACGACTATCTTGACGGCTCGATGGAGCCCTTCCGCCAGTTGCAGTACGACTACTACCGCAAGGGACTCGACGAGATGGCGAACAATGTGGAACGAGGCAGAACCGAGATAACCACAGCCCTGGAAACAGGACTGAAGAAAGCCAAGGAGAATCGCCCGCTCAGCATGTTGCCACAAATCTGGACGGATTACAAGAAGGATGAACTTGCCAACATCTACAAGGGCAAGGGCACCCAGAAGGAGAAGGAAGCCGTGTTCGAAATCCTCACCTCCATCAATCCGTCGCAAAACAAATATTGGGACCAGATAAAGGAATAATATAACCAATTATGCTCAAGCAATTATATATCAAGAACTTCACACTCATCGACGAGCTGAATATCGCCCTCTATCCAGGCTTCTCCGTCATCACCGGAGAAACCGGAGCCGGAAAGAGCATCATCCTCGGCGCCATCGGTCTGCTCCTGGGTAACAGAGCCGACACCAAGGCCATCAAGGCAGGCAGAGACCGCTGCGTGATAGAAGCCCATTTCGACCTTTCCAGATACGGAATGCAGGCGTTCTTCGATGACAACGACATCGACTACGATGGCAACGACACCATCATCAGAAGAGAGTTGACGGCGGCAGGCAAAAGCCGTGCCTTCATCAACGATACTCCTGTGCCCCTCACCCGGATGAGAGAGTTGGGCGAACAGCTCGTAGACATCCATTCGCAGCACCAGAACCTGCTGCTGCAGAAGGAAGACTTCCAACTGAACGTGGTGGACATCATCGCTCAGGACAACAAGCAACTCGCTGCCTATCAGAAGGATTACAAAGCCTACCATCAAGCAAAGGTTCAACTGGAAAATCTGAAGGAAGAGATCCTGAAAAACCGCGAGAACGAGGAGTTCATGCGATTCCAGCTGAAGGAACTGGAAGACGCACAGCTGAAGGAAGGAGAACTTGAGCAGCTGGAACAGGAAGCCGAAACCCTGAGCCACAGCGAGGACATCAAGACCGCCCTCTACGAGGCAGACAACGCCCTGAGCGGCGACGACAACAGCATACTCGACAAACTGAAGACCGCTACTGACCAACTGGAAAATATTCGTGAGGTGTATCCGAGCATGGCCGAGATTTCCGACCGCATGCAGAGCAGTTATATCGAACTGAAAGACATCGCCCAGGAAATCAGCCACAGCGTGGATGGTGTTGACTTCGACCCCAACCGTCTGGAAACCATCAACACCCGCCTCGACCAGCTCTACACCCTGCAGCAGAAATTCCGTGTAGATTCGGTGGCAGACCTCATTGCCACCCGCGACCATATCGCCGGTCAGCTCTCCAGCATCGATGGTGGCGACGAGCAGGTGGAAGCCCTGGAGAAGCAGGTAGCCATCCTGCTCGAAAAAGCCCGGAAGCAAGCAGCCCTGCTCACCGCCGTGCGCCAGAAATCGGCCAAGACGATAGAGGCAGAGATGAAGCAGCGCCTGGTTCCGCTGGGCATTCCGAACGTAAGATTCGAGATTGCCTTCGCCGACAAGGGATTGAGCAGCAACGGCACCGACAAGGTTAGCTTCCTCTTCAGTGCCAACAAGAGCACGCCGCTGCAGCCTGTCACCCAGGTAGCGTCTGGTGGAGAAATCGCCCGCGTCATGCTCTCGCTCAAGGCAATGATCAGCGGTGCCGTGAAGTTGCCAACCATCATCTTCGACGAAATCGATACCGGCGTGAGCGGCAAGATAGCCGAAAAGATGGCAGACATCATGGCAGAGATGGGTCACCTGGAACGACAGGTCATCTCCATTACCCACCTGCCGCAGATAGCAGCCAAGGGAAGCCATCACTACAAGGTGCTGAAGGAGGAAACCGAACAGGGCACCATCTCGCAGATGAAGGAACTCAACAGCGAGCAGCGTGTGGAGGAAATTGCCCAGATGCTCAGCGGCAGCGACATTACGCAGGCGGCACTCGCCAATGCCAGGGAACTGCTGAGGTCCAACCGCCCATAAAAACGACTGTTTTTGAAATATGAAGAAAATATATATGATTATGTTGGGACTGATGCTGGGTGCATCGTCCCTATTCGCTCAACCGGGAGCTGTACAGAAATCAGCCAAGAGCGTATTTACTCTCACCACCTTCAACAAGGATGGAAACATCATTTCATCCACGCAGGGTGTATTTATTGACAACAAGGGCACTGCCATCAGTACCTTCAAGCCATTCATCGGAGCCTTCAAGGCAAGCATCGTGGATGCTTCGGGCAAGTCGATGGAGGTAGACGCCCTCCTCGGAGCCGACGAGCTTTACGATGTGGCGAAGTTCAGAGTGGTGGGCAACACCCCGGCGGCACGCATCGCAGCCAAGGAATCGGAGGCAGGCAGCAAGGTGTGGCTCGTTCCCTATTCCATCAAGAAGTCACCATTCCAGCAGGAAGAGATTTCAAGCGTAGAGAAGTTCAAGACCACCTACAATTACTACATCTTCTCCATCACCGTGCCCGATAATGCCGTGGGCTGTCCTTTCGTCAACAAAGACGGTCAGGTAATCGGAATCATGCATAGCAACGGCCAGGTTACGGCCATCGACGCCAACTATGCCAAGGAGCTGAAGGTAACGGGACTTTCCACCCTCGATGCAGCGCTTCGCCAGACGGGCATCCGCACCGCCCTGCCTGATGTGGAGCAGGACGCCATCACCATGATGACACTGAACAAGGCGCAGCTGAGCCGTGAAGCCTACACCAAGTATGCAGACGAGTTCCTCGCCAGTTTCCCAACCTCCGCCTTCGGATACAAGGAGAAGAGTACGATTCTGGTAGAGCAGAACGAGTTTGAGGAGGCAGCCAAACTGATGGAAGAAGGCATTAAGAAGGCGAACGCCAAGGATGAGGCTCACTCCAACTATTCAGATCTGATTTATCAGAAACTGGTTTACAAGGGTGATTCAGCTTTCAAGGCGTGGACTTACGACAAGGCGATTGAGGAGGCGCAGAAGGCTTATGCCATCAAGGCGAACCCGGTGTATAAGCATCAGGAAGCCCGCGTCTGGTTTACCAAGGGTGATTACCAGAAGGCGTACGATATGTTCATGGATTTAACCAAGACGGACATCCGCAGCGGCGAGCTCTATCTGGAGGCTGCTCAGTCGAAGACCCGTCTGAAGGCACCTGCATCAGAAATCAGGGTGCTTCTGGATAGTGCCATCGTAGCATCGAAGGATGCGGGAGTATTGGCAGGAAACTACTATCTGGCTCGTGGCCAGTTCCTGGACGAGCAGGGCGAGTATCGCAGTGCTTTGGCTGATTACAACCAGTATGATTCCATAGTCCGCCCCGTGAATCCGGAGTTTTTCTACACCCGCTACAAGTGTGAGACCCGATTGCGTATGTGGCAGCCGGCGCTCATCGACATAGCCCGTGCCTGCTATCTTTCACCAAAGGAGCCTACGTATTTTGCCGAGTGGGCAAGTCTGGATTTGCGTGTCAAGAGATTTGAGGAGGGTGTCAGTGCTGCCAAGCAGTGCATAGCCCTGGCTCCGGAATACGCCGACGGCTATCTTCTCCTCGGTTTGCTCCAGATAGAATTGAAGCAGAAGGACGAGGCATTAAAGAATCTGGCGAAGGCAAAGGAGCTGGGTGATGCTCGTGCAGAAGGATATATTAAGAAGTATAGCCGATAGTTTACTGAAGTTTCACAAGTGGTTCAAGCACGGGCTGAAGGCCCAACAGCTCCTAGGAGGGTGTGTCATAAGTCACATCCAATACGCCCTGAAAGGGCAGAAGCTCCTAGCCCAGGGCATCGCCCTGGGTTTTAGAACAAATACAAAAAAGTCGCCCTGAAAGGGCAAAAGCTTTGAAATTGAAAGCTTTTGCCCTTTCAGGGCGACTTTACTTTTTGCCAACATTACCCAGGGCGATGCCCTGGGCTAGGAGCTTCTGCCCTTTCAGGGCGTGCTGCTTCTGGAGCTTTTGGGCTTTCAGGGCGTGCTGCTTCTGGAGTTTTTGGGCTTTCAGGGCGTGTTGCTTCTGGAGCTTTTGGGCTTTCAGTCCGACCTCGGCTGCTATTATCTGGGCTTATGACACACCCTCATAAGCTCGTCCTTATGGCGTTCTTGACTTCTTTTTCAATTCCAATTTCGGGATCTTGACTTTCTGGCCGGCTTTCAACTTGCCGGAACCATTGAGAGCCTCAACGTAACACTCCATGCCCGGACCGAAATAACGCTTACTGATGGCTTCTATGGTCTGACCTTCTCGGGCTGTAACCACCTCAGCTACACCCACAATGCGATAGGCACCCGTGCGGACACGAGCATCCTGATCGTATTTGGCAGATGCATGGGCGGCAGCTTTTTCGGCTTGCAGCTTCTTAGCCTCAGCTGCTTTCTTAGCCTCAGCAGCTTTCTTAGCCTCAGCAGCTTTCTTAGCCTCAGCATCTTTCTGCTTCTTAGCGGCAAGAAGAGAATCCTTCTTATCAGCCTGCTTGCCATCAGCCTCAGCCATTTTCACGGCTTCGCTAGCCTGCGCCATTCTGATGCTATCTTCTATCGCCTTCTTTCTCATGATTTCTTCCTGCGAAAGAGGAGCCGGAGTTGGTTTAGCAGCCTTGTTGCCCTGATGGAAGTTGTCCAGTTGCAATGCGAGATGGTCGCGCTGCGCTGCCATCTTACCATAATTAAAGGCAAACCAACCGATGCCGCCAATCAAGGCTACGATGATAAAGCAGGCAACTATTACCAGATAACGAGGAATCACTACACCCTTTTTGGTAGATTCAAAAGTATCGTAAGACTCAGAGTCTTCGGATGTTTCTGAATCGGATGCACAAGCTGATTCAACTACAGGTTCTGAATCTGGAGCTGATATTTGCTCAGGCTCAGGTGTTGGCTCAGCCTCATCCTCATCCTTCATTTCCTTAACCGACTTTTCTACGATAGTTTCTGTTATGATTTCAGGAGAAGCATCATAGTGAGGTTCAGATTCGCCTATTACAACGACCTTATCGCTCACGGATGGAGCTTCTGATTCATCCAGGAAATCAATCACATCTGAAGTTTCAGAAGTGTCTGAAGTTTCAGAATTGTCTGATATTTCAGAAGTATCAGAAGTATCAGAAGTATCAGAGATTTCAGAAATACCAGTTGCTTCAGAAGTTTCCTCTGATGTTTCAGAACCATCCAATGGTTCTGGAATCTCCTCAGCCTCATCCATCTGCTGATTCTCAGCCAGCTGTTCTTCTGTCTCAAACTTCCTGTCGATTTCATCAAACTCTACCCCGTCGTTCACCACCACCGTCTCAAACTGTGCAAACGGCTTGTTGATGATTTCCTTGAGAATCGTATCCGGGGTAAAGGAAATTTTATCTCTTCCCTCAATGACGATACGCTCGCCGGTGTTGACATCCACGCTCTCACGATCTTTCACCGAAGTAACCTTGAAGGTTCCAAGCCATTTCATCTTTACCTGCTTGTCAGCCTGGAGCCCTTCATTGACTACATCAAACATCTTTCTGATGAACAACTCGGCATCCTGCTGACTGATACCCGTTTTCTCAGCCAGCTTCTGTGCCAAGACTGTCAAACTGTTCCTACTCATAAGCTTCTCCTCCATTCTTTAGCTTCTCCTTGACGGCAGCAACAGGACGAAAGCCGAGCACCAGTTTAGGCGGAACCAGCTGTCGCTTCCTGGTGGTAGGATTCACCACCACGCGCTCTAGGCGCTTCTTCACCTCGAACGTACCAAAGTTGGGGATTGAGACCATTTCCCCTTCCTCAAATTCAGCAATCATGGCGTCTATCACCTTGCGCACCATCTTCTGGGTGTCCTCTTGCGAATAACCCGTCTGCTGAGCCAGTTCTGCTATATAGTCCTTATTGTTCATCTTCTGATTCTTTAATTATAATTCTATCTCACTACTTCGCCATACAGGTCGAACTCCTCGCTGCTGGTCATCTTTACCTTGTAGAAACTGCCCACACGCAAGCGCTGGTCTGCCTTGATAAGCACCTCTGGGTCAACCTCTGGCGAACAGAACTCCGTTCTGCCGATATAGTAATCTCCTTCCTTGCGGTCGATAACCACCGGCATCGTGAGTCCCACCTTGCCTGCCTCAATCTCAGCACTGATGTCCTGCTGCAGAATCATCAGTTCGTCAAGACGGCGCTGCTTCACATCGGCAGGAACATCATCCTCGTAGTTCTTGGCACTGTAGGTTCCCTCCTCCTCTGAATAGGCGAAGGCACCCATGCGCTCGAAACGCTGTTCACGCACGAAGTCGAGCAACTCGTGGAAATCCTCCTCGGTCTCGCCTGGGAAACCTACCATCAGCGTGGTGCGGATATGGATGCCTGGCACACGCTTGCGGATGACGGTGAGCAGGTCGAGCGTCTCCTGCTTGGTTACGTGGCGATGCATACGAGTGAGCATGTGGTCGCTGATGTGCTGCAGGGCAATGTCGAGATACTTGCATACGTTTGGCTTCTCGCGCATCACATCGAGCAGATCGAGCGGGAACTGGTTTGGATAAGCGTAATGCAGACGAATCCACTTAACGCCAGGGATGTCGGCCATCTCGCTGATGAGTTCGGTGATATGATGCTTGCCATCGATATCCATGCCGTAGTAGGTAAGTTCCTGAGCGATGATCTGGAACTCCTTCACGCCGTCGGCTACCAGTTCGCGCACCTCGTTGAGGATATCTTCCTTAGGACGGGAAACGTGCTTGCCCGTGATGAGCGGAATGGCGCAATAGGCGCAGCGGCGGTCGCAGCCCTCTGAAATCTTGATGTATGCATAGTGGTGAGGGGTGGTAAGATGGCGGCGCTCGTTGCAGGCAGGCACTTCTGCCTTACCCAGCTCCTTGAGCAGTTCCTTGTAGTTGAACTTGCCGTAGAACTTATCCACCTCAGGCATCTCAGCCTCCAATTCCTTCTGATAACGCTGCGAGAGGCAGCCCATCACATAGAGTTTGTTCAGGCGTCCCTCTTCCTTAGCCTGGATAAATTCGAGGATGGTGTCGATGCTTTCCTGCTTGGCATCCTCGATGAAGCCGCATGTGTTGATGACGGCTATCTCGCCCTGAGGGCGCTTTGAATCGTGTACACAATGGTAGCCGTTCGCCTCAAACTGCTTCATCAACAGCTCGCTGTCGACCAGGTTTTTGGAACAGCCCAAAGTTATGATATCTATCTGGTTCTTTTTCATTCACCTATACCTTATTATATATACTAATCAGATTCCCGTTTCTTTTCACACAAATTGCATCCGAAATCTACTTTGATTTCTTGAACAGGGAATCCACGAATTCCTTCTTGTTGAAGAGCTGCATGTCTTCCATTCCCTCACCCAATCCGATGTATTTCACCGGCACCTTGAGCTGGTCGGAGATTCCGATGACCACGCCGCCCTTGGCTGTGCCATCGAGCTTGGTGATGGCAAGAGAAGTGATATTGGTAACGGCAGCAAACTGCTTGGCCTGCTCGAAGGCGTTCTGACCCGTACTGCCATCCAATACGAGCATCACCTCGTCTGGCGCCTCAGGCATCACCTTCTTCATCACCTCCTTAATCTTCTTCAGCTCGTTCATCAGGTTCACCTTGTTATGCAATCTTCCTGCAGTATCGATGAGCACCACGTCGGCACCATTTGCCTTGGCACTCTGCAGGGTGTCGAAAGCCACGCTTGCAGGGTCGGAACCCATCTGCTGCTTCACCACCGGTACACCCACGCGGTCGCCCCAGATGGAAATCTGCTCCACGGCTGCGGCACGGAAGGTATCGGCAGCACCCAGATAAACCTTCTTGCCAGCCTTCTTAAACTGGTAGGCAAGCTTACCGATGGTAGTAGTCTTGCCTACTCCATTAACACCCACCACCAGGATAACGTATGGCTTGTGGTCGGAAGGCAAGTCCCAATTCTCATTGTCATCGCTATGGTTCTCTTCCAGGAGACTGGCGATTTCCTCTCTTAAGATTCTGTCGAGCTCCGAGGTAGAAACATACTTGTCGCGAGCCACGCGCTCCTCAATGCGATGAATGATCTTCACCGTAGTCTCTACGCCCACATCCGATGTGATGAGTACCTCTTCGAGGTCGTCGAGCACATCGTCATCTACGGTTGACTTACCAGCCACCGCACGAGCTAATTTGCTAAACACACTCTCCTTGGTTTTTTCAAGTCCTTTATCGAGAGTTTCTTTCTTTTTGTTGCTGAATAATCCGAATAATCCCATAATTATAGCTATATTTTTTGCAAAGATACAAAAAAAAACGAAAGCATCGGTACATTTTTTGGAAAAAACACCAAAAAAAGCACCGATGCATGCTATTTATTCCTTAATTGACTATTTTTACAGGCTATTATTGAGTGCCATTAAGGCAAGAACAGCCTCATTATATTCGTTGACCACCTCAGCCTGCTTCAACCGCATATCTATCGCCTCCTGCAAGGCGCTGGCGTATTCCACATAACTGATTTCACCATTTTCATACTCCAGGGTGCTGAGACGTTCTATGTCCTTCGCCTTCGCCATATTCTCGCCGCTGTAATATTCCATTCGCTTGATGGCATTCTGCAGGCGGTTATATCCCTGTTTGTAATCCCGCTCCTTTTCGCGCTGCTCCTGCTGCATCGCCAACTGAGCCACCTCGCGGTCTTTCTGTGCGGCCTTCACCTTCGCCTTGGTTGCGCCATAGAAGAGCGGAACCCCCACGGTTACTTCGAAACCGAAGAAATTGCCTTCGGTGAAGCGCTGGCGATTGATGTGATAGGGATCCCAGCTATCGATGAGAAGCTGCGAGCGCAAAGCCAGAGAGAGCGATGGCGCATAGCCCGTCTTGGCACACTTCACCTCTTGGTCGAGCGCCGAGATGAGGTCTTTCTGATATTGCGCATCGGCAGTCTGCTGATAGTTGAAGGCTGCATTCATGGGCGAACTCTGCGAGATGACAAGGTTGTCGGCGGCAGGCACCACAGGCGTAGTGGTGTTGAGCAGCGCCATCAGGGCTGTCTGCAGATTCTCTGCCTCGTTCTTCACCTTCGTCATCTCCAGGCGGTTGTCGTTTCTCATGCGATCGGCAGAGAGGAACTCCAGCTGTCTCGCCTCGCCCGCCCTGTATCTCTTCCCGGCAACATCGCAATAGCGCTGGATGACGGAATCCTGCTGCAGCAGAATCTGAAGGCGATGGGTCTGGTAAAGCATCGCATAATAAACATTGGCTATTTCGAATCTGAGCTGCTGGGATGTGACGTTCAATCTGCTTTTTTCTGCCTGGGTCTCCGCTTTCAGTTGCCCGCGACGGGCTGTATAGACCGTAGGAAACTCTATGCTCTGCGAGAAGGTGAGTCCGTTGTCTGTATCACCGCTGGAAGCCGGGTTCTGCGAGAAGGCGATTTCCGTCTTGTCCAGATCCCATGCTGTTCCCTGCATTACCTGAGCCTTTTCTACGGCTTTTCTGCCGGATTGCAAGGCGAGGTTCTGCCTGTCAGCCAGTTGGAAACACTGCTGCAAGGTCATCTTCTCGCCGGGGATGCTTGCATCAAAACCCTGGACACCCGATGCGGACGAAAGATGAGCTTCTGCCGACAGAGGCAGAAGCAGCATCAGAGAAGCAAGCACTATATTATTCTTATCTAAAAACTTCTTCATAATTGTTCTATTCTAACGCTTGGTAAATCAATTCTAACGCTTGGTAAATGTCTTGTAGATGGCAGGGAGCACCAGCAGAGTGAGCAGGGTACTCGTGATGAGTCCGCCAATCACCACCGTGGCAAGTGGTCGCTGCACCTCGGCACCATCGCCCTGCGAGAGCGCCATCGGGAGGAATCCCATGGAAGCCACCAAAGCCGTCATCAGGACAGGACGCAGACGGAGCATGCAGCTATCGATGATGCGACGATGAATCATCTCACCCACACTGGTTCCCGCAGCTTGCGGCAACTGGAGCTGTTCCTTCTGCATCTGGTTCATCTGACCGATGAGCACGATGCCGTTGAGCACCGCCACACCGAAGAGGGCGATGAAGCCCACACCTGCCGAAATACTGAAAGGCATACCGCGGAGCCACAAAGCCCAGACACCACCTATCGCAGCCAGAGGAATAGCCGAGAACACGAAGAGCGACTCTTTTACATTCTTCACCGTGGCATAGAGCAGCAGCAGGATGATGACCAGCGCTATCGGAATCACCACCATCAGTCGGCGGCTGGCACTCTGCAGATTCTCAAACTCACCACCATAATTATAATAGTAGCCTTCAGGGAGTTTCAGCTTTTCGTCGAGAATCTCCTGGATATCCTCTACCGTGCTTTGCACATCACGCCCCTTCACATTGAAGCCCACGTAGATGCGCCGGGCACCATTCTCATGCGACACCTGTGCCGGAGCAGGCGAATAATCGATATCCGCTACTTGCGAAAGCGGAATATTCGTGCCATCCTTCAGCGGAATACTCAACAGTTCAAGCTGCTCTACATTGCGCTGCGATGGATCCATGCGGAGCACGACGTCAAACTTCTTGTCGCCCTCGTAGACGGAACCAGCCACGGCACCGGCAAAGGTAGTCTCCAGAACACTGCTGATATCATCCACGCTGATACCGTAAGCCGCCATCTTCTCGTGGTTGTATTTTACCTGGATTTGAGGCAAGCCGGCAACTTCTTCTACAAAGATGCCACTCACGCCCGGCACACCTTCTATCATCTTCTTCACCTTTCCTGCCTGCTGGGTAAGCACATCGAGGTCGTCACCGAAAATCTTGATAGCCACATCCTGCTTGATACCGGTGAGCAACTCATTGTTGCGCATCTGGATAGGCTGGGAAATCTCTGCCTCGAGACCAGGAATGGCGCTGAGGGTTTCCTCCATCTTCTCCATCAGTTCGGGAGTCGTCGTGGCAGAGGTCCATTCTGCCTTCGGTTTCAGGGCTATCATGATGTCGGCACGTTCCACAGGCATCGGGTCGGTAGGAATCTCAGCGCTTCCGATGCGGCTCACCACCTGCTTGATTTCAGGATATTCCTTCTTGAGCAGTTTTTCAGCCTTGCTACAGCTCTCCACCATCTGCGAGAGCGACGTTCCCTGCGACATACTCATTTCCACAGCGAAATCGCCTTCTTCCAGACTCGGGATAAACTCGCCTCCGAGATACTTGAAACCCACCACGCTGACGCAGAACAAAGCTACGGCTCCCGTGATGACATCCCTGTTGCGGGCAAGCACCCAATCGAGGATAGGACGATACCAGCCCTGCAACTTCTCTATCATCTTATCAGAGAAAGTCTTTCTGTTGTGCACCTTGCGGCTCAACAGGAGCGAACTTGCCATCGGCACATAGGTGAGCGACAGGATGAAGGCACCGAGGATGGCGAAGAACACGGTGAGTGCCATCGGACGGAACATCTTTCCCTCGATGCCCACCAGGGTCATCAGCGGAATGTATACAATCATGATGATGATTTCGCCGAAGGCTGCACTCTGGCGGATGCGGGAAGCCGAGAAGTGAACCTCCTCGTCCATCTGATTCTGGGTCAGGGCGAAAGGAACCGCATTTCCTTCCTTCTGGCATTGGGCAAGATAGGCAGCACGCACCTCGGGCTGCGAGAAATGACCTGTATTAATATGTGTAACCACCGCCTCAACGATGATGACGGCGGAATCGACAATCATACCGAAGTCGATGGCACCCAATGACATCAGGTTGCCGTCGATGCCGAAGGTCTTCATCATGCCGAAGGCAAAGAGCATACTGAGCGGGATGACACTCGCCACCACCAGTCCTGCACGCCAGTTGCCCAGAAAGATGACAAGCACGAAGATAACGATGAGTCCACCTTCGATGAGGTTGCGGGCGATGGTGCCCTCTACTCTATCCACCAGGTTGGTACGGTCGATAAACGGTTCGATGACCACGCCTTCGGGCAGTGATTTCTGAATCTGGCTGATTCGCTCCTTCACGTTTTTGATTACCTCCTGGAAATTCTCGCCCTTGAGCATGATGGCGATACCTGCCACCACCTCGCCTTCACCATTGCGGGTAACGGCACCGAAACGGGTGGCATGCCCCAACTGAACCTTTGCCACGTCGCCCACCTTGACGGGTGTTCCATCCACCGTCTTCACCGTGATGTTGGCAACATCCTCCAGATTCTTCACTACACCGATGCCTCGGATATAATACTGGTTGGAATTCTGCTCAATGTAGCTGCCGCCCGTATTGGCATTGTTGCGCTGCAAGGCATCAAACACCTCGCTTACGGAAACGCCGCTAGCGTTGAGCTGGTCGGTATTGATAGCCACCTCATATTGCTTGACATAGCCGCCCCAACCGCTTACCTCAGCAACGCCCGGGGTTCCGGAAAGCTGTTTGCGCACAATCCAGTCCTGCATGGTTCTGAGCTGGGTGAGCGAGTATTTATGCTCGTATCCCTCCTTGGCACGAATGGTATAG
>OLIS01000284.1_pt1 | contig 39844 bp, 30 predicted proteins | sample 1601351 | NCBI WGS metagenome assembly OLIS01 (sample SAMEA2452122, study PRJEB22498) | human gut metagenome | biome: human feces; feature: human gut; material: feces | place: Australia | collected 2012
TAAATCAGATGCGAACTCGTAAAAATTCATGCAAGAGAATGCATAAGGATCATAAAAATAAGTAGCATTCCCCTCGTGTAATTTCAACAACGGGTAAGGTACCTTATTAAATATCTTTCCCCCAGATAACATTATATCACTATATCCTAACGGGGCAATATCAAAATCATGTTTCACAGATAATTCCAAACGGTAATACTCGTAATCCCCATTCAATATATTCTTTAACCCGGCCACCACGTCAATTCCCACGATCGGAAAATCCGATCCCATGGAAACTTTATCAAACGTCTGTCGCACGACAATCTCGTTCCTCGACAAACGTGTTCCCAAACGCAACTGGGTTGTATGAATCTGATCCACGACTTCTCCATTCGGGCGAACAAAATCGACATATTTCGTGGGAAACATCTGACGATATTCCAATGCAAAGGAATTCGAAAAACCTTGCCACCATTCCTTTTCGTAACGCACATCAAATGAATTAATTAAAGTCAACTTATCATTATTCCCCCTAGAAAATATCGAACTCAATATATTACCTGTGGTAAAGGCGTTCTCGCTGGCTCCCAACTGTAATACATCATGCCGCCCTCCAATCGTGAACTTCGATGTCGGTTGATTATTAAAGATATATTCAACAGTTCCGCCTCCTTTAAATTCACCATCTTTCGTGCTATAAGCCCCGTACCCGGTAAGCCGCACATGCTTGCTAAAATCACTCGTAGTTTTGACTCCCAACTGGAAACGACATCCCTCCAACTTATTAAAACTCATCAATTTATAATAAGGTCCAAAACCGATATATTTCGTGTTATAGTAGCCAAGTAAGGCGGTCTGAATGATGTCGTATATATTTTTATACAACGGGACATTCTTTATTGAGTCCACCATATTATATATATTCTGTTCCTTTTCACTTAACTCGTAAGGACGTACTGTTTGCCAATAACTTTCATCACTCTGAAGAACATCCTTATTAATGATCACGTCATTATCCAGTTTCAGAATCTCGGTAGGGATATCTTCATTCACCTTCACATTTGAATAATCAATCTGACGATGTCCCATAAACGAGATTAACTTGGAGGAATCCTTCATCTGTACGGTAAAATCAGCCAATATTTTATCCTGCTTTAAAAACCAAGTAGAATCATTAATTAATTCATTCGTATTCTCGATAGCTAAATCCTTTATCCAGTTTACATTCAATCCTTTAGCCATACGTAAACGAGCGGACTCCAACGCCCATGTAGTGGAATCTATATTTACTTCCCCATCAAACACCGGGGTAGACTTTCCCCTAGGATGAAAACGAATCTTATATATCTTTCGTCCCTCCTTCTGTACGCTATCTACCAGAAAATACTTGTAATACATCAACCCGTGTTCACTCAACGGGCTAGCAAAATTCACCTCAAAAATATTAATGTAATTATCATACAAGTTCACATTCACATGTAGATGTCCCGTAAACTGAGCTAAACTGTAATCCTCCTCGATACCCGAAATTCGGCTGGCTTTCACGATTTCCCTTGACAATTTCGGAGAGCGCCGATAATAGTAATCTGCCGAAGCCTCAGAAATCATCACCGGTAGATAAGCCTTCCCTGTAATACTCGAAGTGTCCATGTACTGAAAAATAAAACCGAAATTTTTCTGCAATTTTTTATTCTTAAACTCCGGCTTCATATTCGCAATATCCAATTCCATCTTCGTATAGGTAGCATAACTATAGGAATCCTTTTCTGCCGGATTGTTTCTCTTCTTATTCTTTGAAATATTCCGCAAGATAGCATGTGCAGGATTCTCTCCCGGTATCACCTTTACCTCGTCCAAATTGGTCACGATTGGCACTAATTTAAAATCAATCGTATTGAAAGCTCCTTTCTTAACCTCCACGGTTTGACGCTCATAAGAAACAAAGGATGCCATAATTTCGCTAACATCCTCTCTTGTTTCAATATCATAATTTCCGTCAAAATCGGTCGTAACACCAATCGTTGTACCTACAAATACAATACTTACTAATGGCATCGGTTCCCCCGTTTCAGCATCCACTACTTTTCCTCTAACCTTCGTCGTTTGCGCCTCTATTACAGACACCCACGCCAACAACAACAAGACAAAACACAATTTCAGATATTTCATTACAAAAAAATTTACGATTTTAGATTCACAATTTCGAGTTAGGAACAACCATTCAAAATGAAGATAATCCCCATCATAAATCATCAATCACAAATCATACATTAAACCACTCCTTCACGCAATATGTCGTGTATGTGTACCATTCCTTTGTAATGACGTTCATTATCAACGACAACCAGCTGGGTAATACTATTTTGCTCCATCATCCGGTAAGCATTGTACGCCAATTCTTCCTCCGATATTGTCTTGGGAGATTTTGACATGACATCTTTTGCCGTCAACCCATCCACATCATCATATTTCTCCATCATCCGCCGCAAGTCACCATCCGTGATAATTCCTTCCAAACGTTCTTCCTCATCCACAATTGCCACTGCACCCAAACGTCCTTTCGACATGGCTAGAATCACGGGGCGAATTCCCGCATCTCTCGTGATACAAGGCCGATTCGTTTCATCATAAACATCCGAAACCCTCGTGTACAAACGTTTTCCTAAACTTCCGCCCGGATGAAATCTTGCAAAATCCCTGCTTGAGAAACTACGACACTCTACCAGACACATTGCTAATGCATCTCCCAGCACTAACTGTGCCGTAGTTGAATTTGTGGGAGCTAAATTTAAAGGACAAGCTTCTTTTTCCACTTTCGCCTTCAGTACATAAAGGGAGTTTTTAGCCAAAAAAGAGTCCGTATTTGACACCATTGCCACAATATTATTATTTCCGTTATTTCGTATCAACGGGATCAAAACTTTTATTTCCGGAGTGTTTCCACTCTTGGAAACACAAATCACCACGTCCTCTTCCCGGATCATTCCCAAATCACCATGAATAGCATCCGCAGCGTGCATAAACACGGCTGGGGTTCCCGTGGAGTTCATTGTTGCCACAATTTTTGTCGCAATAATTGCACTTTTCCCAATGCCAGTGATAATCACCCGCCCCTTATTTTTATAAATTAATCTAACGACAGCCTCAAAATCATCATCTATATAGTTTATCAAATTTTGAATAGCTACTGTCTCATCTTGAATCACTTTGCGTGCAACCGATTTTATATCTACCATGACTATCTAATTATAAATATTCATTCAAAAGTCGTCCTTAAAGCAAAAAAAGAAAAAAAATATTGCACTTATCATTTTTTGCTATAACTTTACTAGGGACAAAAGTATCATTTTTTATGATAGCTCAAAAACGAGTGATGATAGATTTATTATAGAAGATTTTGTTTGTAAAAACAAATTAAGTTATAAATTTGCGCACCCGTGTAAAAATGGGGTGTGTGAAAATTAAAAAAACAATGGGATTGCAAATAGATTTACATGCTAAATTAAAAGAGTATTTCGGCTTTGATAACTTCAAAGGGAATCAAGAGCAAATAATAAAAAACGTCCTCGCTGGAAACAACACGTTTGTACTGATGCCAACGGGGGGGGGAAAATCTTTGTGTTACCAGTTACCAGCCTTAATACTTGACGGAACAGCAATAGTGATATCGCCACTAATTGCTTTAATGAAAAACCAAGTTGATGCCATGCGTTCGTTCAGCGCATCGGAGGGAGTTGCCCACTTCATGAATTCGTCTCTTAGCAAAAGTGATATTCTAAAAGTAAAAGAAGACGTGTTGAGTGGTAAAACAAAACTATTATATGTAGCCCCAGAATCTCTAACCAAAGAAAGTAATATTGAATTCTTACGAAAAGTACCTATCTCCTTCTTTGCGGTAGACGAAGCCCACTGTATATCCGAATGGGGACACGATTTTCGGATAGAGTATCGCAAAATCAGACCGATCGTGGAGCAAATCGGGAAAGCCCCGATTATCGCTTTAACGGCAACAGCGACTCCGAAAGTCCAACATGACATTCAGAAAAACTTGGACATGCTGGATGCTCAAGTGTTTAAGTCTTCCTTCAATCGTTCAAACCTCTACTACGAGGTACGTCCAAAGGTGGACCCGACAAAAGATATCATAAAATTCATTAAAAACAACGAAGGCAAATCAGGTATCATTTACTGCCTGAGCCGTAAAAAAGTGGAAGAACTCACGGAAGTCCTTTGCGTGAATGGAATCAAGGCTGCCGCTTACCATGCCGGTATGGACGCATCGACCCGTAGTGCCAATCAAGACAAGTTCTTGATGGAAGAAGTCAACGTTATCGTAGCAACAATCGCTTTTGGAATGGGCATTGATAAACCAGACGTACGTTTTGTCATTCATTACGATATTCCCAAAAGCCTCGAAGGATATTACCAAGAGACCGGAAGAGCAGGACGGGACGGAGGAGAAGGTTATTGTTTGACATTCTACAGCTACAAAGACATCCAAAAACTGGAAAAATTCATGCAAGGTAAACCGATTGCCGAACAGGAAATCGGGAAACAACTCCTAATGGAAACTGTTTCTTACGCAGAGACTTCTCTTTGCCGCAGAAAAGTACTGTTACACTATTTCGGAGAAAACTATGATGAAGAAAATTGTGGAGCCTGTGATAACTGCTTATTCCCGAAAAAAGAATTCGAAGGCAAAGAATACTTAATTGATGCCTTGAATGTCATCCTTGAAGTAAAAGAAAAATTCAAGGTAGACCACATGGTAAATATTCTTCTTGGAGAAACCGATTCCATGATAAAATCGTATCATCATGACGAACTGGAATCTTTTGGTGTCGGTTCTGAAAAGAATGCACAGTTCTGGAACATGGTATTCAGACGCGCTTTAATTGCTAATTATATAGAAAAAGATATTGAACAATACGGGGTCATAAAACTAACTGAAAAAGGCCACGAATTTTTAAAAGAACCTAAAGACTTTATGCTGATGGAAGATCATAATTTTGAAGAATCAGAAGAGAAACTTCAGGAAAAAGGGGGAGTATCAGCACTCGACAACACCTTATTTGCCATACTGAAAGATTTACGGAAAAAGATTGCCAAGAAGAACAATCTGCCACCGTACGTGATTTTCCAAGATCCATCCCTAGAGGATATGTGTACTAATTACCCCATCACATTGGAAGAACTAGCCAACATACAGGGGGTAGGTTCAGGAAAAGCGCAAAAGTACGGACAGGAATTCGTTGAAGTAATCAAACAATACGTTGAAGACAACGAAATCGAAAGAGCGCAAGATTTAGTTGTTAAAACCGTCGCCAATAAGTCAAAATTCAAGGTATATATCATTCAAAATATTGACCGTCAAATTGACCTGGAAGACATTGCCTCTGCAGAAGGTCTTACCTTTGAGGAACTGATCAAAGAAATGGAAGCCATCGTCTTCTCCGGGACCAAACTCAACATTGACTATTACATCAATCAAATTTTGGATGAAGAGCAACAGCAAGAAATCATGGATTACTTTATGGAAGCTAAAAGTGATAATATTGGAGATGCCTATGAAGAATTCGAAGGAGACTATTCGGAAGAAGATCTTCGTCTAATGAGACTGAAACTACACTCCAAACATGGAAATTAAAAAAAGCGACTTAAAGTCGCTTTTTTTATTCCATCCGATCAATCATCACATCCGGCAAATGCTGTATAAACTGGAATAGCAAAGTTTCATCCCCTGTCTTATGAGTACGAATAACCATTGTCACCCGATAAGTGATTATATCCCCCAACCTGGATGACTCAGTAGAATAAGAACTGATTGTATGCTTTTTACTCTTTATCTCATCAGTAACCTCCTTGATTACCTCTTGATTTGTTGTCGTAAATATTAACAATACATTCCGCTGGCTGAACTTTTGAAAAATATATCCCAATCCTTCTAAACCCAATAAAGTTAACAACATTGCACTGATTCCCAACCAATATTGTCCGGAGCCGACTGCAAGACCAATGGCAGAAGTAGCCCATATCCCAGCAGCCGTAGTCAATCCTCTCACAAATAATTTTTGAATAATAATAGTCCCGGCCCCCAAAAAACCTATACCACTCACCACTTGAGCCGCTATACGACTCGGGTCAAGACCGATCCCCGTATCTCCAAGAATATCCCAAAATCCATATTTTGAAACGATCATAAAAAGTGCACTACCTAAAGCTACCAAAAAATGAGTTCTAAACCCCGCTTCCTTCGCCCGATATTCACGATCCAAACCAATGATAGCCCCTAAAACTCCGGCTACAAGTAACCTAAAGAAAAAATCCCATGTCATCATATCCATATCTCTTTTACCTGATCCTTATCTTCACACAAAGATAAACTAATCTACGCAAAATAATCTACGCAAAATTACATATAAAAAAGAAAGACCGTTCTGCCCAACAGCAAAACGGTTTTTCTATTTTATCGAAATATCCTTATTCCATATAACGAACAATCGTCTGTTCTCGATCCGGTCCCACGGATACAATCTTGATCGGGACCCCGGTTTCCTCTTCCAAAAATGCCAAATAATTATTGAACTCTTCTGGGAATTCATCCTCTGAAATCATTTTTGTCATATCACATTTCCAACCCGGCAACTCAGTATAGATTGGTTTCACACCTTCTGTAATATCATACGGGAAATAATCTATCTCTTTCCCATCCACCTCGTAAGCAACGCAAACAGAAATTGTATCAAAAGTATCCAGCACATCACTCTTCATCATAATCAATTGAGTCACCCCATTAACCATAATTGCATATTTCAATGCAACCAAGTCTACCCATCCACAACGACGTTTACGACCGGTCACAGAACCGAACTCATGTCCAAACTCACAAAGTTTATCACCTATTTCATTTTCCAATTCCGTTGGGAATGGTCCACTACCGACACGGGTACAATATGCTTTGAAGATACCGTAAACTTCTCCGATACGACGAGGTGCAACTCCCAATCCTGTACAAGCCCCAGCACAAATCGTGTTTGAAGAAGTGACGAAAGGATAAGAACCAAAATCTATATCTAGCATGGTACCCTGGGCCCCTTCTGCCAAAATGGACTTTTCATTATCCAATAATCGGTTAATCTCATGCTCACTATCTACCAACTCGAATTGTTTCAGATACTCGATTCCTTCCAACCACTCTTTCTCTGCAACTGCTAAATCATAAGTAAAGTTCAAACTTTTCAATATCTGTTCGTGACGAGCTTTCGCCTTCGCATATTTTATATCGAAATCATGTAAAATATCACCTACTCGAACACCATTTCTACTAATTTTATCCGTGTATGTCGGTCCGATTCCTTTTCCGGTAGTTCCCACTTTAGCATCGCCCTTGGCAGCCTCATAAGCAGCATCTAGAAATCGATGAGTCGGCAAAATCAGATGTGCTTTCTTAGATATATGAAGTCTTTTTTTCAAATCGTGACCAGACGCCGCCAACGCTTCTGCCTCCGCTTTAAACAAAGCAGGATCGATTACGACTCCATTACCGATGATATTGACTTTATCTCCTTGAAAAATTCCGGATGGAATGGAACGAAGCACATATTTTTGACCTTCGAATTCAAGCGTGTGCCCGGCATTAGGCCCTCCCTGAAAACGAGCCACAACATCATAATTCGGGGTTAACACGTCAACTACTTTTCCTTTACCTTCATCTCCCCACTGTAATCCCAACAATACATCTACTTTCATCTGATATTATATTTTTATAAAACGAACGTACAAAATTAATATTTATTTCTTACCTGCCAACTTACAATTGCTGCAAATACCATAAATATAAAGCATATGATGATGGACAGTAAAATCATACTTTTCTTCCACGTGTTCAACAATTTCCTCCAATCGAGAATCAGCGAACTCTTCCACTTTTCCACATATCTTGCATACAATATGTTCATGTTTTCGGTTATTATACGCACGTTCGAATTGTGCGATGTTATTCCCGAACTGATGCTTGATCACTAGCTTGCATTCCAACAACAAATCAATCGTATTGTACAATGTTGCACGACTAACCCTATAGTTCTTATTCTTCATAAATACATACAAGGATTCTATATCAAAGTGCCCGGCATGAGAATAGATCTCATCTAAAATAGCATATCTCTCTGGCGTCTTACGATGCCCCTTCTGCTGCAGGTAAGTGGTAAAAATCTCTTTCACCGTCTCCTTTATTTTTTCCATTGAGTCCAAAGCTAATTCTATTTACAACATCGCTAAGTTACAATAATTATCCGAAGTTCTATCTTTATTTAGACAAAATTCAATTTAGATGTCCAAATTCTCTACCCGGGAAACATTCTCTACTCCTTTCAAAGAAGCAATCTTCATCATCAAATTATTCAAATCTGCCGTATTATGTACATACAAATGAATCATTCCCTCAAAGATTCCATCCTTGGTTTCAAAATGCACCGTTCTCATGTTCACGTTACTCTCTTTTGATATAATCATTGTAATATCACTCACTATTCCAGTGCTATCAATGCCATTTAATTTGATCACAGCAAGGAAAGACATGATTTTGTGGCTAACCCATTTCACTGGAACAATTTTGTCCCCATAGCTGGACATTAACCGAATTGCCTCCGGGCATTTCCGTTTATGCACAGTAATCTTATCCCCGTCAATCTTCATGCCAACAACATCGTCGCCGGGGATAGGATTGCAACATGGAGCAATGATAAAGTCCGAAGCATCATCAGCAGTAATATCATTAATCACTTCTCCTTTTTTTTCATCTTTATCTTGCACAGACTTATCCTTATCGCTCTTGAAAAACTGGAGTTTCCAATACTTGACAAATTTATTTTCCGACTTTTTCTTTAAGGCTTTACGCACCTCTTCTATATCCAAATGCCCTTTAGCAAGACTCACGTATAAATCATCTTTATGTTGCAACTTCAAATGCAATAAAGCCTTATTCAGATTTTCTGCCCCGAAAGGCAATTTCATATCTTCCAGCAATTTTTCAAACATAGTGGTTCCTATACGGATTTGCTCCTTTTTCTCCCTTCGGAAAACCATAAGTATATTATTTCGTGCTTTAGCTGTAACGATAAAATCAAGCCAATCACCCTGTGGTTTCTGTTTATCGCTAGTCAGCACCTCAACTTGATCTCCACTCTGTAATCGATGGCTCATCGGAACCAGTTTATGATTCACCTTACCGCCAATACATGAGTTCCCTATCTCCGTGTGAATATCATAAGCAAAATCCAAGACAGAAGCCCCCTTCGGAAGGGTTCGCATCTCCCCTTTCGGGGTAAACACCCGAATTTCCTTAGCAAAAAGATTAAGCTTAAACTCGTCTAAAAACTCCAACGCATCAGTTCCAGGTTGTTCTAACATCTCCTTAATTCCCGCCAACCACTTGTCCACCTCATTACTTGCCTCAGCATTATCTCCCTTGTATTTCCAATGTGCAGCCAATCCCTTCTCTGCAATCTCATCCATTCGACGAGAACGAATTTGTACCTCGATCCATTTTCCCCCAGGTCCCATGACAGTAAGATGCAACGCCTCATAACCATTTGCCTTTGGAACACTCACCCAATCCCGAATTCTCTCCGGTTTTGGGCTATACATATCAGTAATCAACGAGTAAATATTCCAGCATTGCCATTTCTCCGGCTGATTATCCTTTGGATCGAACACGATCCTCACGGCAAGCAAATCATATATCTCTTCAAAAGAAATGTGTCTACGCTGCATTTTTGACCACACAGAATAGACACTCTTCGTTCGTGCTGTTATATCGTAATGATACCCATTTTCTGTTAAACGCTCCCGAATCGGAGCAATAAATTGCTGATACAAACCGGTATGTTCATCCCGATAATCATGAATTCTCTTTTCCAGTTCTTGATATTCAACAGGATTCTCATACTTCAGACTCAAATCCTCCAACTCTGTTTTGATCGCATGCAATCCCATCCGATGCGCTAGAGGTGCATATATATAAAGTGTTTCACTTGCTATTTTCACTTGTTTATGTTCCGGCATAGAATCAAGCGTTCGCATATTATGCAAACGGTCTGCAATCTTTATCAAAATTACCCGTACGTCATCCGCCAATGTCAGAATCATCTTACGAAAACTCTCGGCCTGCTTGGTCGTGTTAGACCCCATAACCTCGCTGATTTTCGTCAATCCGTCAACAAGCGATGCTATTTTAGGACCAAAAAGATTAGCTATATCCTCCACCGTGTAATCGGTATCTTCCACCACATCATGCAAAAGCGCTGCTACAGCTGATTTTGTACCCAATCCGATCTCCTTTACCGCAATCTTCGCCACTGCCAAAGGATGCAATATATAAGGCTCTCCCGATTTACGTCTAACCCCCTGATGAGCTTCCCGGGCAAATTCAAATGCCCTGCGAATCATTTTCACACTCTCCTCAGTCGTCCCCTTTCGCAAAGATTTTATCAAATCATCGAAAGCCATTTCAATCATTTCCTGCTCGTCCATAACCCAAATAATTTTAGATTTAAGATTCTAAATTTAAGATTAAATATCAATCACAAATTGGAATCATAAATCGCTTAATCACTAAACTTTACAGTTCTACATGCCGGGAAGTCACGTCCGCCTGCATGAATAGCGCTGCCATCTTATCAAACATTCCATCTTTCTCCGTGGTCAAGAATTCAATCTGTCCTCCCCGGGAAAGCTCTCGCTCCATTTCCGGATGTCGATACAAATAGTCTCTCAAACTTCGTGCTACAATTTCACCCTGCTGAATTATAGTTATCTCTTTTGGAATAAAAAGATCAATAACACTTCTCAATAACGGATAATGTGTACAAGCTAACACAAGAGTGTCAATCTGAGGGTCAACTTGCAGGATCATATCTATATACTTCTGCACAAAAAAAACTGCTCCCGGGGAATTCATCTCGTTATTCTCCACGATTGGGACCCACATGGGACAAGCCTGCTGCGTAACCAAAAAACCCTTCTCCGAATGAATTTTGGCAATCTCTAACAAATATGACTCCGATGCCACAGTCCCAGATGTTGCCAAAATACCGATATGCCCATTCTTGGTAAAATCCGCCACTGCTTCTACACTGGGACGAATAACCCCCAACACTCTTCGTTGAGGATCTATCCGAGGCAGATCAACTTGCTGGATTGTCCGTAAGGCTTTTGCAGAAGCCGTGTTGCATGCTAAAATAACCAGCTTACACCCCATCCCGAACAATTTTAAAACCGCCTCTCGCGTGTACTTGTAAACAACATCAAAAGAACGAGTTCCATAAGGAGTACGAGCATTATCGCCCAAGTAAATATAATCATACTCAGGCATCTCTTTTACAATATCTTTCAATATTGTCAATCCCCCATACCCGGAATCAAACACCCCAATCGGACAAGACATATGTCTATTACATTAAATTTATAGCTGCTAATATATCCTTTATTCCCAAAGAATGCAAAAAAAAAGCCGCCCAAAAGGGCGACTTTATTTTATTATATAATAAATTATTGAATACCTAATTTTTTCTTTACCAATGGTAATACATCCTCACTATTATCAGCCGTGTACAATAATGCACCTTGACCAAAATTAGGAGTTGCCGCAAAAATATAGGTAAAACCACCTTCTTTACCTACGGCTTGAACTGCATTTTGAATTTTAGTAATAATCGGGGCTAACAAATCTTCCTGAGTTTTTGCCATTTGTTCTTGAGCTAACTGTTGGAAATTTTGAATTCTCTCTGCCAAACCTTGAATTTCTTGTTCTTTAGCTGTCCGGCTTATTTCAGTTAATGTTTTAGCATTTGCTTGATATTCTTGCATTAATTTCTGATAATTATCATGCATTGCTGTCAATTCTTTTCTAATCTCTTGCTCCTTAGCTGCTAAATCATCCTGAGCTTTCTTGAATTCAGGCATACTCGTCATCACCTTTTGGACATCAAGATGACCTAACTTAATGGGTTTTGCAGTTTGAGCAGAAGCTGTAAAAACAGCAAACACAAATGCTACTAAAGCAAATAATTTCAACGTATTCTTCATAATGTTTGTCTTTAAAATAATCTACAAAAATAATAAAATTAAATTCCTTTTCCTAGCCTACATACATAATGTATGCAAAGAAGCTAAAATAATTTATGATTTAATGATTTTAAATTTCAGATGAAGATTAAAGCTAATTCTAAATCTAAAATTCAAAATCTAACATGGTTAAAATTCTTGTCCCAACACGAAGTGGAATTGTGAACCACCAGCGCCACTACGTCCCGGCACATCATCAAATCCATACCCCCAGTCAATCCCAAGCAAACCGAACATCGGCAAGAATACACGCAAACCGACTCCAGCAGAACGATATAAATTAAATGGTTCGAAATCTTTCAACTCAAACCAAGAGTTACCTGCTTCCAAGAAGCCTAAAGCATAAATTGTTGCTGATTGGGCTAAAGAAATCGGATAACGCAATTCCATTGTAAACTTGGAATACAAGCTCGCATCTGAAGATTTCGGGGCAATAAAAGATGAACCTGCATTAGTCAACGATCCATTTTCATAACCACGCAATCCCACGTACTCTCTACCATACAAACTATATCCAGACATTCCATCACCACCCATCTCAAATCCTTCGAACGGAGACTTTTTGTTCTTATCGTAGTAACCCAAGTACCCGTATTGTGCCGAAGCATATAATACCAATGGACGTTTTTCACTACGAGTCAATGGCATGAATACCTTTCCGCTAAACTTCCACTTGTGATATTCAATCCATCTATACTTCACCCGATCCTTCTCAGCTTCGAAATGACGATTTGAGAACAAAGAATACGGTGGAGTCAATGTTAAAGAGAATGTGAATTCACTACCCATCCTAGTGAATAACGGGTTATCAACAGAACTTCTCTTGATAACAGTAGCAATAGACAAGTTATTGGAATTACCATCACTAAAAATATAATACGGCCAATTCTTCAATTGATAACGTTGGAATGAAATTTCATTATACATTGTAAACCAGTTATCCGGCCAGTTAATGCGTCGTCCTAATCCTACGCTAAGACCGTAAGTCAACATCAACTGACGAGAATCGTACATCTGGGAACTATTGCTCATATAATAAGAATTCCGGTAACTACTAGAATATCCCGTTTGACGTGAGAAATACAAAGATACACTCAATGAATTCGGCTTCCTTCCACCTAACCAAGGCTCCCGGAAAGATAAACTGAAAGAAGTATAATATTTACCGTTCGTCTGAGCTTTCAAACTAAACGTTTGTCCATCACCCTGCGGCAAAGGACGATAAGAATCCCAATTAAATATATTACGAATAGAGAAATTCGTGAACGTCAACCCGACAGAACCAATGATCATACCAGCTCCCCATCCTCCGGAAAGCTCAATTTTATCGTTCGCTTTCTCTACTAAACTGAATACAACATCTGCTGTTCCTGCTTCAGCATTCACATTTGCCAAATCGGGCTGAATTTGTTCCGGATCAAAATGTCCCATATTTGCCAACTCTCGGGCACTTCGTATAATATCCTCGCGACTGAACAATTCACCCGGATAAACATACAACTCTCGACGAATCACATGCTCGTGCGTACGATTGTTTCCTTTGATGATTACTTTATTAATAGTAGCTTGAGGACCTTCAACCACCCGAACTTCCAAGTTAATGGAATCTTCTCCAGATATGGTCTCTACCGGAACCAATCGGGAAAACAAATAACCATTATTCTGATACAGATTAGAAACAGCATCATCATCTGACGTCATTCGCTCTCCAAGATATTTACTATTATAAACATCACCTTTCTTGATATTCAACACATCACTCAAAACATCTGAAGAGTAAATGGTATTACCCACCCAAGTAATATTATTGAAATAATATTTATTTCCTTCCTGCACGTCAATATAAATCTTTACTCGCTTAGGAGAGATTTGTACCACACTATCCGAAAGAATTACAGCATCTCGGAAACCTTTCTCGTTATACTTATCAACAAGCAGAAACTTATCTTCATCATAATTCTTTTCTATATAATTAGCCGACTTGAAGAAATTACGAAGAGATTTTTCTTTCGTCTTCTTCATAGCCCCTTTCAGACGACCATCTTTCATTAACTTGTTTCCGGTAATAATAATCTCGTCAATTTTGATCTTGTTATGTTTTTCCACGATAGCATCCAGAATCACGAAATTACTATGTTCCGGATCATCACGTTGAATAATCCTGATATTCGTATTATAATATCCTTTTTCTTTCAGATATTTTTCAATCTGCATCTTTAAATTCGACTTCATCAAGTCTGTCACTTGGGAACCTGGTAACAAATTCATTTTCTCCTTGATCTTATTCTCCTCCGCTTTTTTCAATCCAACATAATTAATCTTGGAAAGCTTATGACGTTCCTTAATATATAAAGCCAGATAAACTTTATCTCCTTCTATCTTATCTATAGCAATTGATACATCCGAAAAAATTCCGTGCCCATACAATCTTTTAATTGCACGAGTAATTGTTTCGCCAGGAATTTGTACTGCCATTCCAATAGACAATCCAGCCATCTGAGCCAAATAATCCTCATCATAGTTCCCCCCCCCCCCAACAGCTCGCACTCCAGCTAGTTCATAAGTTTTAGGTGAAGAATAAAAAATATCATATTGTTGTGTCGTATCTGCGACTTGGGCCTTAGCCCCGTACACACACAGTATAAAGATCAATAAAAGCGTTATTTTTCCTATCATCTGAGTCACTTTTTTAGTTGCTCTTCGGTTAACCCGAAACGTCTTTCTCTTTTTTGAAAATTACGAATGGCCAAATATAAGTCTTCTTTTTCAAAATCAGGCCAAAATTTATCAAGAAAATATAGTTCAGTATACGCTAATTGCCATAAAAGGAAATTACTAAGCCTACATTCACCGCTTGTTCGGATCAACAAATCGGGATCAGGAATTCCAGACGTAGTCAGATAGGAAGAAAAATCCACATCAGTAAATGCCTCAATATCTTCAATTTTACCATCTCGTATGTCTTGAGCTATTCGCTTGACTGCAGTCAAAATTTCCCATCTTGCCCCATAACTTAACGCTAATACTAGAGTTAGTCCGGTATTCGATGCTGTTTTCGTTATCAAGCCCTGCAACTTATTATACACCTCTTCCGGCAAATCCAACAAATTTCCAATAGCCTTCACCCGGACTTGCTTTTCCATCAAATTATCAGTTTCAGCCAAAATGGCATCCACCATCAAACCCATTAACACGTCAATCTCTTTTTTCGGACGTTTCCAGTTCTCTATCGAAAAAGCATATAAAGTCAAATACTTCACGCCGATCTCTCCAGCAGCCTCTAGTGCTGCTCTTACTGCATCTACACCTTTTTTATGACCTTCCCATCTCTCCAAACTGCGACTTTTGGCCCACCTCCCGTTTCCATCCATAATAATTGCCACGTGTTCCGGAATATTCTCTTTATCCATAATTAATTGAAAATTACTTTTCACTCTCCAATAAAATTAACTCTATTATTTAAAATCACTTCAACTTTTAGTTTTTAACTTCTATCTTTCTTGTTCCTCTTGTCCTCTCCCCAATTCAATTTATTACGCAACGTTTCATAATAACTATGATCCGGCATTTTCACAACGTTCATTTTAAAATCGCTCGAAGATATAAATAATTCATGATTATCCGACATTCTTTGCATACGAGAATCAGCACTTAACATGAAATTCCCCGAACGGCTCTCCACTTTTAGACGAATTTTCACATTACCGGGCAAAATCAACGGTCGCATATTCAAATTATGCGGACTGACCGGAGTTATGATCAAATTATCACAGCCAAAAGCCACGATCGGTCCTCCGCAACTTAGCGAGTAGGCAGTGGACCCGGTTGGCGTCGCCACGATCACACCATCAGACCAGTATGTTGTGAGATATTCCCCCTCGATATAAGCATGAACTTTCAACAAAGAAGAACGTTCTGTCTTCAATATACTAATCTCGTTCAATGCATAATTAAATTTAGCAAAAGGGTTATCTTTCATCTCGAATTTCACCAGTGCACGCTGTTCCACGTCAAATTCTCCGGCACACAACCAACGAATAGCCTGTGAAATCTCTTCCTGAGCTATATTAGCCAAAAAACCCAACCGCCCGCTATTGATTCCCAACACGGGAACGCCATAACTTTTTACACGCATAACGGAATCAAGAAAAGTTCCATCTCCACCCACGCTAAATAAAACATCCGTATCCTTATCAACATCCTCGTCATAAAAGGCTTGAAAAACATCAGAAACGTCACATTTCTCCTTCAAAAAATCATAGAAAGGTCTATAACAAGTCAAACAAACCCCTCGCTCATTCAGATCATGCAGCATTTGTTTGAAATAAGGATAAAACTCTTCGTGAATCACCCGCCCGTAAATCGCAACTTTACTTATTTTTGAACACATTTATTTAGATTCAATTAATTTAAATTTCAGACCTCCTACATTTCCATAAACTTCAACAATTGTCCATAACGATCTCTCATCTCTTCATTTATGTCTTCACCGGAAACAAACGTATTTTTAATCACATAGCGATAACGGATAAAAGTATCCAGGATCGGCTCAATTCTAGCCGTATTCACTTTAAGAGTAATCTCCACTTTATTAGAATCCGGCATACACGTAACATAACAACTCAATACCTTCGCCTCGTTATATTCCACGATCTGGGCGACCTCTGCCAAAGAATAATCAATTTTATTCACTTCCAACACAATAATTCCACCGGGATCGTCTATACACAAAAGTTTATCGATATTATGCAGGATATCCGTTAATAAAATAGATCCCTGATACACCTCTTTCCGGTTCAAGACTGGTACTACAGACAAAAGCCGGGAAGAGGCCACCCCGATAACATCATACATATGTACATCTTCATAAACAAAAGTCATCTCACGGGGTATATCCAACATACCGATCGTGTCATGAATACTCCCGTGCGTATACATGATTTCATCAGACAGCAACCCCACGTACGTTTCCCCTTCTAATACAGGCAGATGAGACACCCGAAATAAATCCATCCACCCCAACGCTTGGGCACAAGTATCATCTTTTTTCAATACAGGAACAACATTCGACAGTAAACTTGATGCAATCATATTTATTTCATTTATCGCCCTAAAGATACATTATTTTCCCCAGTAAATTTCACCCACAAAATAATTTTCAATTTTCAATATCTCCGTTTTCAATTATTTCTATATTTGCCACGTAAATTAAAAACAGTGAACATCATGTTACCAAAATTTCTTATTGCAGACAATTCTCAGGAAGCGCCAGATTTAGTATACGTTGTGCACACGGAAAAGCCTCGATGCATTATTCAATGTGACATAGATGGCTTTTATAGTAACCAAAAAATTTACTGGACGGATGAAGAGCCTCTTTGCACTGACGACATTGAAACTCTCATGGAAGAAGCTGAAGAATTTTTCGAAACCGAATTAGAGAATCAAGAAGAATTATATGACGAAGAAGAAGACAATTAATTGTCTTCTTCGTATAAATCACAAGCTAATAAGTTACAATTTCACGATAACATCCACCACCTTCAGTAGTTGAAAACTCCTCGGTGGCTTGTAACACAAAAGACAAATTTTGCTTTCTGCACAATAATTCGTAACTTGCAAAACTATTTACGTACTTACAAACCTGAAATTATGTACACGAAAAGTGATCTCAAACAATTTAGACGCAGAGGTATAAAACCCGAGCAAATTGAAAACCAGCTTGAAAACTTCAAGAAGGGGTTTGACTTCGTGCAGATTCAAGATGCGGCAACAATAAACAACGGAATCCACGGTTTGAATGACGAACAAGCCGACGAATTCATCCGCATCTTCGAGGAAAGAATGAATTCATTGAAAATCGTGAAAATGGTTCCAGCTTCCGGCTCCGCTTCGCGCATGTTCAAAACACTGAACACGTTTTTCAACACATACACCGGTAGTGATGAAGACTATTTAAAATTTCGACAAGACAAAGAACCCGGAAGTATATTCTCGTTTTTCGAGAAATTAAAGGAATTTCCATTCTACCCGCACCTAAAAGAGGTCCTTTACAAAGATCGCCTTGATTTAGACAAACTACTCTGGAAGAACCAATTCATGGAAATCTTGGAATACATCCTCACCCCGAAAGGTCTCAACTACAATGCCACACCCAAGGGGTTAATTGATTTCCATATTTATAAAGATCATATCCGCACTGCTGCTGAAGAACACTTGGTAGAAGCGGCGCTTTACGCCAATGACGGTAAAGGAGCTCATATCCACTTCACCGTATCAGAAGAACATATAGGCAAATTTAAGGCCCTCATGAAATCCGTTCTTAAAAATTACCAGAAAGAATTCAACTTGAAGTACGACATCTCGTATTCTGTTCAATCGCCTGCAACAGACACCGTGAGTCTTGACACGGAAGGAAACCTCGTGAGAGACAACGAGGGCAACATCGTGTTCCGTCCCGGTGGTCATGGTGCATTGATACACAATCTCAATGACCTGAAAGAAGACTTGATCTTCATCAAAAACATTGATAACGTGGCCCCCGATCGTAACAAAGCAGACACGGTTAAATTCAAAAAAATCCTTGCCGGAGTTTTATTGAAAACACAGGACCGAATTTTCAATTACATGAAAATCCTGAGCAAAAAAAATAGTATCACAGATGAAAATCTAAATGAAATCGAGCAATACATCTATGATCACCTCGGCTACAAACCCAAGGAGGGATTAACTCATACCGATCGTAAAGAAAGAGTGGCCTATCTAAAACAATTACTCGATCGACCATTGCGTGTATGCGGAATGGTAAAAAATGAAGGAGAACCAGGTGGAGGACCATTCTGGGTAGAAGACAAGGAACATGCAACACGTTTGATGATCGTGGAAAGTGCTCAAGTCAACTTGAAAGATCGAAACCAGAAAAAAATATTCACCCAATCGACACACTTTAATCCCGTGGATATCGTATGTAGTACCTATAACTATAAAGGTAAAAAATATGACTTGACCAAATACATTGATAACACTCAGGGATTCATCACCAGCAAATCACTGGGAGGGAAAGACATTAAAGTTCAAGAACTACCCGGATTGTGGAATGGTGCAATGGCCAACTGGAACACGATATTCGTGGAAGTCCCGCTATCCACCTTTACCCCGGTAAAAACTGTTTTTGATTTGCTACGTTTTGAACATCGTAACGTATTTAAAGTAGAATAAATGAATTTTAGATTTACGATTTATGATTTCAGATTATTCATAAATCGTAAATCAAAAATGTTGATTCGAGAAAGGAAATCTAAAATTTAAAATCAAGAAATTAATTTGTTGTTTATGGAAAAGAAAAAGAACCACTTACTATTAGTACTTAAGGGATGTGCCATGGGGGCCGCAGACGTGATTCCAGGTGTGTCAGGAGGTACGATTGCATTCATCACAGGTATCTACGAAGAGTTGATCGAGTCTATCCGGTCAATAAACCTAAAAGCATTACGCTTACTGGGAGCCCTCCAATTAAAAGAATTTTGGAAACACATCAACGGAAACTTCCTGATTTCTGTTGTTGCAGGTATAGCCATATCCATATTTTCTCTGGCAAAATTGATGAAATTCTTGCTAGAAACCCATCCGTTATATGTTTGGTCCTTTTTCTTCGGTCTCATCATTATTTCCGCTCTCATGGTGTCAAGAGAAATAAAAAAATGGGATCTATTAACTATCACCTCCTTAATCGTCGGAGCCATCATTGCATACACGATCACAGTACTCACCCCGACCAGTACGCCAGACGCCTGGTGGTTTATCCTTCTTTCCGGAGCGATCGCCATTTGTGCCATGATCCTACCGGGAATATCCGGAGCCTTCATATTATTACTTCTAGGAAAATACGAATACATCATCACCGCCGTTAGCGAATTTAATATTCCCATTCTACTTACCTTCTTAGTTGGAGCCGTTGCAGGTATTATAGCTTTCTCTCACTTACTATCCTGGCTATTAAAAAATTACCACGGCATGACTGTTGCCCTGCTGACAGGATTTATGGTCGGGTCTCTGAATAAAATCTGGCCATGGAAAATTATAGACACAGAACTGATTAACGGGATTGCTTTTGATGTTGAGAAAAACGTTCTTCCCAATACCTTCGAACAAGTTAACGGGAGTGATCCTTTAGTATGGCAGGCAATCCTCATGTGTGTCATTGGTATTTTACTCATCTGGGGTATTGAAAAACTAGCCGTAGCAATAAAAAAATAGGTTACAACCTTTATAAACTTCCTCATGCAACTTTTCGGATTACTCGGTTTCCCTTTGGGACACTCATTTTCAAAAGCTTACTTTACGAAGAAGTTCAAGGCAGAAAAAATAGATGCGGAATTTGTGAATTTCGCATCTAACAATATTGAACAGACACTACAAGTTATTAAAACAACCCCATCGCTAAAGGGATTTGCCGTCACGATCCCGTACAAGGAAAAAATCATTCCTTACCTAGATCATATCAGCGAAGAAGCCAAAGAAATCGGAGCTGTTAATTCCGTGAAAGTCGAGCACACCCGTTCCGGTTCCATCCTGACCGGATACAACACGGATATCCTGGGTTTCAAAGAATCTTTATTACAATTTATCCAAACACCACCTACACAAGCTTTACTTTTAGGTACTGGCGGAGCATCCAAAGCCGTTCGGCATGTACTCGTTTCCTTGGGGATTGAAGTATTCACGGTTAGCCGTACTCCTCATTCCCCTTCTGAAATTTCCTACGATCAAGTTGCCTGCTTTCTGCCAAATACCCCTTTAATTATTAACGCTACTCCGGTGGGGATGTGGCCTCATGTAACCGATTGTCCGGACATTCCTTACCACCTTCTCACCCCCAATCACTACCTTTTCGACCTTATCTATAATCCGGAAATAACCGAATTCATGTACCGCGGGCAACAACAAGGGGCACAAATAAAAAACGGCTTACAGATGCTTTATCTGCAAGCCGATCATTCGTGGAAACTCTGGAATACTTGATAAATCCAGAGTTTCTCTATTTCAAGAAGTATGCTACTTGTTTAGCTTGAGTTCCTTCACATACCTTTACAGGAGTCATCGGTACATCATTGTAAGGAATAAATTCCATGACTTGCAATAAAGCATATTGCTCATCTTCACTACAATATGCCTCTAAACTCAAATTAGATTGTCCGGAACGGGTCAATGATTGCAAATCATCGTATCTATCTTGCTCCAAAATATCATACAAACGTGAAGATTGATTAGCAGCAATATACACTTTATGCTTTTTCAACACTTTCCCTGTTGGCTTGTAGACATAACACTCCTTTTTTACCAAAAATGCCACAATACCCCAAATTGCAATTCCCAAACCAAGCATAATTACCACAGAAGAAAGAGTATCACTTTGCGCTGTATTAACATGATTGGCTCCATACCAAAGAATAGCAGCTCCCAATATTAGCAATGCCAAAGGTTTTACTGGAGATTTCTTCTTTTTTTCTACTCTATCTTTATCTACGTTCAAGATAACATTATCGATATATTCAAATTTACTATCACTCATGACTTTATAATTTTGTACAATTAACTGGTTTACTTTTTTCACATATACCTATCCTTATTCTCAAATCCCAATCGGATAAGACACAACACTACCCGTTAGCAATTAACAAGTAGTGCTTTTCAAAAAAAATAAACTAAAAATCATACAATGATTTCGCACAAGGCAAAGACATAGTACCCACCGTCCTGCTTTGATGCGAAAGAGTCAAGATAATCGTTTTCAATATACCTGAAATAAGGAATAAAAATTTTCCTGTATTCTTCTAAATGCACGAATGCATGATTCTTTTGCAAATAACGGAAAGTTGGCTGAACACTTGACACATCTTGAATCGTGTTCACTGGCAAAGCATTACCGTTCATTGCAGTCAACATGGCTAACCGCTCGAAATTATCTTTCTCATGTGAAATAAGTCGCTCTTGTTCCGTTGCCTTCGTAAGATAACGGGTTGAATCTATCCCTTGCCCGAGATAAATTACCGCCACCAAAAGCAACACACAATATTTCACAAAAGCATTCATTCAATACATTTACGATAATACATGGCAAAGATACATTTTTTTTCGTATATCTATTCGTTTTTCTCTCATGGGAGAAAAAATTCTCGATTTATAGCGAGAAAATATATCGAAGCAAACTTATTGTATCAATCTACGGAATGAACTCACGGGAATCGTCAGTTTCACATTCATCTGCTGACTATAAGGCGGCTGATTCGAATAAAATATCGCACGTATACAAGACACCATAGCCACCATGTTTCCACAATCATCCATAATCGGACCTCCACTTGCCCCCTTGGCATAATCGACGGTAAGTTCCATCCGACGAGTAAAGGGGTCTTTAGCATCAGAAGTAGTTGTCCGCATAACCACCCCATTCGTATATGCATACGGGTATCCTTCCGGGTGACTTAACAAATGTACACCCGTCCCCGCCGGGAGATCATTTCCCAACGGCATCGGGGTAAGTACATCTCCCCGGGTATCAATCTTGAAAAAAGCCATATCTGCGGCCTTATTAAAACTCAATATCTCAGAGATTGGGTACACTCGTCCCTCTTCCGTGGCAACAAACATGATACTGTCCCGTGGATTCAATTGGGCCGTTGAGTCCAGAAATTCCCAAAACACATGATAATTCGAAACACAAATCCCGTCTTCCGATAACACGATGGCCGTTGCCCAGCCTGCCACCCTTTCAGGAGCATTCTCCGCACGATGATATTTGTTGACCATCAATATACTTTCCCTTCTTTTTTCAATCATTTCTTGTGGGCTCAATTTTTTCTTCTCTGTCCGCCGAGGTGTCAAGCGGACCGAGGTATTCTCTTTCACTTGCTGGGCTTGCAGCCGTAACGCATGTACCCCACAGAATAACGTTTTTACCTCATCCCGTTTCAAGGAATCCAACAGATCCGCCTCCATATGCGTATAATCACGATACACGACCTCTTTTTTGTTTCTTTGTCCTTGACATGCAACGGAAGCAAATACAATCAAATATAAACCGACAAAAAAAAATTTACACCAATAATTCATCATCTTCATATTATTTGATTTTACTTCTCTCCCTCAAATATCTGCTCCAACGTTCTCTCCAGTTTTTCTCCTCTCAAATCTATCCCTACGATCTTTCCTTCTGGATCAAGCAAAAAGTTACTGGGAATAGCAGTCACACCATACAATTTCGAAGCATCAATCTTTACACCATTCATACCAGACAACTGTTCCCAAGGCATTCCATCTTTCTCAATAGCTCCTAGCCATGCTTTTTCAGAACTATCCATTGAATATCCAATCACCGTAAATCCCTTACCTTTAAAACGTTCGTACACTTTTAGCACATTCACATTCTCTCGTCGACAAGGACCACACCACGAAGCCCAAAAATCCAACAATACATAGTGTCCCCGGAATGAACTCAACGTCAAATCCTTTCCATACACGTTTTTAGCAGTAAAATCCGGAGCCAAATGCCCAATCTCCACTGACACGGCCTTATCTAACAACTCTTTGTATTTTTGTCCCAGTATTGAATTTTTTACCTTTTCATTCAACATTTCGAACAATGGAGCTATCACCGATTTTTCTCGAGCTATATTATAAGATCGAGCTAACCAATCCAAAGCGACTAACGATTCAAGGTGACTATCAAAAAAATTCTTTTCCACATCCTTGAGCTTCTTCGCCATCAAGGCATTCTCTTTATTCAAACTATCAAGAGTTTTGCTATCCCGATTACGGTAAGCCTCTCCGAATCGTTGTCTATATCCGTCCAACCAGTCTCGATAAAATCGAGTACTATCCGTGTATATCTGTAAATCATCATTAGAAGGGGTTCCACTTAATTTAGCTCCTCTCAACGTCTTTTTCGCTACGACCTGAATATTTCCTTCTTCAAGAAATACGAACATGGCGTCATCCGTGAATTTAACAGCATCCTCAAAAAAAGTTTGTGTTTCCCGCCCTAAACGCACCAACGCCCGTTGGGCGTAAGGAACTTCTCCTTTCAATTCAAATTTTCCATTCTTATAAATAGCAGAATCTACCCGAATACTGTCAGTCTCACCTTTATAAAACACGAAAAGTTTATTCTGCGGGTCGGTCTCTACCCTCACAGTTAAGGAATAATTGTCTTTCAATTTTCCCAACTGACATCCTCCAGTTAAGATGCTGAATATTACAAATAACTGTATAGAAATAAATCTCATAACTAAACTACCTTACAATATAACCATATCTAATGTAATATGAATTAAGGAAACACGGCAAAGCCAGGAGGGAGTCCTGTTTAAACTCCCCCCACTCCTTCATCGAAAATAAAGGACAATACTAATATTTCTTTATCTCCTCCGTAAAGAATTTCAATCCATCCTGCAACACGACATTCTTCACCTTGGGGGATAATTTCAACGACAAATCGATCAACTCCTTCTTCTGCTGCTCACTCCATTTCCCTTTTAAAAAAGTAATCGGACGAAAATACAAATAGCTTAATTTACCCTCTTCCATGGTTGGGAAAATCTTCATGAAAGCGGCAAATGTTGCATCAGCATCCAATGAAAACATTCCTTTGAGCAATGCTACATAATCATACAAGTATTCTTTACCCGGCAAATTACAAGCTTTTAAGTTATTCTCTATTTCCTCAACATCAGCAATATTTGTAGTTTTATTTTTACCCCGAATTATATCCTCCAACTGAGTTTCAAATATCGAAGTCAATTTTGCATTCACAGGTTCCACACCCACACCTTTACGGAAATTATCCACATGACTTAACAAATAATTCATATTCTCAGAACCCACTGGAGAAATATTTGGATTTTCATAAAGGAACCAATATGTTGCATACGACTTTTCGCTATCATTCAAATTTTTCATCAATTCCGCTGAAACTTCTTTTGCTTTATCATATTGCTTAGTTGCCTCTAACGCCTTCAAATAAGAAAGGACAAAACGGCTCATTCGATTCCCAGCTGCATACATCGAATCCATTTTCACCGTAGAAATCTCCCCTAAAGCCAACTTCACTTTATAAACAAACTCTTGTCCCGAAGGAGTCATCCCCACTATAGAATTTATCAAACTTCCATCTGCATTTAACAACAAAAATGTAGGATAAGCGTCCACTCTATACTTTTTAGCAATCTCCGGCCCTTCTCCTTGCTCCATATCATACTTCACACACACAAATCGTTCATTCAAAAAATTCCCCACTTCTTTCAAAGGTAAAACCTCTTTAGCCATAATCTTGCATGGTCCACACCATGAGGTATAACAATCAATAAACACCATCTTTCCCTCCCCCTTCGCTTTCTCCAATGCTTTCCCCAATGCTAGTTCTTGAAAATTCGTTTGTGCAAACACGGGCACCATTAAAAACATATAAACATACAATAATACAAACTTTTTCATACTTTTTCATTTTTAACATAACATACAAACAATTCCTTTACAAAACTGATCACAAATTCAGTATTATGGACATCTCCAAACTTTCTAGACGCCCTTTAAACCATTATAGTTTTGAAATTCACTTTACCTAATAAAGAGAATATGATACATGATAATACTATTTTAATATACTAATTTGCATTTATAGAAATTTTCGGGAGCATAAAATAATACTCCCGAATCTCATTTACCAACTCCACTGAGTAAACGTAGCTTTACCTCGATAAAATCTTGAATCTAATATCTTAATCTCATCATTCGGCACGATCTCAAAATGTAAACAAAAACCTTTAGAGAAAGAAGATCCATAGTTAATATTCGGATCAAACAATAATATCACCGGCACCAAGATCTCTGACGTGTGAGGTGGAATAACATAATACTTTTCCATCTGAGGATCATCAAAAGCAACATAATTCACTCCAGGAACAGCGACTTCTACCTGATGAGTCAATCCTGTATAATAAGAAGCACTATCTAGAGCGGAAAGAGTACTCTGTTTTAAAGAGAAGGTGCGTTCTTTTTCACTAACATTTCCCATTATTAATATCTTATACCAAAGAGTATCTGTCTTTTGAGAAGAAGACAATGACCCTGTTTTATATGAATTAGGATAAGGATCTGCATCATAAGGTCCCACTTGATCGTAATAAAAATTTATTCCATCCGGTCCGCTATATATGGAAGGAACTTCCGCTTTATCACATGCTTCTAACAACAAGCATGCAAAACATATTATCATTAATATTTTTTTCATAATTCTATTATTTTACATCTAAATATTCTGCTTCCGGAATCGGTACGATATATTGATCTTCAGAACAATCTGTTGTTGCCCCGATCATTCGTCTTACGTTATTTCGTTTATACGTGAAAAAGTTTTGTCCTTCTCCTACATATTCACGAATACTTTCTAACATGATACGCTCCTGACGATCCCCTTCTGTCAATGCCACGTATTCAATGTTACGTGCAGCGCAATATTCTTGATAAAGGGTATTTGCCTCATCCAATGTTCCACATTCCATGATAATAAAATAAATCTCAGGTAAACGCATAATAGGAAAATTGTCTTTACAATTACTCGTTGAATTAGTTAAAAACTGACTAAACTTATTAATTGTGATCGACGTTACCTTATATTTATCTAATATACTTCCATCAGGAGCATACCATGTTCCAGAACCTGTCCGCCAGAAATGCTGGTATCGCAAATCCTCCTCATACTTTTCTCCATACAGAACTTTTCCAAAATCAGGGTCATTTGATGATGAAATTCGCCTAGAAGACCAACCAGAAGTATTAAAATCAAATGTTTCACATTTCGCTCCACAAATATGTTCTGAATAATGAGACAAATCCGTAGTAGAACCATCTACATCATCACTCGGTGTGGTTAATTTAAATTGTAATTGAGCCCATGACTCTGCTGAATCCTTAGCATCTTTTACTAATCTGGCATAACGCAATGCTTTTTCTTTCTCTCCGATCCATAAAGCCACGCGAGCCTGTAACCCTAATACACCATAATAATTGATACGACTCTTACGATACGACCACGTGTATGAAGTTGACTCAGTATAGGAAATATTAGTCGTCAATACCGGATCATATTTACTCAATAAAAATTCGGCGCTATCCAAATCTGCCTGCACGTATTCCATAAATTGAGCAAAAGAGTGATACTCATAATTCCTTACATCATTTACCCGTACATAGGGTAAATACGTCTTACCTGCATTCACTTGGGAAGGAACGGGACCATAAGTACGTAATAAATCAAAATGACAACAAGCACGTAATGCAAAAGCCTCTCCGCGCACCATGTGATACACCTCAGGAGTAATCTTATCCCGGTGAGGCTCCATCTCTTTTAGTAAAGAATTCAGATTAGCAATGATTTTATAAGGATACTGAAAAGTATAACCGTTCACATTCTTTTGGGAATCTGTCTGTTCATAATTATGATTGGCCCAATTATAACCATCTGTATTCATTGCATAAAGGTATGTATTGGCCATATTCTCCACGGCACTAAGTCCTCCAAAATATCCAGACGGCCCGTAAACAGTTTGACTCGCGAGCAGGTACGCCCCATTCAAACCATATTTCACCCCATTATCTGTTTGAAATAATGTTTCAGCCGTCATACTTGTTTCCGGTTGAACGGTTAACCAATCCGTACAAGCACTTAATGCCATTGTCAAACTCAGCCCCGTTGCATATATAATTTTTTTCATCATAATACCAATCTTTAAAATGTACATGAAATTGAGAAATTAGGATTAATAGAAAACGGATAACTAGTTCCTCTTTCCCGTTTAATCGTAGAGAAATAAAAGATGTCTGACAAAGAAGCTGAAATAGATAAACTTTGCAACCTTGTAGCTCTCTTAAACCAATCCTGAGAGAAAGTATAAGAAAGATTAATGTTATTACAACTAAACACATTATCCTTATGTATAAAAGCATCACATATATAGGTACTCAAATTACCATAATCGCCATACTTGTTCTTATAACGGGCTTGATCTCCAACTTGCTTCCAACTATATTTTGTCATCCGACGATCCAAATTATAGGTTAAACTAGCATTCTCTCCTTTCGTCATTTCTGTCTGGTTTACAGATTTTCCTCCCCATTTCACACCAAACCCAATTGTCATGTTAAATCCCCCATAAAAAAACGACGTACTGAAAGTTCCATTCAATTTCGGTTGACGATCTCCCAAATAAACCAAATCATCAGCATTCTGCTCCAGCGTTGTCGTTAACCCATCTTTCTTTAAAAATACACGCTGCCCTGATGTAGGATCGACACCAACCGTACGCAACCCATAAATAGCTTCCAAAGAACGCCCCTCTTGATATCTCACAAGGTCAGTATTAGTACTCATACCTTTATTATGCATACTAATCCGTTCTTTAAAACCTTCAGACAATTTCACCACGACATTCTTTCGTTTAGAGAAAGATGCATTTAATGTCCAATCAATTTTTTTCTCCGTATTCCGATACAAACCCACTCTCACGTTTCCATCTAATCCTTCATTTCGAATTTTTCCAACATTTCCCGCAACACGATCAAAACCATGAGATATCGGCAAATTCATATCCGTCAACGTATTATTGGTTAGGAAATTATAATAATTCAATGAAATACTTACTCGACTATTGAATAAACCTACATCCAAACCTGCATTATGTTGATATGTATTCTGTTGCTCCAAATCCGAATTTGCAAATTGGCTCAAAGTCCAAGCAATTCCTCCCAAATAAGTAGAAGACGAATTTCTATTGAACACTTCTAAAGATTTTTCAGGAGAAACAAACATATTCCCTGTCACACCGAAAGAGTAACGGAAACGCATTTCATTAATAAATGGCAAATGCTCTTTCACGAATGTTTCATTACTAACTACCCATCCCGCACCTAAAGAGTAAAAATATTGGAAACGATTATTTTCACCAAAAGAAGAAGCACCATTGTAGTTTATGGATAAATCCACAAAATAACGTTGGTCATAATAATAGTTGGCACTCGCAATTAAGGATGCTCTACGTACGGTACTCTCGCTTCCACTAGTGCCGCCTGTACTTGGATAAGACATGGACATTCCCGGATGACTGACATTAGAAGAAATATATCCCGTTGCACTCCAATCAACATCATCCGAAATTGTCTCACTTAACTCTGCACTAACCCCGAGAGTTACCATATGCTTTTCCGAAAAAATATTATTATAATTCAACGCAAGTCGTACTTGCCACATCGTCTCCTCGCTTTCTCTCCGAGCAAAAGACCCCTTTTTCTCTATTTCTGTCACATATTGAAAATACTTATGCTCAGGAGGAGTAAAAGTATCTGATGTTTTACTCTTACGATTCAACCCTAATGTCGCCGATGCTTTCAAATTTTCAGAAAAAGTAAAATCAATTATCGTATTACTGCGCAAATTAGTGTATTTCGTTTTATTCCATTTCCCCACGGCATAATCATATAATGGATTGTCAATAGGACCATAAGTAGAAAGAGGATGATAAAAATAATCAACTGGCTTTCCATTTTCGTCATACGGTTCCCAATACCTATTCATTTGTACATAATAATAAAATTGTCCGTAAGGAGAATCCTGGCTCTTGTTTATACCTACAGCCAGACTTTGCCGTACATTCCATTTATTCTTATGATACCCTAATTGCATTGTTCCATTAAAGTTTTTACGGTCAGACTTTTTCATCGCACCTTGAGTATCATCATACGCCAAACTCAACATGTAATTCCAATTTTCTTGACTTCCCATAAAACGCAAAACATGATTTTGTCCTACACCTGTACGTGTCGGAACTTTTAACCAATCATAATTTACCCCGTCTGCAATTGCCGCCTCAAGCTCCTTATAGGCATCCTCCATCTTTTGACCACTGGATAAATATGAATTCAAATTATTCCACACCCCATATAATTTCTCCGTTTCAAATTTTTCCGATGCAGTCATTAAATTATCATACGTACTAAAATCCGGAATTTGAAGATTCAACCGTCCTTCATAAGATACAGTTAATGACCCGGCATTTGCCAATGTCGTTGTAATAACAATGACTCCATTGGCCCCGCGAGACCCATATAACGAAGTAGCACTCGCATCCTTCAAAATAGTAATATTCTCTATATCATTCTGATTTAAATCCATTACCCGTTCCAAATCAACCTCAAAACCATCCATAATAAACAAGGGTTGATTATACTCCGGACGTTTCTTTTGATTCTCCAAATCAGAAATATCCAACATCGTAGATGCCCCTCTCAACTGTATTTCAGGCAACGTATTCGGATCCGACCCCATCTCGTTGTTCTGAACGATCAATAAACTAGCATCAATATTTGCCAATGTCTGAATCAAATTCCGTGAAAAATTTACCTTCAAATCCTCTTTTGTCACGGAAGTCACCGCCCCCGTGAAACTCTCTTTCGGTTTGTTGAAGATTCCTGTAACAACAACCTCTTCCACTTGCTGAAAATCCTCTTCCAGCACAATACGAAGAGTATCTGTCTTCTCTGTAAAATCAATTTGTTTCTTCTTATACCCCACAAAAGAAAACTCCAACGTTCCTTTCTCCACGGGTAAATCTATCGCAAACCATCCTTGAGCATTGGTTGCCGTTCCTAATGAAACACCTACCATTCTCACGGTGACTCCCGGAAGCGGTTGTTTACTCTTATCATTTACCCAACCTTTCACTCTCACCGATTTTTTCTTCTCTTTCATATCCTGAGGTTGAATCACAACGACATGATCTTCGATTTTATACACGAATCCCGTGTTGCGAAGAACTTCATCCAGAATCTCTTGAATCGTAGCTTCATGCACATTGATCGATTTTATCCGGAAATTCCTCACGTCATCCACATTATAGATAAACGTAAATTCACTATTTGCCCGAATCGTTGAAAACACCTCTGTCAGAGCTACATTATTCAACGAAATTGTAAATTTCGCATTCTGTGAATAACTTGCCGCCGAGACAGAAACGGACAACAAGAAAAAAAAGCACAAAAATTTCATAGCCAACAATGTTTTTCGCAGCCTTATTTTCATAAGACTACTAGAGTTACATTTTTTTTTCATAACTTTGTTCTTGAGTTTTACATTGAATTAAATATTGAATGTATTCAGACAGATAGCATGGGGGTGCTGTCTGTCTTTTTTATTCATACACGTTTATAGTTCTATCTTTTATTTCAAATTTTACACGTTTAGTCTGTTCTATTCTTCTCAATATCTCGTTTATATCCTCGTAGCGTTTAATCTCAACCGAGAATTTCATCTTTTTCAGCGTCGGATTCACATAAAAAATAGTCACGTTATACCAGCGGGCCATATCGTCCAGTATCGTCTCCAGATCAACATCCTCAAAATAAAAAATTCCCTCTTTCCATAACACATAATTACGGGCATCAACCTGTTTCACCTTAAACTTGTCATCAGACCAAATGGCTTGCTGATTAGGCAATAAAACAACCTGTTCATCACCTTTCTTCAACTGCACCTTTCCTGTTACCAACGTGGTCACCACATCTTCTTGATAAGCCGAAACATTAAAACTTGTTCCTAAAACCCGAATATCAACCCCATTCACGGTTACGACAAAAGGTTTTTCCCTATTCTTTGCCACCTCAAAATAAACCTCTCCATCCATCTCCACTCTTCTTTCCTCGCCCGTGAAAGCCACCGGATAACGCAACTTCGATTCCGTATTCAACCACACGCGGGTTCCATCTGCCAATTCCAACGAAAATTCACCTCCTCGTGGCACGATCAACGTGTTATACTTCACTTCTGCCGATTGTCCAACTAAAGAATCCATTCCCGAATATTTCACCATATTATCCAATGTTAAAATTCGGGTACCTCCCTCCTCTTCCAATTGCAAGTTTGTTTCTGGTACCAAATCCACTTTCCTCCCGTTGGCAAGTACAAGTTGTGCTTTCATGCTACCATGTTCGATTTTAGCAACAGTAACATTCTCCACCTCTTGTTTTTTTTCATTTACGAACCAAAAAATTCCCATGCTCACGAACAATAATATAACTGCCGCATATTTACTCCACGTAATCCACCGAACCGTCTTCCGGATCGTATGAGATTTCACCGTCCTCCACCGGGATTCCATTATTTGTCTTCCCCGCTCTTGATCCTTCCAGACTTCATTTCCAGTCTTTAACGATTCCAGAATATTCGTATATTCCTTCCAGTGACGCTCATCCTCATCCAACCAACGGGTCAACACGGCCCGATCTCTTTCATCAATCGTTCCGGCCAACTCTTCGGCAATAAGCCGGGCAATATCCAAACGTTTTTTTAGTAAATCCATACTTTTACATTTGTCATTTTATCATAGAGATTACTTCAAATGAAAAGTGGGTAGGTAAAACAAGGGAAAAAATCAAAAAAAGAACATATTTAACATTTACTCCCCTAACAGGAACATAAAAACCACAAAACAATTCTTTGACAACAAACTTCTTAACGCCTCGTAAGCAGACTTTTTTAAATACTTCACCGTGTTCACGGAAATACTTAATTCTTCCGCAACTTCCGGATTAGTCTTCCCTTCCAGATTCAAAAGAATCACTTTACGAGTCTGTGGAGACAATCGATCAATAGCAGTATATAGAATCCGCATGGTTTCCTGTCGGGTAACCTCCTGCAAAAAATCATAATCATCCACGTCATTCTCATCCAACTGTGCAAAATAATTTTCTTTCGCCCGTTGATGCTTACAATGATTCCAATACAAATGACGTGCAACCGTGTATAAAAAAGCTTTCCCGTAATCAACTGAAACGATCTCATCTCGCCGTTCATACACCCGAATAAAAGTCTCTTGTGCTAAATCTGCCGCTAATTCATCATCCCCCGTGTACCGTTTCATGAAAGCATACACGGAGGGAAAATTCTCCCGAAAGAATACTTCAAAATCTTTATTGGACTGAATAATAGCACTCATAGTGCTACAAAAATAACTATTCCTCCGAAATATTCAAATACACAATAATCGAATCAACGAACTTTATATTTCTTAAAACAACAAACCATCCCGCACTTCAAGATATGACTGAATTAATCGGGAGACAGCATATTCTCCCACCCGATCATCGGGTACTTTCAAATATTTTCCCATACTCCTCGAAAATGAATCAATTCGAATTTCATAAAATACAGGAAATATCACCCGATGGGACAAAACGTGTTTTTTCGCCACATACTCCCGGGCAATTTCAACATTTTCGATGCCATCAAATAATTCCTGAAAAACAGTTATCCCGGACAATTCCTCCCACGTAACCGCTCGTTCAGTTTCAATTAACGGAAACTCGTAAAGATTACGCCAAATATCATTCCCCGTCCGCTTGGATAAAAGGGTCATTCCCTGTCCATGCACATACAAGTAATTAAAATAACGGGGTTTCACCACGGTCTTCCCATTTTTCACGGGTAATCGCTCCACGCGTCGGGCTGCCAATCCCAAACACTTCCCGTTTAGAGGACAACTCTCGCAATCCGGTGATTTGGGCACGCATTGCAACGCCCCGAATTCCATCATCGCTTGGTTAAACAAATCCGGACGACGTTCATCCAACAGGGATTGCGCCAATGCCGTAAAATACTTCTTCCCTTCTCCCCCGTCAATCGGTAAATCTATATCAAACAACCGGGCCAATACCCGGAATACATTCCCGTCCACGGTAGCATAAGGCAACCGGTAAGCAAAAGAACAAATAGCAGCTGCCGTGTAATCACCAATTCCTCTCAACGAAAGGACCTCTTCTCGTGTACGGGGGAAAACGCCGCCAAAATCATTCATAATCTGCCGGGCTGCTGCATGAAGATTTCTAGCCCGACTATAATACCCCAACCCCTGCCAATACTTCATCACCTCATCCTCATCTGCCCCGGCAAGAGCTGCCACATTGGGAAACCGTTCCGTGAATCGGTTAAAATACTCCAATCCTTGTATCACCCTGGTCTGTTGAAGTATGATCTCCGAAATCCAGATCAGGTAAGGATCCGAAGTTTTTCGCCACGGTAAATCCCGCTTGTTTCCCTCGTACCAATGAATCAATATGTCGCTAATCTCTCTATCTTCCATCTCGTGTAATTATTCGCCACGAAGATAGTAAAAACATCGGATCAAAAGGTTACTATACTCAAAACAAAAGGGATCACCATCACGGCAATCCCTTTCCATTCACTAATAACAAAAAAATCTATCCCTATTCCAAATGGGCCCGGATCATCCAAGTTACTTTTTCTTTCTTCTCAATCATATCTTCCAAGAAATTGGATGTCCCGAAGTCCTTTGACTCTTCTTTATCTATTGTTTCCAAATCTTCACGGATTTGACGGATTAACTCGGCATTGTCATCCAGCAAAGCGGTTAACATTCCCTTGGCATCAGGCAAGGCCTTTTCTTCATCCTGTTCTTTAATGCGATTATGCTCCAAGCATCCTTTCAGGGAACCGATAGGACGTTCGTCCAAATCACGAACACGCTCGGCAATGCTATCTATATCTTCAATCAAGCCATTATAAAGATCTTCCAAAAAAGTGTGGTAAGACCTGAAACTCGGGCCCTTCATATTCCAGTGGTAATTCCAAGTTTTAGCAAGTAAAACAAAATGGTCTGCCAACAGGTTATTCAAAATGGTTTTGCTGGATTTAATCATTGCAGCATCTAAACCGATATTTCCTTTCATCATAACTATAAATATTTAAAAGTTCATTTCTATTTCGTTTTCAACACTTATAGAAACGAAAGGGACACTATAAAGTTTCAATTCATGGCTTAAAATTCAATATTTTTTCTCGCACCGGGATACATAAGTTCAGAAACTTTCCGTTATTTCAATCCTCTCTTATGCAACAAAGGATCTTCCGACGGCTCCTGACCGCGGAATTTGATATACTGCTGCATCGGATCTGCATATCCGCCTTCTGACAGAACATATTTTCTAAACTTACCAGCCAACTCTTTATTATAAATATCCCCAGAAGACTTGAATGCTTGGAACGCGTCCGCATCCAACACTTCGGCCCAGAGATACACGTAATATCCCGCACTGTAACCTCCATCAAAAATATGAGAGAAATACGTGGAGCGATAGCGAGGTAATATCTCTTTAATCAAACCGTATTTATCCATCGAGGCTTTCTCGAAAGCATTCACGTCAAAATCCTTCACTTCTGTATTAGAGTACCAATCCATGTCGAGCAAAGCAGCTGCCACGTATTCCACCGTCGCGAATCCCTGGTTAAAATGTCCGCTCTCCTGAATCTTCTGGATTAACGCATCCGGCATCGTTTCGCCAGTCTGGTAATGTTTTGCATACATTTTCAACACGTCCGGTTCACTCGCCCAATTCTCCATCACCTGTGAAGGCAACTCTACCATATCGTGAGGAATAGTACCCGCAATCCGCTGGTAATCGCCACGAGTAAAGAATCCATGCAAGGCATGCCCGAACTCATGGAACATCGTTTCCGTGTCATCCCAGCTCAACAAAACGGGAGCATCCCCCACGGCCGGAGAGAAATTGTAAACCAGAGAAACCAACGGCATCTCTTCTTGTCCGTCCACTTTCGTGTAATGACGGAATTCGGTCATCCATGCTCCCGCCGACTTACTGGCACGCGTGTAATAATCCAAATACAAAATACCGAGAGAAGTCCCGTCAGCCTCTTTCACCTCGTAAGTTTCCACTTGCGGGTGATACAACGGAATATCCGTTCTCTTATGCATGGTGATTCCATACAATTTATTGGCAACCGCGAACATCCCGTCCCGCACGTTTTCCAATTTCAGATAAGGAGCCATCTCGGATTCGTCCAGATCATATTTCTGTTTCCGCAACTTCTCCGCGTAATACCACCAGTCCCAACTTTCCAGCTTAGACTTCATTCCTTCTTTTGCGGCGATGGCCTGCATTTCAGCTAATTCCTGTTTGGCAACTTTCAACGCCGGTTCCCACACACGCCCCATGAAATCATAGATAGCCTTCGGAGTTTTGGCCATGTTCACGTCTACCACGTAGGCTGCATACGTGTCAAATCCCAGCAACTTAGCCTTTTCCGTCCTCAAGTTCACCATTTTAGCTAGCACGGCCTTGTTGTCATTAGCATTATCATTATTCCCGCGCATGTAATATCCTTTGTACAACTTCTCCCGCAAATCACGATTTTGGGCATACGTCAGGAAAGGAATCATACTTGGTTTTTGAACCGTGAAAACCCATTTACCTTCCATTCCCCGCTCTTTAGCCTCGGCAGCAGCGGCAGCAATAGAAGTTTCCGGAAGTCCGGCCAAATCATTCTCGTTATCGACAACCAGCGTGAAAGCATTTGTCTCTTTCAACAGGTTATCCCCGTATTGCAAACTCAATTTAGCCAATTCACCATTAATCTGCATCATCTTAGCCTTATCGGCATCATTCAAATTCGCACCGCCGCGCACGAAATCATTGTAATACAATTCCAGCGTACGCAAAGCCAAAGGCTCCAATCCCAACGCCTCCCGCTTATCGTACAAAGCCTTGATCCGGGCAAACAATTTAGGATTCATGTTAATCTCATCCCCGTGGGCTGTTACAGCAGGACTGATTTCCAGAGCCAATTGCTGCATTTCGTCATTCTTCATCGCCTCATACAGATTGAAGAATATCGATGAGGTCTGATTCAACAACTCCCCGGCCCGATCAAGAGCCACGATCGTGTTCTCGAAAGTCGGTTCTTCCGGGTTATTCACGATAGCCTCGATTTCTGCCTTGTGTTGTTTCATGCCTTCCTCGAAAGCCGGCTTATAATCCGCCGGTTTTATCTTATCAAAAGGCGGAGTTTGAAACGGGGTTTCAAACTTCTGCATCAACGGATTGTTCACTTGCTTAGCACCATCCTTACAAGACGTTACTAACGCAGTAACACTCAAAAGTAATATAACGCTCTTTTTCATGAATAAAGTAATTTATATTTAAGTATATTTCTCCCCACGTCCACAAAAACAAGGTAAAGATATAGATTATCTGCTACAAAGCATTCGTTTGGCAGATAAAAGATTATTTTAGCGTGTGCAAAATTTTAATTAACTTCGCCATCAAAGTAAAAATACCAAAATCAATCAAATATGATAAAACATTCGTTCTTATGCATGGTCATCCTGCTTGTTTCCATCAGCACGACCGTGTTTGCACAAAAAGACGGACCTCGTTCCGGCTACAACTTTACAACCATCGTTGACTTGAAAACGACCCCGGTAAAGAATCAACAAAGCGTGGGAACATGCTGGGACTACGCGACCCTCTCCTTTCTGGAATCCGAATTACTGCGCAAAGGCAAACCGGTCTATGACTTGGCAGAACTTTACGTGGCTAAAAACGCGTACTTCGAGAAAGGATTACGTTACGTTCAATTCCACGGGAAAACAAACTTCAGCGAGGGCGGACAAGCTCACGATGTAATAGACATGATCAAAAAGTACGGTATTGTCCCGGAAGAAGCATATACCGGATTGCAATACGGACGGGACTTCCACATTCATGCAGAAATGGTGGCTGCTTTGCAAGGAATCCTCGACGCCGTGAACAAAAACCCGAACCGGCAAATTACTCCCGTGTGGACCAAAGGTTTCATGAGATACATCGAGGCTTACCTGGGTGACACCCCGGAAACATTCACTTACGAGGGCAAAGAGTACACCCCGCAAAGTTTCGCGGCATCACTGGATCTAAATTTGAATGATTACGTGGAATTGACTTCTTACCAGATGTATCCTTTCTACGAAGAAGTGGAACTCACGATTCCCGACAACTGGATGCACGCCCGTTACTACAACCTACCGATTGACGAACTCATGGAGGTAATGAACAATGCCTTGAAAAACGGATACTCCGTATGCTGGGATGGCGACGTAAGCCACAACGGTTTCAGCCACCCGAGCGGATTGGCCATTCTCCCGACAAACAACCCGGAAGAGATGATCAATGCCGAGATCGACAAGTGGACCACCCTTAGCGCGAAAGATCGGGAACGTAAAATGCAGTCCTTCGAATCTCCCGTGCCGGAAATGAAAGTGGATGACAACAAACGTCAATTCACTTTTAACAACCGCCAGACAACAGACGATCACCTGATGCACATCACCGGCATGCTAAAGGATCAGAACGGCACGATCTACTATAAAACTAAAAACTCATGGGGAGAAGACCGCAACCCCTTCGGTGGTTATCTTTATATGTCCGAACCCTTCTGCCGCTTGCAAACCGTGGCAATCATGGTTCACAAAGATGCGATTCCGAAAGCAATACGTAAGAAATTAGGATTATAACGATAATAAAAAAACAGCATCAAAATGATGCTGTTTTTTTATTATCGTTAAAACGAATGATCATCCGCTATCGACATGAATTTCTTACGAATCCATTGAGAGATCTTCATCGTGATTTCCGGACCGGAATAAGGAATAAACTCTTCATACATATCCGCCTGCTCGAAATTATCAATTCCCACAGACAAAACCTCGATTCCTCTCTTCTTTCCTTCCCGCACGACTTCCCACACGTGTTCACGGGCATCCTCCCCGTCATATCCCGTGGCAGAAGGAGCCCCATCGGAAATCATAAAAAACAATTTATTCTTGGCATCAGACTTAAACTTGTCAAAACAATACAGCATGGCATACCCGTCGGCATTGGCATGTAACGCTTGTTGAGAAAACAATTTCCCCAGTTGCAGTTTTTCACCCCGGTCGTGGAAACGAATAATCTCGATGCCCTCATCCCCACAGCGATGCCCGTATATCGAATAATACACCGCGTTCGGGTACTTGTTGAAAGCCAAAGCCAACGCGGAAGAGATCACAATTTGCGTGGGAATCTTTTCCCCCGTACACATCGAACCGGATAAATCCAAAAGGATAACCACCTCCAGTATTGCCGAAGGAGCCATTACTTCTTCAAAAAATATATTCCGGTTATATCGGGATTGATACAATTCATCCTCATCCAACTCCCCGGAATCCTGCTCGTAGATCACCCGGGCACGATCCATCTTTCCGGAGAACATGGCCAGACTCAATTGTATTTTGGCAGCCAATTCCTTTGCCCGGTTCAATAAATCATCCGAAATTTCGGCTACATCAGCCTCAAACTCCTCGATACGGTCACAAACACCCAATGTTCCCTTCCACTCCAGCTTCGACCGCTCCGGGCTCACGTATAGCTGGGTCGAAAAAACAGGCTCTTGATTCAACGTTTTCCGTAAATCACGAATAACGGATTCTGCCATCTTAATCTGCTTATCCGTCTTAAAATCCTCAATCCCCTTCATCGCCTTTTTCATCTCCTGCAAAAAGAAATGATCCGGACACACCTCCTTCTCCTGAAACAAATCTGTCAACATTCCCGCGTACCAAACGACCTCCTTGTAAGTCAACTCCCCGTAATCCTTGATCGATTTCAAAATGGCATTCACTTGCCGCACCTTCCCGTCATTACCGGGAAAAGACAACACTTCCCGCATATAATTACTCTCATCCAGCAGGTTCGGGTACAATATTTTAGAACAGATATAATCATACAAAGCCTCGGAACCATCCATTCCCCGATGTACCCCATCTTCACTCTGCCCGCCATAGAATCCCATATAATGCTC
>OLIS01000287.1_pt1 | contig 39668 bp, 37 predicted proteins | sample 1601351 | NCBI WGS metagenome assembly OLIS01 (sample SAMEA2452122, study PRJEB22498) | human gut metagenome | biome: human feces; feature: human gut; material: feces | place: Australia | collected 2012
TTGATCCGAAGTCGATACACCATATCCTTATCACCCATCAGGACACCGACCATGTGGGTGCGGTGGAAGCAGACAGTCCGGGGCTGTTCCGGAATGCGAAGCTGTACATCGGCGAGATCGAGAACCGGTATCTCACCGGCGAGGAGCGGCGAAAAGTCATCTATCATCTCTATAAATTGCCGCAGGTCACGATCAACAACGAAAAGGTACTGCTGCACGATGGACAGGTACTTGACATTGACGGCGTCAGGATCGAGTGTTTTCTGGTTCCCGGTCATACATGGGGACATATGGTCTACCTCATTGACGATAAGTACATTTTTATCGGCGACACGCTGTGGTTTGGCGCGGACGGCGGCTACAGTTTTATTTCTGCGCTGGCAGAGGATAACAAGCTGGCAGTGAAGTCTCTGACACTGCTGGAGAAAAAGCTGAAAAAACGCGGACTGCATCCGCTGTTCATTACCGGTCACACCGGCTGGACGGACAACATGGAGTTTGCCTTTGCGCACAAAAATGAGCTGTGCTCGCCTTTCAAGAAAAGAGCCCACGACCCCAATGCGCTTTACGATGCCTATGATGAATCCGATGATACTGAGGAAAACTCAAAAAGCGGGTACTTGAAGGGCGTGGGAAGATAAGGAAGTGCAGGCGGCGCACCGGCACTCTTTGACGCGATGACAGTGCGTGATCCGAAAAAATAATGCTGCAAAAACCAAGGGGCGGATGGTATGAGAACTTTGGAATATGGAAAGGAACATGAAAAGACGCTGCTGTTCCTGCCGTGTACGGCAGAGCCGGAGTGGGTGTTCGCCGACTCGGTTGGTCTGCTCTCACAGGATTACCATGTGATGCAGATCGTCTATGACGGTCACGGCGAAACGGGAGAAGACTTTATCTCTGTGGAGACGACAGTAGACGAAGTAACGGATTGGCTGCAGCAGCATGGCATCACAAATTTGGAGGCGGCTTACGGCTGTTCTCTGGGCGGTGCGTGCCTGACGCACTTTCTTGCTCTGGGGAAAATTCCGGTCAAGTGCGCCGTCATTGATGCAGGCATTACGCCATATCAAATGCCGCTGATTTTACGTAGGCTTGCCTGCCTGCGGGACTTTTGGGGGTTCAGCCTCATTACGAAAAGCCGAAAAATTCTTGAGGCAGCCTATCCTCCGGAGCGCTGGACACTGCCAGGGTGCGACCCTGTGAAGGAATACGATGCACTGGCGGCGTATCTGAAAACCTATTCAAAACATACCATCCGCAATATCTTCTGGTCAGCAAACAACTATGCGCTGCCGCCGGAGCCGGCCGAAACGGGCTGTCGCATGATCTATTGGTACGGCGAAGAGGAAAAGAAGGCACGGCGTAGTAATATTCGCTTTATCAAGCGGTATTTCCCCCAAATGCGGATCCGTGGCATTCCAAAGATGGATCACGCGGAGCTTGTGATGATGTATCCGCAGGAATTTTGCAGATATATGAAAGAGTTTTTGAACTTAGAGGAATGAATATGGATCGGAAAGAAGCTATTCGCAGCGCATATCGCATGACGGGCGGAAACGATTTTTATGACGGCATGATCACCTGCACAACGCTGAGCGGAAAAGCGGTGTGCCGTCTGGTGTGGGATATGAACAAGGCCGAATGTGACAATTATCTCGAAAAGGCGCTGTCTGGCATAACGGAGCATTTCTCGGGCAAGCTGCTTGAGGTGCCGGTCGGAACGGGTATTTTGACAATGCCCGTTTACCAAACACTGCCGCAGGCGGACATTACCTGTCTGGATTACTCTGCGGATATGATGGGGCAGGCACGAGAAAAGGCTGACCGCCTGCACCTGAAAAATGTAACCTTCCGGCAGGGCGATGTAGGTGCGCTTCCCTATGCAGATGGTGCTTTTGACATTGTCTTGTCACTGAACGGCTTTCACGCTTTCCCGGACAAGGAGGCAGCTTATCGGGAGGTTTTCCGGGTTTTGAAACTCGGCGGGACATTCTGCGGCTGCTTTTTTGTGATGGGCGAGCACAAGCGGACGGATTGGTTCGTCCGGCGCATTTATGAAAAGACAGGTTTTTTCACGCCGCCCTATGAGACAGTCTCCAGCCTGAAAGCCCGGCTGGAGGGGATGTATGCGGATGTGGACATGGGGAATCTGAAAAGCATGGCATGGTTTGTCTGCCGGAAAGCAAAATAGGAGGCGATGATATGTCAAAGAAAGCAACCGAATTTCAGAAAAAAGAAATGAGCAAAATGTACCGCGGCAAGGAGATCTTCAAGCCCCTGAACACCGGCTGGATCGACGAGAATATGGCCTGTGTGCGGGAGTGGGTGGCGAACATCTTCTTCTACCGCAAGGGCGATACGACCATTATGATCGATGCGGGCTATAACTACGACCGCCTTGCGGAGAAAATGGGCTGGCTGGGCATCGACCCGGCGTCCATCCGGCACATCCTCATTACCCATCAGGACACTGACCATGTCGGTGCGGTCGAGGCGGACAGCCCCGGACTTTTCAAAAATGCAAAGCTGTACATCGGCGAGGTTGAGAACCGATATCTCACGGGCGAGGTGCGCCGCAAGGTGATCTATCGCCTGTACAAGCTGCCGCAGGTCACGATCAACAACGAAAAGGTTCTGCTGCATGACGGCGAAGTGTTCGACATTGACGGCATCAAGATCGAATGTTTCCTCGTCCCCGGCCACACATGGGGGCATATGGTCTACCTCATTGATGACAAGTATCTGTTCACTGGCGACACGATCTGGTTCGGTGCGGACGGCGGCTACAGCTTTATTTCCTCGCTGGCAGAGGATAATAAGCTGGCTGTGCAGTCACTGGCGGAGCTGGAACGGAAACTGCGCGCCCGTGGTCTGCATCCGTATTTCATCACCGGTCACACGGGATGGACGGACAATTTGGAATTTGCTTTTGCCCATAGGGACAAGCTCTGTTCGCCATTCAAGAAACGGGTACACGACCCGTCGGCGCCCTATGATGCCTACGACGAATCGGACGACACCGAAGAAAATGCAAAGAGCGGTTTCTTGAAAGGCGTGGGAAGATGAAGGACAGCGAATTGCAATTTGACCGCAGCTGCCATGTGCTGTATTCCAAGCCCTGCAAAAAGGAAATTCTGGCGAAAATCGCTCTGCACTATCCGGAAGCGGAGCGCGAGGCGGTTTGGGAAAAGGTGCAGTTAAAATACGCAGAGCTTCTTTCCAAGTGGCGCACCGACCTCGGCGGCAAGAGGAATTTTCACAACGGCGCAGGCGGCACCTACGACTGCATTGCCATCATGTGCTTTTACGATGTGTGCCGGGATGCGGTCACATTCCGCGAAATGGAAGAGATCGAAGAAAATCTGATCCTGCCTGCGTTCCGGAAGTTGCGCTTCGTTGACATCAACAAGCCGTTCTGGAAAAAGCTGATGTATCGGGCATTCACCACCGCCAAAAAGCGCTGTGACGCATGGCACGACTACGAGATGACGGTTGCGCCTTACGAAAACGGCAAACCCATCTATTATGAATTTACGGCGTGCCCGGCGGCGGAATTTGCCAAGCAGTTCGGCTTTACGGACATCATGCCTGCCCTGTGCAATGTGGACTATGCGTCCATGGAACTGCTCCATGCCAAGCTTATACGGGCGACTACCTGCGTGAACGGCTGTCGGTGCGACTATACCATCTGCGGCGATCAGGACCCGTATGGGAAGGAGCATCCCGAATACCGGGATGAGGCGGGCTTCAGAAGAAACAAATAAAAACGCAATGCAAAGGCGGTGAGACAAATGGAAACCTTTCTTGGAATCATGATCCCTTTCTTGGGCACAACGCTGGGCGCGGCCTGTGTATTCTTTATGAAAAAATCCCTTGGCGATCTAGTGCAGCGTTCCCTTGCGGGCTTTGCCGCCGGTGTGATGGTGGCAGCGTCCATCTGGAGCTTGCTGATCCCCGCCATTGAGCAGTCGGAGGATATGGGGAAGCTGTCCTTTCTCCCCGCTTTTATCGGCTTTTGGATCGGCGTGCTGTTTTTGCTCCTGCTTGACCGTTTGATTCCCCATCTTCATGTGGGAAGTGAACAGGCCGAGGGTCCAAAAAGCAAACTCGGGCGCACCACCATGATGATGCTGGCGGTGACCTTACATAACATTCCGGAGGGAATGGCAGTCGGCGTGGTGTATGCAGGCTTTCTTTCAGGAAATACGCAAATTACTGCGGCAAGCGCACTGGCACTGTCCCTCGGCATTGCCATTCAGAATTTTCCCGAGGGAGCGATCATCTCCATGCCGCTCCGGGCGGAGGGGGAACGCAAGGGCCGAGCGTTTCTCGGCGGCGTGCTTTCCGGCGTTGTCGAGCCGATCGGCGCGGTGCTGACGCTTCTCGCGGCGCAGCTTGTGATCCCGGCGCTGCCGTATCTGCTGAGCTTTGCAGCGGGCGCCATGCTCTATGTGGTGGTAGAGGAGTTGATTCCGGAAATGTCGCAGGGGCGGCACTCGAATCTTGGAACGGTGTTCTTTGCGGTAGGCTTCAGCGTGATGATGGTGCTGGATGTGGCGCTGGGATAAGGAAGTAAATGATGATTTTACAGGTGATTTTGGAAGGCATCGGGCTGGGCGTTCTGCTCATTTTGGTTTGCGCCATCGGTATCCGCAAGGGCGCGGTGGGCATGGTGCATCTTTACAGCCCGGAGGTGCAGGAGCGGTGCGTAACGCTGGGACTTACAACACACGCGAAAATCAAGCGAAATGCTTTGATTTTCAAAGCTGTCTGCGTCCCCGGATACATCGCCTATGTGCTGGTCTGCGTCTATGCGCTCAACGGCGCAAAGGGCTTCGTTCAGTGCTTTTGGCAGCTGCTGGTCATACTGTCCGTTATGAATCTCATAGACCGATTTTGGGTTGACGGCTATTGGGTAGGACATACGAACGCATGGGAAATTCCGGGAACGGAAGACCTGAAACCCTACATTACAGCCAAGGATAAGGGCAAAAAGTGGCTGTTCGGCACAATTGGTATGGCGGTCATTTCGGCAGCACTGGCGGCGATTATGATGCTTTTTATGAAAATTTGAGGTGATAGAAATGCTGTTTCAAACATATAGCGACAGGAGGAATCCTGCCGTGCTGTTCTTTCATGCAATGGGTGTGACAGGAGCGAGCAGCGAACCGATTGCGAGGTATTTGCAGGATCGATATTTCTGCATCTTGCCCACCTCCACCGTTTACTGCGAGGGGCAGAAATATGTCAGCAAGCCGGACGAAATACGGCAGGTGGAGGACTTTCTGCATCAACAGGGCGTGGAGCGGCTGGCGATGGTGGTCGCTTCTTCCATCGGTGCAGACCTTGCCATGGCGTTTCTGACGCAGACGAAGCTGCCCGTGGAGCACGCTTTCTTTGACGGCGGGCAGTTCGCCCAAATCGGAAAGGGCACGCGCCGTATCATGACGCCGTTTCTGTATTTTGCCATCAAGAGCCTATATTGGTCGAAGGGCGGTACGCTGAAAAAGATACTGTGGTGTGACGACGATTCCATAAAGTCGTATTTTATAGACGCAGGGAAAAATCTGACCTATACAAATTTGCGGCGGCAGATTTCGGACAGTCTGGAGGATAAACCCTTTCCGCCGCTTTCAAAAGAATTGCAAAAACATACCTATTTCGAGTTTGGCAGTATAGAAGATCATTTCAAATACCGTCAAGCAGTGATGGAAGCCTACCCCTGCGGCCATTATCCCGTGTTTGAGGGATACGATCACATGCAATATCAGATTCGCGATCCAAAGGGGTTCGCCGAAATGCTGGCACACATCGCCGAGCGTGACTGTATGCCGGAACTGCCATTTATCAGAAAGTGAGTGATACCCATGAAATACAAAATCGAGAAAAACACCGTACAGGAGACGCTGATCATTCCGCTGTATGCGCGGAAGGTCTGCTCAGAGCTATACCCGAATCTCTACCGGGACGAAACAGCGGTTCGCCTGATTGACGAGATCGACTACGATTTTTCAGAGGCGGAGAAAAACTCCCGCGGCCTGATGCAGCGGTTCGGTTCACTGGAGGTGGCCATGCGGCAGAATGACCTTGCTTTTGAGGTGCAGGATTATCTGAAATCTCACCCCAATGCGGCGGTGGTCAATCTGGGCTGCGGGCTGGACAGCACTGGAAGAAGCTGCGACAACGGCAGCTGTAAAATTTACAATCTGGACTTTCCCGATGTCATCGCCGTGCGTAACGAACTTTTGCCCGCCGGGGAGCGTGAGGAAAACATTCCATGCGATTTGAATAATACTGAGTGGTTTGCAAAAATCGATGCATCGGGCGGTGCGGTGTTCTTTGCCTCCGGCGTGTTCTATTATTTTCTGACCGAGCAGGTCAAAGCTCTTGTGCAGGGTATGGCAGACGCTTTCTCCGGCGGTGTGCTGGTGTTTGATGCGGCGAATCGTACGGCGGTAAAGATGATTGCCAAGACATGGCTCAAGAGCGCGAAAATCAAGAACGTGGGCGCATATTTTGCTGTTTCGGACGCGAAAAGCGAGCTTCCTCCGTGGGACAGCCGTCTGAAGGTCACCAGCCGCGGCTATATGCTGGGCTACAACGATCTGCGTGACTCGTCCGTCAGCGGCTTTTTCCGTTTTCTCGCAAAGGTCGGCGACGGCATGATGAAAATGCAGATTGTAAAAATCAACTTTTGAAAGAGGCGTTTTGAATGAAACACATCGCTCAAATCAAAATCGTAACACGAGTTGAAATGAGCAAAACTCCGAGCGAATACAGAAAATCATATTTATAACCGTTGACTTCATAAAAGCTCGGGTGTATAATCAAAAAAATGAAGCTGTCTCGGCTGATGAAGACTATAAATTTTGCTGTTTCTGAACACAACAGCAGAGTTTACAGTCTTATTTTTTTGTAGGTGGTAATATGAAATTTAAAAAATATGCAGCAAAAACGCTGATGATCGTTATCGGATCAATAATATCCGCATACGGAATTACGCTTGCAATAGGCGCAGGTTTCGGCGGCGCAACACTTGCGATATTGTGGCAAGGGCTGACGAATGTGACAGGTATGTCAATCGGCACATCGTCGTTTGTTGTGGCTGTGGCAATGATAATTTTTGCCTTTTTCTATGACAGAAAGCAAATCAATGTCGGCACAATTCTTTACCAAATCATTTACAGTTTTTTCGTGGATGTATTCACAAAAATTCAGCATTATACAGATATTAAAGCGGTTAATTTTATTATAATGCTGCTTGGCATTGCTATATTTTCGTTCGGAACGGGGCTTTACTCCGCCGCTGATTTCGGCAGGGGCTCATATGAAGCAGTCACATTTTCGCTTGCCGAAAAAAACGGTTGGAAAATCAAAATCGTACGAATGGTTCTTGACATTATAATGGTAATTATCGGCGTTTTGCTCGGCGGTAAATTCGGAATTTGCACAATTGTCACCGTTTTGCTCTCCGGTCCGATCATTCAGGCAACCGTAAGCACTGTTAAGAAATCAAAGATTTTAAAAAACATTTCTTAAAATTCTCATACAAGCCTAAAAGTGATAAGACATACAAAAAGGATGGAATTCGATTTGAACAAGTCCGTAAAAAATGGACAATAGAATAAACGGAGTTAAGATTATATCCGCTAACGAAAACATTAGCGAAGGCTCAAAAAGCATAATTCTTGAATATGTATTTGAAGGTATGGCTGAATATTATTCAGCAGACTTAAGACTTATCAGAGAAAGTTATTCGTGGATTAACATAAAATGCAAGTTTAACGGTGATCCGATTACATTCGGATTCAATTTTGAACCTGCTGCCATCCTCGGAACATTCGTGTTTCGAGGCTTTTTTTATGCCCGAATACTGCTTTTTACGGCGGTATTCGAGCAAAGTGTCTGCGTTCTTTGCAAAATTTCTTTTATATTTTTCAAGGTGTACTCGGTCGGAACTCCTATGCCGATGTCATTCGTTCCGATTAAAATCACAAGATTTTTCGGGCTTATGTTCAAGGCGTTACATTCGAGCCTTTCCAACAATCTGTCGCTGTCAACGGCAAACAATCCCGCACCGATTGCGCCGCAAAATTCAGGCTTATCGGATATGAAAATCTTTGTGTTCAACCGCTTTTGCAACACTTTTTTCAAAAACATGTTTTCGGGCAGATGAAATAGTCCCCCTTGGCTTGCAACTAAACCTAAAAATCGCATAATTTTTAAGGCTTCTGCCCTGTTTTGGGCAGAAGCCTTTTTGCATATTTGATAAGATTTTCTTCTTCGTATAATATTAAATGTACCGGCTGCAAAATTGACAAAGAATTAACAGAATTTTCGTTGACACACATTATTCCTTACGATATAATAAAAGCAAATATATCGCTTATAAAGGAAGTGACTTAATGACGAAAAAAATAGCGGCAATATTGTTGGCATTGTGCATGGCAATCTCAATTTTGCCGATGAGCGTTCAGGCGGCATCAAAGCCGGATATTAAAGTCGGTGACTATGTTAAAATGGGCACGTATAACAATGCCTCGATTCTTTGGCGATGTGTAAGCATTGACAATAACGGACCGCTTATGCTTGCAGACAGAATTATTGACACCCTTGCATATGATGCCAAAACAAATGACAACAGCAGTTCAAAATCGCACAGCAGAAGCTATAAGCGTGATGATTACGGTTCTAACTATTGGAAAGACAGCAATATGCGTTCTTGGTTAAATTCAACCGCAGAGGCAGGCAAAGTCGATTGGCTTTGCGGCAACCCTCCGAAAGACGGATATGTAAGCGGTGTGGGAGCGTACAACGAAAAAGCGGGTTTTCTCAACGCTTTTTCAAAATCTGAAATTGCGGCAATGAAAACCGTTACCCAGCGTTCTCTCGTTTCTCATCCCGAATACAACAAGGGCATAGTTAACGGAGACGCAAATTCGGATTTGTTATATTATACCGATATTTCATATGCGGCAATAAATTACGATAGTGCGTATTTTGAAACCACAACCGAAAAGGTATTCCTTCTTGATGTTAAGCAAGCAAATGCCGTATGGAAAAATCTCAACGGCTATTATGTCGCATACAATAATGACGGAATGGCTTGGCCCTATTGGCTCCGTACCCCGGTTACCGACTGCAACCACGATATGCGTTATATCAGTTCATCGGGTCAGGTCGGTCGTTATGCTCCGTGGTATTCCGATTTGGGCGTAAGACCTGCATTTTATCTCGATTCCGAATATTTTGTTACAACTTCCGGCAGCGGCTCACAAAGCAGTCCTTATATCGGCTCTGCTCCAAACAAACAAGAGGATGATTATACAATTTCGGAACCTGCCGAGGACGCAAATCCCGATTGGAATGTCAGCACCGAGCAAAGCATTCAGCTCACCCTCGGCCCGTGGTATTCAAATGACAGAAAATATTCTAATCCTACCATCCCGGTTTATACCATCCAAAAAACACGCAGCGACACGGAAAATATGGTTGTTGTCGTTTGCGGCGAGGGATACACAAAAAGTCAGCAGGGCAAATTCATCAATGATGTCAAACGACTTTGGCAGGATGCTATGAAATATGAGCCTTATCGCAGTTATGCCGACAGATTCAATGTTTACGCTCTTTGCACAGCTTCCGAATCGACTTTTGACAATGGTGGAAGCACATTCTTTGATGTTATAGTCGACAAATATAATTCGCCTGTTATTTCTAATAATCTCCACGGAAGTCAATGGAAAAATCATATTTTTGAGAGATGTATCGGTCCTGAATTTATCGAGAAAATTCACGATGCTCATATCAAAAAAAAGTGTGATCCAAACACAATTCCGTCCGGTTCGGAATATGAGCCTTATTATTATGTTCACGATTATATTGCCCAGTTCGCTATGGTTGTAAATACAACAAATGATTTCGGCGGTGCTTATAATAACCGTGAATACGGTTTCCATTATTTCATTTCGCCATCAGACAGCTATCGTGCGTCAAAAACTTTTGCACACGAGTTTGGACACGGTTTGCTCGGTCTCGGTGATGAATACAGCGGCGGATATTTGCTTGACGATAAGGAGCTTAAATCACTCAATCTTTCCTCGGTTGAAGACCCGGAAAAGATAAAATGGCGACAGCTTTTAGGTTTTAGAAACACATATACCTGCCGCAATGCTTACGGCTCAAAAATGCTTGTTTCAAGTTATGAGTGCATAATGAGAGACACAAACTATCAATTCTGTGAGGTTTGCCGTTTGCAGGGCTTCAAGCGAATGTCTCAGCTTGTTAAGGATGTAGACCTTTATGTTGCAACTCCCGAGGTTAAGGAATATACGGGTGCTTATTCAAAGCCGTCTGATTTTACCGACCTTGAAACAAGTTCATATTATAATTACACATATAATCGCAATGACCGACTTTTGAGCGGCAACAGCAAAAGCAGATTTAATACTAATATGAACGGTAAAAAAATCGAGCTTAGAACTGTTATTCAAAACATTTCAGATAAAAATGCACGACAATTAAAATTCAAAATGTGGATAAAGCACTCCGACGGAAGCGTTGCGACCGATTCATCGGGAAATCCGCTTCAAACAGTACAAACCTTTGACATTCCTGTTTGGAATGATAAGGCAAATTTCTGGCCGCTCGGTGCTTTGGATCACATCAAAAGCGACTTTAATTCAGGCTTAAAGAGTTGCTCGCTTATCTATCAAATTCCGTCTGATGCACAGCTTAAGAGCGGCGATACCGTGGCATTTCAGGTGCTCGATGAAAACGGAAATGTGCTTGCTGACGACAATACGGAAACACAGCGCTACACAACCGTTTCAATTCAGTATAAATTTGAGGACGGCTCTGAAATTCCAAACACTGCCGGCGGAACATTTACCGTGCCATACGGCACAAAGCTTGATTTAACACCGGCAAAAACACTTTTTGATTACAAATTTGTAAAGGCTGACGGCTTGAACAAGCCTATTGTTTCGGACGGAACGGTTGTTACATATTATTACAAAAATAAAAACGAAGAACACACTCACACTTGGTCTGCTTGGAAATACAATAATGATGCTGTTTATAATTCATCAAGTGATTATAAAGACGGCACGCAGACTCGTACTTGCTCCGCTTGTGGTGAAAGTGAAACAAAAGAGGCACCGAATACAGCTCTTCTTCGTCGCAGAGGTAATGCATTGTCGCTTGAAAGCAGTATCACCCTTGCAACTTACATTACCAAAGATGTAGTCGATTATTATGACGAAGTGTATGCCGAGTTTACCCGAAACGGTAAAACCGAAAAAGTATATCCGTCTGGTAAAACATTAACTTCAAATTCAATTGTTTATTGCATATTTGATTATACGGGTATTTCACCGCAGGCTTTAGGTGATGATGTAAGTATTACATTCTATGGTGTCAAAGACGGTGTAACATATAACGGTAATGCTTATAAATACAGTGCAATCGACTATATTAAGTCAACGCTAAATAAGCCTACATCTTCTGCAAAGCTTAAAACTTTACTGGTGGATTTGGTATATTACGGCGAGGCTTGTCAGGTATATCAAAACTATAAAACCGATAATTTGCTTACCGATATACTTACGGATGAGCAAAAAGCACTTCGCAGCACGGCTGATTTGAATTTAACAAATATAAAGAATGCAAGCTATGAAACCTGCGAAAACAGGCTTGTAAAGTTTGGTACGGCATTAAGGCTGAATAATTCGGTTGAAATTGCAATACCGCTGAATATGACCAATGTTACTCTTGATGACCTTTCATTCAAAGTAAAAATAGGTTCAAGAACATTGACATATACCTATGCCGAAAATCCGGATAATTTTGAAAAAGGCAAAGACGGTTATTGGTATTTCTATTTTGACGGTGTTTATGCAAATCAAATGAGTGATGAAGTATTTATCACTGCATACAAAGGCGATGAGCAAGTCAGCTATACACTTAAGTACAGTGTGGAATCCTATGCCGCAACTGTTACTGATACAAAGTTAAAAGCAGTTACAGACGCAATGATGCGTTACGGCAATTCCGCAAAAGCCTATGCAGGCAAATAATCGGCATATCAGTTTAATTTTAGATATGAAATAATTAAGGAGGTATTAAGATGAAGGAAAAGTATATCAAACCTGATTCAGACATTCAAAAGTTTGCTGCCGTTGATGTAATTACGACATCCGGTGGCGGCGATGAACCGATTGTCACTCCACCTGATTGGAACGACTAAAGAGTAAAGGAGTCAAGATTTTATGTCTTGACTCCTTTTGACTGCTTAGCAATTGATGAACCCCCCCGGTTCTACCGGTGGAATCTTTTCTGAAGAGATAAAAACAAACGACAGATGATTTCTCATCTGCCGTTTCAATGTTATCGGGATTCTTTTTTATCCTTGCTTTCTGCTTTTTTCTTTGGCCTTTTGCGGATTTTCTTTGCATACAACAGCGATTTGCATCTGGTGGTTTTTAACGCTTAAAACCTTTATCACAAGCCCTGCAGCAACACAATGCTTTTCAGCGTTGAATCAAAATCGAACAAGGAGAAATCAAATGGACGAACAAGAAAAAGAAATTGAAGAAATACTCAGAACATTTGACAAAGCACCTTCGCCTTCGTCAGAGAATAGTGTTCAAAATCAAGCACAGCAAAACAATAAGCAGCCTCGGCAAATTTCCCAAAAACCAACTGACACCGAACGGACTGCCCGCACATCAAATCAAACAGAATACAAAAGACAAGCTCAGTCAAGCAAAATGGATATTTGGTTTGAAAACAAATAGGAGTGTAACTAAAAGAACGGCTTATTATGTTTAAGTTAGGTATTTATTTGCCGCCATATATGACACTTTGTTTGTGAAATTAAATGAAGAGCTTTCATATTCTTCGTCACCAAACGGTGCACTACCCTACTGTAAAAGATAATGTGGATTTAGAACTTCTTTCGACACCTCAGTGTAAGGTTCGCAATTCCTCATACGAATTTGCCGTGCTGAGCAAAAATAAAATCCTGAAAGATTTTTGAGAGACGCAAAGTCTGAAAAATGGCTTAAATAGGCAGTTTTGAAAAAAGATTGCGAGCCTCTGACTCCGTCATTTAAGGTTCGAATCCTTATACCTCTGCCAAAGAGGAACGAGATACTCAAGCGAGTATCTCGTTTTTCTTTTACAAAAAGAAATTAAGGATTCGAAGAATACTTATTACGAGCAAAGCGAGTAACAAGGTTATCGGGACCCATTCAAAATCTGTGATTTTGTAAATGGGTGATGTTCTTATTACGGGTTTATAATGCAATTAAACCCGTAACATCGTTCTGTCAAGTCTTTAAAGTGGAGATTTGCAAAGCAAATACTACCGTGACTTGACAGGTTGATATAATCTGCCACAAGGCTGGAAGTTTTACTTTCAGCCTATTTTTATGCCCGAATACTGCTTTTTACGGCGGTATTCGGGCATTTTTTCTTTGCTTCAAAATATCGTGAGAGTCTTTGAGAGATTCTAAGAGACGGCAAATTTCAAAATTCCAAAGTCATTTTAGTGCGATTTAGGGCATTTATGACTGAGACTTTTGAGAGACATCGCTCAAATCAAAATCGTAACACGAATTGAAATGAGTAAAAAATAGAGACATAACCTAAAAAGAGGTTTGCCCTAACATTTGGAGCAAGCCTCTTTTAACGATATTCGCTTTGTACTTTTATTCTAATTAATTTTGTGATATAGTAGTAATATAGGGGGTATTGTAATATGAAAAAGAAAAAGAAAGCAATTACAATTATTCTTATAGTTTTTATTCTTGTATTCGGTTTTATATTTGGTGGATATTTTGCCATAAAAACAGTTATGACTAAAGGTGCAATTAACTATTTACAAGATAAATATAACATGTCATATAATCAAATAACTGTTTTGGATTATGAAATGAAAAAGTTCGGAAACGACACCTCTTTTTTGCCGCTTAATACGTATTGGTCACCCTATAAGTGGGAACTTGAATATAACGATAAATCTTTTTTTGTTAATAGGATTGACGGTAAATATTATGATGATTACCAACTGGATGAAATAGAAAGTGTAGCTACCGAATGGTTTAAACAAAATATAGATAACAATATTGTGGGAATTAAATTAAGTTCAGCAAATATTATAAATTATCAAGCCCGAATAGCCGGTAACATTACAATTAACGAAAACAATATAAAAGATTTTCTAAACGATAAAAACACTTATAGTTCAATTGATGATTATACTTATTATGATGTAGTTTTAATGGTTGAAAGCACTTATTTTGATACGCTGTCACAAACAGATAAAAGTAACTTACTTAATAGGATTAAACAAAAACTGCCAAATTCACACATTCAATATGTTATTGGAACAGATACATCCAAAATATCTAAAGAAAGGAGTAAGTTCATTTATTGGTTATCAGAATATAACGAAATGGATTAAATGATATGAAAAAGGGCAAAAAAATTATTTTACGAATATTAACAATAATATTTGCGGCTTTTTTGATATTTGGTATTGCGCATATTATTTATGTTCAATACCACAGAGGCGAGGCGGTTGAATACTTAGTTGAAAAATACAATACTAGTGCGCAAGATTATAAAATAAAAAAGTATTACCCTCGAAAGTTGGTTAATAATAGTTCACATTCATCAAATTTGTTTGAATTCTATTTTACTAATGAAACATGGAATATCATTTATAATGATAGAAGTTTTCAAGTGCAGAAAATCGGAGATAAAATTTATGATAATTATCAACTTGAAGATATTAGCAAATATGCAGCAATATATCTAAAAGAAAATATTGATAAAAATATTCTTGGTATGGAAATCAGTACAGAATTACTGTATGATTCAACGCTCAAAAATTTACCGACAAATACTAACAAACTAATTACTGAAACTTCAATAGAAAAACTAATCTTAAATAAAGATTCTGATTATTCAAGAACCATAACTATTTATTATCTAACAAATAATTGCGATTACTATAGAAACTCTGCAGGAAATGGTAACAAAAATTATAAAGAATTAAAAAACGAATTGCAATCAAAATTACTTTCTAAAAATGCAAATGTTAAAATCAATTTGGTGATATTTGAAAAAGAAATGGAATTTGAACGTTTTACAGTCAAAAAGCAAAAAGGAATTTTTTATCAGTCATACGGGATTGATTATGCAACAATAGAAAAAGAAAAGGGCAAAGCAATAGGATGAATAAAAAAAATCAATACAACATTAAAGACTATATCAACTCGTTTAATACACAAAAGAAAATTGCTATATATCTCTCTGTTGCACTTTTACTTTTTCATTTATTATCGATAATTATATATTTGATAGAACGTACAGATATAACTATATTAACAGAAAGTAATATAATTTCAGTTATTACAAGTATGTTAACAATTTCATTTTCCATTTCAAAAATTCTTGATGTATATTTGTTTTTATTTCCAATATTTTTTATAATATTTAATTTTGTTATGTTACATAAAAACAAATACAACAAAATTGTTATTATTATAGACTATATTTTCCAAATAATTAACCCTATTACCATAGGTTTTTTCGTGTCTGCATTTTTATTAGTAATAAACAAAGAATATCCAATATAAAACAAAGGAAATAATAGCTATGATTAAAAAAATCCTGTTAATACTTGCGTATTAGCAGGATTTTTTAATAGTGCAATGGGCAAAACTCAGAAAGTTTAAACCACATTCTTCTTTATGTAGTGCGCCCCAACAGGAGCCTTTTTATTTAGCAAAGTAAAGTTAATAATATGAGAGCAATGCAATTTTTCGCTATACAAGCCCTACATCCTCAACTACTTCATCATTATAAACATAAACTCTGTTAACACGAGCAGGTATTCTGCAAGGGAGTTCGTAATTGAAAGAGTATGCGCTGTCTGACAATTCTTCTATGGAAATGTGAGCGCCGTTTTGAGTGCCGACTATAACAACTTCATCGTTTATATTACAATCAATATCGCTGACATCCACCATAAATTGGTCCATACAAACTCTGCCGAGAATTTTTGCATATTTGCCGTTAATAATAACCTTGCCTTTGTTAGAAAGACAGCGAGGGAAAGCATCGGCATAGCCGATAGGAATTGTTGCGACTTTAGTTGTTTTCTCAGTTATAAATGTACCGCCGTATGAAATTTCCCTTTTGGGTTCAAGCTCTTTAATATGAGAAATCTTTGTGTACCAGCTCATTATCGGCTCAATATCAAGAAGGCTTTTATCAACCTCCTCCGACGGATAAAGACCGTACGTAACAATACCCATTCTGCACATATCAAAATATTCGTCAAAATTCATAATACCGGCACTGTTGTTCAGATGCTTAATAGGTATTTCAATCTTTCTGTCACTTAACATCTTGCAAAATCGTTTATACTTGTTTCGTTGCTCAACAGCTTTTGACAAATCAGCTTCATCACTGGTTGCAAAATGAGAGAACATACCTTCTGCAAAAATGTTAGGCAACTCGGTTATGCGCTTGCAAATATCAGCACTTTCCTCGTTGATTTGAAATCCTATTCTGCTCATTCCCGTATCAATACAAAAATGATAAGGCATATTTTTATTTTGCTTTACTGCTTCGTTTGAAAGTATAACTGCGTCATCATACGAAAAAATAGGTATTCGTATATCATATTTAACAGCCTTTTCAACATCAAACGGAAATACCCTTCCCAAAATCAATATCGGTGTTTTGATTCCCGCTTTTTTAAGTTCAATAGCTTCTTCAATGCATGCAACTCCGAAAAAGTCACACTTATCATCAAGAAATTTGCCTATCTCAACAGCGCCGTTACCGTATGCATTAGCTTTAATTACGCCGAGCAGCTTAATGCCTTTTGGAAGTTTATTGCGTACACTGTTATAATTATGTTCAAGCTTATTCAAATCAATCTTTAAATAAGTACGGTGGTCCATTATTTTATCGCCTCGATTAAACTTACTGTTTCTATATTATTTTTTCTAAAAGCCTCGTTTAGCTTTTTGACAAATACAAGCGCTTTTTCGCTGTCGCCGTGAACACAAACAGAGTGAGCCTCAATATTAATTTCCTCGCCCGTGTAGGCAACAACTTTTCCTGTTTTCACCATTTTAATAACCCTTTCAACAGCCAAATTTTCGTCTGTTATCATCGAGTTTTCAAGTGACCTTGCTCTAAGCGAGCCGTCCGCCTCGTATGCTCTGTCAGCAAAAACCTCGCTTGCATATCTAATTTTCTTTTCTTTCGCCGACTTAATCATTTGAGAGCCCGAAAGCGCCATTAAAATTAAATCTTTATCGTAATCAATAATTGCATCAACTATTGCGTCTGCCAGTTCTTTATTTTTTGCCGCTTGATTATACATTGCACCGTGCGGTTTAATATGAACTATTTTGCCTGTGCTTCCAACGACGTTACCTAAAGCCTCTAATTGAGCCAATGTGTAATCATAAACCTGTTTAGGAGTTACATCAAGATTTGTTCTGCCGAAATTTTCCTTGTCGGGATAACCGGGATGTGCACCGATATCAACATTATTATCAATACAAAGCTTTGCAGTAGCTTCCATCATATCGTGATTACCTGCGTGAAAACCGCAAGCAATATTAGCGCTGTTAATCAAAGGAATAATTTGTTCATCATAGGCAGCGCCCTCACCTAAATCACAATTCAAATTGATTTTATACATATAATCACCTAATATTTTAAATCGACATTTTTTATATCGGTTATAAACATATGACCCGGTGAATGTGTTATGGCAATTTCAGGCTTTGTTTGCATCACTGCGTTTTGCGGTGTAACGCCGCAAGCCCAAAACACTGGCACTTCCCCTTCGTTTATTGTTACGCTGTCGCCGTAATCAGGCTTCGTAACATCCTTTATGCCTATAGCTTCGGGATTGCCTATTTGTATCGGCGCACCGTGAACTCTTGGCATAGAGGCCGTAACATTAACCGCTTTTACGACTAAATCGTTTGGAATAGGTCGCATTGATACAACCATATTCCCGTGAAATTTACCTGACGGTTGAAGCTTGATATTCGTATTAAACATAGGAACATTTTTGTTTTCCTCAATATGTCTGACAGGAATGTCAGCTTCTAATAATTCACTTTCAAAGCTAAAAGAACAACCGATAAGAAAATACACAAAATCATCACGCCAATAATCGGTTATATCGGTAACTTCTTTTTCGAGAACGCCGTTTTTCCAAATTCTGTATTTTGGAAAATCCTTACATACATCGCCCTCACTCGCCATTGTTTTAAAACGCTTTGAGCCGACATCGCCGACCTCCAAAATCGGGCACGGCTTTGGATTTCGAACACAAAACAGTAAAAAGTCAAACGCATAATCCTTTGGCAAAATGCAAAGATTAGCCTGAGCATAGCCGTTGCACATACCTGATGTTTGGCAATTTATTTTGCCGTTTCTGATAAGTTTTTTTACTTCCTGCGGCAACATATTTGAATAATCCATAGGCACTCCTAAAATAATTTATCAATATACTTTTTTTGCTTAATTGCTATTTTTTCGGCAGTATTAACGTCAACAATCTCAAAGATGATTTTGTCCCCCGGTTTTGCCTGTGCAAGCTTTGGCAAATCGGCACTTATTACTGTTGCTATTTTTGCATATCCGCCTGTTGTTTGGTGGTCTGCCATAAGCACAATCGGCATACCCGAATTAGTAATTTGTATTGAGCCAAAGGTAATTGCATCTGAAATTATTTCTAATTTTTCCTTGCCACGCAAAGCAATTCCCCACAACCTTATACCCATTCTGTCAATGTCAGAGGTAACTGTGTACTGTTGATTTGAAAACAGTGCTAAATCATTTTCGCAAAACATATCGTCCTGCGGACCTAATACTACCCTTGCTTTTATTATTTTATCATAAGTATTTTCCAAAAGTTCTCGCTTTTCGATATTTTTAATTTTGCCTGCTTTGCCGATTTTAAGAATATCGCCCGCTTTAAGTTTTCTTCCTTCAAAGCCGCCTACATTTATTTTAAGATTTGTTGAGGCACTGCCCATAAATAAAGGAACATCAAAGCCTCCCGCAACCGCAAGATAACATCTTAATCCTTGCTTAACACCATTAATGCTTAAAATATCGCCTTTTTTTGCAACGTACGCTTTATTTGTTTTAATAGGCTTGTTATTAAGCGAAATATCAAAAATTCCGCCTGAAATCGCAAAAATATGCTCATCCGTAAACTTAGCCGTTATTCCGAGCATTGTCATTTCAATAACAGGTGCGTTAACATCGTTTTTGCAAAGCTTGTTTGCAATTTTTGTTGAATAGGCATCCATTACACCGCTTTGAGTAAAGCCATCTTTCATTACTGAAAATCTGCCTAAGTCTTGAATGGTTGAAAGCATACCTGCAGAAATAATTTCTATCATAATTCAACCTCGCTGACTGAAGGAGTGTAAGTGCCGTTTGCAACCTGCTTTTCTATTTCAAGATACTCTGCCTTATCTATGCTGAAAAATTTGATATAATCGCCGGCTTTATACAATATAGGCGACTTTTTTGATTTGTCAAAAACTTTTACGGGCGTTTTTCCAATCAATTGCCAGCCACCAGGTGACGCAATAGGATAAATCCCTGTTTGCTCTCCGCCGATTCCTACAGCCCCTTCAAAAATTTCAAGCCTCGGTGTTTTTAATCTCGGAGTAAAAAGTCTTTCGTCCATACCGCCGAGATAGGCAAATCCGGGTAAAAATCCCAACATATAAATCAAGTAAGGCTTTGATGTGTGAAGCTTGATAACCTCTTCTCTTTCAAGAGCTGTATGGCTGCACACATTTTTCATATCCAAAGCAAACTCGTCGTCGTAACACACAGGTATATTCCAAACCTTAGCCGTGCTTTTAACGTCGCACTCTTTGCCGTTTATAAGCGCTTCAACTTTCTTTTTTAGTTTCTTTGAGCTGATGATTGTGCAGTCGTAAAAAACAGTTAACGAAGCAAACGTCGGCACAAGCTCAACAATTCCGTTAATATGCTTTGCTTCTATTCTGTTGCAAAGACCGGTAACCTGACGGTTAACCTCTTCGCTTATTTCATTTTTAAATTGCACGGTAACAGCGCTGTCGCCGTTTTGCAAAAATGAATAAATCATTTAAAATATCCTTTTTTAATTGTTGTTTCAAACCATTTATCAGTTTTGTCCTCAACCGTGTGAGGATATTCAATAAGCCCACGCATAAGTGAAATAATCGGCAAAACAATATTTTTGCCAATTCCGTCAATGTAAGGTCTTGCTTCTCCGTACATATCAAGCATACCCGCTTTTGCCGCAGCATCCATAACTGCCGCTTCCTCTTTCTCGGTATGAAAAAGGTCTAAATCATTCAAAAGAAATGCCGTGCATGCCATAAGAGCATTCATACCCCAGTCACTTACAGTTGCTGTAATAATGTTGTCAGCAGCCGTATCTGCCAAAATACCGAAGCCTGTTCCTGCCTTGCAACCGCCCTTTTCAGCGTAAGGAATATATTTTCTTATATGTTTTTCAATAGTGCCCATACCAAGTTCATTGCCAAGGTCACCGATAGAAAGATTATAAATACCTCTGCTTTGACATTCCCTAAAAAGAACATCATATTTTGCCTCAATATCGGTTGTGTTTACACCTACTGCATTATGATAATATCCGTTTTTGTTTCTGCCGGGTGCTTCATTAGAAATAACAGCGCACGGCAAGCCGTGAGAAAGTATTTCTTGCGTTTGTTCCTCTTCCCTGTTCTTATCCTTAGTAAATGAAACAATGCAAATGGTGTTATCTGGTATATTGTCAATATCATAAGTAATATCTACACCTAAAACCTCGCTCATAGCCTTAATGGCTTTTTCGCATTGCTCAGGCACTAACATAACAGGCTTTGCGCCAAATGCCCTTATAACAAATCTGGCAAAAACGGTAGATGAGATAATTCCGTCAGTCTCAGCCTCATTCCAAGGGAGAAGAATAAATCCCGTTAAAATAAACACCTTTTCACCCTTTTTAATATTCTTCACAAGTCCCTCTGCCCCATTGAGCGACAAAGGCTTTCCTGTATATTTGATTGCCCCGTCGTAGAGAATTCTGCAAACGCCGTAACCTCTCGGGTCAAGGTTCATAAGCCAATCAAGATTGTATCCGACATTAAGTTTGGTAAGCTCGGTTTTATTCATTATTATTTGCACTGCTCCTCAAAATCTTTAACTAAAGCGTCTTGAATTGTTTTCAACATTTCAGGAGCTTTTCCGCCTACTTTTTTGCCGTCAACAGTTTTAACCGGAATGCAGAAAGAACCTGTTGAATGAACAACAATTTCATCTGCCGACATTAATTCATCAAGAGTGTAATCTCTTTCTTCAACATCGTATCCAAGCTTTTTCGCAAAAGCAAGAAGCCTTATCCTTGCTGTTCCCGGAAGAACCATATCGTCAAGCTGGTGAGTAATAACCTTACCGTCCTTAAAAATAGAAACATTAGAGTGTGCGCACTCCGTAACAATATTTCCTCTGTGGAAAATTGCTTCTTGGCAACCTGCTCTGTCAGCAGCGGTAGCGGCAAGGCAAGACGGAATAAGATTAAGTGTTTTGCAATTGCAATAATAAAATCTTTTGTCCTCATACGTAATAACATCAATCGGCTTATATGTATCCGCAACATGGCAAGGCGTAAGTGTAATCCACAAATTGCCCTGCATATTTTCAGGATAAATGTGACCACGAAGCCCATTTCCACGAGTAACCTGCATATAAACAAATTGGTCGCCGTCATCGACCTTTTTAACAAGCTTTCTGAGCAATTTGTCAAGCTCGTCACGCTCTATCGGAATGTTCATACCGAGAAGTTTTGCGGAATTGTAAAATCTTGTAAGGTGCGCATCCATATCAAAAACAATATGATTATGAGCATACGTTGCATCATAAACACCGTCACCAAACCAACAAACTCTGTCAAGCATCGGAATTTGCATTTTTTCAATCTCGTCATACTTACCGTTATAATAGCCTAAGTTTTTCATTATGAATACCTCCATATATCAAAGCAGGGGTCTGCCTTGCAGACCCCATTGTCATTATTAAGATTAGCATATTTATATTTACATGTCAATAAAAAACAGTCAACATTAATTAAATTTTCTTTTATAATCATTCCAAAAAAAATATTAGATTATTGATAATTCCGACACTCGTGCTTATATAGGACTTTTTTCACAAATGTGCATATAATTTTTATTGTAATGCTTTATACTATATGATATAATTACAATGCAAAAAATTATATTAGAACAAGATTTCAATAAATTAAATTGCCTTAAAAAGGAATACATTATGAGCGATAAAACATCAACTTTAAAAAAGCCGATTAAAAACGGCAAAAAGTTCTTTTTACTTTACAGTGCAGCTTTTTTAGTTTGTGCTGCTTTATGTTACTTTTGGTTTATAATAAATAAAAAGACATTAATTATTAACAGCGACGGCTGGAGGCAGCACTTTGCCGCTTTTGTATATTTCGGCAAATACGGACGTGAAATTTTAGAAACGCTGTTTGAAACTCATAAATTTGTGTTGCCGCAATGGGATTTTTCAATAGGACTCGGAAGCGATATATTAACCACACTTCACTTTTATGCTATCGGCGACCCTCTTGATTTGTTAAGCATTGCCTGTCCTGCCAAATATGCGGCATATCTTTACAGTCTTTTATCTCTGTTTCGTTTATATCTTGCGGGGCTTAGCTTCGGTGCATTCTGTTTTGTTAAAAAGCAAAATCACGCCTCAAGCATAACGATAGGCTCGCTTGTTTATGTGTTCACCTTATTTGGAATGTTCATAGTGTCGCATCACCCGTTTTTTGCTCTTCCTATGATATTTTTGCCGTTGCTGCTTCTCGGTGTAGAGCAAATTACGGCAGGCAAAAGGCCGTATCTTTTTATTGTTACGGTATTTTTAGCAGCTATAAGTAACTTTTACTTTTTCTATATGCTAGCTTTATTCACCGCAATTTATACACTATTTTTGCTTGTTTGCAGATATCGTCATCGTGTCAAAGAGGCTTTTGGTGTTTTCTTTAAAATCGCAGGCAGTGCAATTTTAGGTGTGATTTTAAGTGCAATTATACTTATACCTGTAATATTAGCCTATATCGGCGACGGCCGTTCGTCTGAGAGTTATGTTCATACCTGGATATACAGTATGGATTATTATCGCAATTTCTTAGCTTCTATGATTACCTGTCAAACAACGCTGGGATATCTTACGCATCTTGGATATAACGCTGTTGCGCTTCCTGCCGTTTGCGTTTTATTCTTTACTAAAAACAAAAGTTGGCGCCCATTAAGATTAATATTTTTAGGCGCTACGGCTATGCTTCTTATCCCGGCATTCGGCTGGGCTTTTAACGGATTTTCATATATGGCTAACCGCTGGGTTTGGGCTTACGGGATGATTATTGCATATATTGTTGCAGTAACATGGCAAGACCTTTGCAAAATAGATATTCGCAAAGGCTTAGGTATAATCATAGCAATCGCAGTATATTCCTCAGCTGCCTTATTGATGATGAATGAAATAAATCACAACATTATTTTTTCTCTCATAACAGCGCTGTTAATAGTAATAGTTTGTATAATCGGAAATAAATCGGCAAAGAATCTTATTGCTCCCGTTTTATCAGTAATCCTTGTATTTGCCTCATTTGCAGGCAATTCGGCTTATTTTTTCAGCAGTCACGGCAATAACCATATTGCAAGCTATGTAAGTTACGGTGCCGTCAACAATAAAATTAAGCGTTCTGCGGCGAGCAAGGTAAAAAAGGCGGCAAAAGGCGACGATACATTCTATCGCTACAGCGGCGGAAAAATACATTATAACGAAAGCACTTACGTCGGTATGAACGGTACTTCGTTTTATTGGAGTATGGAAAACAAAAATTTAGCCGAGTTTGTCAGCGAAACAGAACAGCCTGCCAATGCGGCATATATGTTCAGAGGATTTAACGATTCAGTCGCAATGAATGCCGTTACAAACGTTAAATATTATGTTAAAAACAAGAAAACTTCGATTCCCTACGGTTTTGAAAAGTTAAAAGGAAAAGTTTATCAAAATAAGAACGCATTACCGTTCGGTTACACAACAAATAACGTCATCAAAAAATCTGATTATGACAAGCTTTCATCATTAGAAAAGCAGCAAGCGTTAATTCAAGGCGTTGTGCTTGACAATGTTCCAAGCGGCATGAACACGGTCACACCGACATTTACATACAAAAGTGTTCCTTATACCGTTACGTGCAATAAAAATACTGCCGTCGAGGGAGAAAAAGTGTATGTTTACAATGCCAAAAGCAGTATAAACATTAAATTTTCAGGTGAAAAAAATCAGGAAACATATTTGCGTTATACATTTAATAACTACAGCAATATTGATGAGATCAAGAGTAATTCAGACAAAAAGCAAATAGGTAAAAGCACATCAAAACATACTTTGCCGTCTAAAATGAAAATGCGTTTTTCCTCTCAAACCGATAACGGCAAGAAATACAAAACCGATTTTGTCACCTGCTATTCATCTTCTTACGTGCGTTACACGGGTGCTAAAACATATCTTGTTGGGCTTGGCTATACCGAAAATGCGAAAAACAGTATTAAAATAACCTTTGATAAACCGGGAATTTACGACTTATCCGACATCGAGGTTCTTGAGCAGCCTATAGACCAAGCATCACAACAGATTGCAGACTTAAAAGCAGACACGATGCAAAATGTCAAAATGAGTGAAAACAAAATAACCGGCACAATTGATTTGCAAAAAGCAAAAATGCTCTGCATTTCCATTCCTTACAGCAAGGGTTGGAGCGCCACGGTCGACGGCAAAAAAGCTGAGCTTTTGAAAGCTGACACGGCATTTAGCGCACTTGCTTTAGACAAAGGAAAACACACAATAGAGTTTCAATACCATACTCCTTACTTAAAAGAAGGAGCATATATCAGCACAGCCGGTGTTATCGCTTTTGCAGTTTTAATAATCATTACAGAAAAGCGCAAGAAAACGGATTATTTATCCTTAAATCAATAATATTTCCTATGGTTGAACAAAACAAAACATTATTACTTTAACCAAATGGCTAAAACTAAAGCTGTCTCGCTTCAACTGCGAGACAGCTTTTTATATACACAATAAATTTGAATTTATCAAACTCGGCGTTTGCGAAAGCAAAACAATTGCCAAACCGGTTGCGACGGTGGCAACGACAGCAATAATAATTGCTGTTTTTTTACTAAATTTTCGTTTCATCAGCTTGCAAATCAATAAAGCGCAAATTTCACAGAATGCTATAACCAAAATAATTATTGCAATTGATTTCCAAAGCCAAGACAATTCAAGCACAAATTTCATATACCGTTCTCCCCCTCTCCGGCTTGTTTAAAGCGAAATAACAGCATTTTTAAGTTTAATTATATCCTTTTCGTCAGGGTGAGATAATGCACTGTCAAAATTATCAATCAACATATCAAGATTAGCAGGCGCATTGGTTAGCTCTTTCATCTTAACATAGCGTTCTCGTACGGACTGAGGCATTTTGCCTTGGCACATATATTCCCCCACAACAACATTGCTTAAATCTAAAGACTGCTTGACCCGACTTAAAATTTTTTTGAAATACTCATCGCTTCCGCCAAATCCTGCTGTACCAAACAAAAATACTTTTCTGTTTTTCAGACTTTGCAAAAGTTTCAACGTATCACAGTCGGCACTTCCCTTGTCCGTCCAAAAACCGATATAAAGCATTTTAGATTGAGGTATCTGTGTTTTAACATCGCCGTAGAAGTCGCAATTTTCTTTTGGTAATACGTCATAAATCGCATCGGCAAGCATTTTTGTATTGCCTGTCAGGCTGCTCACTATTATTGAATATTTATTATTTTTCAATTTTCAAGACTTCCTTTACATTGTATTTTTTCACGTTTGTTATAAGCGGCACATCATCATTTCCACGCCGTAATATTTTCCGTTCATAGTCAGGCAAACCTTGTTGTTAATAATTATAACTTTTTTAGTGAAAAAAACAATTCATACCGAGCAAAATTAACCATTCATTCATAAAGTCAAAGCACTTATGCAAAAATAAAATCAAAAGTGGCACACTGCATAAAGAACAAGTGCATTTTCGTTGACTATTTGCCTATGATATAGTACGATATAGAAAAATAATCATAGATAATAAAAGCAAACTTTAAATTATTCATAAATTAAAAATCACAATAGGATAACAAAACAGAGGCACAAAAATGATTAACAAACTACACTTGGCAATGATAGATTTATACAGCGGAGATTCAAAAAGGATTCAGCATTTTTGCAAAGTTCACAGCTACGCAAAGCTGATAGCAGAAAATGAAAAGGTTGATGATAAAACTTTATTTATAATCGAAGCCGCCGCCCTCACTCACGACATAGGAATCCACACCTGCGAAAAAAAATACGGCAATTGCAGCGGCAAATTGCAGGAAAAAGAAGGTCCGAAATTGGCTGAAAATCTTCTTGCTAAATTAGGATTTAATATTGAAACATCACAGAGAGTGCAATACTTAATAGCTCATCACCACACATACGACAATATAAACAGCATAGATTGGCAAATACTTGTTGAGGCAGACTTTCTTGTTAATATGTTTGAGGAAAGCCTTCCAAAATCGGCTGTGCAAAACGCTTATGACAAAATATTTAAAACTGCCTGCGGTAAAGAAATTTGCAAAAAAATGTTTTTAATTTGAACATATCTGAATTGTAAAAATTTTTCAATTGTAAAAGCGCATACTTTTCATAAACTATACTTGCAAGAGCGATTTGATATTATGTGATAAATATTTTGAAGAAAATTTTATTCAAAATATCAGCACGCTTTGCGAATTTTTGATAAGAGAGGTGTTTTTACAATGGCAAAGAATACAGTTCCTGAAGCTAAAGAGGCTCTTAACAGATTTAAGATGGAAGCTGCTTCAGAGGTTGGTGTAAATCTCAAGCAGGGCTACAACGGCGACCTTACTTCAAAGCAAGCCGGTTCTGTCGGCGGCCAGATGGTTAATGTAATGTGTCCTGTACGAACTGTGCAATTTCAGCGTACAAATTGGGCTAAAAATAATCAACTTCAGCCGATTACATACGAATTTTGCATAGCGGTTTAGGAAAAAACAACCAACGTAAGCACCTATTTATCATAATCATATAATGATTGAGACTTACGATAAAAACCCACTGTTTTCAAGGGCTTCAAGCGTTTTTCAATGAAAAGCCAATTCAATAAAGTATAAAATAATCATCAAAATTTAAACAAGTGTTGTGTGTTCACAAAAAATGAGCCAAGAGGTATCCCCTCTCGGCTCGTTTTTCAATCGGAATATTTATTATCTTCTTAAATTTTCAAAGAATTATGACAAGATTTCTTTTGCATAATCTAACTTTAACGGTGGAAGAAGAAACCAGTTATATCGGAGTGTGGGGACAACGCAGGTTAAACTACTTAAAGCACCACCGCAAAGTTTTATATTATAACCTGCTCACTTCCGGAAAACTCCATTCCCACCTTGCCAATACAGAGGAACAAGCCCAGCAACTTTTTCTCCGGCTGGTAAAAGACTTTGCCAAAAAAGAAAATGTAACTGAAAAACTCAAATCAACCGATATAATGCTCTGGGTGCAGAAGATGAATAATGTTCGTAGTATAGTACAAGAAATAGTTTCAGCAGAAATATTTATAAATAATTGTAAAGGAACAACCTACATTATTTATAGGTTGTTCCTTTACTTATAGACTTTTATCAGTAAGGTACTTATCCAAAAGATGAAGCATAAATTCTTTATCTAAAATCACTAGTTTTTTATTATGAACTTTTGCTTCGTGGAACAGTAGATATTTAAGTTGGTCATCAATTATGTCAGGATAAATTACACCAATTATTTCTGCTCTATTATCATTAAAGGCATCAATAATTTGTTGTATAATTTCTCTGCCTATCAAACTTGCTTTTGTAATTTTTGGAGTGCGTGAATTTACTGATTTTGCTACACCTAAAAACGTTGAATTTTTGCCATTGTATGTCACTAACATTGATACATCTCCGAACTCGTGTCCTTGATGTGGTTGTGGCGTATATCCTTCAAAGCCTTCAAACAATTTTAGTATGCATTGCACATCACTTATATTGCATATCGATTTATCCTTGCACTGACTACATTTATCATTAGTCGGATGAGAACATTTTTCTTTTAATTTCTTCAGTGATGTTTGAAGCATGTCAGAAGAATGCGTTAGTTCTCTATTGATAATCTGGGCAAAATCTTGAATATCAGAAACCTTTAATTTTTCATAATTAGGACTTTTAAGAATGGTTAAAGAACCATTATTTAAAGCAAAATATTCATTGTCATCAAAGACGATATCCGGATAGTATAAGTTAATTGTAGTAAAAAGTCGCTCTGTAAAATTATCTGTTGCGATTAACGAAATAGCCTCATTAATATCTGCTATTGTATTTGTATGCCCATTTTCGCAATCAAATACAAAAGAACCTACTTGGCTTTTTCCACAATTACTGCAAATAATCTTTGCCGGTGCCTTTTTTGTTATTGCAAAATGTGTGCTTCCACAGTCGGGACAACTGGGAATAGACAGTTCTTCGCAAGTGTCACATAAGCAATATACTTTTTCATAGAATTTGCTGTTCAATTCAACATATGCTTTATATAAATCGAAAGAAACTGGACAAGAATCAATGTTTGATTTTTTACATGCGATTATAGCATGAGCTATTTCGTTTAGGATAGGTATAGAAGATTGCTTAATATCCTCCCACGAGGATGATGAGAACATATTAAAACCGGACACAGTTTCTAATGTCACATCTGATGAGTTCTGAAAAAAAGAAATTATGCTATTGATTTTTCTGGTACTCCACATCCTAAACTGTGATGCGGTCAAACTTTTAGATAAATACAGCTTACCTTTATTACAATTAACGCCCAATGTACCAGTTGTGTTCTCATCTATATCTTCGACATATTGCGTATTTGTTATGTCGTAATCTTCATATCCGTCAGGAATACAATCTTTTTTATCGCCTAGATTTTGATCTGCAAATGTGATTTTTTCTAATTGGGTTTCGGGCGGGTTAGCATTATGCATGGTAACCCTTTTCGTCTTGTCGCTAGAAAAAACCTTTTCTAGCAATTTACTTGTAATTTTAATATTAGTAATATTTGCCGAATATAGACTACTAAAGAAGCGTTTCAAAGCATTCATTAGGATTTCGGGCATATTATTAATAGCAATGAAATTTTTATCTATACCAACCCAAACAAAGCATTCTTTCATCATATAAATATATGTGAATTCACCATCTTTATTTATGTAGTTAAATTTTTGAAGGTATGATAATGAGATTTCATATGTACCGTCGAATTCAATTATTGACACGAATTCAATGTTTTTGTACTTATCGTCTTCTTTGTATTCTTGAGTTGAAATAAATTCTTTGATTTTTGTTTCCAATGAGCCTTTATCAAAAGAAATATCGTTGCTTTGTTTAGCCCAAAATAGCGTAAAACCGGGTTTTAATCCATATCTGTACTTTTCATATGTCGCATCAATGGTTTGAGGATATATTTCGGGCGACATTTCAATCAATTCAATTAAAACAGCTCTGCTTTGCGAATTTACTAATTTTTGAAGATCGTTTGTATAGCTTTGCTTTTTGATTTGAAGTAAACGAGATTCAATATTTTCTTTTTCAATGTTTTGCCAAATCATAGATCGTATGCCTTTAATTTGCATACTTTCAAGTTTTATTTTTTGTTCTTCAGGAATAGGCATATTGTATTCTCTCCTTATAACATATTAACCGAAAATATTAGTTTAATCTATAATAGCATTCATAAAAAGCCAAATATATCTTAAATACAGTATTCAACTTTCTTTGATAGACTATTTATTCATCCTCATTAAGAGCGTTCATAACCTCTTTAACAACTTTACCGTCCCATCCAACGCAAAGCATTTCTTTAGTTATGATAGCTTTATAGACCGGATTTTTTTCGACTATATTCCAAAGATAACACAAGATAATAATATAATCGTCAAAGTTATCCTTGACTTTATTTGCTACATTCTTACGCCACTCATCTGCAAATTCCTTGCCTGAATAAATATCGTTTAAATCCTTACATATAAAGTTTATTGCTCCGCCTATACCGGGAAGTTCGTTTTCGTTAGCATCGGGGTTTGGATTTTCAGCAATTTTTACATGAAGCAGTAAATGCTCAAGCAAATTGCAGTAAACAAGCCTGTCCGCTTTTTGATACTCAAAAGGATTATTAACTGCAAATTTATCGTTACAAAGCATTATTGCCTTGTCCTCATCAATATGATGACAGAACAGTCCTTCATTGGTTCGAGTAACCAAAGGATTTTTTGTTTTGCAAGCAGTATCCTTAAAGTAATTGTGCTTTGCATAACCGTATTTTTTAAGAAGATACTTTACCACATCACTATATGGCATAGATAAAAGATTTTCTAACACCGATGGAGTCTCCTTAGCTTTAATCACAGACTCAATATAAGCTCGTTCTTCAACAGTTAATTCTGCCAAATCGCAAAGCTGTTTATTAACATCTTTATTAAAATCAATAATGTCATTATCGTCCGTATAATCAAGTATGTCAGGAACTTTCTTGCCAAGTGAGGTCAACGATTCATCGGTCATCAAGAACATAAAGCGAATTAGTGTTGCTTTACAATATTTGAAGAAGTTTTGTGCTTCTTTCTCAGTCTTAAATGAGCCAAGTGCTACTCTTGAACGACCAAATGCTGAATGATTATCAATAATTTCTATCTGATTATCACGCTTCTGTCCTCCGGCATTGGCACTTGAAACGACAACTTGCCATTCATCAATATAATCCGTATTTGTTTCAATAACATCTCTGTTAGCAATAAACCAAGTGGAACGTCCAGCTTTTCCGGCTTTGTCGTTAGTAAATAGTTTGATTTCCTTTGAATAGTCAATGGTTGAATCCTTTGTAAGTAATCTAATTTTTGTAGGATTTTCCTCAGCAAAACTACTTTCTATACCAAAGAGTTTTTGAGATAAAACTCTGTCATGAATGTACTCCATATTGTAAGTTTTTACCATATTACTTACCTTGCTCACGACATTATTATCCTGCGGATTGAGTGGCATAAGTTCCTCACCGGGAGCTTTAATTATCGCATTAAGCACAGTATTACCCTTGTGGTAAATATACTCAAACTCATCAGAGCTTTTTGTTTTATTCTTATATACAATTGATATTCCGTCTGCTATTCCTACATCACTAAATATTTCAGTTGAATCAGGATAGAAAATCAGCTTAACCAAATGAGGGTCATTGATTTGCTCTAAACCAAATTGAGCCATTCCTTTTCCTGACCTATGTATCCATCTTGCACCTGGATATATTAAAGATGTTGCACCATTTGATATATCGTCAGCTGCTGCTTGAAAGAATGGAAAAATACTTCTACTTCTTGCTTGCCCATTAGTTTTTGACTCTTGTTTTGCTATTTCTTCCTGATAAGGCGGATTACCAACAACTGCATCGAACTTCATTTCTTTCACTTCCTTTTTCCAGTAGGAGCCTTTCAGAACACGCTTTTTAAATTGCTCCGGTTTGTTTTTAAGCATATTTACAAGGTCATCAAAATAATGAGCGTTGCACTTAACATCACTGTAACCGCAAAGAGTTCTTCTGGTGATAGATTTTGCCATAGGTGTTTTGCAAATGACATAAACATTATCTCTGATAACTTCATTCCAAAAATATTGACATTCCTCAGGTGCCCAGTCATCATCACTCATCCCCTCCATACGCTGCTTATAAAAGCTGTAAGCAACATATAAAGGATACAAACCTGTTTTAGAGTTAATTTCAAGTATCTTTGCATTTTCTGCAAATACAGTATTTGTTACCTCGTCTCTGTCTACAAAGCGAGGTTCTTCAAGGCGATGCTTTTCTTCTTGAGTATCATCCTCAAAATTTTCATTAAAGAAACACCAGCCACCGAGAGTTTCAGACATATGCATATTCACAACTCGCCAAGGAGTAAGAACCGTTTCCTTGTCGGGATTCTTGAAGTGGCGGAAAATCTCCGCAATTTGAATAACTCGCCTTGTCGGAGTTTCTCTGTCAGCAGATGCTGCAAGCCTTCTGATACGCTTACCTGCTGCAATGAATACGTCTCGGTCATAATACTTAGTGAACTCGGTAAATATCTTTTTACTTACGCCTGCCGGCATAAATTCTTTCCAAGATTCATCATCGACAATATCAACAAAACTATCAATATCGATATCTTCATCAATCGGAACATCAGCGCCATAAATCATAAGTGGCATACGGATAGAAATTCCACGAAGAATATCAATGGCTTTTTTTCTCGCTTCTTTAGCTTGTTTCTTTTTCTTACGGTCTTCTAACTCTTCAGGTGTTGAAGGAGTTGGCGGAGTAGCTGGTTCGGGGTCATCTAAATGTTCAATCTGCTCATCCGTCAATCCTTGTCCGTTTACAACAACATCCTTCTTTTTCTTTGAAGCCTTAGATGCACCAATAATATCTTTAAGCTCATTAAACTTAGATGCGTCAATCTCGTTAAGCTTAAGAAGTTCATCGTTGTACAGAGATTCATCCTCAAATCCGCTATTTACCGCACGTTCAGCGTAAATCTGTTTAATTTGTTCCATCATAGACTCAACACTATAAGTTTTAGTTTTTGAGCCCGCAATAGCAATAACAGGGCAATAATTCAAAAACTCGGTCATAGCCTCCCTGCGTTTTTGCTGACTTTTACCCGGTTTACGAGATAAATGCACTGTTTCGGTTAAAACTTTGAGTGTTCTATCAGGTGCAAAGTCAAATACATAGCAGTCTGTCTTCTGCTTACCGTCAATTGCTCCGGCTGACTGAACTCTGAAAATGGTTTGCATATACTGAGCCGCCGCAGTGGAATATGAACCCGAAAGCATAAGAACAGCAGTCCACTCTTTTACTGTAACACCCGTTGTTAACTTTCCACAAGACAGAGTTATAGAGTAGTCATTTTCTTCAATGGTTTTGCGTACAAGCTCCAGCGCATCATTTGAATGTTCTTCTTCATATTTGTCGCCTTCTCCGGCAACATTTGCTATGCCAAAATTCTTAAATACATGGTGGCTTCTAAGAAGCTCACTCAATGCTTTTGCTTCTTTGACACCCGGAACCATCCACAAGGTATGACGGAACATATCACGGTATTCTTGAGTTGAATATGGATAACCGCTATTTGCATCTTCCGTTACCATTAAATCGAGAAATGCATTCACATCGTTTTCGTGAACAAATTTGCCCTCGACGGCATTTTTTGGAAGTTCACGATTGCCGTTAGGCCCTTTGTACCAAACTCTGAAAAATTCTCTGAAATTGAAGGCTTTTGTACCATAATCATCAGAAATATATTTCTTTAATTTCTCACCTAAATCGTATGTGTAAATGTGCATTTGAGGCAAATCAGCATAAGGGTTATGGTCGCCATAATGAGCCAAATCCCACTCGGTCTTTTTCTTCTGCTCCATTACATAGTCCCAAGTGTAAACATTATCTTCTCCAAACTTATCAAGAAGATTGAACGGTGTACCAGAAAGTGCAAGAACCTTAGTGTGCTCTTTTTTGAGAGCTTTCACTACATTGTCACCAAGCTTTGTTTGTGTTCCTTCATGAGCCTCATCAATAACAATTAAATCCCAATCAAGAGCAAACACAGCATTATTTTTATTGAATTTACCACCAACAATTTTAGAGCCTCTTAAATCCTGCATGGAAGCAAAGTAGATAAAATAATCTCCATTTTTATCATGGTTACGAATTTTGAGGTCATTCTCATAATCCGTCTTTTCATCAAATATGTAAGCAGAATCTTTAGTTTTACGTTCATAAAAGTAATCGTGTTCGGAATTTCCGGGAAAGAAAACTTTTTTGAAATCATCACTCCAACCATCATCGACAACAGGACGATGGGTAACGATAATTACTCTGCGATATTGATTGCGGCGAATAACTTCAAGTGCTGTCAATGTTTTACCAAAACGCATTTTAGCGTACCATAACATTTCATCATCTTTTTTGAAGGCTTTTAATGTTTTATTGACAGCATCAATCTGTTCTTCTCTAAAATCTATAGGTTCCTGAGGAGTTTCTGCTACAAGATCAGCCGAAGATAATGTTGATTTTGCATTTTTTACAGCTTTGATAGCTGCCTTAACGGTTTCAATGTTTGTTGCAAACCATTCCTCGCCTGTAGCTCCGTTAGGTTGAACCTTGTGCACACCAGAGTTCATCAGGACCTTGTGAACATCCTTGTCACTAAAGGTAACAGGTTCTCCACAATCTAAATAACGTGCAAGTTCTGTATATTCAAGTTTATAGCTTATGCTTGCGGTCTTAGTATAACTGTCAATACGATCCTTGGCTGCCTGATTTAAGGTATGGCAGTTTGGCAGAAGCTCATTGGGCTTTATATCAGTTTCAAGAGTAGCTTCTCCAACTTTTAGCATACCTTTATGAGTTTCATAAGGCATACTGAATACATATATCAACTTAAATTTATGGGGTTGTTCAAATCTTTCCACGCTTTGTGCCTTCTTTCAATACATCAATAAATGGTATGCTTTTTTTATAGTTTGTCCAATCGAATATTCTGCAATAGATGCCATTGTGCTTATAAATATCATTTTTCTCACATCCTGGGCAATTAACACTTGTTTCTTTTTCTGCGCCTTCAAACAAGTTCATTTGTTGATAATTTCCCTTGATTTTTCGGCAAGAATACGGTACCACACATTTAAGACCGTCCATTTGCCATATGTTCCAAGCTATTATGTTGGCCACTTCTTTCAGTAAAGTGATAGAGGGGTATTCATTAAATTTTGCTTTATAGTAATCTATATAATCATACAGTAAATTTTCTCTTGCGATTAGTATGCTATCTCCTTGGAACTCATAACCATATACACTTTTTAATGCCCGCAACGAATGTTTAATCCAACTTTCTGTTTCTTCGCAATTTTCGTTTACAACACGCATTTTTCTATCAAATAGTCCAATACGGTCATTTACAGGAATTAACTCACCGGTGGTTGTATCATATCTACTGACAAGATAGGGGGCTTCACCACAAGTTATTTCCAAACGTTTAACATCAACATATGCTTTCCAAGTTTTTTTACCGTTTTCAAACAGAATTTTATCATTATTTGTTATCCAAGTTGTTCCTTGCGGAATGTTAAAAACATTTGCTCTGCCAAACCAAGCTTCGTCCACTTGATTGTTTTGTTCATTGCAAATCCATGATGGAGTAAATACTTCCGCTCTTTTTCTTATTCTTCGCTCTTGAATTTTTTTTGATTTTGCCGCACGGGGTTGAATAACATTAAAATATCGTCCTGTAATCAATTTAACCTTCATCTCGGCACGCTCATTATATTCAGAACCATAAGATTCATAATCCTTTGTACACCAGAGTATGTTTTTGCGTGTGGTTTTATCTTTTAGTAAAATGCGTAGAATAATAGGATCAATATCTGCAATATCATCCTCTAAAATATCTATTCTTTTTTCAATTTCATTTTGCTGAAATATAGTCATTGGTTTTATTTCTCCAAATAAAAGAATTTGTTTTTATAGTTTAACTGTATTAATTATAGCACCAATATTTCCCACTTACCGTATCTCTTGCCGCTTTCTCGGCGGATATATTTTTTATCCTGCAGGGATTTCATAATTCGTTTGATGGTTGCAATAGATTTTCCAGTTGCTTCTACAAGCTCTTGCTGTTTTATTATCTGATTCTTTGCCACTAATTCTAAAACCGCAAGTTCTTCCAAAGTACAGTCTAAAGTATCAAATTGATACTTTGGAACTTTTGGGTTGATACTTTGGGTATCGCTCTCCGCATAATCAATGTGCATATATCTGTTTTTCAGTTCATAATGCGTATCTAACAAAAGATTTGAAAAGAATATTTCCAAAAACTTCGTCGTGGAATGGACGCCTTTTTGCAGGTTATTATAATTAGCACGAACCAAAGCGTTACGAAAATACCAAGAATATTTCTCAAATGCGTCGTTGTTTACGCTAAAGCCGAATGTTTTCATATATTTTATCATAAATACGGCAGTTGCACGGGTGTTTCCCTCGCTGAACGGGTGAATTTGCCAAATATCGGAGGCAAATTTAGCCAAATGCTTTACAGCCGCATCAACCGACAAGCCTTCGTAAGAAAACTGTTTTTCGGTTGCAAAGTCGTAATCTAAGGTTTCCTTAATACTGTTCCAATCCGCATAGATGACTGTGTCGCCGTTCAGTACCCACTCTTTCTTAGTGATGTTGTACTGCCTAACTTGTCCTGCGTGACTGAATACGCCCTCAAACAATCTGCGATGAATCGAAAGCCACTCGGCAGGAGAAAATTGAAACGCTCTTTCTCCTAACAACTTTGCAATTCTTGCCGAAACAATGTCCGCTTCTTTGGTTTCATTTTCCGTTTCGGTGCGTACGGAACGCTGTTCATAGTAACTGTGAATACGCTTTTGAGCCTCGTCAATTGTGATTTTACCTTCAATATGCTCTTTGGCGGTGTCTAACAAATAGTCAGAAGTATTCAGCCCGTCAACAGCCTGCAAACCGATAGCTGTTTGCCACGCTTCGCTTTTTTCGGCTTTGTCGGGTTCGCCTTGCTTTATATATTCTTCAAGTTCAAATTGCCAATTTTTATCCGACATATTTGCACCTCCAAAATCAATTGATAAAGTATTTAAGTACTAAGTACAGTAGAACAATAGCCACGATAATTGAAAACACAATCCATCTTACGACCTTTTTTGATTTATGTTTTGGTTGGCTAGGCTGTTTAGAATATGTATATTGCAGTTGAGCCGATTCGTGATTTTGTGCGGATTTTACGACAGGCTGAGGTCTTGTTGCTTGAAAATACATTGCAAGCGGATCAGTTTGATTTATTATTCTTTCATAAAAATCATCAAGCCATTCATCGTCTCCGGCTTCGCACATAGTTTCTTCGTAGCAATCGGGTTCGTGTACTATTTGATTTCTAATCCAACGATAGTGCTTTAGTTGTTTTAAATCATTTTCCCATCCTCTGACAAGAAAAGAGCCACGAGGATTGTTTAGCATTTCCTCTATATAGGCGGATACTCCATATTGAGTTTCAAACATTTCTCCGCATATTTTATCAAGATGCTTGTAAGATTCAATAAAACTCATATATGCCTCCGAAATTATTATTTATCCGCTGCAATACCGGATTTCATCCAAGCGTCAATTTCGCTGACTTTGAATTTCCAAAGGCGTCCGATTTTTGCTGCGGGCATATTTCTTCTTTCTATCCAATCAAGTACGGTATCACGGCTGACGCCAAGATATTCGCATATTTCTTTCATTGAGTACCAGCGCTCGATGTTAGAATCCATTAAATTTTCCTCGCTTTCAGATAGTTACAATTATACAAATTTAGTATATCACACAGAACGCTTAAAATCAATGATTATTGCGGATTTATAAGGGAAAAGCAAGAAAAAATCAAAGCGAAACGGAGCTGTTACTCGAACGGCTCCGTAAGGTTAATTATAGTTATTTGTTTTTCTTGATTCTATTCGGAAAACTCCTCTCAAGTCACTCTTCAAACTCCAAAGTTTCTTATTATGATTCCTAAAACCTTGTGCATAATCTTATCAGAGGGATATTATAAAAGACGGCATTTTCGCAAATTATGACTTACCACTAATGAGGTTGAACACAACAGGAAGCGGCGAAAAAGAAAAAATAGTTTCAAAATTAAATGAACTGCTTGCATAAACATAAAAGAGTTGAGAAACACAATTTCTCAACTCTTTTTATTATAGTGTAACTTAATCACGGCAAAATTTCCAGCCAATAGCCGTCCGGATCCTCAATAAAATAAATACCCATTTCAGGATTTTCAAAGCAGATACAACCCATTTCTTCGTGCTTTTTATGTGCCGAATCAAAATCATCTGCCTTAAATGCCAAATGAAATTCACATTCCCCCAAATCGTACGGCTGCGGATGTTCTTTAAGCCAAGTAAGTTCAAGCTCAAAATCGCTTGAATCATTGCTCAAATAAACAATAATAAAATCGTCGGTGGTTTTTCGTCTGACCTCGTGCAAATCAAGCGCATCGCCATAAAACTTAATCGACCTATCCAAATCGGAAACATTATAGTTTTCGTGAATCATTCTAAAGCTCATATTTCTTCTCCTTTTGCTGATTCTGTGTTTTTTATCCGTGATTTATACTGCGGATATTCGGTGATAAACCTATCAATAAAGCTTGGCTCGTTCCAATAATGCATAGGGAAAACGGCGTTGCAATCGACATGTTTCAAAAAATAAAGCATACCGTCGGCATAGTGTTTCTCCTGCCGTGGGTCAAGGGGAACGAATGCTGCATCAAAATGAGCGCCCTTGATTTTATCAATCTCCGCACGATACATGGAGACCATGTGGCGGTTATCGGCTTCCGTCTCACCCTCCCAATGCCAATCGTTCAAATCACCTGCGTGGTAAATTGCACCATCGCTTGTCTTGACGATAAAAGCAACACCGCTGTCGGTTGAAAGAAGTGTGTTAACCTGTGTACCGTTGTCAAGAATATAGGTTTGATCGTGATAAGCAGTCGTGACTTTCACACCGGCAGGATACTTCTTTTTGCTGATATCTTTCGCCAAAACAGCCTGATAATTCATACCCATATCATCAAGAATTTCAAAGATTTTCGGATTGAAATGGTCTTGGTGAAAGTGACTGCAAAAGACGACAACTTCCTTGCTTTTGTCAAGCCTCGGCATCTCGCCTTTGTAATAATCAAAAACATAGTAGCAGTTCTCGGTTTCAACCAAAAATCCGCTGTGGTTAATGTATGTTATTTTCATATTGTACCTCTGCATATTCGGGATTTTGAGCTACCATTAAATTTCTTCAATTCCCAAGTTTTTCAAATATTCATAAGTTCCATCGTAATACTCAGGCAGACGTGTACTGTCCTCCAAAAAGCCGGTAGACGTTTTATTGCCATTACCATACGGCACGCAAATCACCATACCCGACCTTGCACGAGTTAGTAAAACTCTTAATATAAAAATTATATCATAATTTTATTTTACAAACAACATTGCAATTGACAAACGAGTAAATTTTAGTACTAACTCAAATATTTTTTCTAAAAACACATCAACAAAACTTGAATTTTTCTCCGTATTATAGAGGGGTATTTTTTCCTATGGTGAAATCAAATATAAACAAGGTGTAAAGATTTTTGAAAAACACCCGAACAAAACGGGAATTTTTCTCCGTATAGTAGAGGGACATTTTTCACGGGTGAATTTTTGTTTTCAAATTTACTTATACTCTTTTCTTTTTGAAAAAGTATCTCTCGAATAATACAAAAGGAGGAAGCGCAATGAAAGAAAGCTACAAAAGTTTTGATGAGCTACCGATGATGTTATCGG